>Ga0307376_10000424_pt1 | contig 52301 bp, 33 predicted proteins | sample TR2MG_FD_202536 | JGI IMG/M metagenome (GOLD analysis project Ga0307376, IMG submission 202536) | Soil microbial communities from Risofladan, Vaasa, Finland - TR-2 | ecosystem: Environmental > Terrestrial > Soil > Coastal area > Acid sulfate soil | place: Finland: Risofladan, Vaasa | collected...
AGGTCGCCGAACTCTGGCCCGGATACGCCGCCCTGCGCCTGTACCTGAACGAGGAGCGCGCCCTGGCGGCCTTGGGCCGCGAGATGGGAACCCGGGCCGCGCAGGACTCGGCCGCTGCGGACTCGGCCGCTGCGGACTCGGCCGCTGCGGACTCGGCCGCTGCGGACTCGGCCGCTGCGGACTCGGCCGCTGCGGACTCGGGCGCTGCGGACTCGGCAGCGCCCGTCGCCGTCGGTGATCCGAATGGCGGCGGCCTGGTCTTCGACCCCGCCGAGCGGCCCGCGCCGAGGAGCCCGGGGACAGTGCTCCTCCTCAGGCCCTACGCCGAGGCGCTCGGGGCGCCCGGTACCGGAAGCCGGCCGGGCCCCGAGGACGCGCCCGAGCCGCGATTCGCGCCGCGATTCGCGGCCGCCCTCGTGCGGCTGCCCTGCCCGCGCGTCTTTTCGCCCGCCATAGCGCTGCTCCGCGACGGCGAGGCCGCCGCGCGGATGAGCGAAGACCTCGTCCCGCCGCTGGTGCTGGCTGCGGCCTCGCGCTCGCTCTGGGAGTTCAAGCGCTTCGCGGAGAGCTATGACGAGAAGCTCTGGCGCAGGGTCGACCGCAGGCTCGGCCCCTTCTTCGAGCGCTCGGGCCCCTACCTCTACCCGCGCCATTCGGCCGCCGAGCACGAGGCCCGGTTCCGCGCGGCTCTCGAGGCCGGCGCCCTCATATCGCCGATCCACGCCCTGCCCTCGATCGTCCCCGGCGACTTCGACGACGGCGAGCTGGCCCGGCTAGCCGCGGCCCTCGCGCGCTAGGATCTACTCCGGCCTGGCGGACTGAAGCGGCCGAAGGTCCAGGTCCAGGTCCAGGTCCAGGTCCAGGTCGAGGTCCCGCCGCTCAGGTGGCGGCCTGCGTGTCGGTAGTCATTTCCTCGATATTCCCCGGCCGATGAGGCATGGCCGCATTGTCTCACCAGAGTTCCCCCGGGCAACGGCGGCGGATACCGGCTTGCACTACCTTTGCCCTTTCGGTATGATCATAAGCGTATCGAAACCGATACGAAAGAGTTTCAATGATCGAAGAGCTGGCGGAGCGCGAGCGCAGCATCCTCAAAACGCTGACCGAGCAGGGCAGCCTCTCGGTGAGCGCCCTGGCCCGCGATCTCGGCGTCAGCGAGGTGACTGTCCGCTCGGACCTCAAAGCCCTGGAGGAACGCGGCTACCTCAGCCGCTCGCGCGGCGGGGCCTACCCCGCCCTCCACCAGAGCATCCTCGAGCGCCAGAGCCAGCGGATCGTCGAAAAAAACCGCATAGCCAAGGCGGCCGCCGAGCTGGTGTGCGACGGCGACCGGATCATGATCGAAGCCGGCACGACCACAGCCCTCATCGTCCGCTACCTCATCGGCAAGCGCGACGTCCAGGTCGTGACCAACTCCACCCTCGTCTTCTCCTACGCGCGCCTCAATCCGAATCTCCAGATCACCCTGACGGGGGGGGAGTTCCGCAGGGAGACCGAGTCGATGGTCGGCCCCATAGCGCTCCGGACCATAGCCGGGCTCAACGTGCGCCTGGCCTTCGTGGGCACCGACGGCTTCTCGGCGTCGATCGGGATGACGACCCAGCTCGTCGAGGGCGCCGAGATAGTCAAGGCGATGCGCGACAAGGCCGAGGCCACCTGGCTCGTGGCCGACTCGTCCAAATACGGCAAGACGGGCTTCGTCAGCGTCCTGAGCCTGGAATCGATCCACGGCATCATAATCGACGAGGGACTCGGCGAGGACGCGATGCGCGACATCGTGGGTACCGGCCTCAGCGTCGTGCGAGTTTAGGAGGTTTACGTGGCTCATGTGCTGATCATGCCCCGCCAGGGGAACACGGTCGAATCCTGCATCATCGTGCGCTGGAGCGCCCGGGAGGGCGATTCGGTCTCGGCCGACCGGAGCGTCTGCGAGGTCGAGACCGACAAGGCCAGCTTCGACGTCCCCGCGGGCTCGGGCGGCATACTATTGAAGATTCTCAGGGCCGAGGGCGACGATGTCCCGGTCCTGGAGCCTATAGCCGTGATCGGCGCGGCCGGCGAAGACTGGCGCGCGGCCCTCGGGTCGGCCGCGCAGGCGCCCGGCGGCGCTACGACCGCGCCGGAGGGCGGGGCGGCAGCCCCGGCCGCGGCAGCCCCGGCCGCGGCCGACTCCGGAACTGCGGTCGCAGGCGCCGCGGCCCCGAACGCCGGCGACGCTCCCGCGGCCACCGGTCCCGAAGCGCCGAAGGAAAGCCCGGGCGTCTCGCCGCGGGCGCGGCGCCTGGCGGCCCAGACCGCCGTGGACGCCTCGGCGCTCCAGGGCTCGGGCCCCGGCGGCCGCGTGCTCGAGCGCGACGTGGCCGCGGCTGCGGCTCCCCTGACGGCCGCCGCCAGGGCTTCCGCGGCGGCCACCGGCGCCCCGCTGCCCTCGGGCGGCAGCGCCCTGGGCGGCCGGATCGGCGTGGCCGACCTCGGCGCGGCAAAGCCGGCCTCCACACCGGTCAAGGCCACAGCCGCCGGGAGCCCCGCCTCGCCCGAAATCGGCCCCTACTCCGACACGCCCCTCAAGGGCATCCGCAAGATCATAGCCGACCGGATGCGCGCCTCGCTCGCGCAGAGCGCCCAGCTCAGCTTCGACGTCTCGGCAGACGCGGAGCGCATCTCGGCCGTCCGAGCTCGCTTCAAGGCGAGCGACAAGGCTCTGGGCCTCTCGGAGGTCACGATAGGCGATCTCGTCCTCTTCGCCGTCTCGCGGGTCCTGCCCGCCTTCCCCATGGTCAACGCCCACCTGGTCGACGGGACGCTCAGGACCTTCGAGCGCGTCCACCTCGGCCTCGCCGTGGACACGCCGCGCGGCCTCATGGTGCCCGTCATCAGGAACGCCGACCGCCTGAGCCTCGCAGGGATCTCGGCCGAGGCCAAGCGCCTCGCCGCGGCCTGCCTGGGCGGCTCGATCAGCCCCGACGAGCTCTCGGGCTCGACCTTCACGGTGAGCAACCTGGGCGCCTTCGGCATCGAGAGCTTCACCCCGGTGCTCAACGCTCCCGAGGTCGGCGTGCTCGGCGTCTGCACGATCACCAAGACCTTCGCGCCCGGCCCGGACGGCGCGCCTTCCCTCCGCTCGCGCATGGGGCTGTCCCTGACGGTGGACCACCAGGTGGTGGACGGGGCGCCGGCGGCGCGCATCATCAAAGCCATCGCTGACGCGATAGGCGATATCGATCTCTACCTGATGAAGTGAGGTCCGCATGAGTGAGTACGACGTCATCGTCCTGGGCGGCGGCCCCGGAGGCTATCTGGCGGCCGAGCGGCTCGGCCACGCCGGCAGGAAAGTCCTGCTCGTAGAAAAGGAAAAGCTCGGGGGCGTGTGCCTCAACGTGGGCTGCATCCCGACCAAGACCCTCCTCAATTCGGCCAAGCAGTATGTCCACGCCAAGGAGGCGGCCAAGTTCGGCGTCAACGCGACCGGCCTGTCCTTCGACTGGGGCGTCATGCAGTCCTGGAAGACCGAGGTGGTCGACAAGCTGGTCGGCGCCATCGCGCTCACCGAGAAGAAGCTCGGCGTCGAAGTGGTCCAGGCCGAGGGCCGCTTCCTCGGCCCCGGCCGGGTCGAGGTCCGGGGCGTCGCGCACCAGGCCGCGGCGGTGATCCTCGCCACGGGCTCCTCGCCCGTGATGCCGCCCATTCCCGGAGCCCGCGACAATCCCAAGGTCGTCGATTCGACCGGCCTGCTGTCCGCGCCCGCGGTGCCCGAGCGGCTCTGCGTCATCGGCGGCGGCGTCATCGGCATAGAGTTCGCCGGCCTCTTCGCGGCCCTCGGCTCCAAGGTCGAGATCGTCGAGATGATGGACGAGATCGTCCCCTTCATGGACAAGGAACAGGCGCCGCTCCTGCGCCGCGCGATGAAGGACGTCGCCTTCCGCCTCGGCTGCAAGGTCGAGCGCATCGAGGGCGGCAAGGTCGTCTACAGGACCAAGGAGGGGACCGAAGCCTCTCCCTTCGACGGAGCCGAGGCCGACCTCGTGCTCATGGCCGTCGGCCGCAGGCCCAACCTCGAGAACTGGGGCGCCAAGGAGTCGGGCCTCGACTTCGGGCCCAAGGGCGTGACCGTCGACGACCGCATGCGCACGAACCTGAGCGGCGTCTGGGCCGTCGGAGACCTCACCGGCCGCAGCCTGCTCGCGCACTCGGCCTACCGCATGGCCGAGGTCGCCGTGGCCGACATCCTCGCCGCCTCGGGCGCCGCCGAGCCGGAGGCCGGCAACCGCATGCGCTACGACGCCATCCCCTGGGTGGTCTACGGCATGCCCGAAGCCGCAGGCGTCGGCCTCACCGAAGAGGAAGCGAAGCGCCGCGGCATCGAGATCAAGAAGGCCAGCCTTCCCCTGCGCGTGTCCGGACGCTTCGCGGCCGAGAACGGCTTCGCCGCGCCCGGCTCGGTCAAGGTCATAGCCGAGGCCGCCTCGGGGCGCATCCTCGGCATCCACGTCCTGGGCGCCTACGCCTCGGAGATCATCTGGGGCGGCGCCGCCCTCATCGAACAGGAACTGCGCGTCGTAGACGTTCAGCAATTGGTCTTCCCGCACCCGACCGTCAGCGAAGCCATTCGCGAAGCGGTCTGGGCGCTCTAGCCTACGCCGAGAGGAGCATCATGCCCAAGTCCATCGTCGTCGATCCCGCCCAGGTCAGAAAGCCGGGCAAGCTCGAGATCGCCAGCATCCCCGTCAACGCCTATAAAAGCGACTACAAGTCCGAGCTCTCCCGCTTCGGCGGCGAGGCCGGCCTCAAGCGCCTGTGGATCGACATGGTCTACATCCGCGAGTTCGAGACCATGCTCAATTCCTTCAAGACCCAGGGCTCCTGGGGCGGGATCGAGTACAACCACAAGGGCCCCGCGCACCTGTCGGCCGGACAGGAGGCCGCCTCGGTCGGGCAATGCGCCGTCCTCGAGCCGGACGACTTCATCTTCGGCTCGCACCGCAGCCACGGCGAGATCATCGCCAAGTGCCTCTCGGCCTCGCGGCGCCTTCCCGAGGCCGAGCTGCAGCGCGTCATGGAGGGCTTCCTAGGCGGCGACACTTTGCGCGCCGCCGAGAAGGTGAGCCACCAAGGCCTGCGCGACCTCGCCGAGGCCTTCGTCATCTACGGCACCCTCGCCGAGATCTTCGCCCGCAAGGACGGCTTCAACCGCGGCCTCGGCGGCTCCATGCACGCCTTCTTCACGCCCTTCGGCTCGATGCCGAACAACGCGATCGTCGGCGGCTCGGCCGACATCGCCACGGGCGCGGCCCTGTACAAGCGCATCAACCGCAAGGCGGGCATCGTCATCGCCAACATCGGCGACGCGTCGATGGGCTGCGGCCCGGTGTGGGAGGCGATGAGCCTCGCGGCGATGGACCAGTACCGCACGCTCTGGCCCAAGGAGGTCGGCGGCTCCCCGCCCATCCTCTTCAACTTCTTCAACAACTTCTACGGCATGGGCGGCCAGACCTCGGGCGAGACCATGGGCTACCAGATCCTCGCGCGCGTAGGCGCCGGCGTCAATCCCGAGAACATGCACGCCGAACGCGTCGACGGCTACAATCCGCTCGCCGTGGCCGACGCGGTCGAGCGCAAGAAGAAACTCCTCCTCGAAGGCCGCGGCCCCGTCCTCCTCGACACGATCACCTACCGCATCTCGGGCCACTCGCCCTCCGACGCCTCGAGCTACCGCACGAAGGAGGAGATCGAGCTCTGGCAGCAGGCCGACGCCATCGAGGACTTCGGCGCCTACCTCGTCGAGCACAAGGCCCTCTCCAAGTCCGAACTCGAGACGGCGCGCGCGGCCGTCGTCGAGCGGCTGGCCCAGATCGTGCGCCTCGCGACGGGCGACGCCGCGAGCTCCCGTGTCGACGGAGCCTTCATCGAGTCGGTGATGCTCTCCAACGGCAAGGTCGAGCGCTTCGACGAGACGACGAGCGAGGGGCGGGCGCGCAAGAGCGAGCTGCTCGGGAATCCCGCCGACAACCCGCGGGTCAAGGCGCTCGCGGGCAAGGCCCGCTACGCCTTCGACGCCGAGGGCAAGGCCGTACCCAAGAACAAGCTCTACCAGTACCGGGACGGCCTCTTCGAGGCCATGCTCCACCGCTTCTCGATAGATCCGACCATGGCCGCCTGGGGAGAGGAGAACCGCGACTGGGGCGGCGCCTTCGCCGTGTACCGCGGCCTCACCGAGGCCCTCCCCTACCAGCGGCTCTTCAACAGCTCCATCTCCGAGGGGGCCATCGTCGGCTCGGGAGTCGGCTACGCCATAGCCGGCGGCCGGGCGGTCGTCGAGCTCATGTACTGCGACTTCATGGGCCGCGCGGGCGACGAGATCTTCAACCAGGCCTCGAAGTGGCAATCCATGTCGGCGGGACTCATCAAGATGCCGCTCGTGATCCGCGTGTCGGTGGGCAACAAATACGGGGCCCAGCACAGCCAGGACTGGTCCGCCCTCCCGGCGCACATCCCCGGCCTCAAGGTCTACTTCCCCGCCACGCCCTACGACGCCAAGGGCATGCTCAACCTCGCGTTGCGCGGCACCGATCCCGTGGTCTTCTTCGAGAGCCAGCTCCTGTACGACATGGGCGAGCAGTTCGAGCGGGGCGGCGTGCCCGAAGGCTACTACGAGGTGCCCGAGGGAGTGCCGGCCGTGCGCCGCCGCGGCAAGGACCTCACCATCGCCACGATAGGCGCCACGCTGTACAAGGCCATGGAAACGGCCAAGGTCCTCCAGGCCGAGTACGCTCTGGAGGCCGAGGTCATCGACCTCAGGTTCCTGGCCCCCCTCGATTACGAGGTCCTCGTCGAGTCGGTGCGCAAGACCGGCAGGCTCCTCCTGGCGAGCGACGCGGCCGAGCGCGGGTCCTTCCTGCACACGGTGGCGTCCAACGTGCAGACCCTGGCCTTCGACTCGCTCGACGCGCCCGTGGCCGTGGTGGGGAGCCGCAACTGGATCACGCCCGCCGCGGAGATGGAGGAGCTCTACTTCCCGCAGCGCGACTGGATCCTCGACGCGATCCACGAGCGCATCCTGCCCCTGAGCGGCCGCAAGCCGGCCACCGTGCAGACGGGCCTGGACCTCGCGCGCCGCGCGCGCCGCGGAGTGTAGACGGCGATGGCAAGCCCGCGCGCGGAATCGCGAAACCTCGAGGCTGTCGTCAACGATCCGGCTCCATCGGGAGCGGTCAGGCTGGAGGCCCTTCGCGAGCTCGCGCGCGAATACGCGGGCGGGCCGGCGGCCGATGCCGCGGAGGGCCTCGGCTCGCCGGTGCGGCGCACGGGCGAGTCCAACAACCACGTCCACACCATCTACAGTTTCAGTCCCTACACGCCCGCCATGGCGGCCCTCGAATGCCGCAGGGCGGGCCTCGAGGCCGCAGGCTCGGTCGACCACGACTCCGTCGCTGCCGCGAGCGAGATGCGCGAAGCCTGCGCCCTCCTCGGGCTCGGCGCGATCACGGGCTGCGAGCTGCGCGTGTCCTTCAAGGACGGTCCCCATGCGGCGCGCAAGATCAACAATCCCGACTCGCCCGGCCTCGTCTACATGACGATCCAGGGCCTGCCCGAGAGCGGCTCGGGCCGGGTCGAGTCTTTCCTCAAGCCCATCAGGGCCCGAAGGCGCCGGCGCACCGAACGCATGTGCGGCGCCGCCTCCGACATGCTCGCCGCCGCGGGCCTTGAGCGCATCGACTTCGAGACCGAGGTCGTCGCGCGCTCCAAGGCGGCCGAGGGCGGCGGGATCACCGAGCGGCATCTCCTGGCCGCCGTGGCGCGCCGCCTCCTAGCCGCCTACGGCGCCGGGCCGGGCCTGATCGAAGGGCTGAGGCGCGCCCTCGGAGTCGAGGCGAGCCCGCGAGCGGCCGCCCTCCTCTCGGAGACCGAAAGCCCTCACCTCCTGTACGACCTCATAGGCCTGCTCAAGACGGGCTTCCTCGACCGCATCTTCATCCAGCCCGACGAGATCGAGTGTCCCCCGGCCCGCGAGGTCGTGGCTCTGGCCCTGGCCGCCGGGGCGGTGCCCGCCTACGCCTATCTCGGCGACGTGGGCGAGTCGCCCACCGGGGACAAGAAGGCCGAGAAGTTCGAGGACGAGTTCCTGGAGGAGCTCTTCGAGGAGCTGGCCGACCTCGGCTATCCGGCCGTGACCTACATGCCTCCGCGCAACACGCCCGCCCAGCTCGAGCGGATCCGGACGCTCTGCGCGAGCAGGGGGTTCATGGAGATATCCGGGGTCGACATCAACCAGAGCCGCCAGTCCTTCAACTGCCCCGAGCTGCGCAGGCCCGAGTTCCGCCACCTCGGCGACTCGACCTGGGCCCTCGTGGCCCACGAGGCGCTCTCGAACGCCGATGCCGCCGCGGGCCTTTTCTCGCCCCGCGGCCCCCTGGCCTCTCTGCCTCTGCGCGAGCGGATGGCGGCCTACGCCGCCGCCGGCCGCGCGCTCGATCCGGCCCGGCCGGAGCGCGCCGGCGACATCCTGTCCGAACTGCGAAAAGGGAGATTCACGCGATGAGCGACATCGATCATCTTCTTGCGGCCCCCCTGGTGCGAGGCCTCTTCCTGAACGAGCTGGACCGTCCCGCCGTCGTCGTGCCGGGCCAGGAGCCCGCCGCGGCCCGCGGCGAGGCGCTCGAGGCGGGCCTGAGGGCCGCCGACTCAGGCGGCATCGACGAGAAGGACTCGGCCGCCGCCCTCGCCGCCGCCCTCGCCGCCTGGCGCTCGGCCAAGGCCGGCCGCGGCGGGCTCCTGCCCGGCTGCGTGACGGTCACGCTCGGCGGCGCGAGGGCGCACTACTACCCCGCCGAGCGCATCGACGAGGCCCGCGGCCGCGCCGAGCGCCGCGACGCCTCGCCCTGGCCGGCCGCGAAGGGCGGAGCCGCGGCGAGCGCCGGCTCGGCCGCCGGGCGGTCGGCAGTGGTCGAAGGCAGGGTCGCCGTCGTCACCGGCGGAGCCCAGGGCTTCGGCGAGGAGATCGTCCGGGGGCTCGCCGCCTCCGGCGCCCTCGTGTTCGTCGCCGACCTCAACTTCGACGGGGCCCGGAAGCTGGCCGACGCGCTCTGCGCCGAGGCCGGGAAGACCGTCGCCATTCCGGTGTCGGTCAACGTCACCGACGAGGCCTCGGCGGCCCAGATGCTGCGCGCGATCGCCTCGGCGGCCGGCGGCGTGGACCTCGTCGTGAGCAACGCGGGGGTCCTCAAGGCCGCTTCGGTGCTCGAGCAGGACGCGACGGCCTTCCGCTTCGTCACCGACGTGAACTACGTGGGCTTCTTCCACGTCTCCAAGCAGTCGGGCCTCGTCCTGCGCCGCCAGAGACGGAGCGCCCCGCGCTGGGCGACGGACCTCGTGCAGATCAATTCCAAGTCGGGCCTCGAAGGCTCGAACAAGAACGGCGCCTACGCGGGAAGCAAGTTCGGAGGCCTCGGCCTCGTGCAGAGCTACGCCCTCGAGCTGGTCGAGTACGGCATCAAGGTGAACGCGATCTGCCCCGGCAATTTCTTCGACGGCCCGCTCTGGTCCGACCCCGCGAACGGGCTGTTCGTGCAGTACCTCCGCTCGGGCAAGGTGCCCGGCGCGAAGAGCGTCGCCGACGTCAAGGCCTACTACGAGGCCAAGGTTCCCATGGGCCGCGGCTGCGAAGGACCCGACGTCATGCGGGCGATCTACTACCTCGTCGAGCAGGAATACGAGACGGGCCAGGCCGTGCCGGTCACCGGCGGCCAGGTCATGCTGAACTAGCGGCACCCGGGCCGGCTATCAAGGAGGACGCATGGAAAGCGCCGTGGCCGTCATCGACATCGGCATGACCAACAAGAAGGTGGCCGTGTACGACGAGAGACTCTCGATCCTCGATTCGGTCTCGCGGACCTTCGATCCCGTCATGGTCGACGGGATCGAGACGCACGATCTGGCCGGCATGGAGGAATGGTTCCTCGCCCGTATCGCCGAGTTCGCCCGAGCCTATCCGCTGCGGGCCCTGACGGTGACGACCCACGGAGCCACCGTCGTCTGCGTCGGCCCGGACGGACTCCCCTGCGCGCCCTGCGTGTACTACACCTACGAGCCCGGCGAGGCTTTCCAGGAGCGCTTCTACGCGGCGGCGGGCGATCCCGTGGCCCTGCAGGAACGCACCGGCACGCCTCGCCTCTCGGCTCTCATCAATCCCTCGAAGGGAATTTTCTTCCTGAAGGAGCGCTTCAGGGCGCAGCTCGAGCGCAGCGAGCTCGTGCTCAACTATCCCCAGTACTGGGGCTTCAGGCTCACCGGGATAGCGGGCGCCGAGGGCACCTACACGGGTTGCCACAGCTATCTCTGGGACTGGAAGAGTTCGCGCATCTCGTCGGTCGCCGAGGTTCTCGGCATACGGGAAAAGATGCCGAAGGATATCCGCGATTCCTGGTCCGTCCTCGGCAGGATCAAGCCCGAGCTCGGCGCGCGCACCGGTCTCGCCCCCGACACCATCGTGACCATGGGCATCCACGACTCGAACGCTTCGCTCCTGCCCCATATCGTCAAGAGCGCGGGGCGCGACTTCGTGCTCAACTCGACCGGGACCTGGTGCGTCCTCATGCACCCGCAGAAGGAGTACGGCTTCGCGCCCGGCGAGCTGGGCAAGGTCGTTTTCTTCAACCGCTCGGCCTTCAACAAGCCCGTGAAGACGGCCATTTTCCTGGGCGGCATGGAATACGAGAAGTGGTCCGGCCTGGCGGCGGCCCTGTCCGCGGCCGCCGGCGTGGGCGCTGTCGCAGCCTCGGGCACCGCGGGCGGGGCCGCGGGCCTGGGCGGGGCCGACGGCGCCGAGCCGAGCCCGGCCGACTACCGCGCGATCCTCCGCGACAAGTCGGTCTTCATCCTGCCCGAGCTGGTGCCGGGCTCGGGGCAGTTCCCCGGCTCGAACGCGCGCGCGGTCGAGGCCGGCCGGGAGTACGCGCTGGCCGACATCGAGTCGGGCGCTTCGGTCCCGCCCTTCCTGCGCGATCGGCGCAAGACCCTGGCGGCGCTCAACCTGTCGCTCGCCCTGCAGACCCTCGTGGCCCTCGACCGCTGCGGCCTGAGGCCCGGCGCCGGGATCTTCACCGAGGGGGGCTTCCGCCGCAACGCCGACTACAACGCCATCCTCGCCGCGGCCCTGCCGGACAACGCGCTGCGCCTCACGGACATGGCCGAGGCCACCTCCTTCGGCGCCGCGATGACCGCCCTGGCGGCCCTCTCGGGCACGAGCCCCGAGGCGCTGCGCGGGAGCTTCGATATCGACTACGCCGAGGTGGCGTCCATGAAAGGACTGGACGATCTCGGATCCTATCGCGAAATTTGGCAGAAGCTCGCGGCGCCGAAATGACGACCGCAAAGACGACCACGGAGGCAGGCATGAAGACTAAGGCGGTGCGCGTATACGGAGTCGACGACCTCAGGCTCGAGGAGTTCGAGCTCCCGCCCATCAAGGACGACGAGATACTGGCGAAGGTCGTCTCGGACTCGATCTGCATGTCGAGCCACAAATTCGCGATGCAGGGCGACAGGCACAAGCGCGTCCGGGCCCCCCTGGCCGAGGCGCCCGTGATCATCGGCCACGAGTTCTGCGGCGAGCTCGTCGAGATCGGCTCCCGCTGGAAAGGCCAGTTCACGGCCGGCCAGCGCTTCGCGATCCAGCCGGCGCTCAACTACCAGGGCACGCTCTGGGCGCCCGGCTACTCCTACCGGTACATCGGCGGCGACGCGACCTACGTCGTGATCCCCCGCGAAGTGATGGAGATGGGCTGCCTCCTCGGCTACGAGGCCGAGGCCTTCTTCATGGGCTCCCTCTCCGAGCCGGTGTCGTGCATCGTGGGCGCCTACCACGCCCAGTACCACACCAAGGGCGGCTCCTATGTCCACGAGATGGGCATCCGCGAGGGAGGCTCGCTCGCCCTGCTCGCCAGCGTGGGCCCCATGGGAATCGGAGCCATCGACTACGCGATGCACGCCGACCGCAAGCCCTCGCGCATAGTCGTCACCGACATCGACGCGGCCCGTCTCGAGCGCGCCGCTTCGATCTTCACCGTCGAGGAGGCGAAAAGGAACGGTGTGGAGCTCGTCTACGTCAACACGAAGGACCTCGCCGATCCCGTGGCCCACCTCAGGACGCTGAACGGGGGCAAGCTCTTCGACGATGTCTTCGTCTTCGCCCCGGTGAAGCCGGTGGTCGAGATGGCGGACAGACTGCTGGGTCCCGACGGCTGCCTCAACTTCTTCGCCGGCCCCACCGACACCTCGTTCTCGGCTTCGCTCAACTTCTACGACGTCCACTACGAGTCGCACCACCTCGTGGGCACCTCGGGCGGCAACACCGACGACATCAAGGAATCCCTCGCCATGATGGCCGACGGCCGGCTCAACCCCGTCGCCATGATCACCCACGTCGGCGGGCTCAATGCCGTGAGCGCGACCACGATCGGCCTCGACAAGATCCCGGGCGGCAAGAAGCTCATCTACACGCACAAGAAGCTCGACCTGGTCGCGCTCGCCGACTTCGCGGAGCGCGGCAGGAAGGACCCCTTCTACGCCGAGCTCGCGCGCATCGTGGAGCGCCACAACATGCTCTGGTCCAAGGAGGCCGAGGACTATCTCCTCGCCCACGCCCCCGGAATCTAGTCCATGGAGAGATGGAGGGCCGCAATCGCCTCGTCCTCGACGATGAGCAGCCATCGGCCCTCCAGGCCTCGATCAGCGCGGTCTTGAGGGTGCCGATGACCGATAGCTCCTTGTAGCGCGATCGACTGACCCGCATATACTCCGCATGATGAGCCAGTCGTGGACACGAAGAACATTCTCCAAGCGATATGCATAAATCGATATAATTTTCTGCATATTTATACAAACGACCGCCAAAAAACCCACCGGATATCTTTGTTTTTTGTAGATTTTGCCCGACCACCGCTCAAACCCCTTGACTCTTTTTGCATAAATATGATCTTCTGACCGCTAAGTTTCTCCCCAGAGAGGCAACCATGGATCAGCATAGCACCGAAGAAGGTCGCCCGCCAGCGGGCGCGCCGGCCGCACAAGGCCTCTACGACCCGCACAGGGAGCACGACTCCTGCGGAATCGGCTTCGTGGTCAACATCAAGGGGCGCAGGTCGCACCAGATCGTCAGCCAGTCGCTCACGATTCTGCGAAACATGAGCCATCGAGGAGGCGCCGGCTATGAGCGCAACTCGGGCGACGGGGCGGGAATACTCACCCAGATCCCGCACCGCTTCTTCGCCGAGATTTCCCCCGAGTCGGGCATAGCGCTCGGCGAGGCGGGAAGCTACGGCGTGGGCATGGTCTTCCTGCCCCGCGATCCTGAGACTAGATCCGCCATCAAACGCCTCATCGAAACGACCATCGCCTCCGAGGGGCTCTCCTGCCTGGGCTGGCGCGAGGTGCCCGTCGACCTCTCCTCGCTGGGCTCGATCTCGCGCTCGGTGATGCCGTATATCTGCCAGGTCTTCGTCGGCAAGGGCAAGGGAAGCGCCGCCTGCGCGCTCGACGACATGGCCTTCGAGCGCAAGCTGTATGTCGTGCGCAAGCGCTGCGAAAAGACGACCGAAGGCAAGAGCGAAAGCTCGGCCGATTACTTCTACTTCGCCAGCCTCTCGTGCAAGACCGTGGTCTACAAGGGCATGTTCACGCCCGAGCAGGTCGAGCCCTTCTACCTCGACCTCTCGCACCCGGCCTTCGAGACGGCGATCAGCGTGGTGCACTCGCGTTTCAGCACCAATACCTTCCCGAGCTGGGAGCGCGCCCACCCCTACCGCTACCTCATCCACAACGGCGAGATCAACACCCTGCGCGGCAACGTCAACTGGATGCACGCGCGCGAGTCGATGATCCGGACCGATCTCTTCGGGCCCGACGCCTCGAGCATCCTGCCCATCATCAACCCGAACGGCTCGGACTCGGCCATGTTCGACAACACCCTCGAGTTCCTCTACCTCACGGGCCGCCCGCTTCCGCACGCGATGATGATGATGATCCCCGAGCCCTGGTCGGGGCACGAGTCGATGAGCGACGAGAAGAAGGCCTTCTACGAGTACCACGCCACCCTGATCGAACCCTGGGACGGCCCGGCCGCCATGGCCTTCACCGACGGCACGAGCGTCGGGGCGGTGCTCGACCGCAACGGCCTCAGGCCCGCGCGCTACTACGTGACCCTCGACGACACCGTCATCCTCGCCTCGGAGGTGGGCGTGCTCGACATCCCCGCCGACCGCATAGCCCGCAAGGAACGGCTCCAGCCCGGCCGCATGCTCCTCATCGACACGAAGGAAGGCCGCATCATCGACGACGAGGAGATCAAGGAGCGCGCCGCCTGCGAGCATCCCTACCGCGAGTGGCTCGACGAACACATGGTCAGGCTCGAGGACCTGCCGCCGCCGCCGCGCCACGCCGAGCCCGACCACGAAACCGTGCTCAGGCTGGAGAAGGCCTTCGGCTACACCTACGAGGACCTGAGGCTGGTGCTCCTGCCCATGGTGCGCGACGGGGTCGACCCGGTCGGCTCGATGGGCAACGACACGCCGCTCGCCGTCCTCTCGGACAAGCCGCAGCTCCTGTACAACTACTTCAAGCAGCTCTTCGCCCAGGTCACGAACCCGCCCATCGACGCCATCCGCGAGGAGATCGTCATAGGAAGAGAGACCTTCATAGGCTCGGAGGGCGATCTCGTGCACCCCACGCCCCAGGCGGCGCGGCAGATCAAGCTCTCGAGCCCCTTCATAGACAACGACGAGCTCGAGAGGCTGCGGCACATAACGCGTTCCGGCTTCAGGGCGGTGACGATCCCCATCACCTACCATGCGGGCCGGGGCCAGCCGGGCGCGGCGCTCGAGCGGGCCATGGACGAGGTCTGCGCCAAGGCCGACGAGGCCTTTTCCGAGGGCGCGAACATCCTCATACTCTCCGACCGGGGAGTGTCCCGGAACCGGGTGCCCATTCCGGCCCTCCTCGCCGTGTCGGGACTCCACCACCACCTGATACGCAACGAGACCCGGACCCGCGTGAGCATCGTCCTCGAGTCGGGCGAGCCGCGCGAGATCCACCACTTCTCGATGCTGATCGGCTACGGGGTGTCGGCGATCAACCCCTACCTCGTCTTCGAGGCCATCGACGACATGATCAAGACCGGCTTCCTGCCCGATGTCGAGCGCGCCAAGGCCGTGAAGACCTACAAGAAGGCGGTGACGAAAGGCGTGATCAAGGTCATGTCCAAGATGGGCATCTCCACGGTCCAGGGCTACCAGGGCGCGCAGATCTTCGAGGCGGTGGGGCTTTCGAGCCCACTCGTCGAGGAGTACTTCACCGGCACGCCCTCGCGGGTGGGCGGCATCGGCATGGCCGAGCTCGCCCGGGAGGTCGAGGAGCGCCACGCGGCGGCCTTCGACGAGCGCTCGCCGGACTTCCGCACCCTGCCGATCGGCGGCGACTGGCAATGGCGCGCCGAGGGCGAGTACCACCTCTACAACCCCGAGACCGTGCACCTCCTGCAGCGCTCCTGCCGGGAGGGCGACTACCGGCTCTTCAAGCGTTATGCGGCGCTGATCGACGACCAGTCCGCCCGGCAGTGCACGCTCCGCGGTCTCATGAAGTTCCGGCAGGCCGAGAGCGTGCCCTTGGACGAGGTGGAGAGCGTCGAGTCCATCGTGAAGCGCTTCAAGACGGGCGCCATGTCCTTCGGCTCCATCTCGAAGGAGGCCCACGAGGCCCTGGCCATCGCCATGAACCGCCTCGGGGGCAAGAGCAACACCGGCGAGGGCGGCGAGCTGAGCGAACGTTTCAGGAACGACCCCAACGGCGACTCGCGCTGCAGCGCCATCAAGCAGGTGGCCTCGGGCCGCTTCGGCGTGACGAGCGAGTACCTCGTCAGCGCCAAGGAGATCCAGATCAAGATGGCCCAGGGAGCCAAGCCCGGCGAGGGAGGCCAGCTGCCGGGCCGCAAGGTCTACCCCTGGATAGCCGAGTGCCGCAAGTCGACCCCCGGCGTGGGCCTCATATCTCCCCCGCCCCACCACGACATCTACTCGATCGAGGACCTCTCCGAGCTCATCCACGACCTCAAGTGCGCCAACCCCGAGGCGCGGATCTCGGTCAAGCTCGTGTCGGAGGTGGGCGTGGGCACGATAGCCGCCGGCGTCGCCAAGGCCCGGGCCGACCTCGTGCTCATCTCGGGCTACGACGGGGGCACGGGCGCCTCGCCCCGCACCTCCTTGAGGCACGCGGGCCTGCCCTGGGAGCTCGGCCTCGCCGAGACGCACCAGACCCTCCTCCTCAACAACCTGCGCTCCACCATCACCGTCGAGACCGACGGCAAGCTCATGACCGGCCGCGACGTGGCCATAGCCGCCATGCTCGGCGCCGAGGAATTCGGCTTCGCCACCGCCCCCTTGGTGGCCTTGGGCTGCGTGATGATGCGGGTCTGCAACCTGGACACCTGTCCCGCGGGCATCGCGACGCAGAATCCCGAGCTGCGCAAGAACTTTTCCGGCAGGCCCGAGCACGTCGAGAATTTCATGCGCTTCATAGCGCAGGACCTGCGCGAGCGCATGGCCGCCCTGGGCATCAGGCGGCTCGTGGAGCTCGTGGGGAGGACCGACCTCCTCGACATGGAGGCCGTGGAGAAGAACCCCAAGACCGGGAACCTCGATTACTCGAAGATCTTCCACCGCCCCCAGGTGCCCGCCGAATGGGGCAGGCACTGCGTGAAGGCCCAGGACCACAATCTCGACAATTCCCTGGACCGGCGCGTGCTCCTGCGGCTCTGCGAGCCCGCCCTCGAGCGCGGCGAGAAGGTGAAGGTCACGATTCCCGTGCGCAACGTCAACCGCGTCGTGGGCACCATCCTCGGAGCCGAGATCACCAGGCGCTACGGCGCGGCCGGCCTCCCGGAAGACACGATCGACCTCAAGTTCGTGGGCTCGGCCGGACAGAGCTTCGGCGCCTTCATCCCGCCCGGGGTGACCCTCAGCATCGAGGGCGATTCCAACGATCATCTGGGCAAGGGCCTTTCGGGCGGCAAGATCATCGTCTATCCGCCGGCTAACTCGCCTTTCAAGCCCGAGGAGAACATCATCATCGGCAACGTGGGCTTCTACGGCGCCACCTCGGGCCGGGCCTACGTCTGCGGCATGGCCGGCGAGCGCTTCTGCGTGCGCAACTCCGGCCTCACGGCCGTGGTCGAGGGCGTGGGCGACCACGCCTGCGAGTACATGACCGGCGGCACCGTCGTGATCCTCGGCCGCACCGGGCGCAACTTCGGCGCGGGCATGTCCGGCGGGCTCGCCTACGTCCACGATTCCGACGGCGACTTCCCCTCGCGCGTCAACGGCGAGACGGTCGATCTCGAGGAGCTCACCGACCCGAACGAGATAGCCGCGTTGCGCGAAATCATCGAAGCCCACGCCCGGGCCACGCTCAGCGCACGGGCCCGGCGCATGCTCGCCGGCTGGGCGGGGGCGGTCAAGCGCTTCGTCAAGGTGACGCCCCGCGACTACAAGCGCATGCTCGCCGCGATCGAGGCGGCCAGGCGCGACGGCCTCGGCGGCGAAAGCGCCCTCATGGCGGCCTTCGAACTCAACAACCGCGACCTCGCCCGGGTCTCGGGCAGTTAGGAGATGGACATGGCTAAGCCTACCGGTTTCATGGAATACGAGCGGGTGCTTCCCCAGGACAGGCCGGTCGCCCAGCGGGTCGAGGACTGGAAGGAGTTCCACTCGGCCTTCGGCGCCGAGGAGGAGTCGCGCTCCCAGGCGGCGCGCTGCATGGACTGCGGCACGCCCTTCTGCCATTCCGGCCTCCTCTACGAAGGGGCGGTCTCGGGCTGCCCGATCCACAACCTCATACCCGAGTGGAACGATCTCGCGTATCGCGGCCTCTGGCTCGAGGCCCTCGCTCGCCTGAGGCTCACGAACAACTTCCCCGAGTTCACCGGGCGCGTCTGCCCGGCCCCCTGCGAGGGCGCCTGCACCCTCGGCTCGATCCCCAAGCCGGCGGTCGCGATCAAGCACAACGAGGTGACGATCATCGACCGCGGCTGGGAAGAAAAGCGGATGCAGCCCTCGATGCCGGCCTCTCGCACGCTCAAGCGCGTCGCCGTCGTCGGCTCGGGCCCCTCGGGCCTGGCCTGCGCCGACCAGCTCAACCAGGCCGGCCACGAGGTGACGGTCTACGAGCGCGCCGACCGGGTGGGCGGCCTCCTGACCTACGGCATACCCAACATGAAGCTGGACAAGAAGATCGTGGCCCGCCGCGTCGACCTCATGGCGGCCGAGGGCGTGCGCTTCGTCACCGGGGTGGAGGTGGGCGGCGAGAACGGCCGAGCCAAGGGGACGAAGGTCTCAGCCAAGGAGCTGCTGGCCAAGCACGACGCCGTGATCCTCGCCTGCGGCTCCACGCGTCCGCGCGACCTCGCGATCGAAGGCCGGGATCTGGGCGGCATCCACTTCGCCGTCGACTACCTCGCCGCCAACACGAAAAGCCTCCTCGACTCGGACCACGCCGACGGCGCCTTCATCTCCGCCGAGGGCCGGGACGTCGTGATCATCGGGGGAGGCGACACCGGCACCGACTGCGTGGGTACGGCCGTTCGACAGGGGGCGAAGAGCGTCACCCAGCTCGAGATCATGGGCCGCTCGCCCGACACCCGCGCCCCGGGCAATCCCTGGCCCGAGTGGCCCAGGACCTTCAAGACCGACTACGGCCAGGAAGAGGCGACGGCCCTCTTCGGCACGGACCCGCGCATATTCCAGGTCACGGCCGAGCGCTTCCTGGGCGGCGCCGAAGGCCGCGTGAGCGGGGTGGTCGTGGTCGACGTCGAATGGAAACGCGACGCGAAGGGCCGTCCCGCCCCGCAGGAAGTGCCCGGCAGCGAGCGGACCCTGAGCGCGGGGCTCGTCCTCATCGCCATGGGCTTTCTCGGCCCCGAGCGGGGCCTCCTGGAGGCCTTCGGGGTCGAGGCCGACGAGCGCGGCAACGCCAAGGCCGCCTACGGCTCCTTCGCGACGGCCGCGCCCGGCGTCTTCGCGGCCGGCGACATGCGGCGGGGGCAGAGCCTCGTGGTCTGGGCCATCGCCGAGGGCCGCGGCGCCGCTCGGGAGGTCGACCGCTATCTCATGGGCTCGACGAGGCTGCCGTAGGGCCGACGGCCTGACGCCGGCATGCCGGGGATGGCCTTCGTCTTCGGCGACGGGGCGCGGCCTTGAGCCTTCGCTTCGAACATGCTACCATCCGCCTGCGGGGCTTGGGTCCCCGGACGCGCAAGCACGATGCGCGAAACAACTCCAGGGGGGAGCGGCGATGCTCAAGGCGGTGCTGTTCGACATGGACGGGGTCCTCGTGGATTCCGAGGCGTTCATCGCGGAGGCGGCCTGCGCCATGTTCGCCGAGCGCCACGGCATCGTGGTCTCGCCCGAGGAGTTCCGCCCCTTCGTCGGCATGGGCGAGGACCGCTACCTGGGCGGCGTGGCCGAGCTCCACGAGGTGAAGCTCGATCTCGCGGCCGACAAGGCGCGCACCTACCAGATCTACGCCGACGTCATCCGCGGCCGCCTCAAGGAGCTGCCCGGAGCCGTGGCCTTCGTCCGGCGCTGCCGCGCCGAGGGCCTCAAGACCGCCCTGGTGACCAGCGCCGACGCGGTCAAGGCCGAGGCCAACCTCGTCGAGCTGGGCCTTGAGCGCGGCGACTTCGACGCCTTCGTCACGGGCCTCGATGTCGAGCGCAAGAAGCCCTATCCCGACATCTACCTCCACGGCGCCCGCCTCATCGGCGTGGCCCCGGCGAACTGCCTCGTGGTCGAGGACGCGGTGAGCGGAGCCCAGGCCGCCCGAGCCGCCGGCTGCGCCTGCCTGGGCATCACGAGCAGCTTCTCCGAGGCCGAGCTCGGCGCCGCCGGCGCCGCCATGTTCGCCCCCGACCTCGAGCACGCGGCGCCCCTGGTCTTCAGCGCCGGTAGGACGCTCAGCGCCGGTAAAGCGAAAGCGCTCGATTCGGCGAAGAAGCCGCGCTCCCGCGCCGCGGCGGCCGCTCGCGGCGCATCCAAGCCGAGCGCCAAGCGCGGGACTTCGAAGAAGGCCGATAACGGCTCCGCGAAGTAAGGCCGCGCCCTCCTGATCGCGAAACCGCCGCGGCTCGAATACGCGGCCTCCCTCCGGACGTCGACCGTCAGTGGCGGCTCGGCCGCGCCGCCGCTTCAAGCTTACAGAATCGACCCCGGTTTGAGCCGCTCGGCGTTGAGACCGCCCAGGCGGTTGGCTTCGCGTATCGCCTCGCGCAGGGTTCCGCCCTCCGCGAGCGTGGCCGTGAGGCCCGCCGTGAAAGCGTCGCCCGATCCCGTGGGATTGAGCGAGACGCGGGGAATCACCTGCTCTTCGCCGAGGCTTCCCCCGTCCCAGAACCAGGTCGAGCGCGCGCCCCGCGTCACGACCAGGCGGCTACCCCAGCGCGCATAGAGCTCGGCGCCGAGCGAGGCGACATGGTCCCTCAAAAGCGCCTCGGACGGGGCCTCGGGCGAGCGCGCAGATTCCGCGGCTGCGCCCAGGGGCCAGGTGGCGAGGAGCTCGTTCAAGTTGGGCTTCACGATGTCGGGCCGGGATGGCAGGGAGGCCAGGAGATCCCGCCCCTTGATGTCGAGCACGACGAGGAGCCCGGCCGCGCGCGCGCGGGCCGCCATCTCGGGGAAGATCCCGTCGGGAAAGCCCGCGGCCTTCGTGCCCGAGACGATGAGGGCGCCGCACTCGCCCAGGCTTCGGTCGAACTCCGCGAGGATGCGCTCGCCGGTTTCGCTCGAGACGGGCCGGGCCTCCTCGACGAGCTCGGTCGCGCTGCGGTCGGCGCCGTCGATCAAGGTGTAGCAGAAGCGTATGTCGGAGCCCGACTCGACCCAGCGCAGGTCGAGGCCGTCGGCCGCGCAGAGGGACAGGAACCAGTCCCGCGTGGGCCCGCCGGCCTGCGTGAGATGCACGGCGCGCCTTCCCGTCTGCGCGAGGATGCGCGCCACGTTCACGCCCTTGCCCGAGGCGTCCACCCGATGCTCGACGGCGCGGTTCACCTCGTCCTTCGCCAGGTCCTTGAACACGAGCGTCTTCTGCACGACGGGATTGAGGCACACGCAGAGATAGCTCTTCTTTCCGATTCCTTCGCCGCTCATGTCGCGATGATACCGAAAGGGGAACTGTGCCGTCTATCGTGCCGCGGCCTCGCCGCGCCTGTTGGCGGGTGCGCCCCGCCGGGCGCATAAAAAAGGCCCGCCCGAAGGCGAGCCATCTGCCGAGAACCGGACGAGTCCGGCCCTCGGCGACGCGGAATCCTTCCCGACCGGCAGGCCGGGAGGATCCCCCGTCATCAGTCGTACAGCAGCTGGGCGATGTCCGGCTGGTCCATGTTGGCGTAGTTGTAGAACTTGGCGCCGGTGTCGATGTTCGCGACGGGCTCGCCCTTAACGGCCTTGTAGGCCAGCTCCATGGAATCGTAGCCGATCATGTACGGATCCTGGGTGATCGAGCCCAGGAAGTACTTGGCGCGGACGGCGGCTTTCTGGGCCTTGCCGGCGTCGAAGCCCACGACCACGAGGCCGGGGTACTGGGTCGGCAGAGCGGTGCCGTCGTTGGAGGCGGCGAGAAGCCCGGTCACGGTGCCCTCGTTCGAGCAGAAGATGCCGAGGATGTGGCTGGAGGAGACCCGGGTGAGGATGGCCTGGGCGGTGTTGGTGGCGTCGGTGGTCTTCGGCGAGGCGGGGACCTCGCAGTCGATGATGATGGCGCTGCCGCTGGTCGGGCTGTTGGCCGCGATGTAGGCCGGATTGCCGACTACCTTGATGTCGCTCGCGGGGTGGTTGCCCTGGGTCTCGATGAGCTTGATCATCTCGTCGCGGAAGCCCTTGCCGCGGTCGGTGACCGACTGGCTGGTCGCATCCTGGTTGAAGTCCACGATGGTCACCGGATTGGCGGCCGTCGCGGCCATGATCCTGTCCTTGATGACGGGGAACATCTTGTCCGCGGCGAGCCCGGCGGCGTTATAGCTGTTGGTGGCCGCGGTCGCGTAGATCGCTCCCTTGGGCGCGTTCGGGACGCCGGAGTCGAAGCCGATGATCGGGATGTGCCTCCTCACGGCCTCGTTGAGCTGGTCCATGACGGAGTTGGTGTCGAGGGCCGCCAGGCAGATGGCCGAGGGATTCTTGGCCAGGGCGTTGACGAACATCTGCACCTGGGGCTGGATGTCGGCTTCGGTGGGCGGACCCTCGAAGGTCATCTGCACGCCGAGCTTCTTGGCCGCCGCCTGGGCGCCGTGCATGACAGTCTGCCAGTACTGGAACTCGAAGCCCTTCGAAATCATGGGAATGAAGATCTTGCTGTTCGAGGCGGTCGCCCCCTGGGAACCACTCTCCTGCGTGCCGTTGGCGAATACGGGGACCGCCAGGGCGACGAAGAGAACGGCCGTCGCAAGCGCCATTCCCATTCTTCTGGAAATACTCATACAAACCTCCTGTGCTTCTCTGTCCCGGACATCCGCCGGGACATCGTTGCCTCATCCATGCCCGCGACGCGGGCTTGATCACAGTTTCAGGCCTTGTCCTGCGGGAGCTCCTGGTGCTTCAGCATTTCGGAGAACTCGTGGTCCGCGGCGCGCTCCTCCATGCGTATCCGGGCCTGCTCGGCCTTTTCCTCCGCTTTCATCTTCGCGAAGGTCGTCTTCGATTCGAGGTGAGCGGCCGCGATTTCCTTCTGCAGCTCCGCGGCCTTGGCCTGGTCTCCGGCCGCCATGAGCGAGGAATGCTGATGCCGCATCGCCGCGAGCTTGTCGGCCATCTCGGCCTTGTAGGCGTCGGCGACCGTCTCGATGCGCACCTCGGAAGCCTTCTTGTTGCGGTACATGTCGAGGAGCACGGCGCCGATGACGATGACGCCCGTGAAGAAGGTCTGCCAGTGCGCCTGCAGGTTCAAGGCCGGAAGGCCGGTGGCGAGCACCGACATGATGAACACGCCGATCACCGTGCCCCAGATCGTGCCTATGCCGCCCGACAGCGAGGTGCCGCCGATGACCGCGGCGGCGATGGCGTAGAGCTCGAAGCCCTGTCCCTGCGCCGGAAGGACCGTGGTGTAGATGGCCGCGTAGGAGATGCCGCCGATGCCCGCGGTGGCGCCGGCGATGACGTAGACCAGCATCTGCCACTTCTTGACGTCGACGCCCGAAAGCCGCGCCGCCTCGATGTTGCTGCCGATGGCGTAGGTGTAGCGGCCCAGCTTGGTGTTGGACAGGATCAGGTGGCAGATGACGCCCACCACGAGCAACAGCAGGGCTCCCGTGGGGATCATCCCTCCGACGGGGCTCAGGTACAGGAACATGTCCTTGAACCAGCCGCCCGGCTGGCCGCGGATGGGGAAGGTGGCGCTCTGCACGTTGGAGACGATGGAGCCCACGCCCATCGAGATCATCATGGTGCCGAGCGTGACGATGAAGGGCGGCATCTTGAGCCGCGATACGAAGATGCCGTTGAAGAAGCCGAAGGCGGTCCCCACGACGATGATGAGGAGGAGCGAGGGCACCATCGGCAGGCCGTGCTTGAGCGCGACGCCGCCGATGAGGGTCGAGGCCATCATGACCGTGCCGACGGAGAGGTCGATGCCGCCGGAGATGATGACGAAGGTGACGCCCATCGAGATGAAGCCGATGTAGAAGGCGGCGTCGACGATGTTGACCAGCGTCGGATAGGAGAAGTAGTCGCGGCCGAAAATCCCGAAGAAGACGTAGAGGATGAGCAAGGCCGCCGGCGCCAGCACGTACTTGAGACCCCGCTCCTTGAACCGCTGCATGCGGCTGATACCGATATTCCCCGTAGCCATGCTGTTCAACTCCCTGCGAGGACTGCCGGACGTCCCATCGTGGCAAGTTCCATGATGGCCTCCTGGCTCGCCTCTTCGATTTTCAGCTCCCCGGTTATCCGACCCTCGGACATGACGAGGATGCGATCGCTCATGCGCAAGATCTCAGGCAGCTCGGACGAGATCATGATGATCGACTTGCCTTCGCGCGTGAGCTCGTTCATCAAGGTGTAGATCTCGCTCTTGGCCCCGACGTCTATGCCGCGGGTGGGCTCGTCGAAAATGAGGATATCGCAGTTGCGGATGAGCCATTTCGCGACGACCACCTTCTGCTGGTTGCCTCCCGACAGATTGCGCAGGAGCTGCTCGAGCGAAGGCGTCTTGATGCTGAGCTTGTCGATGTATTCCTGGGTGATGGCGCGCACCTTCCTCGCGTAGACGAAGAGGCCGCGCTGGAACAGGTCGTAGGTCGCCATCACCGTGTTGTCCTTGACGCTGAGGTTGACGGCGAGGCCGAAGCGCTTGCGGTCCTCGGAGAGGTAGCCGATGCCTTTCGCCACCGCGTCCTGGGGCGATCGGATCTTCACGCGCCGGCCGTTCACCTCGATGCTGCCGCTCTGGACCTCGTCGGCGCCGAAGATCGCCCGCGCCGTCTCGGTCCTGCCCGCGCCGATGAGGCCGGCGAGCCCGAGGATCTCGCCCTTGCGGAGCTCGAAGCTCACGTCGCGGACGAGCTTGCCGGCGTTGAGCCTGTGCGCTCGCAGGACCACCGGCGCGTCGGGCTCGACCGCGCTCTTGGCCTTGGGCTGCTCGTAGATGACCCGCCCCACCATCATGTTGATGATCTGCTGCTTGGTGATTTCGGAGGTCTTCCTGGTGTCGACCAGCTCGCCGTCGCGGAGCACGGTGACGCGATCGGTGATCTGATGGATCTCCTCGAGGCGGTGGGAGATGTGGATCATCCCGACGCCCCGGCCGGCCAGATCGCGCATGATGGCGAAAAGCTCGGAGATTTCCGTGTCCGTGAGGGCCGCGGTCGGCTCGTCGAGAATGAGGATCCGCAGGCGGTGCGAGACGGCCTTGGCGATCTCCACCATCTGCTGCTTGCCCACGGTGAGGCGCCCGACCTGCTCGGTGGGATCGATGTTCATCTTGAGCCGCTTGAACAGCTCCTCGGCGCGCCGGTTCTGCGCGCGCTTGTCGAGCAGGAGGCCGCCCAGCCCGGTCGACTCCCGGCCGATGAATATGTTCTGCGCCACCGTGAGATGATCCATCATGTTCAGTTCCTGATGGATGATCCCGATGCCCATCTCGAGCGCATGCTTGGGATCGCGCGGATTGAAGAGATGGCCCAGATAGCGGATCTGCCCCGAGTCCTTGGAGTTGATCCCGACGAGAACCTTCATCAGGGTCGACTTGCCGGCCCCGTTCTCGCCGACGAGGGCGTGGATCTCTCCTTCGTCGAGATCGAAATCCACCTGACGCAAGGCGTGTACGCTGGTGAAGCGCTTATCGATCTTTTCCATCGATAATAATTTATTGGCCACGTGCACGACTCCTTTCGCTGCGATTCATCTTAGCACCGCCGAAACGGCTGTCAACGATCGGCCCGATGCCCGACACCGCGCGCGCCGCTCCGGGGGCCTGCGACGCCTCTCGCCATCACAAAAACACCGGCGCAGGCCGAAAGCAACACGAAGACCAGAAGCATGACCGGAAACCAGTCTCCCCAGGCGGTGTACGGCGATTCCTGCGGCGCCGGAACGGCGACGTCCGCTATCAGGTATTCCTGGCTGAAGTAAGGCACCGAGCGCACGAGCCGGCCCGTCGGATCGACGTACGCGGTCAGGCCCGAGGAGGTGGCCCGCAGGAGGGGACAGCGGTTTTCGACCGCGCGGAACAGGCTGTTGATGTAATGCTGCTTGCCTTCGACCGGCGAGAGGGACCAGTAGTCGTTCGAGAGGTTGACGATGACCTGCGCCCCGTTGCGCACGAATCGCCTAACGTCGTCGGGGAAGGAATCCTCGAAGCAGATCGGCGTCGAGAACGACATCGAAGGAATATGGAAGACCGTGCGCGCCGTGCCCGGCGCCCAGAAATACACGTCGAAGTTCTTGAGCATGTCGTACACCCAGGGCAGCTGCGCGCGGTAGGGGAAGTACTCGGTGAAGGGCACGAGGTGGACCTTGCGGTAGGTCTCCACGCGCTCTCCGGCGGGGGAGAACAGGACCGCTGCGTTGTAGTCCGTGCGCAGTTCGTTCCCCTGCGCGTCCGTCGACAAGGTGTAATCGTCGTTTCCGGTCAGCAGCCAGGCGTGCATGCCCTTCTGGTATTCGAGGAAGCGGTCGACGAGCTTGGAAAGCGGGTACTTCGCGGGGTCCATCGCGCTCCATCGCCGGATGTTGGGGACGAAGGCCGTTTCCGACCACACGACGAGGTCCGGCTTCTGCGCGAGCGCCTCGTCGGTGAGCCGCCTCAGGATATCGAAGGTGGCGCCGTAATCGTTTTTGTGCGGATCGGTGTCTTCCTGCACCAGCGCCACGCGCAGCCGGTGGTCGATCGGCCGGCTGTCCTGGACTCGGATGGCGATCGCGCCCCCGGCCGCGTCCGCGACGACGAGCAGGGCGGCGAAGGCCACGGGGACATAGGAGCGCGGAGCGCGGAGCGCGGCTGCATCGAGGCCCAGGCCGGGCCCCCGATACCAGGCCAGGACGAAACCTGCCAGGGCCGAGTTCACGAGCGTCACCAGGAAGGTCAGGCCCCAGACGCCGGTGACCGACGCCACCTGGATGAGGGGAAGCGCGCCGTACTGGGTCGTTCCCAGCATGCCCCAGGAGTAGCCGAGGAAGCCGAGCGAGCGCAGATAGTCGAAGGCCGTCCAGGCCGCCGGCACGATGAGGAACCCGAGCCGCGGCAGCCTGCGCATGGTCCAGATCAGGACCGGCATGAACAGCGCGTACTCGAAGAGGAACAAGCCGGTGATGAACTGGATCGACACCAGGCTGAAGGTTCCGAGCCAGAAGTTCACGATCATGGCCTGCAGGACGCCGAAGGCGACGCCGTAGAACACGGCCCTGCCGAAGGAGGCGCGGGATAGGGCGAGGAGGAGGGGCAGCAAGGCCACGAAGGCGAGCGGCGCGAGGCCCGCCAGGCTCGCGAAGGAGGGGAAGGAAAAAGAGAAAAGCAGGACCGAAAGCAGGGCGAGCGGCAGCCCCCAGACGCGGAAAGCGTCGGCCGAGCCGAGCGCCCGCTCCCTCAGCTGGGGCCACTTCAGGCGGGCCGCGATCAGGACCCAGGCGCCGAGCGCGATAAGAGGAAGATAGCGCGAGGCCGAGTTGAGCCGCTGGATCATCGAGTCGGGCGCCAGATGAAGGCTGTTGTTGGTGAGCGCGAAGCGCTGGGCGTAACTCAAGTTCGCGGTCGAGGCGAAGATGTAGGAGATGAGGAAGAGCACGAGCGAAACGACGAGCAAGGTTTCGGGAGTCCGGTACAGACAGCGCAGACGGAGCTCGGCGCGACCTCTGAAGAGGGCGGCGCCCCACAGCGCATAGAGCGCGACGAGGAGGAGGAAAATGAAGTCCGGGAGGCTTTTGCCTTTCGGCATGCCGAAGGGGCCGACGAGGAAGTTGACGAACTCGGCCGCGGCGACGATGAAAATCGCGACCGCGGTCGCCCTGCCCCACGCGGCGGTCTCGGGCAAGGCGGCCTTCTCCATCGCCCTGGGCGAGAGCTTGGGCGCCATACGGGCGGCTCGCGGCGGTTTCTTCGTTTGCGGACGGCTCGCCTTCGCTGGGCTCCCGTCGTTCCCGCCGTGGCGCTCGAGCTTCATTGTACACCTCGGCCCGCACGCCTTGAAGGAGAAATACGCCCCGTGGTCGTCGGGCTCCGCAGGAATCCAAACTGCACAGGTAAACGATTACATGGAATTATCCGGTCGTCAAGGTCGAAAAGTCGGAAATCCGCTAATTTCACCAGCGCCCGGACTCTCCGCTTTTTTCGGAAGCGACGCTCCAACCCAGCTTTACAGAGCGGGAATCGATCGCGAGCGAAATGCCTTCGCCTAACGCTTGAGGATCCGTGGCGCGCCGAACAGGAAGAAAGAAACGGTTTTCGGCACACGATATGGCACATTATTCAACGATTTTGCATCGGATGCGGAAAAGATCCTCCCAATCGGCCATTCCAGGAATCGAAAGACCTTGATGGCCCGGCTAGCAAGACAGCTCACCGCGCTGGATGGCGAGAGCGCCGGCTCCCGCTTCTCCCACCAGGCACTCCTCCGGCTAGTCGTTTACATGTTGACATATCCTCGATTCAGTCGCACTCTAGTATCTAAACATAGGATCGCGCAAACGTTTCGATCAGCGCGTCGATGCTGCGGCGGAAAGGCGAGAAAATCGGAGATGGGAACCAAGTCGACCAGGCGCACTGCCACCATTCGAGATGTCGCCGAAAAGGCGGGGGTGTCCATCTCCACGGTTTCCCATGTCCTCAACGGCACTCGCCGCGTAGGGGAGTCGGCGCGCGGCCGCGTTCTCGATGCGATAACCGAGCTGGACTATCGCCCCAACCAGATGGCCCGCGGACTGCGCGGAGCCGAAACCGCCACCTTGGGGCTCATCATCTCCGATATCCGAGAGGAATTTTTCTCCGAGATCACCAAGGCGATCGAATCGGCCGCGAACGAACGGGGCTACGCGGTCGTGCTCTGCGACTCGGAAGAAGATGTCGCCAAGGAAGCGCTCTACATCGAGACCCTCGCGGCCAAGGGAGTCGACGGCATCATCATCGCCCCGGTCGACTCGTCCGTCCCGCCGAGACAGCCGCGCGGCGGCCGGCTGCCCATAGTCCAGATCGACCGCCTCTGCCCGGCCGCCGGCCTCGACTTCGCGGGCATCGACAACAGAAAGCACGCGGCCGCCGTGGTGCGGCATTTCCACTCCTCGGGCCTCGGGGCCATGGGCTTCGTCGGCCATGAGAATTCCATCTGGACCATGGGCGAGCGGGCCGAAGGCTTCTCCCTCGCGATGCGCGAACTCGGACACGAGGACGGCGGACGGCGCCTGGTTCTCGCCTCGCGCGGCGACAACCCCAAGGCCGTCGTCAGGCGGTGGCTCATGGCCAATCTGGACCTCGAGGCGCTCATTTGCGGAAACGCCAATATCTTCTTCACGGTGCTCGAGACCCTCGACGAGCTGGAGATGGGCGTCGCCCGGCCGCTCTCCCTCGCCGCCTTCGACGACCTCGAATGCTTCCGCTTCCTGCGGCACCAGGTGGTCGCGATCCGGCAGCCGATCGCGCGGATGGGCCTAGCCGCCCTGGACATGCTCATGCAAAGAATGAAAGGCGAAGGGCCCGAGGCCCCTCGCGAAATGATATTCCCCGCCAGGCTCATGCTGCGCGACACGGCGTCCGCCTGAGCTTGGGGCGGCAGCGGAGGTTTTCGATGATCGTCTGCACGGGCGAGGCCCTCATGGACATGGTCCCCGACGGCGACAAGCCCGACGCGTTCCTGGCGCGTCCGGGAGGCTGCCCCTACAACACCGCCATCGCCGCCTCCCGGCTGGGAGCGAAGGTTTCCTTCATGGGACGGCTCGGCACGGACTTCTTCGGCGCCCGCCTCTTCGACCGGCTCGCGGCCAACGGCGTCGACGTCGGCTCCGTGGCGCGCCGCGACCAGGGGGCCACCCTCGCCTTCGTGTCGCGCAGCCCCGAGGGCGACGCGCGCTACGCCTTCTATTCCGAAGGCGCCGCCGACCGCAGCTTCGCCCCGGAAGACCTGCCGGCGCGACTCCCGCCCGAGGCGCGATTCCTCATGCTCGGCTCCATCACGATGCTCCAGGAGCCGCTCGCCTCGACGGTCGAGAGCCTGGCCGCGCGCGAGCGCGAAAGCCTCCTCGTGTCCTTCGATCCCAACATCAGGCCCACCCTCATCGCGGACCGCGGCGCCTACCTCGCCCGCTTCGAGCGCTGGACGGCGATGTCGGCCATCGTGAAGATCAGCTCGGACGACCTCGAGTGGCTCTACCCCGGATACTCCTTCGAGGCCGGAGTGGAGCGCCTGCGCGAGCTGGGGCCGAGTCTCGTCGTAGCCACGCTGGGACGCGAAGGCGCCGTGGCCAGGAACGCCCGCGTCGAGGCCCGCGCGCCCGCCTTCGCGGTGAAGGTGGCCGACACCATCGGGGCGGGCGACACCTTCCACGCAGCCCTCCTGGCCCGGCTCGACGAGGAGCGCGTCCGGACGCGGAGCGACCTGGAGGGCCTCGACGAGCGCACGCTCGCCGGGATGCTCCGCTTCGCGAACGCCGCCGCGGCGGTCAACTGCACGCGTACGGGAGCCGAGCCGCCGAGCCGCGCGGAGACACTCGAGTTCCTGGCCGCGCACTCAAGGAGTCAGCCATGACCGACGAACTTGCAGCTTCCCTCGCTTCGTTCACCGGCCGCCCGGTTGTGCGCCTCGCGAACGGCCTGCTGCGCGCGACCATCGAGCCCGACGGCGGCATGGTCAGCGAGCTCGGCGTCGAACGCGACGGCCGCTTCCTCAACCTGCACTGGGTTCCCGCCTTCCGGGAGCTCTCCGGCGCGCCTTGGTCCGAGACCCTGCACGGCGCGTTCTGGAAGTCCCGGCTCCTGTACACCCTGGCCGGCGACTTCATCTGCAGCCCCACCTTCGGCCCGGGCGGCGACCTCGACGGCGCCGAGCTTCCGCCGCACGGCTGGACGGCCAATGCCCGCTGGAAGCTCCTGCGCGCCGAGGCCGACGCGGCCGAAGGCATAGCCTACGCGGACCTGAGCCTCGACAGCCCCTCGGGCGCGTGGCCGCTGCGCTGGACGCGCCGGGACTTCGTCGCCGCGGGCCAGAGCGCCCTCTTCTCGACCCTCTCGATCCGGAACGAGGGCGATAGGCCGCTGGCCATCAACCTGGCCCACCACAACACCATCGGCGCGCCCTTCCTCGAAAGCGGCTGCAGGATCAGCCTCTGCGCCCGCGGCTTCATGGCCGCGCCCAAGGGCACGGAGTTCGACGACACCGGCAGACTCGCCCAGGGAGTCCGCTTCGACTCGCTTCAGGCGGCGCCGCTGCGCTCGGGCGGCAGCACGGACATCTCCCTCGTCCCGGGCATGATCGGCGCCACCGACCTCGTGACCGGAGCCGTACCCCTCGACGCGAAGCTCGGCTGGAGCTGCGTCCTCAACCCCCGGCTCGGGCTGGCCTACCTCTGCCTCTTCCCGGGGCCCAAGGGCCTGGCCGAGGGCGAGATCGCGCTCGGCTTCAACGACCTGTGGATGCAGTACGGCGGCAGGCCCTTCACGCCCTGGGCCGAGAGCGAGGGCGGCGCGGACCGGAGCTTCTGCCTGGGCACCGAGAACGCCGTGGGCGCCTTCGCCAACGGCCTCGAGTACTCGCGAGCCCACCCCGAGGTCCTGGGCAGCCCCACCCTCGTCGAGATTCCCGCGCACGGCGAGCGCCGGCTCCACTACGCGACCGCGGTCGTGACCATGGGCGCCGACCTGGTCCGGAGCGGCATCGAGCGGGTCGAGGCCGAGGGCGGCTCTCTCGTCCTGGGCGGGGGCAAGGCCTCGCAGAGCCTGCCGATATCGGCTGATTTCGAACTTTCGCGGCGCGTCTGCCGCGGCTTGATCTAGATCGATGCGGCCGCCCCGGACTCGGGGCGGCCCGACCTGAAGGAGGCATGACATGCTGATAGGAATCGCGCCCTGCATCTCGCCCGAACTGCTCTCGGTCCTGCACCGCATGGGCCACGGCGACGAGATCGTCCTCGCCGACGCGTTCTTCCCCGGCGAGGCGTTCAACGCCCGCGTGGTCCGCGCCGACGGGATCCGCGTTCCCGAGCTGCTCGACGGCATCCTCGCGCTCGTCAACCTCGACTCCTACGTCGAGGCGCCGGTGTCGATGATGGCGCCGGCGAAGGGCGACGAGCTGGACCTCTCCGTGGAGAAGGCCTACCGCGCCGCGATCGACCGGCACTGGCCCGACACGCCGCCCATAGCCCGCGTCGAGCGCTTCGCCTTCTACGAGCGCGCCAGGAAGGCCTTCGCCGTCGTGATGACGGGCGAGACCGTCAAGTACGGGAACATCATCCTCAAGAAAGGCGTCATACCGGTGGCGAGGCCGGCGGCGCGCTGAGGAGACCGCGCAGATGCTTAAGGAGGTCGGCCGTGGGATCGACCTGGAAACGGCCCGTCCGCTCGGTCTCCCCCTCGCGCCAGGTGAGATTGAAGTGCGCGAAGGCCGGCCCGAAGGCCCGCGCGAAGAAGCCGCGGCGCGGCTCGCTGATGCCCAGGAGCTCGGAGCGCGGGACGACGATATTGATCGGCTTCGCGTTGGAGCTCTCCGGCTTGCGCATCCGAAGGAGAGAGACCATCCAGTTTTCGCTCGGCATGTGCTTGAAGCGGAAAGATTTGTCGGTGAGCACGAGGAGGCCCCAGAGGCCCTGCTCGTCGCCGTCGCGCTCGAACAGGGCGCCCATGGCGCGGGCCTCCACGCGCTCGCCGGTCTCGGCCTCGAACTCGCTCCAGAATTGGGTCGCTTTATCTTCCATGCGCGGATTATAGCCGACGGCACCGAGCTGTGCCATAGGAGAGCGGCGTGAGCCCGCGCGCGGTCACCATCAAAGACGTAGCCGGCAAGGCCCGCGTGTCCACGGCGACGGTCTCGCGCGTCCTCAACGACGATCCCCACGTAGCCGAAGGCACCAAACGCCGCGTGCGAGCCGCGGTCGACGAGCTCGGCTACAACATGAACCAGGTGGCCCGCAGCCTCAAGACCCGCGCGACCAGGACTATCGGCATCGTGGCTCCGGAGCTGGCCAGCCAGTTCTTCATGCTCCTCGCCGAGAACATGGACCGGGAACTGGCGGCGCGCGGCTACGGCCTCGTCGTCTGCTCGTCCTGGGACTCGGTCGAGGAGGAGAAACTGCGCCTGCGCCTGCTGTCGGAGCGGCTCATCGACGGCATAGTCATGATCCCGGCCTCGGACCAGTGGCGGCACATCGCGGCCGTGCGCTCCAAGGGCATCCCCCTCGTGCTCGTCGACCGCAGGATCGAGGGCGGGGGGCTCGACGCGGTGCTCGTCGACAACGAAGGCGGCGCCTTCGAGGCCGTGTCGGCCCTCATAGCCGACGGGCACCGGCGCATAGGCTTCATAGGCGGCAGCCTCGACGTGTCCACGGCGCGCGAGCGCTACTTCGGCTATCGCCGCGCCATGGAAAAGGCGGGCCTCCGGATCGAGCCCGACTTCGTACAGTTCGGCCCCCTCGTCATCGACGCGGGATACCGGGCCATGCGCGCCATGCTCCAGAAGCCGGACCCGCCGGAGGCCTACTTCATCGTCAACGCCGACACCCACGTCGGCGCGACGAACTATCTCATGGCCGAGGGGCGGGAATGGCGGGCGAAGATCTCCTTCGCCGCCTTCGACGAGATGCCCTTCTCGCCTCTCTTGACGTTCTGCCGCTACGCGGTGCAGCAGCCCATCGCCGACATGGCAGCCCAGGCGGTGCGGCTCGTCTTGGCCCGAATCTCGGGCGCCGGAGGCGGGGCCGCGGGCGCCCCGCCCGAGGTCATCAGGCTCAAGACTCGCTTGATCAGGCATTGACGGACCCGAAGCCGCCCCAGCGAACGCCGGCGGGAGCTGACGCACCGGCGGGAGCTGACGCACCGGCGCGAGCTGACGCGTCAGCGCGAGCTGACGACGGCCGCGAAAGCGAGCCGCGCCGCGATAGCGGGCGACGGGACCGAAACGTTATACGACATACGCCCACCCGGGTGCGCCCGGGGGCGACGAGGAGGTTCGAAATGGCAGATAGCAAGGAAATGAAGATGAACATGCCGGCCATGCGGCTCAAGGGCGGCCTGCCCAAGATAGGCATCCGCCCCGCGATCGACGGGCGGCTCGGCGGCGTGCGCGAGTCGCTCGAAACGCCGACCATGGCCATGGCCCGGGCGGCGGCCCGGCTCATCTCGGAGAGCCTGCGGCACCCCTCGGGCCACGCGGTCGAGTGCGTCATAGCCGACACGACCATCGGCGGCGTGGCCGAGGCCGCGGCCTGCGCCGAGAAGTTCGCCCGCGAAGGCGTGGCGGCCACCCTCACCGTCACGCCCTGCTGGTGCTACGGCTCCGAGACCATGGACATGGATCCCCTCACCCTCAAGGCCGTGTGGGGCTTCAACGGCACCGACCGGCCCGGCGCCGTCTATCTCGCGGCCGTCCTCGCCGCGCACAATCAGAAGGGCCTCCCCGCCTTCGGCATCTACGGCCGCGACGTGCAGGACCTCTCCGACACCGGCAGCATCCCTCCCGACGTCGCCGAGAAGATCCTGCGCTTCGCCCGCGCGGCCCTCGCCGCCGCCTGGATGCGCGGCAAGTCCTACCTCTCCGTCGGCTCGGTCTCGATGGGCATAGCCGGCTCCATCGTCGACCCCGACTTCTTCCAGGACTACCTCGGCATGCGCAACGAGTACGTCGACATGAGCGAGGTCGCCCGCCGCCTCGACGAGAAGATCTACTCCGAGGCCGAGTACCGCCGCGCCCTCGAGTGGGTCAAGGCGAAGTGCGTCGAGGGCCCCGACAACAACCCGAGCGAGGCGCAGCACTCGCGCGCCCGCAAGGCCAAGGTCTGGGAGACCTCCGTCAAGATGGCGATGATCGTCCGCGACCTCATGACCGGCAACCCCGACTTGCGGCGCAAGGGCCTCGACGAGGAAGCCCTCGGGCACAACGCCATCCTCGCCGGCTTCCAGGGCCAGCGGGCCTGGACCGACCACATGCCCAACGGCGACTTCATGGAGACCATCCTCAACTCGAGCTTCGACTGGAACGGGATCAGGCAGCCCTACCTCGTCGCGACCGAGAACGACTCGCTCAACGGCGTGGCCATGCTCTTCGGCCACCTCCTGACCGGCACCGCCCAGATCTTCTCCGACGTGCGCACCTACTGGAGCCCCGAGGCCGTGCAGCGCGTCACCGGCTGGAAGCCCACGGGAGCGGCCGCCGGCGGCTTCATCCACCTCATCAACTCCGGCGCCACCACCATGGACGGCACCGGCAAGCAGCGCAAGGACGGCAAGCCCGCCATGAAGCCCTTCTGGCAGATCGAGAGCGCGGAGGCCGAGGCCTGCCTCTCCGCCACCGGCTGGCGCTACGCCAGCCTCGGCTACTTCCGCGGCGGCGGCTACTCCTCCGACTTCCTCACCGAGGGCGGCATGGACGTGACCATGACCAGGCTCAACATCGTCCGCGGCCTGGGCCCCGTGCTCCAGATCGCCGAGGGCTCGACGGTCAGCCTCCCCGGCGAGGTGCACGACAAGCTCGACCTCCGCACCGACCCCACCTGGCCCACCACCTGGTTCGTGCCGCGCACGACGGGCGCGGGCCCCTTCAAGGACGTCTACTCCGTCATGGCCGCCTGGGGCGCCAACCACGGCGCCATCTCCTACGGCCACATCGGCGCCGACCTCCTCAGCCTAGCCGCCATGCTCCGCATCCCGGTGGCCATGCACAACGTCGACCCGAACCGCGTCTTCAGGCCCAGCTACTGGTCGGCCTTCGGCATGGACGCCGAGGGCTCCGACTATCGGGCCTGCGATGCCCTCGGGCCGCTGTACGGCAGGAAGTAGTATACTATTTGGGCGCATCGGGAGCGCGGATGCCCTGGAAACACCGCGCCCCCGATTGAGATGGCCGCCGACAGAGATGCCGCCACGCTCCCGGCGAGACGCCCTCGGCCGCGCGGAAGGCGGCGTGGAAGCGCTGCAGGCCGCCGAAGCCCGACTCGGCGGCCACCTCCTCCAGCGTGAGTTCGGTCTCGCGCAGAAGACGGCGAGCGCGCGTTAGGCGCACGCGGACGATCTCCTCGTGGAGGCTCCTCCCCATCGCCGCGCGGAACCGCGTCTCCAGGGCGCGCCGCGAGGAGGGAAGCACGGCGAGCACATCGCCCACGTCGATGCCCTCGTGCGCCCGCGTCTTGATGAAGGTGGCCGCCTTCGACACCAGGGCATCGGGGCAGGCGTAGATCATCGTCGACTCGCGCTCCACGACCTCGCGCGGCGGTATGGCTATCCGCGTGCCGTCCGGCGGGCCCGGGGCGCCGATGTTCGCGGCCGCGCCTTCCAGCGCCGCGGCGAGCGTCTGGGCCGCGCGGAAGCCGATCGCCTCGCAGTCGAGCATGATGCTCGACAGGGGCGGCGAGGAGAGCTCGCAGAGGATGTCCTCGTTGTCGACGCCCAGGATGGCGAGGCTCTCGGGCACGGCTATGCCCAGGCGCCGCGCCAGCTCGGCCGCCCGCAGGCCGGCGGTGTCGTTGCAGGCGAAGAGCCCGGTGGGCGCTTCCAGGGACGAGAGGAAGGCGGCCAGGTCTTCCTGGGCCTCGACCGCGCCCTCCCACCAGGGCAGGGGCCGGCGAAAGGCCGGCGCCTCCCCGGCGAGGCCGCGCAGGAAGCCCTCCTCCCTGGCGCTCGACCACAGGGTCCCGGACACTCCGAGGAAGGCGTAGCGCTCGAAACCGCAGGAGCGCAGATGGAGGAATGCCTTGTAGCCGGTGAGGAAGTCGTCGTTGGTGACCTGGCGGAAACCCGGCCGCAGATAGGCTCCGGCGACGTCGACGACGCTCAGGCCCAGGGCCGCGATCCTGTCGGCGTCGGCCGCGCTCTCGATGCGCGCGATGACCCCGTCGCCCCGCCAGCGCTCGAGGTCGGTCAGGGGCCGGAACATCCAGCCGTAGCCGAAGATCCGCCAATCCGGCCGCGAGCGCGCGAAGCGCAGCACCCCGCGCGCTATGCCGTGCTCGTAGAAGTCCGATAGTTCCATGCAAAGGGCTATCTTGCGCATTTCGTCATAAAGTGTACGCATTTCGAGTATTGCGGCAAGAGGCAAGCGCGGCTAGGCTCGAATCGATGCCCGGGAGGACGGCGGCGGATGCCGAACCGAGCCGACCGGCAGGAGGTTTCTATGGAATACGGCTTTCCCAAGGCCCAGGAGCCCATCCCCTCGGCGAAAAAAGACGATCTCATCCTCGTGGCGGGAGCGGGCGGCTTCATCGGCGGCAACCTGGTCGCGTACTTCAAGGACAAGGGCTTCACCCGCATCCGCGCGGCGGACAAGAAGCCGCTGGGCGAGTGGTATCGCGTAACGCGCGAGGCCGACAATCTCGTGCTCGACCTGTCGGACGAGGCTAATTGCGACAAGGCCGCCGAGAACGCCTTCGAGGTCTACAACCTCGCGGCCGACATGGGCGGCATGGGCTTCATCGAGCGGCACCGCGTCGACTGCCTGCGCTCGGTCCTCATCAACACGCACCTCATCCAGGCCTCCTGGCGGGCGGGGGCCAAGCGCTACTTCTACTCTTCCTCCGCCTGCGCCTACAACACCGAGCTCCAGAAGGACCCGCACGTCCGCGCGCTCAAGGAGTCCGACGCCTACCCGGCCATGGCCGAGCGCGGCTACGGCTGGGAGAAGCTCATCTCCGAGATGTTCTGCCAGGAGTACTGGGCCGAGCGCGGGCTCGCCACCTTCATCGCGCGCTTCCACAACGTCTACGGTCCCTACGGCACCTGGATCGGCGGCCGCGAGAAGGCACCCGCCGCGATCAGCCGCAAGGTGATCGAGGCCAAGGACCGGAACACCGGCGCGATCGACATCTGGGGCGACGGCACCCAGACCCGCAGCTTCATGTACATCGACGACTGCCTCGAGGGCATAGACAAGATCACCCACTGCGACGAGCTCGTGGCCACCCCGATCAACCTGGGCTCCTCGGAGCTCATCGAGATCAACAACCTCGTCACCATCGCCGAGGGCATCGGCGGCGTCAAGCTCAAGCGGACCTACGATCCCAGTCAGCCCAAGGGCGTGGCCGGCCGCAACTCCGACAACACCTTCATCAGGCAGGTCCTGAAGTGGGAGCCCTCCACCTCCTTCAAGGTCGGCCTCGAGAAGACCTACCGCTGGATCGAGAAGCAGTACTTCGACCGCAAGGCCGGCAAGAGCAACGTCGACTGAGAAGAACGGAAAAGATGAACCGCGGGGCCACAGAGGCACGGAGGGAAGCGGGAGGAGAGCAAAGTCGAAGGAAGGTGGATGAGGGAGTCTCGGTGGAGTAGCGCCTTTGAGCCGAGAATCCAATCGAGGCTCTTTCAAAAATCAGACGCTTTTTGAAAAAGCTACCTTGAAATGCGGCTATTGGTTTTTTGCGGCCTTGCGCTTCTATCCATTTCCGGGCTCTCTCTTTCAGACTCCGTGCCTCTGTGGTTGTTTTTTTCCGTTTTCATTTCCCTGCCTCCGTGGTTGGATTTTATCAATATGCTTTTCGCAGGATGGAACTCTAATGCGTAGCAGTGTCACTGACCTGGTGGGCGGCATACCCTACCGTCTCGCGCTGGCCGGCGGCTGGATCGACCAGCCCTTCGTCTCCGCTCACGACCCTTCCCCGCCCGGCTCGATGGTCGTCGCTGCCGTCGAGCCCGAGTTCCGCTTCATGGACTACTGCGGCATGGCGACGAGCACCCGCAAGGTCGCTGAACGCATCTGGGGAGGCCGTCTGCCCCCGGGCGAGCCGGCGGCACTCGTGCGCGAGCTCTACGCCGCCGAGAACGCCGGCCACGCCGATCCCTCCGGCAGCCAGGACATGGTCGGGCTCGTCTACCCCGGCGTCTCGCGCATCGACTACGACATCTCCTACGAGGGAGGCGTCTTCCCGGTCCGCGTCGAGTCGAACAACGACCCGGCTGTCGCGGCCTGGCTCGGCCGCGTGATCTGGATCCTGCCCGTGGCTCAGCGCCCCCAGGGCTACTCGCCGCTCGTGACGAAGAATCTCGAGCCGAGCTGGGTGAGGAGACTCGGCGCCGCCGGCCGAGCCTGCTTCGACGCCATCGTCGGCCGCGACCTGGCCGCCCTCCAGGCTTCGATGAACGAGACCATGCTCGCCTGGGAGACCATCCTGCCCGCCACGCTCAGGCACCCCGCGATCACCCTCGACCTGGCCGCCATAGCCGCTGCCTACCGCGCGGAGTACGGCGGCGCGATGTACTCCGGCTGCGGCGGCGGCTACCTCTACGTGGCGACCGAGCGCGAGGTTCCGGGCGCCTTCCGGGTCCGCATCAGGACGGTGGCCGCTCGGCCCGGGCGCATCGGAGCGAACGGAGAGACCCGGATATGAGCGAAGTTTTCGTATCGGGCCCCTTCGACGACCTCCGCTCGGCGCAGATCCGCTTCCTCGTGGAAGCGGCGCGCCTCGGCACGCTGCGCGTCCTGCTCTGGCCCGACAGCCTCGTCGAGCGCCTGACCGGCTCCGCTCCGCGCTTCGGCTTCGAGGAGCGGCGCTACTTCCTCGGCTCGCTGCGCGCCGTCGACGCGGTCCTCGAGGCGCCGGCCGATCTGGACCCCGACCGTCCGATTTTCCCGGCGGCCTCGGCGCGGGCAAGGCTGCAGACGGCCGCGTCACGCGGAGACGGATCGATGCTCGGCCCGGCGACGCACGCTGCGGGCGGAGCGGGTGCGGGCGGCGCGGATGCGGGCGGCGGCTCAGGCCGCCCTTCCGCGGAAGGTTCCGCCGAGCGTCTAAGCCGCGCCGGGCGGCCAGTCTGGGCCCTCGCCGAGCCGGCGGCCGGCTCGGCGGCCGGTGCACTCGCTGACCGGGCCGAGGCGCCCGCCCAGGCCAAGCGCGCCTGGTGCGCGCAAAACGGTATCGCCTATCGTGTCCTGGGGCGCGTCGAGCTTGAGGGCTTTCCCTACGAGCCGCTCCCCGCCGACGCTCCGCGCGCACGGGGGGCGAAGCGCGTGGTGGTCACCGGCTGCTTCGACTGGCTCCACTCCGGGCACGTGCGCTTCTTCGAGGAGGCCTCCGCCTACGGCGAGCTCAACGTGGTGATCGGCAGCGACGCGAACGTCCGCCTCCTCAAGGGCGAGGGACATCCGATGATCGGCGAGCTCGAGCGGCGCTTCGTGGTCGGGTCCATGCGCGCCGTGAAGCGCTGCCTGGTATCGAGCGGCTCAGGCTGGATGGACGCCGAGCCCGAGATCCGCGAGCTCGGCATCGAGCGCTACGTGGTCAACGAGGACGGCGACAAGAGCGACAAGAGGCGTTACTGCGAGGAGCGCGGCATCGAGTACGTCGTGCTCAGGCGAGTCCCCAAGGAGGGACTTCCGCGCCGGGCGAGCACGGACCTGCGCGGCTTTTAGGGGCCGCCGGGCTCAGGATCGAGCCGCCGTCGGCTGCGGCTCGAAGCGCAGCACGACCACGGCCGAGAGGATGAGCAGTCCGCCTATCGCCTGAGGAGTGCCCAGGCGCTCGCCGAGGAAGATGCCCGAAAGCAGTATGGTGAGGACCGGCTCGAGAGTGCTCAGGAGCGAGGTGTCGGCCGCGCCGATCCGCGAGATGGCCGCGAAGAGCAGGCTCACCGCCACAACCGAAGAGATGATCCCCGCTCCGAGGATGCCCACCGCCTCGTGGAGATGGGTGGGCAAGACCGCCGGACCGCTCGCGAGGGTCACCGTCCAGTACACGCAGGCCGCGCTCGTCATGAGGACCGCGGTGGCCCAGATATGGTCGATGTCCACGAGCAGCCGCTCCGCCACGACGAGATAGGCGCCATAGGCGAGGGCCATGACCGCGCCGATCGCGAGACCGACGATCGGATAGGCGCCCGGGCGGAACAGCGTGATCGCGCAGCCGGCGAGCGACAGCGCCAGCGAGAGGAGCTGGATGTGGTTCGGCCGCTTGCGCAGGAAGATGATCGACAGGAGGAGCACGAAGGAGGGGTAGAGGTACAGAAGCAGGCTCGTGATGCCGGGATTGAGAATCTTCACGGTGAGGAAGTACAGGCCCGCCTGCGGCGCGAAACCGAAGACCCCGAGGAGCGCCACGATGAGAAGCCGCCTGCCCCCTCCCGGCCGCCTCGTGAGCGCGACGATGATCCACAGCAGCATCGCTGCGACGCTGAACCGCCAGGCCAGGGCCTGAGGCAAGGACATCCCGTCGGAGTAGATGAGCTTGGCGAAGAGCCCGAGGGTCGAAAAGCCGGCGGCCGAGACGAGGGCGAAAGCCACGCCCTTCGCGCGGACGGAGCCGGCGAGGGCCGCGGCCGCGGCATTTCCTTCGGCGCTCCCGCCGGCGCGGCGAAGCGGACCGCCGGCGCGGCGAGGGACGCTCACGAGTGGCTGTCGAACACCGTGTCGCCGAGCTCGAACTTGGTGGTGTCGATGGCGGCGCGGAGGGCGGCGGCTTCCTTTTGGGTTCTGGCCAGCTCGGCGAACTCGAAGCTGCCGTCGGCCTTGGGATCGGCGCCGGCCCAGGCGGCCAGCTCGGTCACGATGCGCTCGGCCGCGCCGGCGTTCCTGGGCCTGGCGGCGTCCGCGGAAGGCGCGATCGCGCCGGCGAGCACCGCGGAGGGCGAGTCCATCGCGGCGCGGTAGACGACGCGGCGCAGATTCTCCACGCGGGCCCGCTCGTTGCGCGCGGCCAGCCGGGCCGAGCGGATGGCTGGAATGGCGTAGAAGAAGACAGAGAAGGCCAGAGGCACGGCGCCGAGGCCGTAGCCGAGCAGGGCCGTGGGATCGGCCATGCCGCCCAGCTTGCCTAACAGCTGGTGGACGAAGAGATAGAAGGCGTCGCCGCCGTGCGTCATCACGAGATGCGTGGCGTACTGCCCGCTGTACAGCGCGGGCAGGAGGCTGTGCTGCGCCATCGCCTCCAGGGTGAAGTACGTCCCGAACAGGAAGTTCACCGCGTTGATGGCGGCGAACCAGAAATTGGATTTCTTCGGATTGGCCGAGAAGGCGGCTATGGGCCGCATGGGCGCGCTGCCGCCGACGCTGCGGTCGATCCTGTCCTTGCGCCGCATGAGCTCGGGGAAGGAATAGTAGATCGCGCCGCCCTCGGTGACTTCCGGGCTGCCCTCGAACTCGACGAGATAGCGATTGATCCGCTGTTCGGCCTCGAGCGGGGGCAGGCCCGTGATGCTCATGAACTCGGGCATCGTGATGACGCCCTTGTGCGCCTGCACGAAGGCCACCACCGCCTTCTTCTCCAAGGCTTCCCAGCCCGAGTCCGGGTCCCCGTCGCCGAAGACGAAGGAGAAGATGGCCTTGTAGAGAGGCCTTTTCTGGCTCCGGCGCTGGAAGCGGGCGTCGCGCTCGTACTGCCGCTGGTAGGGGTCCTTGAAGAGCTCCGAATAGAACCAGATCCGGATGATCGCGTCGAAGATCATCATGCCGCCGAGGCCGCCCATGCCGCCGCCACGGCCGCTGCTGCGGCTGTCCCGCGAGTTGCCCGACATCGACACGGCCACCGAGGCGAGCATGGCGAGGAGGGCGAGCGCGATGAAGAGCACGAAATAGCCCACGAGCATCACGACGATCCAGGCCTTGAACAGGGCCGCGCCCACGCGCGCCGCGGCTTTCTTGAAGGCCTTCCAGCCGCGCCGGAAGGCGGGCCCGAAGCCGCGGTAGCGGCTGTGGAATCCGCTCGGGAAGGAGTAGAGGAGCTCTCCCGACTCGGTGACGCGCAGCCTGGCGCCGTACTCGTCCGAGACCGCCTTGATCTCGGTCTCGACCTGGTTCGTGGGCAACCCGGTCTGCGCGACCAGGTCGGCGGCCGTGGCCTCCCCTCCCCGCTTGCGGAACACGTCGAGGAGCTGGTCGCGCACCTTCGCAGGCGCGTAGTCGTAGACCTTCTTTTCGCTGGCCATACCTATCCCTCCGGGGAAGTCCGGCTCCGGGAGCCGCTTCCCTCCGAGCCGCGCGCGGCGAGCAGGGCCCGGTCGTAGAGCTTGCGATACTCCCCGGCCGAATGGTCCCAGGAAAAGCTCCGGGACATCGCTCGCGCGCGCATGACGCGAATATGATCGCTTCTATTGTACCAGGCCCAGACCGCCCAGCCCGTAGTGTCGAAGATGGAGCGCGGAGTGAGGCGGTCGAACATGAAGCCCGTTCCGCCGCCCGTCTCCTGATTGTAGTTCTCCACGGTGTCGGCCAGGCCCCCGGTCCTGTGCACGATCGGCAGGGTCCCGTAGCGCAGGCTGTACATCTGGTTGAGCCCGCAGGGTTCGTAGCGGCTCGGCATCATGAAGAAGTCGGAGCCCGCCTCGATGAGGTGGGCGATGCGCTCGTCGTAGCCCACGATCGCGCGGAAATTGGGCAGCCGGGACGAGAGCGAGCGGACCTCGTTCTCGCACCAGCGCTCGCCCGAGCCGATGAGGACGAACTGCAGGTCCATCGTGGAGCAGATATCGTAGGCGCTCCCGTACATGGGCCCGAAAAGCTCCCCGACGCCTTTCTGGTCGGCCATGCGCGACACCATGCCGACGAGCGGCTTGGCGGCGTCCAGCGGAAGGCCGAACTCGCGCTGCAGGGCAGCCTTGCAGAGGGCCTTGCCGGAAAGATCCGAGGCCGAGTAGGCCGCCGGCAGGAGGGCGTCGGTCTCGGGGTTCCAGTCGTCCAGGTCGACCCCGTTCAGGATGCCCACCAGGTCCTCCGAGCGGAAGCGCAAAAGCCCGTCGAGCCCGAAGCCGAACTCGGGCGTCTGGATCTCGCGGGCGTAGGTGGGAGAGACCGTCGTGAGGCAGTCGGCGTTCGAAAGCCCGGCCTTCAGGAGATTGATCTTGTCGAAGAACTCGAAGCCGGCCCCGTGGAAGAGCTCCCAGGGCAGGCCGAAATAGGGAAAGGAGCGCTTGGAGTAGAGCCCCTGGTAGCCCAGATTGTGGATGCTCAGCACGGAGGCGCTGCCCGCGAACTCGGTGCGGCGCTCGATATGGCGGAGGTAGACGGGCACGAGCGAGGAAGGCCAGTCGTGCGCGTGCAGGATGTCGGGAATCCAGCCGAGCTTGCGGCAGAGCTGGAAGGCCCCCCGCGAGAGAAAGCCGAAGCGCTCGGGATTGTCCGAAAAGTCCGGCTCGGCGCGGTCGCCGTAGATCCCGTCGCGGCCGAAGAAGCGCTCGTGCTCGAGGAAGTAGACCGGCACCGACGAGGCGGGCAATTCGCCGACGTAGACCTGGCTCCACTCCTCGCCCCGGCCCACCGGCACGCCGAGCGGCCCCTCCAGGACCTTGAGCTTCGCCTTGTCCACCCCGTAGTACCGCGGCATGACGATGCGCACATCGTGTCCGGCGCGCTCGAGGGCCCGGGACAGCGCCGAAACCGCGTCGCCGAGGCCGCCCGCCTTCGCGAAAGGCACGGCCTCGCTCGTCACCATGAGAATCTTCACGGAATATCGCTCCTCGTGCGGCGTCCTTGGGCAACTGCGCCGCGAGCTGGCGGCGACCAGGGAAAGCGCGGAGATTCGGGCATCGAGGAGCCAGTATACCCGCTCGGCGGCGATTTACGCAACTCGCATGCCGAAGAGACTCGGATCGCCATCTCTGAACTCGCGCAAGCCCTTGACGGTATGGTACTATTGCCCTTGGAGGATCGATGGACTTCTCCTCTTGCATTGAGCGAGTTCGCGGCGACGAGCGCATACTGGCACTCTACCTCCTCGGCAGCGCCCAGACAGGGACGATGCGGCCAGACAGCGACGTGGACCTGGCGATTCTGCTAGAACCTGGCCGGAGGATCGACTCTTTGGAGCGGACATCGATCGCCGCTGAAACATCCATCGCGCTAGGGCGCGACGTCGATCTGGGCGAGGCCTCTTCCCGGAATCTCGTTTACGCCAGGGAAGCCATTTTGAAAGGTCGGAGGTTGTTCGCGCGGGATGCGGCGCGGGCCGATCTCGCGGAGGCCAATCTTCTCGCAATGTACGCGCGCTTCAACGAAGATCGACGGGAGGTCCTGGATGCCTATCGAGCCTGACGATATGATCGCCATGGCCGGTTTTCGAAACGTCGTGCTGCACGAATACCAGGCTCTCGACATGGCGATTCTGCGAAACATCGTGGAAGAACGCTGGCGATCGATGGTCATATATTGCCGCGAGCTCGGCATCCGCATCGAGCCCCATGCGCCGCGGCGGTAGCCAGGCCCGCCGCGATAGCTTGAACGGCACCGAGATCGAGGAGGCGCGGGCGGGAAGCCCGCACCCACGCCTCCCGCCCCGTGCATCGCTCACTTCCTCACCACCAGCACTTTCCTGATCTCGTCGATGTTCGGCGCCACCACGCGGATGAAGTAGATGCCGCGGGCGACCGGATGACCCGACATGTTCCTGCCGTCCCAGTCAACCGCATAGTCGCCAGCCGCCTGGGTGGCCAGCACCAGGCGCTTCACGACGTCGCCGTCGAGAGTGAACACGGTGACGGTGACGGCCCCGCTCGTGGGCAGCTGGTAGGAGAGCCTGGCCGTCTCGCCCTTGGTCGGGTCGATGACATTGTTGAGGATGCTCGCCCCGCCTCGCTGGAGCCGCACATCGTGGATGCCGAAGCTGAAGGGCCGGCAGAGGCGGTACCAGTTCCCGGGAAGGCCGACGGCGTCCTGCGCCATGGACAGCCGCCCGGCGTAGAGGTTGGCGGGCGCGCCCTGGAGGTGGAGCCAGAAATCGAACTGAGCGATGCTGAAGACCTTCGGGTCGGAGGCGGAGAAGAGGTAGTCGTAGAGCGGAGGCGAGGGCGGCGGGGAGGACGCAGCCTTCGTGGAGACGCCTGAGTCGGGCGCGGGAGCCAGGCCCGAGAAATCCGTCTCCAGGAAGGGCGGCAGCCAGAGGCCGCTCGTCGAGTCGACGAGGCTCGCGTCGACATTCGAGTCGTAGACGACGCTCGGCGCGTTCGCGAAGCCGGCGGCGAGGTTGAGCTGCAGGAGAAGGTCCTGGTCGCGGAGCCACTGCGAGCCGTCGAAGGCCCGGATGAGGCCTATGCCTTCGGCTGCGGTCTGGGCCGGCGTCAGGGCCGCTATCTGGGCGTCGGTGAGCGCGATCGAGACCCTGTCTTTCGCGTAGACCGGCCAGGCGAAATAGCTGTCGGGGTGCAGCTGGCTCCACGATCCGGGGACGGACGAGGGCTGGATCGAGGCGAGGAGGTCGGTTATCCGATGGATGTTCTCGCCTCCGCGGTCGAGCCGGAAGCTCGGGCGCGTGATAGGTCCCGGATTGGGGCTCGGGCTCCCGTAGCTGCCGTAGGAGCTGGCGTCGTCGAGATAGCCGATCGCAGGGTCGGGGTAGGTCGGCGGCGGCGGGCCGATGATCTGGTTGTCGTAGGTGATCTCCCAGTGCGGCGGGGCTCCGAGGTCCTCGGTGCTGGCCGTGACCGAGAGGGTGGTGGCGCCGGCGGCGAGAACCGCCGTGCCGAAGGCGCCGAGAGTCGCCAGGGCCTCGGTCGTGGCAGGAGCCGAGCCGCTGACCCGGGTGAAGGAGCTTGCCGAGAAGTCGGCCGCGGCGAGGCTGGCGCCTCCGCTCTGGACCACCGGCTCGGAGAAATGGACGAAGGTCCCGTCGTTGCCGGGGAGGGTCAGCGTGTAGCCGATGAGGGGCCAGGCCGTGTCGCCCGGGGTCATCCAGTCGGAACCGCCGAGGCGCGAAAGCGTACCGACGAGGCGGCTGTTGGTCGACTCGTCCTTGAGGCTAGTGTTGGCCGAGATCCGCCAGTCGGGGACCGCGCCGGTATCGTCGTAGGGCTGCTCCTTCAGGAGGATGTAGAAGGTGTTGCCGGGAACGGGGCGGAAATAGCCGGTGACGGCATAGCCGGAGACCGAAGCGGTGAAGCCCGAGAAGTCATTGCCGACGGCGGCTTCCGTGGTCACCCGTATCCGGTCGATCTTGCCGTCGTAGTTCGAGTCCTCGGTGTAGCTGTAGATGGCGAAGAGGAAGCTGAGCCACTTGTAGCAGTAGTGTCCCGGAGCGGGAAGGGCGTAGGGCGTGGCGACGACGTTGGCCGGCACCGAAACGGGATAGGAGACCGCGTTGCTGTAGTAGACGTCGACGTACTCCATGGGCAGGCCGGGCAGGACGCCGAGGGTCGCGGGCGGGACCAGGTCGAAGAACCAGAAGAGGCCGTCCTCGGCCGCCGTAGGCGGGTTCAAGGGGTTCCCGCCGCTCGGGTCGATGCGGTCGAGCACGATGTGGCTGGCGGAGCTGCCCCGTACCACGAAGGCGCCGCCGCCCAGGATGCGCTGGGTCCGGCCGTTCTCGAACCTGATCGTGAGGCCGGCGATATCGCAGTAGAACAGGAACCAGTCGTTGTCTCCCCAGACGTAGACGGGATTCACGAGACCGAGGAAGCGGACGCCCCTCGTGAGATCGCCGCCGGCGGAGAAGCCGGATGAGCCGACGTCGTTCCGCCAGGAGCCTCCGAGGCTGATCTGCCGGTCGGGCGCGCCGACCGCGCTCAAGCTTCCCGCCTTGATGCGGATGCTCCCGCGCACGACGAGGTCGGCCTCGGGGGTGAAGGTCCCAGGTCCCGCGACGATGAGGTCCCAGTAGTTGTAGGGCCCCGGCGCGACGGAGCTGTCGACGAGACCCGTCGTGAAGATCGTCCCTCCGGCGCCGTAGTACAGGAAGGCGCCCGAAGCCGTGCTGTAGCCCGTCGCGGCTATCGTATGTGTCGCCTGGAGCCCCGTGAGCCGCACGATCCCCACCGAGCGCGTGATCGCCTTCGTGACGGGGTCGACGACGTCCTGACCGGGATTGGCCAAGGTCTTGATGTTGAAGTCGCTCGAGCCGAGGTCCACGGTCGCCCCTGCCGCGAGCTGGAGCGTACCCGAGACCGAGCCGTCGACGAGGGCGGCCGTGATCGTAAGGTCGGTCGGGTCGTCCGTCGGGTCGGCCACGACCGCGGTCTGCACGTTGCCGACCGACACCGTCGCCGTGAAGGAGAAGTTGCCCGAGCCGGCATTGATCGTAAGCCCGCCCGAGCCGACCGTGAGGTTGCTCACCGCGATGTTGTGCCCGGCGGCCAGGTCCGTGGCTACCGTGCCCTGGAAGGTGTTCGTCCCCGCGCTCGCCGTCATCCCCGAGGAGGCGGTGAAGACGTCGCTCGATGCGTCGCCGATTACGAGGGCCCCGGTGTTCGCGAAGCTCACCGCGTTGGCGATCGTCCCGCCGGCGTTTATGGCGATATCGTAGGCTCCGGCCCCGGTGGCGAGTCCCGCGAGGGTGACGGCCCCCGAGAAGGTCACCGGTCCGGTGGAACTCGCGTCCTGCACGGTGAGCGTGCGCGAGCCCGATTGGCCCACGGTCGAGCCGAAGGTGAGGGCGCCGGCGCCCGTGATCGTGGAGGCGTCCGCGCCGAGACTTACCGGTCCGCCGTAGCTCTGGGCTCCCGAGGTGGTGACATTCGCGTTGAGAGCGGTCGCCGCGCCAGCGCCCACGGATAGGCTCGTCACGAGGTTGGCGGCTCCGCCCACCGCCCCGTCGAACTGGGCCGAGGCGGTCACGATCGTGATCGAACGAGTCGTCGCCCCGCCGCCGAGCATGGACTTGAACCACACGAGGCTCCCCGCCGGGGCGGTGAAGGTGGCGTCGAGGCCCAGGGCCACTGGCCCGCCGTAGCTCTGCGCCCCCGTCGTGGTGACGTTCGCGTTGAGCGCCGTCGCCCCGGTGGTGATGGTGAGCGTGGACAGCAGATTCGCCGCGCCGCCGACCAAGGCGTCGAATTCCACATCCGCGTTCGTGATTGTCGCCGCGTGGGCCGTTCCGCCACCGCCGATAGTCGACTTGAACCAAACAAGCTGGCCTGCGCCGCCGGTGAAGTTGGTGTCCACGCCGAGGGTAACGGCTCCGTCGTACTCCTGCGTCGTGCCCGTCGTGATGGCGGTCGCGCCGCCGCTCGTGCTCGTCGTGCCGGTCACGACAAGCGAGGCTATCGGCGTCGCGCCGACCGCTCCGGCGAAGCTCGCGTTGCCGCTCACCTGGAGCGAGTGGGCGTTCGCCGTCGAATCGTCGACGGTGGAGGAGAAGCTCGTCGCCGCCGCGCCCGAGGCGATGACGCTGTTCGCGCCGAGGATGACCGGCCGTTGCAGGTTCACCGCCGCGCCGGTCGTCGTGATGACGGCAGTGACGTAGGACAGGCCGATGTTGGCCGCGGGATTCAGGGTCACCGTGCCGGCTCCGGTCGAAATCGGCTGGGAGATCGTGAGATCGCCCGCGTTCGTCGTGAGGGCGAGATTCCCGCCGTTCGTCGTGACGCCGCTCGTGCCGCTGACCGTGCCCACGGTCAGGATCGCCGCGGAATTGAAGGAGACCCCGTTCCCCGCTCCGGTGACGTTGGCCGCCATCAGGGGCACGGCGTTCGCGCCGCCGAGGGTATAGGGGCCGGCGCCGAGGAGGAGGAGGCCTCCGGGGGCGGTTATCACTCCCGTCTGCGAAGCGGCGCCGGCGCTGCTCAAGGATACGTAGGCGGCGGCGCCGGTGGAGGTGACGGTCCCGAGGCTGAGGGTACCGGTACCGTTAACGACTGTGATCGCCCCGCCCGTGGAGGCATTGCTCGCGGTCAGGCTCATGTTGCGGTTATTGTAGAAGGCAATGGCGCCCGCGGCGCTCCCGTTGGTCAGGCTGACGGCGTTGGCCAGGTTGGCGGGGTTCGTCAGGCTGATTCCGTTGGAGGTGACGACCGTCAGGCTATTCGCGCCGGCCGCACCGATGATGAGCTGCCCGGTTCCGCTGACGTTCCCCGCCGTCGCCGCGCTGCCCGTGGTGTTCGCGCTGAGGTTCCCGGCCGTCGTCACCGCGTTGTCCAGCGTGATGATGCCGCCTCTCGTGAGGAGAGCCACGGGCCCCGCCGGGCCGCTCAGGCTCAGGCCTCCGTCGGTCGAGATCGTCCCCGTGTGAGCGGCGTCGCCGATCGTCAGGGTTCCCGTCGTGGCTATCGTGTTGAGTTCGAGGCTGGAAAGTCCGAGGGCCAGCGTTCCGGTCCCAAGGTAGATGGGCTGCAACACGCTCGCCGTCGTCAGGTTCACCGGACCGGAGCCGGCGGCGATGGTGCCGAGAAGGTCCATGTCGTCGGCGGTTATCGAAACCAACGTCGCCCCTCCCCCGTTGGCCAAGGTCGCCCCTCCCGAGTTGACGAAAGTCCCCGTGCCGGCCGCGATCGTTATCCCGCCACCGCCGGTCACCGTGGCATTGTTCGTCACGCCGACGCCAGCGAGGCTCGCGCTGCTCGTGCCCGCGTTCACCGCCTGGCTTACGGTGAGCAAGCCGGCCGTCTCGGTGACGGAAATGGCGGTGTTGCCGCTCGCGATGCCCACGACCCCGTCCACCGTGCCGATCGCCAGGCCGGCCGCGTTCGCGTCGCCGATCGTCACGCCGCCTGCCGTCGTGACGGCCGCGATCACCGAGGCCGCCGTGGAGACATTGATCGCCCCCGCGGCGCTCAGGGCCAGGTTAGGGACGGTTATCGCGTTGCCGGCTCCGCTCATCCCGGCCCCGCTGCGGACATGGAGGATCGCAGCGCCGGAGGCCGCGACCGGGGCGCTGACCGTCACGGCGCCCGTCGAGGCATTGCCGATCTCGAGCACGCCGGGACCGGCGACGCTGATGGTCGTCAGCTCGGCGCTCGTGAGACCCAGGGTCCCTGCCGCGTCCGCTCCGCCGAGATTGATCAGCGTCCCGTTAGTATAGGGAAGAATGACCGCGTTCGCGTTTCCGGAGTTGGTGGTTCCCGCCAGCAATATATTATCCGCGGTCAGATTTATTATCGAGTTAGTCGATGCAATGGACCCCGCGCTCTGATTGAGTGCCGTGTTCAATGTCGTGACGCCGATCGTCACCCCGCCGGGTCCGGTGACGTTGTCGCCGATATTCACCGTTCCGCTGGACGACAGGGTCACGGTCGAACTGCTCGACGCAATTGCGCCGTTTGTCGTAAAAGTTCCCGCGTTGACAATATTCAATGCGCCGTTCACCGCCTGGGCGTTCGCGTTCACGTTTCCCGTGTTCGATAACCATATATCGCCTGCGCTGGACTTGGCCGCAAGCGAGGTCGTGGCCGCTGTGATAATCGGCGCGCCGGATGCGCCGACAGCCGTCGCGCTCGTCTGCCCGAGGAGGACGGTGGGTGCGCTCAATGTTCCCGCCGTTCTCGTAATGTTACCGTTCGCGTTGAGGACGATGCTGCCAGTCCCTCCCACGCTCAGGTTGCCGTCGACGGCCAGGGCTCCGCCCAAGGCGTCGACGCGGAGGATTCCGTTGTTCGCCTCGGTCAAGGAGTATCCGGCGCCGCCGAGGGCTATCGGAGCGGCCGCGGTGGTCTGCAGATAGAGATCCCCGGACTGGGTGTTGTCGGCGCTTATAGTCCCACCCGCCGCGCCGATCACGATAGGCGCGGAAGTACCGACGACGCCTATGCCTGTAGCCGCGTCGAGCGTGATGTTTCCCGTGGCCGAGAGTGTTCCGGCGGTCCGGGTGATGGCCCCGCTGGCGGCCCCTCCCCCGTTCGCCGTGAGGCTGAGCGGAGCCGAAGTCCCGGTGACGCTCAGGCTGGCCCCTATGGCGATGCCGCCGACCTGGTTGACCACGGCGACGCCGCCCGTGGCGTTGCTGGGGCTCAGGGCCGAGCTGACCGTGATTCCGCCCGTATGGAGCGTGTCGCCCAGCGTGAGGAGTCCGGTGCTCGTGATCGTCAGCAATTCGGCGTTCGTCAGCCCGAGGTCCCCGGCGGTGTCGCTGCCGAGATCGATCGGCCGTCCGGCCGTCGACGTGGTCAGCGTGACGGCGCCGGCCCCCGCCCCGATGCTGCCGCCCGCCAGGGCCATGTCGTCCGCAGTGAGGGCGACGTTCCCCCCCAGGCTCGTGACCGCCCCGCTGTTCGTCAGCAGGGCCGCCGCCGCGTTGCAGGTGATCGTGACGGCTCCGGCAGTGCCGGATTGGAGCACTCCGGCGGCGCCGAGGCTGAGCGCGGCCGAGCTGTCTGTCAGCTGGATGGCCCCGCCGCCCGAGTTCGCCGCCGTGAAGGTCCCGACCGAGTTCGACGCGTTCGTCAGCGCGGCCCCGCCGACGGAACTTAAGACGAGGCTGGCCGCCGTCACCGCCCCCGACTGGGCGATCGCCCCCCCGGCGCTCACGCTGAGGGTCCCCGTCAGGCCGGAGGCCCCGAGGATGATTGCATTTAGGTCCGTTACCGTAACGTTCGTGGCGCTCGACACCGTGACCGTGCCGAAATTGTTGGCCGCGTTGGTGAGAGTCGTGACGCTGGAGCTCCCGATGTCGATGGTCGTGGTTCCCGAGATGACCAGGGCGTTGGCGCTGGGCGCCGTCAGACTCCCGTTCGTGCCGCTGCCGTTACCCCTCGTCCTTATCGTCAGATTCTGGAGGGCTGAGCCCGCCGCCGACCCGAAGGCCGCGATGCTCGCGTTTCCGCCATTTCCGTTCACCAGGCTGGTGGATGCGTCGAGCATCAGGCTGTAGCCGGCCGCGCTCGCCGAGACCGGCATGGTTCCCAGGCTGATCGCCGCCGCGCTCGAGCTGCCGCCGCTCGCCGTGGCCAGGGTCACCGAGGCCGCGCCCACGATGACGTTGGCCCCCGCTCCCGAGAGGTCGATGGCCCCGCCGTTGGTCCGGATATCCGCGGCG
>Ga0307376_10000425_pt1 | contig 52230 bp, 41 predicted proteins | sample TR2MG_FD_202536 | JGI IMG/M metagenome (GOLD analysis project Ga0307376, IMG submission 202536) | Soil microbial communities from Risofladan, Vaasa, Finland - TR-2 | ecosystem: Environmental > Terrestrial > Soil > Coastal area > Acid sulfate soil | place: Finland: Risofladan, Vaasa | collected...
CACCTTGCCACTTGCTAGTGCTTCGGACACGACTCCGCGCACAAGGGACTTGCACCCTCTGGACTGGCTCCTAAAACGAATCGTTTAAAAGAACTTTTACTATATTTACCATTCAAGGCACACACACGCGGTCATAAAACATTGGGGGTTCAGTGGTATGCCAAGCGCATCGCTCGCTGGCAAGGTTCTTATCGGTTGATAGGTTCGTAGCTCCGAATTCCCCAACGTTTCATAGTGTGCCGAGAAGTAGATCAACGGCAAACAAAGCGATCTACATGCTGTAATTATGATGGTGGAAACAGTTGTAAGTTGGCCCACCGCACTCGCTGTACAGGCAGGGGGAGCAAACCACCTAAAGGTGCTTTGGTAAAGAGCCAAGGTGCTGAGCGTTTAGGGTAAAAACGACACCATGAGTGCTGTTTGGTATGAATAAAGGAGTTGAACGAAAGTGAATCGCTGAAGAGGTGTCGAGAAGTTGCCACAACCTGTCAAAAGCTACGGAGTATGAAACGGAGTGATCAGCTTAGCGGATTCCTGTTTACTGGCTAAGCGGCAGGCGTCATTCAGGCGACAAGAACTTTACTCAGGCATAATTGCGGAACTCGGGAACCTGCACGGCAATGCCAAGGGAGGGATACAATGGGAACAACCCAGAGATCAGAAACCGATGAGCCGTGCAGGGACGGATTGCCCCGTAGTAGCGAAGATACAACTGTAACGGAAGAGGAGCGAAGGGGGCAAGTTATACCGTATCATAACATTTAACAACTCGCAAGAGGATGAATTTATGGAATGAGACAAAATCAGTACCGATAAGCCGCCCAATGGTATGGGAAGCTTACAAGAAAGTGCGCTCTAACAATGGAAGTGCAGGAGTTGATCAAGTGAGCATGGAAGAATTCGATGCCCAAAGGTCGAAACACCTGTACAAGCTATGGAACAGGATGGCCTCGGGAAGCTATTTTCCACCACCTGTTAAAGAAGTTGAGATTCCGAAGAAAGACGGGAAAGTCCGTAAGCTAGGAATCCCGACCATTAGCGATCGAGTGGCTCAGATGGTGATCAAAGATTATCTAGAACCACGGTTTGAACAACTATTCAGTCCCAATTCCTATGCTTACCGCCCCAATAAGAATGCCCATCAGGCATTGGCAGCGGTGCGCGAAAACTGCTGGGAAACAGATTGGGTAATCGACCTGGACATCAAAGGACTCTTCGACAACATCGACCACCAAAAGCTAATGCTCGCAGTAGGGAAACACGTAAGCGAGAAATGGTGCCTGCTTTACATCCAACGATGGCTTGAAATGCCCGTGCTTACCAAATCAGGAGAGCTGGTTCAGAAGCAAGGCCACGGCACGCCACAAGGAGGGGTAATCAGCCCACTACTAGCCAACTTGTTTCTACACTACGCCATGGATAAGTGGTTGGAGAAAACCCACCCCACGGTAAAATATGTGCGTTATGCCGATGATGTCATAGTGCACTGTAAAAGTAAATCGCAAGCGGACTATGTTTTGCGCAACTTGAACAAACGGATGACAGCGTGTGGGCTGGAGCTGCACCCCGAAAAGACGAAGCTGGTTTACTGTCGCGATTACCGACGACAAGGGAAACACGAAACGGTTAAGTTCGATTTTCTGGGGTACTCTTTTCAGCCACGAAGTGCAAAGTCGAAGACCACCGGAAATATGTTTTTGGGTTACGACTGCGCCATTAGCATCAGTTCAAGGAAGCGCATTGCCGACAAGATGGAAGAGCTGGACATTGTTCACCTGACACACAAAAGCATAGTGGGCGTAGCCCAATACCTCGAACCCTTTATTCGGGGTTGGGTGAACTACTACGGCAAGTTCAGGATCTATGAGCTGAACCCAATCTTTCAGCTGCTCCGCAAGCGCCTGGTTAGGTGGGCACGCCAAAGGTATAAACGGTACAAGACGAGTTTAAACCGAGCTTATCACTGGTTGAAACGGATACGGGAACAATTTCCGAATTTGTTTTACCACTGGCGACTAGGTTTTTCGTAATGTAGTGGTAGATTTGTATAACAAGAGCCGTGTGATGGGAGACTATCAAGCACGGTTCTGTGAGAGGCTTGGGGTGAAATTCCCCTTGCCTACTCGACCCGCCAACGTAAAACGTAAAGCATAGCTTATGAAACTGAAGAAATATTATTTTGTACTTTGTATTGCCTTTTTGACTTATTCCCATTCTTTTTGTCAGAATCAGCATCTTGATATAGGGTTTTTAAAGGGAAACTGGTTCTTTATTGATACAACTTACGAGAATGATTCTGCTATAGTTAAATATCATGAAGTTTTTTTCAATGATTCATTAATGATTGAAGCAATTGCTGATATAGGTGCTGGGCCATTTTACAGTTCCTATCAAATTGACGGTAATAACATTTTGACAAGAAATTCTAGAATGAATGTAACTATTGATAATCCGAATAAAATTGAAATAGAATTTAAATTTGTTTCCGAAGAAGAAGCTAAAAAAGTTATTCTTACACGAATGGAAAAACATGATAAACCCTTGAAAGAGTTTTATAGTATTGATACTTTGAATATTTATGACTTGGAATTAAGAAAAAGAGCACGTGAGTACAAAGCAAAAAGGTTATTTTGAAATTAAGATGAATAGTAGTTCAAAAAAGGTTGATTCCCCATCCAACCATTTACAAATTATATTGTTGATTTGAGTATTATACGGTTTCCGTATATACAGGCAAGTTAAAGGCAATTCTAGACCGCACATCAAGGCACTTGCAAAGTCAAATATTAATATTTTCACAAAATGGCATTAACAAAAATAAACGGTATCGATTTAAACCTAAATGCAAAGGGAAACGGAAAACCATTGCTGCTAATCCACGGTTTAGGTGGTAGCTGTAGGCAATTAGACATCATCATAAATCCTCTTTCTAAACATTTCAAAACAATTACGTTTGACGTTCGAGGACATGGACAAAGCGAAAAACCAACGGAATACACCTTGCAGGACCACATAAATGACGTGTTGGGCATTATGGACTTTTACGATATAGAAAAAACGTATTTGCTTGGTGTTTCAATGGGAAGCTATATTGCACAAGGTGTTGCCATTGCTGCACCTGAAAGGATTGAAAAGCTGATATTAACTGTTCCAAAATCCAATGGACTTACTTCATCCTTGCAAATATTGTTCAGCGAACACGCAGAAGAAATTAAGGGGAAGAATTTTCACGAAACTATTTTGACTTTACTGGGATATTTCGCTTACAACACTGAGATAATGCAACACCATCTTGATGTTTTTGAAACAGATTTAACACCAGAACAATTTGCCGCTGCCAATAAGGCCATAACAAACTTTGATTTCAGGAAAGATTTACCAAGTATTACAGCCCCAACACTTGTAGTGAGCGGAAAGTATGACGGTTTAAATCCTCCGAAAGACGGACAAGAAATCGCCTCGATAATTCCCACTGCAACGTTTGCAGAAATGCAATTTTCGGGACACGCGCCAATGTATGAAGAAACAGAAAGGTATTTAAAACTTGTAGAGGACTTTTTATTCAATTGAGTAACAGGCGGACAAGAAACAGAACTTAACAGGCTCTTTTTTACGATTTTACTACACTACAAACACTGGAGGTAAATTATGAAAGAAAATAAATATTACACGTTAGAAGGTTCGTTCGTGAAAAATCTTCCGGAACAAAAAGAAATGGAAGAAGCTATTGAGGCTCATCTTGAATATCTGAATATAGGGTTTAAAGATGGATCCGTTCTTGTTTCAGGTCCCAAAGTTGGTGTTGGAGGTGGAATTATCATAGTAAAATGTGACGATATAGAGAAATTTTGTAATGATGACCCTTTGGTAAAAGCAGGCATTCAAGAGTATCGAATTACGGAATTTAAGCTTCATAAATGCCAAGATTTTCTGACTGGCTGGTTTAAGTAACGTTGAAAATCTATTACTCGTGGATAAAGATAAAATAGCTCTGGTTACAGGAGCAAATAAGGGTATCGGTTTTGAAACATCAAGACAATTGGGGAAATTAGGCTATAAAGTGCTTCTTGGAATAAGGGATAAAGAACGAGGCCAAAAAGCAGTGGATGCTTTAAAAGAAGAGGGTATTGATGCTCAATTAATAGTGCTTGATGTTACAAGCCAGAATACCATTGATAACGCAGTCAAATTCATTGAGAAAGAGTATGGACACCTCGATATTCTTATTAACAATGCGGGTGTCTTTCTCGAAAAAGGGGTATTGCCAAGCCAGCTTAAGCTCACAACTTTAAGAGAAACTTTCGAGGTTAATTTTTTCGGCGCTTTCGCCATGATTACCGCAATGCTTCCTTTACTAAAGAAATCTACTGGAGGTAGGATTGTCAATGTTTCGAGCGGACAAGGTTCGCTAACAAGAAGCAGCGGTCCAGACTCCACCAGAATACAGCTCGCCTACAACAGCTCAAAGGCTGCTCTTAATGCGTTAACCATTCAATTCGCAAAAGAACTAAAGAATACTCCCATAAAAATTAATGCTGCTGCACCAGGCTACACCATTACGGATATGAATGAGGGCAAAGGTCAAAGAACAGTGCAGCAGGCCTCCCAGATTATTGTTAAGCTGGCCATGTTAGATGAAACCGGCACAAGTGGCGGATATTTTGAAGACGCTGGAGAAATTCCGTGGTAGTCATCATAATATTTCTACTGTTTTACAGCGTTAAGATATGCCTAATCGGTTGATATAACACAACACGCAATCGAGCAGATTGCCCCGCCAGCTGAGCAAACAGGTCCCCTCCCCCAACTCCTCCAAACCACTGCTCAGGCCAGCAAGGATAAAGCCATATGGCTGAATCGTAGCCTAAAAAAGATTGATTCCCAATCCAACCATTTACAAATTACATTGTTGATTTGGGTATTATACAGTTAAATCCGTACAATACATACCAATATGGGTGTGTATATACAGTTTTTTCGTATATACAGGTTAGTTAGTGGGCATTGTAAAACCGACCAGTATAAATAAACTGGCACAAGAAAATAGATTTCAACAATGGAATACAATAACAAAAACGGACTGAATCAAAGTAGGCAAGGTGCCTCACCTTTTGCTCAAACATATTTCCACGGGACAAAGGCAGACTTAAAAGTTGGTGCGCTTGTCGAAATTGGATACAACTCAAACTTTGGCCAAAGAAAAAATGCTAAATATATTTTCCTAACAGCGACATTAGATGCCGCAATCTGGGGAGCCGAACTTGCTATTGGAGAAGGACGAGAAAGAATTTATTTAGTTGAGCCAACCGGACAAATAGAGGACGACCCTGATTTGACGGATAAAAAATTTCCTAGCAACCCCTCAAAGTCATTTCGTTCGACACATCCATTTAGAGTTGTTGGAGAAGTAACTATTTGGCAGGGACACTTACCTGAACAAGTTAAACTAATGAAAGATAACATTGAACGAGCAAGACAACTCGGTATTAATTCACTTAACGACTAAAAAACAATCAGTATGACAGATAACAAAATAGCAATTAATGTAACTGTTTTGGCAGACAGTAAAAAGGTTTGGGACTACTACACGTTACCTAAACACATAACAAAATGGAATTTTGCCGACCCAAGTTGGCATTGCCCAACAGCATCAAACGACTTAAGAATCGGGGGACATTATGTAGCAAGAATGGAAGCCAAAGACGGAAGTTTTGGTTTTGACTTTGACGCCGTCTATACAAAAATTCAAAAAAATGAAAGTTTTACCTATGAATTTGGTGGTCGACAAGCAACAGTTAAGTTTAAAGAAGAAAACGGTTTGACAGAAGTTATTGTGATATTTGATCCTGAAACAGAAAATTCAATTGAGATGCAGAAAAATGGTTGGCAGGCGATACTAAACAACTTCAAAAAATATGTTGAAACTAACTGATGAACAAAAACAACGACCCAACGAAAATGGAAGTTTGAATTTTTACAAACAGTAGATCGACAAACTTAACAACAGGGAACGAAGTATGAGAAAAGTAATTGCAGCAATAAATATGACACTTGACGGGTTTTGCGACCATACGGCCGGAATACCTGATGAGGAAATACATCAACATTACACAGAGCTACTAGGCCAGGGAGACGTAATTCTATATGGTAGAACAACGTACCAACTTATGGAGTTTTGGCGAACACTTTTAGAAAACCCTTCAGAAGAAAAATCTATGAATGACTTTGCTCTGGCTATTGACAAGATTCCCAAAATTGTTTTTTCCCATACGCTGAACAATGTTGAATGGAAAAGTGCAACAGTAGCAAAGCGTGATTTAAATGAGGAAGTTTTAGGACTTAGGCAACAACCGGGTAAAGATATTCTTGTTGGTAGCCGCAGCTTAATTATACAGCTAATGAAGCTAAACTTGATTGATGAACTCCAACTTTGCATCTATCCGGTTGTTGAGGGAAACGGTTTGCCACTATTTGAAAACATATACGACAGGACAATTTTTAAACTCGTTAAGAGTAAAACCTTTAACGGTGGAGCGGTAATTCTGTATTATCTGCCGAGAAACAAATGACAAAGAAAAATCAACACCCCGACAGTACCCCAAGATAAACACATCACAAATAAACCCCACCTTCCTATTCGGAGATATACGCTCAAAAATAAATCGCATACAATCAACGATTTATCGTAAATTCTTTGCAATATCAAAAAATATTTTTTGATATACGACACATATTTATTGTTTATCGATAATTTATTTTGTATTTTTGCGATATCATTTTAACTCATAAAAGCCATGTCAAAAGGAAACAACCTCGTATTTAAAGCCTTGCACATTGTAGCTTGGCTAATTTTTGTCGGCTTGTGCATAGAAGCAGGTGGTCTGATTGTAAACTTTGTTTATAGTGTATTTAAGCCTGAAATTGTGGCTAAGCTGTATCAAAAGCTTGATTTGAGTGGTATGTATCAACAAAGCAAATGGGCTTACTATGGTATGTATAGTTTTGCAATATCCATTTCCGTATTAAAGGCAATGCTTTTCTATATTGTAATAGAATTACTATACAAATTAGATTTGGCAAAGCCATTTAGCAGTTTTGCAGCCAAAAAAATTAAGCAAATCAGCTACTATACTTTCTCCATAGGAATTTTAAGTTTCATAGCAAGAGAAACGGCAAAAAATTTGTCACATCACGGTTATGAAATAGACAAGCTCAGTCAGTTTTGGGTAGATAGTCAAGCATTTATTTTGATGGCTGCTGTAATCTATATTATTGCAACCATTTTCAAAAAAGGAGTAGATATTCAAAACGAAAACGATTTAACAGTATAAGCTATGCCAATCATAGTAAACCTAGATGTAATGATGGCAAAGCGAAAAATGTCGCTTAATGAGCTATCTGATAAAGTTGGATTGACTTTATCGAACCTTTCAATATTAAAGACAGGAAAAGCAAAGGCAATTAGATTTAGCACCTTGGAGGCAATTTGTAATGTATTAGAATGCCAACCCGGTGACATTTTAGAATATGCTAATGACGAACAAAAAACAACGACCCGCTAACTGAGCAGGTTACCCTGCCAGCTAAGCTGGCGGGGAGAGCTCCCCCAAATTTCTACAACACACCATTCTCTAATGTTCCAGTTGCAGCTACCAATGGTTGGCCTATGTGAGGCCGTGGGTTGGGAGAAGCCCAGAACTGTTCCGGACATGAGTTCAAGATAGCAGCCAAGGCAAAAAGTCGTGCTTTTAATTCAATAGTAACTGCCAACAATGTATGAATGAAAAAAGCACCAAAAAGGCCTTATTTGAACCCTTTTGGTGCCTGTAATTACCAGTATACGATACGGTTACTTTTTGTGGCTTAACAATTTCTTTGTAAGAGGTTTTACCCAAAGTGTTTCGGCCAATACGGAAATCAAAACGGTCATGATGGTAGCCGAGAGAATAACTTGGCCCCAATCAATCAGTATCTGATTATGATTCATAAAACCGATGGCTAGGGGAACTCCCGCCAATGCAGCAGGAACAACACCCCGGGGCCCTTCAAGAGATATAAAGAGATACTCTTTGAATGTCCATTTTTTCAATGGAAGAATGGCTAAAGAGGCAATGGGGCGGGCAATAAAAACAACCCCCAGAGCAATTAAAACTCCTTTTACTAGTGTCTCATTGAGAATGGAGATGTTAACGGTGGCACCGAACAAAATAAAGATGAATACGCTGGCCATATCGGAGATGATTTCGTTAAAGTGCATCTCCTCCTTCACAAACTTATTGAACCCTGCGTGTTCGTTCCATCTTTTAAACACAAGGGCATGGTTTCCAAAAACAATACCAATGACCGTGGCAACCAAATAACCCGATGTTTGGGCTGCTTCACCAATAAGAAAGCCTCCAAATGCAATGGCTACACCGAAGATTTGGGGGAAAAGTCCCGGTTTCAACCAACGGATGGTCCAGTAACCGAAAGCCCCTAAGCCAAGGCCCAGTGCCACAGCAGAAATCATCACGTAAAGGAAGTATATGGCTCCAGCTGGGTAAATAGTCGTAAAATGTGCAATCTTCTCAATGAGATGTGCCTGATCGGCATGGGGAGCAACCATGGCAATGGCCAGTGTACTCAATACGATGCCCAACGGATCATTGAAAATGGATTCCGTAACAATAACGGTTTTGATGTTCTCGTCGACCTTGTTTTGTTTAAAAAGTGGAATCAACGTAGCGGGGTCGGTTGCCGAAACAATGGTTCCGAAAAGGAAACCGGCGGCTAATGGTAGATTGAACAGATAGGAAAACAGGAACCCACTAATTGCAGCTGTTAAAAGTAAGCCTATTGTATCCAGTATCCCAATGGTAGCCAAGTGCTTTTTAATTATGGTCCATTTCAAATTATGACCCTCGGTATACAATATGAGTACTAGTCCTAAAACACGGGCATAGTTAAAAATGGTGTGTCCCTGGTTGTTGGGAATAAGACCAAACACAGGCCCGAATAGGAACCCCAGAACAATGAGTATTGGAATGGAGGAGATGTGTGCTTTTTCACTCAGCAAAAAAGCAAAAAATCCCAGTGTCAATACGGCAAGAATGGTTAAGTCAATAAGCTCTGAATGCGACATTTTTTGGTATTTTATTTTGGTTTAAGCAATCGTAGGAACCGGTCTACCCGGGTATTCACTATCAACTGTTAACTTCCGAAAGTCAGGGCACAAATATAAAAAAGCACCTAGATTACCTCTAAGTAAGATTGTTATTTTCAGCTAAAAATGCTTTTAAGCACAGCATACTTTAAACATACCGGCTGGTCAGGGCATGCTGTCCGACAGGAAACCGACCACAATCTAATGGAAAGCAAACCGCTGACCATTAAACAATAATTGCCTTTTGATCGATTATTCTTTAACTTTGCAGAAAAGGTTTGACATGGATATTCAAGCGGAAAAATTGGAACTTGTAAGGATGATACTGGACACTGATAATCCTAGCATCCTCACCTCCATTAAGCGGATATTCGCAACTTCCAAGAAAGTTGACTTTTGGGATAGCTTACCTCAATCCCAGAAAGACGAAATCTTACAAGGAATTGAAGAGATTGAAAATGGAGAAACAGTAGACTATAAGGAATTCATTAAGCACCATCGTTAATGAAAAGAGAAATAAGGCTCTCCAAGATTGCAATGCGAAAGTTTGATATTCTCCTTTACTACCTCGAAAAAGAATGGTCAAACAAAGTAAAGCATGAATTCATACTGAAGCTAGATAAATCGTTAAGTCAAATTCAAAAACTTCCGGACAGTTTCCCTGAATCGGAAATGATAAAAGGCTTAAGGAAATGTGTTGTAACCAAGTAGACAACCATTTTCTATAAATATTCTGAGACAACGATAGATGTCGTTACAATTTTTGACAATCGTCAAAACCCTAAATCACTAAAAAAGGAAGAGCAAGATTAAACAGCTACCCTGCGAGATTCACACCAATCTACTTACAGGTATGCTCAAGGCTTTTATGCTGGTGCTAACCGTTTTGTTATTTTAAAGAGCGTCCAATCCAACTTAGTTCATAACCAATTTTCATCACTGTTTACAGCACGTTGGCTTAAATTCGCCTACTATCGTCCTTTTGGTATTCCACTACAACTTTTTAAAAATCTAGCAATTAACACTTTTTACGGGAAGGATTACAAAACAATGCGTAATTTTACCTTTCTAAAGTGTCATCTCTGGTTAAGAGGTCCTCTCTTCTTTTAAATTCTTACCATAAATAGGAAAACCTATGAAAACAAACAAAAAGATAATCATTAGCATTGCCGCCATTTTAGTGGTTTTCTACCTACTAACCCTCTTCTTAAATTACTATGGCGACTGGCTTTGGTTCAACAACATGCACTACGGTTTGGTGTTCGCAACCATGCTTACGGCACAGGCTACCTCCTTTATGGCGTTCTTCCTTGTCTTCATCCTCTTTTTCGGCCTGAACATCCGCCGGGCATATAAAAATGGCACTGTCAGCCGCAACAACCAGCTCCTGCGCGAAGATGATCCACGGATCCTGATTCAACCCTACTACAATGGGAAAGCAGCCTTCTGGCTTTGGGGAATAGTTGCGCTGTTCTTCGGTATCATCATGAGCTCGTCAGCCGTGAGCCATTGGAACGATTTTTTACAGTTCATTCAATCCTCTTCCTTTGGAATCAAAGACCCTATTTTTGGCAAAGATGCCGGGTTCTATGTGTTTAAACTTCCGGTTTATCAGTTCGTGGTGAGCCAGTATCTCTATTTAATCGTTCTTACGGCAATTGGTGTGCTGGTTTCCTATTACCTAGACAGCGCCATTAGCCTTGCCGGCAATAAGTTCAATATCGCCACACGGGTAAAAAATCACCTGATTAGGTTGGTTGGACTATTTATGCTGGGCATTTCAGCATCCAACTTTCTGAGTATCTACCAGAACTTATACTCCTCGCAAGGGCCTGCCTTCGGACCTTCCTACGTTACAGTACATGCGCAGATACCTGCAGGTTGGGCTCTTTTCATTATGAGTTTGGTGATTACCATCCTTCTATTTTTAATGCCGCTCATAAAAAAATACAAAATTCTGCTTTATGCCGCCGGTGTCTGGCTACTCACACTAGTGGGCTTTGTATGGATCTATCCCGGATTAGTGGAGCAGTATGAGGTAAAGCCCACCGAGCTGAGCAAAGAAACACCATACATCCTGAATAACATTAAATTTACAAGAGAAGCCTACGGGCTCAACAAAGTAAAGGTTAAACCTTTTCCGGTAGATCAGTCGCTCACCTACGCCGACATCAAGGAAAACCACAGCACCATTGAGAACATCCGTCTGTGGGACCGCCGACCACTGATACAAACCTACAAGCAATTGCAGGAAATCCGCCTTTATTACGACTTTAACAGTGTGCAGGTAGACCGCTACCACTTTGACAGGTATACGCAAGTGGCGCTGGCCGCAAGGGAGCTGCCTGCTTCGCAAATTCCAAGCCGTGCCCAGACCTGGGTAAACAAGCATTTGATCTATACCCATGGCTACGGCGTGGTGATGAATCCTGTCAATAAAATTATGGAGGATGGTATGCCCGAGCTAATCATGAAGGACATTCCGCCAACCACCACTACCCCAATCAGCTTAAAGCAGATGGCTCTCTACTACGGCGAGGAGACCGACCAATACGTATTGGTAAATACAACGGCCAAAGAATTTGATTATCCCAAGGGGGCCAATAATGTCTACACCGACTATAAAGGTAGCGGAGGTGTTCGCATTTCTAACCTGTTCAAGCGCATTGTTTATGCCTGGAAATTTTCCGACATAAAAATTCTACTTACCGGCTATATCACCCCACAAAGCCGCATAATGTTCAATAGAAATATTGTAACGCGTGATCGGACCATCGCCCCATTTCTTGCATACGACAGTCAGCCTTACCTAGTTGTTGGAACTGACGGACAGCTCTACTGGATACACGACGCCTATACCACCAGCAATATGTTTCCCTATTCTGAACCATTCCCACAAGGCCAGGACGGAAACAGCTTCAACTACATCGACAACTCCGTAAAAGTAGTCATCAACGCATTCAACGGGGATGTTTCCTACTATGTAATCAATCCCAATGACCCTATTGTGGAGACATTACAAAAGATTTATCCCAGCCTTTTCAAGCCTTTCAGCGATATGCCGGATTTCCTGAAAGCACACATCCGCTACCCAACCGATCTGTTTAACATACAGACGCAGATGTACAATGTTTATCACATGACCGACCCCAAGGTGTTTTATAACCAGGAAGATTACTGGGACGTGCCCAATGCCTTGGCCGATAATAACGCGCAGGCGAAGATGTTTCCCTACTACGTTATCATGCGCTTGCCTGGGAATACAGAAGAAGAGTATATCCTTATGCAGCCGCTTACCCCATCTAAGAAAGATAACATGATTGCCTGGATGTGTGCCCGTTGCGACGTACCCAACTACGGTGAACTTATAGTCTATACGCTTCCAAAAGATAAGCTCGTATACGGGCCAATGCAGATCGAAGGAAGAATCAATCAGAAGCCGGATATTTCAGCTGAGCTCACCCTGTGGGGTCAACAGGGTTCGCATGTGTTCAAGGGGAACCAGCTTGTAATCCCTATCAACAACTCATTCATTTATGTGGAACCTGTATACCTGCAATCGCAGGAGGGGCAGATACCCGAGCTGAAGCGCGTTATCGTTATTTATAAGGACCAGATTGAAATGCGGCCAACGCTGGATGAAGCGCTCCAAGCGATCTTTAACTCTTCCGGACTGCAAGACTCCACCACGGTACAGCTAGGAATTGTCATGGGAAACCTAGTAAAATCAGGGCTGTCAACCAAAGCGAAGGAAGCACTCTCCCATTACAATAAAGCCGTTGAATACCTGAAACAGGATGACTGGGACGGTTATGGCAAAGAGCTGCGGCAGATGAAGGCGATTTTGTCGGAAATGACCACCGACAGCGGGATAAGTCCTAAAGCTAAACATCAATAAATGAGGTAATAGTGATCCGAAAATAAGAAGTCATTTAATGCAGATTTCCTAATTTTAAATAATTTGCCTCAATAGTGCACTCTGTTGCACTATCCGATGAGATTTACAATAAGTGCACTAAGAAACACATAGACTTGTGCTTTTTAGTGCACTTTTATTTGCGTTTGGCTCAAAGGATGTGCAAAACATTCAGCGCAAACGGACCAACTCGACAGTAAAACGGTGCATCGAACTCGCACAGTGTAAAATATTAGCAATACATAACTAGCAATGGTCTCTTGCATCACATCCGTGGGGTTGTTACAAAAGCCATATCACTATTTGATACTTATCACCATATTTTTTACAGACGATATTGTATATATCAGAAAAAAAAGTCATAGCTTTGGTAGGCCGCAATCAAACAAAACACATTTTGCTTTTCAATAAAAGCAGATACCTGCAATAAGCTGTGTATTCGCACACTTATTGGTACTATCGCTAAGTAAGTAAAACCGCAATAAAGTAATTCTTCTCCCCTGGAAGCAAATGCACTCAGGGCTAACAAGATATCTGAACCAGCCAGTAGTTGCCGGGAGCGCTAAAGTATAAACCGCCCCACTTCCACTACTTCTGGGTTGCAGGATTCCTGTTTGCAGAAAGAATACCATTGCCAAACGATTATTGAAATTGTAAAGATATTCTACGAAAATAATGGACAAGTATCTTTTATACTTCCACATTAGCTGGTTATCCGAAACCGATGGACCCGGAAAAAGAGTGGCCCTATTTTTACAGGGCTGCCACTTGGATTGCAGCTGGTGCCACTCCCCCCACTCCCAGCCAGCAGAAAGCCCTATTCTTTACTTTGATAACTTGTGTAAAAAATGTGGCCGCTGCCAAACTACCTGCCCCAACAATGTGCACCTCATCAGCGGCAACGCTCACATACTACAAAGGGAAAATTGCACTCACTGCGGTGCCTGCGTGGAAGCCTGTCCACAGTCGTCACAGCTAAAGCACAGCGGTGCACTTATTCTTCCAACGACAAAAATGAAGATCACCCAACTGTTTGAAATGGTGAAACCCCAGCTGGAACTTTTAGGGCACGACGGAGGAATTACCTTCAGCGGAGGAGAACCACTCCTACAAGCTGAGCCACTTGCCGCCTTCGCCAAAATGTGCAAGGAATCGGGTATTCATACAGCACTCGAAACATCCGGAATTGTTCCCATTGAGCACATACAAGCCGTTCATCCGTTTATCGACACTTGGCTGGTAGGTATTAGGCTGGTGACCAGCAAAAAGAATGAGCAATCTGAATATCTCAAGAACAAAACTCTCAAAACGTTGGATTACTTAACCCATAAGGCTAATGCAGATATAGTAGTGCGCATCCCTGTAATTCCGGGAATTACCACCACCGAGGTATATCTTAATGCCGTTCACCAGCTTTTGCAGAAATATGGAATAAAGAAAATAGAGATACTTCCGCACAACCCTGAAAGCTCCCACTACTATTCAGCGATGGGTAAAACGCCCATGGTTAAATACGATAAAAATCAAGCGGAGAATATGTTCAAGCATGTCTCCAATTATCTAAACTATTTACCAACCATTTAAACCAAAAGCTATGAAACAAGAATTAAGCCCACGTATCGCAAAACTGCGTGAAAACCTTGTAAAGCGAGGTTTCGAAAACAGGTCAACGGAATGGTTCGACAAAAACAAACTTCCCAACGTTGCCAAATTATTTCCCAACGAGCACGTGATTGTAAGAAGAGCACACGGCATCGATGAAATGCTGAAGGCAATGTGTAATACCAAGGACTTTGGCAATACGCACTGCTTCGAAATTGAGGATAGTGATCTGTTTGCCGGCACCATACCAATGGGGTCAAACGGCTTGGGCAAGGTGTTTCCCATCTACCTTACCGAAGAGGAGCTCAGAGTTGGCTCCTCCACCAACAAAACCGAAATGGCGTTGCTGGGTCACAATACCATAAACTACGAACGGGTTTTACAAAATGGTTTGCAGAGCATTGTTAAATATGCCGATGAGAAGCTGCATCCCAAGCGGCTGATGGGAATAGAAGATGCCTACGACACCAAGGCGTTTTACAAAGCTGTAATCATCTCGTGCAATGCAGTAATTGACTATTCATATCGCTTTTCCACTCTTGCAGAGGAGAAAGCAAAAGCCTGCAAGGATGAAAAGAGAAAGGCTGAACTTTTGGAGCTGGCCCGCATATGCAAAAAAGTTCCAGCAAAGCCAGCCAGCACCTTCTACGAAGCCATGCACAGCATCTGGATGGTACATTGCTGCCTCCACGCCACCAACGATTACATGTCGCTTGGAAGGATGGATCAAGTTCTCAATCCCTATCTAGAGCAAGAACCCAATAAGGCCTTCGCCCGTGAACTGGTCGAAAATTTCATTATTAAGGCGGCAGGGCGTTTGAATCTTACAACCCAATACCTCGTTGAGCAGGACCACATGGACTACAATGCGGCGCTGGGTATCCACCCCTACTATCTAGACCAGAGAGCGGGTTTAAACAACTTTTTGCAAAACATCATTATTGGTGGCAAAACACCGGAAGGAAAAGACGCAACCAACAATTGCACCTATCTTATACTTGACGCCTTCAGGAATGTGAATCTTTCTACACCTGGAATCTACGTTAGGCTTCACAAAAACAGCCCCAAGGAACTATACGCTGCCGTAACGGAATCGCTCAAACAGACCAAAAACCTTCCGTCAATACTAAACGACGAGGTGATGATTCCGGCATTGACCAATGCCATGTCGTATGGTGAAACCGACCCCGATAAGCTGAAGAAGTATCAGCAGCTGGCCAACGACTACTGCGTTGATGGCTGCTGGGAACCTGTTCTGAACGGGGTAAGCGAATGGACCTTCGGAATGATTAATGGAATGACCATAATGGAGTGCAGCCTAAACCGTGGTGCGGCGTTAACCTCAAACCCAGAGTTGCTTCGTGGTCAAAAGCTAAGCATCGATACCGGTGAAATAACGAACTTTGAAGACCTTAAAAAGGCCCTCGCTAACCAAATTCAATTTTTCGTTGATCAGTCGGCACTTTCCATGTGCATGTATTACATGACAACCGAGTTCGTTGTTCCCACCCCACTCGTATCCGCCCTCTTTGGAACATGCCTAGAAACGGGTCGTGACAAATCGTGGGGAGGAGCCGAATACAACCTTGGTGGAACCGTTCTGGGTGGGGTACCCGACATGATTAATACAATGGCCGCAATTAAGGAGTGGGTATTCGACAAGAAGAAGTATAAGTATTCCGATGTGCTCAGCGCTCTACGCTACAATTTCACAGCAGGAGACACTGGCGATTTCAGGACCCAGCGATTGTTCGACTCCATTAAGGTTGACCTCTTTACCAACTCGCCACAATTTGGAAACGGTAGCGAAACGGACGGTATTGCCAAGTTTATTTTGGACACCTTCTACAGTGCAGTAAATAAATCGAAGGATCTCACATATAAGGTATTCCTCGATCCAAAGGGTGATGAGGATAAGCAAGTATGGGCGTTGCGTGCAATTGCTGGATACTATGGCAATGCACTTCAAACCACGCTTCCAAACTTTGACCTCAAATTTACGGCAGGGCTAGGTACCTTTGAGCAATACAACTGGCAGGGAGCCGGAAATGCAGCCTCTGCAGCACGCAACACAGGCGATCCGTTGGCACCAAACTTTACGCCAACATCCGGCACATGGAACTCCACACCAGCACAGCTCTTGGAAACCTTCAGCCACCTGGGTCTAAATCGTTTTGCAGCTGGGGTCATTACCGACATCTGCCTTGAATCGGACGCCTTGCTTGAAAATATCATCAAAACATTTGTGGAGAAGCAGGGAGGCATGCTTACGCTAACTATCGCCTCGTCGCATTATCAAGAAATATACGAGATTGCGAAGGCATCCAACCTAATTGAAAATCAATCCATAGCATCCAGTAAGCTGCTTAAGTATGCTGATATCATGGTTCGCGTAGGTGGATGGAATGCCCCGTTCATTACCCTCCCCCTTTCGCACATGGAAAACTACATCAACAGACCGGTGAAGCCCACATTACAGTAAGGACCTCACACAATCAATTGTTAATTTTTAAAAAAATAAGACTTATGAAAACGTTACATATTACGGCCATCATATCCGCTTCGTTACTGCTCCTCTTCTCCTCCTGCAATCAGGCAAAGCAGCAAGGCGACCCGCTTCCATCGTGGAATAATACCGATGTTAAAAAATCGATTGTAAATTACCTCGAGAACAGTGTGGACTCAATTCCTGTCGAAGATCGCATCGCCGTATTCGACATGGACGGTACCATTACCTGTGAAACACCGCTGTGGTTCGAAATGTATGTTGCAGTAAATGGGCTAAACCAACAATCTGCAGCAAACCCCAAATTGTTGAAATATCCCGAATACCAGTATGCAAGAAAGTTGGCAATAAACCCAGCAGACACCTCTGTTTTGAACCATTGGGCCTACCCCGTCAACTACATCGATTCGATGGTTTGGAAAGCATACGCCGGCGTAGATAACGAGATATACATCGATTCGGCAAGAGCCTATTTATCGAGAACTAAGGACCAGAAGTACCATATTACGCTGTCGAAGATGTTCTACCAGCCAATGCTGGAGCTTATACAGTATTTGAAATCAAAGCAGTTCACTGTGTATGTTGTTTCTGGCTCGGTTCAAGGAGTAATTTGGAGCGTTTGCCCACAGACTATTGCGCTAGATAGGGAACATCTGATTGGAACCTATCAAATATTGACTCCGGTTTACGATACCACTACCAAGCATACGCAATTCATTATTAGCAAAGGGGTATTCCCTCCAAAGGATGATAAGAACGGGAAGAGCCTAAACATCTACTCCCAAATTGGGAAGGTTCCGGTATTTGCCTTTGGAAACACTACGGGCGATTTTGGCATGTTTCATTTAACCTCTACCAGCAAGTATCCCAACGTTGAGTATCTCCTCAACCACGACGACTCAACGCGTGAATATGCCTATCCTCCTTACCACGGTGCAGCAGACACTATGTGGCAGTACACCTTAAAAAACAACAGGTGGTATCAGGTAAATATGTCGACAGAGTTCAAGACCGTATGGATGACCAAGTAATTATTTTCATGATTGACTTAATCTGAAGTTATGACCAAAAAAGGATATCATGGTAAGATTTTATGGATAAACCTTACCGACAAAACATCGCATGAGGAGGCCATTAAGGATGAAGTGTACGAGCTCTTTATCGGTGGGTATGGCCTAGCGGCCAAAATTATCTACGACAGGCAAAAGCAAGGACTATCGCGCTTTGATCCCAATAATATTCTGGCGGTGATGAGCGGCTTACTTACCAATGGAAGAGCGGCCTTCAATGGTAGATGGATATTGGCTGGGAAAAGCCCTCTCACTGGCACCTGGGGCGATTCTAACTGTGGCGGGGACTTTGCCCCAGCCATTAAGGACTCCGGGTATGATGGAATATTCATCGTTGGCAAAAGCCAGAATCCGGTTTACATCCTGCTCGACGACAACAAAGTAGTTTTCGAGGATGCCTCTCACCTCTGGCTAAAGGTTGATGCAGTCGACACTGAGGAGAAGTTAAAGCAGGTCCACGGCTCCGATTACAAGGTGATATGCATTGGTTCGGGTGGCGAGAATCTGTCGCTCATCTCCGGCGTGGTAAACGCCAGAGGTCGGCTGGCCGGTAGAAGCGGTTTTGGGGCGCTGATGGGTTCCAAAAATCTGAAAGCATTGTGTGTAAAGGGAACTCATATGGTGGAAGTTCACGATGCCGACAAGGTTTGGAAGCACACCTCCGATTTGCTTACCGACCTAGTTAACAACCTCAACGATTTTGGAAAGACCATGAAGAACTGCGGAACAGCAGGAACCCTAACCGATTCAGCCGAAAGCGGTGATTCCCCAGTAAAAAACTGGGTTGGGGTAGCTTCCAAGGACTTCCCTCCTGAAATTGCCAACAAAATCAACGCCTTTGAGGTAACCAAGTATGAGCGCGAAAAGTACGCCTGCTACGGGTGCCCCTTCGGGTGTGGTGGAATTTGTGAAGTTCCGGGGAAAAAGTTGCTGAAGGAAACACATCGACCCGAATACGAAACCCTCTGTGGATTTGGAGTTCAGCTGCTCAACGACGACGTTGAAAGCATCTTTATGGTAAACGAGCTGTGCAACAGAGCCGGCCTCGACACCATCAGCTGTGCCACCACTGTAAACTGGGCCTTTGAAGCCTACGAGCGAAAATTCATCGATTCCAAAACCACTGGTGGGTTAAAGTTGGAGTGGGGAAACAACGAGGCGGTGGTTAAGCTGGTTGAGCAGATGGCCAATAACGAAGGATTTGGTGCCAAGCTGAAAGATGGCTTACGCGAAGCCTTAATACACCTCAACCTGGAAGACAAGGCATTTACTGCCATGCACGTGCACGGCCAAGAGCTGCCAATGCACGATTCCAGAAATAAGGAGGGTGGATTGGGGCTAGGCATTGGCTACGAAACCGAGCCCACACCTGGAAGGCACACCAGCACATTTGCCGGCATTGACGACTACCTCGAAAAGGAAAAGAAGGAGTTGGCTCTTCATTCTAAGGTGCTCAATAAGTTTTACCAGAAGCTTAAATTCCAGTCCAAATACAATTTGTCTTACCAATCTACCGATACCGAGTTGGGCATCTCACTTAAAAATGCCAGCTGCGGGGAAGACATCATCAATGCCATGGGGCTGTGTAATTTTGGGTTTTACTTAGGCCCCACGGTTCCCTTCGTGGATTGGATAAATGCCACTACCGGATGGGATAATTCTCTGGACGATTACCTGCTCGTTGGTCAGCGAATTAAGACCATTAGGCACGCATTCAACCTGCGCGAGAATATTGATGTTCCCAAAATTCGGATGCCCGAGCGCGCTAGAGGAAACCCAGCCATGAAAGATGGCCCAAATGCATACAGCCCAAACGTTTTGATGTGGGATGATGCAAAAAAGGCCTACTTTGCAGCCATGGAGTGGGATCCAGAAACATCAATTCCCCTAAAAGCAACGTTGGATAAGCTAAATTTACCGGAGGTAAAAAAGGAGATCTACGGATAACTGTAGGGCTAATAATAAACTACCGACACTGACCAAATGGTTTGTGCCGGTAGTTTTTCTATTTTTTGGTTGGTTAATCTTTTTCGATTTGAGCTACTTAACCGGGGCAACATCCAAAACCACAAATGTTCCCGGCTTAATCGCAGGTCGTTTATGGCCTTCGGTGGGAGCTGCCTCGTATTCGGCTACGGAGAGGTAGAGATGGTGGCTGCCCTTATCCACGGCAATGGTGCGGGCACCGCGCTGAGTGGGTATGGCCTCCATAACCTTAAAGCTGTTGGCATTCTCCTCCTGCACCACAGTAATGGTTCCATCGCCGTTGGAACTGTATGCACGGCTAAGCATGGGGTCAAAGGCAACACCATCACAATGCTCACCAATGGGTAGGGTAGCCACCACCTTACCCTCAATGGCATCGGAAACCACCATCAGTTTGTTGCTACAAACGCTGAAAAGCCTGTGGGTTACATTGTCCAAAGCCAACCCACTTGGCTCCTCACCCGGTGCAATGGACCAGCGCTGAACAACCTCAAAGGAAACAGCACTTATTACGTTAATAACGCTTTTATCCTCAATGTTCACATAGATTTTTCCGGCACCATCCGTTGCCGAAAACTCAGGCTTGCCATCCAGCGGAATGGTTGCAAGCACCTTGTTGGTTTTGGCATCGATAACCGTTGAGGTGTTGCTACCGCCATTGAAGGTAAACACCTTCTGCGAAAACTGATCGTAGAGGATGGCGTCGGGATTCTTGGCAGGAATCTTCACCGTTTCAATCACCTGAAAAGTGGTGAGGTCGAAAACGGTTACCGAGGAGTCGCGACCGTTGCTGGTAAAGCCCTTATTCAGGTCGTCGGCAATGGCAATTCCGTGGATTCCCTTGGTATCGGGAATGGTTCCAACCACCTTGCCCGTTTTAAGGTCGATGGCCTGCGCCATGGTGAAGTGAGAAATAAATAGTAAACCATTTGCCTGGTCAACGGTGAGGTAATCCCAGCCACCATCGCCCTCAACCGAAATTTTATTTACGACGCTGTAGGTTGATTGGGCACTGGCCATCATGCCGATAAGTAGCAAGGCTGCTAAACTTAGGCAAAAAGAAAAGTGTTTCATTGTATCGATTTTAGGTAATATTTGGGTTAAAATGAGTTGTAATATTAGACAATACTTGCGAAAATTTATTGTGCCTTTCAGCTAATTAGTTTTAAAACATACTGAATATGAGCATATAAAAATCAAACTCGCAGAATTATCCACCATCAGCCTTAAGCCTTGCTGCTTTACATAACCTTTTCATTGACATGGAGAAAAAACTATAAGATTTTGGATTGGTGGAGTGAAAGTTAAGCCACATCAAAATGATTCATTCAATGCTTCTGCATTTTCGTATTAAAGTTAAAAGTTGAATCTGAAGAAACTTTGTAGTTTTCAGGTATACATTACCCACGATTACCAACAAGGAGACAACAATTTGAAACGACCAAGACTCTCAAGCAATTGTAAACACAGTTGAAGTAACTTCTAAAATAGTATATTTGTTTTTTGCATAGTAAAGTTAGGTTGCTGATGCACCGACGTTCTAGCTTTGATCTAAAGATTAGTAATATGCAAGCTGATTTAGCCTCCATTCAGAATGAACTCCAGCTGCGAGCCACCAGCCTTGCTGAGAAGATTGTTGAAAGGATGTAGGCCTCCAATCCAGCCTACTGGAGTAAATTTGGAACTCAGGGTAAAATACTCAGCCTAAGAGACACAGGTTACCACCTTGCATACTTAGCAGAAGCTGTTGGATCCAACAACATCGAGATTTTTTCTACCTATGTGGCATGGGTCAAAAAACTATTTCTTGGACTAAGGCTCGACGATGATGTGATGGTCAAAACGCTCGAGGCTACACGGTATGTGATACTACATGAGCTACCAAAGGAGATGTCTGAGTTAATCAATAAGTTTGTCGATTCTGGAATTGTTGAACTTATGCAACCCACTGCAGAATCAGAATCATTCATTTCACTTTCCAGCCCCTTGGGGTACCTTGCTACCAGCTATACTAAAGCCCTTTTATCTGGCGATAGGCGCACCGCGAGTAAGCTGATCATGGATGCCATAGGAAAAGAAACCTCAATTAAAGACATTTACCTTAACGTATTTCAGCAGTCTCAATATGAAATTGGACGCCTTTGGCTCGACAATAAGATTTCGGTGGCCAAAGAGCATTTTTGCTCCGCAGCCACACAACAAATAATGTCACAAATTTATCCGCTCATCTTCGCGCAGCAAAGGATAGGGCAATCTTTTGTTGCTGCTAATGTAGGAGATGAGCTGCATGAAATTGGGATACGAATGGTTGCCGATTTTTTTGAAATGGAGGGTTGGGATACCTACTACCTTGGTGCTAATACACCAGCATCGAGCATCATCTCAGCCATTAAGGAAAACAACGCTGCCATGGTGGGATTATCCATTGCCATTCCCCACCATCGAACTGCGCTAAAGGAAACCATAATCAAAATTAAGGAGGCAACCCATGGAAAGGTAAAGGTGCTAATTGGAGGCGTTGCCATAAATAGCAGCTCAGTAAACTTGAACGAATTCCAAGCCGATGGCTACGCTCCCGATGCCCAAGGAGCAGTTGATATTGCAAATAAACTTATGGAAGTATAGGGCTATGAACAAAGTTCTTGGATGTGCTTTTCTATGCAATGAAAACGGGGCCATTGAGCAGGTGCTAAGAGATGATTTTAGCCTAGCTGGAAAGAGTAGTGTTGGAAAGTTGTTTCCGTCATTGTTTACCGCTGAAACAAGCACTACTGCGCTCGATTTGGTGTTTGAAATCAAAGTGAAAAACATCGCCTTTGATTACCAGCTCGATGTTCTCGTGGATGGGATTATCAAATCACTCTATTTTTTTGGAGTTCATCTCAATGCTCAGCTGCTCATAATTGGAGCCTATAACCAAAAAGAAGCTGTGGCATTTGCCGATCATATGCAGCAAATAAATAATGAGCAGGCAAATTACATTAGGCAGCTGCTCAAAAGCAATGTTGCAATAAGCCAGAACATTAATTTGCAGGAAGAAATAAGTTCTGAAATCGAAACGGAAAAGCTTTTCAATGAACTTTCGGCGATAAATAATGAGATGGCCAACCTCCAACGAGAACTCAATAAGAAAAATACTGAACTCAACCGACTCAACGAAATAAAAAACCAATTTATAGGTTTTGCAGCGCACGATTTGCGTAACCCTTTGGGGATAATCTCTACTTACTGCGAAATTCTTATGGAGGAGATGGATGATACACTCTCTGAAAAGCACCGCCGCTTCTTAACGGCTATATACTCCTCTAGCAAGTTCATGCAATACTTAGTAGAAAACCTTCTCGATTACAACAAGATAGAATCAGGAAAATTAAACCTTAACCTAGAATCCTTCAATCTGGTGGAGTTGGTAACAACAATCTATCATAAAATGAAGGTAATTGCTGACCAGAAGAAAATATCGTTGCATCTTGATTGCAATTTAGCGGACATTCGAGCTATTGCTGACAGAGGAAGGATTGAGCAGGTGGTAAACAACCTTTTAACCAATGCCATTAAGTTTTCTTACCCTGAAAGTGAAATCCGGCTTGCCTTGGAAGAAAAAAATTCGGAAATAATAATTGCCGTTGAAGATCACGGTAAAGGGATTAGCACAGTCGATCAGAAAGAACTATTTACCCCATTTCAAAAGAATGCATCCAAGGGCACATCGGGTGAAAAGGGAACTGGTCTTGGCCTTTCAATTGTAAAACGGATTGTGGAAGAACATAATGGTAGGATATGGGTGAAAAGTAAAGTGGGCAAAGGAACGATATTTAGTATCTCCATTCCCAAAGAGGAATCCCCGCAATGATAACCAAAGCACCATTGCGGTTAAGGAAGAGTAATAAATAAGCTACTCAACAATATGATCAGTTAGAACAAAAAGTTGGTGGTGCGTATTTTGAAAAATAATGAATTAACATTCTTAGCAGTCAAAAGGTAGCCCATTATCGGTTCAAAAACAGAATTTGTGACATGCCCTAATCTTGGCATTCAGTATCTCTTTCCATTATCTGCTTCATCATTCGACAATACTGAAGTCACTATTGTCCGGTAAGCATTTGTTGATCCCTTACAGGGAACTTGAATCAAATATTGGTATGCTGTTTTACAATACTTAATCCCTGCCTTGCCGTCAGGCTGGCGCTATGCGGAAAATTCTCCGTAGGATCGATCCGTCAGCCGCCGGACAAGGATATAGTTTTGTAGAGAAAGTAGCCCCTGTTTTTTACGTACCTCGTAGAGCCTGCCTCACCGACAGGCAGGGTTTAACAATTTTATGCAATACAGGAAAAATTAAGTTTTTTCCCCGGACAGTAGTGATACTGAAGTAATAAAACTATTTTATATTTTCCATTGCTTCAATGGTGTGAAGAAAACACTAATCCTGCATTAAAATTATCAGTCATCAACTTTATCTAGCTGTATTTCAAACAACTAATTAAGTTTTTTCTATATAAACATCCCTTGAATAATTTAAAATTCATAAATAATGTTAACGCCATAACTATTTTTATAACAAGAGAATAGCGGAACCAAAAATTAACTTCCTTTACAGTCCATTATTGCCCTACTCATAATAAAACAAACATTTGTTAATCATTGCGTTAAATGATCAAAAAGAAGATCGCTGTTGTGTTCGGTACGCGCCCCGACACCATAAAAATGGCACCTATCATTCTGGAACTACAAAGAAATTCTGAATTTTTCGACGTATTACCCATTGCCACGGCACAACACCGCCAGATGCTCGATCAGGTGCTGGAGGTTTTTAACATTAAGCCCAGCTACGACCTCAACATCATGGCTCCCAAGCAGACGCTTGCCAGCCTAACAGCCAAAATTGTAACTGGCTTAGACGAAATTTTTGAAAAGGAGCAGCCCGATATGGTTTTGGTTCAGGGCGATACCACCACCACCTGCATTGGCAGTTTGGCCGCCTTTTACCGCCAAATACCGGTTGGACACATTGAGGCCGGACTCCGCACCAACGACAAAAACAACCCATTCCCAGAGGAGATAAACCGACGCATAACAGGCTGTATAACCGACCTTCACTTTGCTCCCACCGAAACGGCTAAACAGTCGCTTCTACTTGAAAACACAAATCCTAAGAATATTTTTGTTACTGGCAATACGGTTGTTGACGCACTTGAGTATTCGGTTAAGGATGGTTACGAATTTGCCGTTCCCGAACTGAAAGCCATCATCGATGAGAACAAAAAGATAGTGCTCATCACCATGCACCGGCGCGAGAATTGGGGTAGCCCGATGGAAGGTGCAGCTAGGGCCATTAAACGCCTAGCAGTTAAGTATCCTGAGCTGAACTTTGTTTTTCCTCTTCACAAAAACCCCATTGTGAGGGAAGCGGTGGTGCCCATTCTTGAGAATACAGCAAACATCAAACTCATTGAGCCACTCGATTACCTTGACTTTGTGAACACCATGGCCAACTCGTTTCTCATCCTGACCGATTCTGGCGGCGTGCAAGAAGAGGGGCCACACTTTGGTATTCCAATTCTATGCCTACGCTCAGTTACCGAACGTCCCGATGCCGTTACATTTGGAACGGTAAAGCTGGTAGGGCTCGACGAGGAGGTTATATTTAACACCGCCAACATGCTCATCGAGAACAAGCTCGAATACGCTAAAATGGCCAATGCAACCAATCCCTATGGCGATGGATTGTCAGCCGAAAGAACCATTAAAATCATCAAAAACTACTTCGGAATGGCAAGTGAAACCGTTGAGGAGTTTAATCCATCTAAGTAATTTTTGCCAAGAAATTAACAAACACAACTCTCCGTTACTATGAGAAAACTGCTCCTGTGCCTCCTCATGCTTCTTTTTGCTGGAAGTGTGTTCACCGCTTATGGACAAACCATTCCTACAAAAAAAGTGCTTGTACTATTTGAGGGCAAGTATGATTTAAATAATATTCCCACCGCCATGGGCCGCGAGATGGCCCAGCTACTTGGCCACTTTAAAACCGATGTAACCGTAAACGGTATAGCCGGGTATAAGGCCCATGAAATTGCCAAGTATGACTTCGTTTTTTACATTGGCTTCACCGCCGAGGACCAGGTTCCGCAAGCATTTAGCAACGATGTGCTTGCAACCAGTAAACCTGTGATTTGGATCAATACCGGCTTTAAGAATTTCTCTCAAAATCCTGCAGTTGCCAAACGCTATGGCTTTACTGTTTCATCCTATGTTGAATCATCGCCCTACACCGAAGTCAAGGCAGGAAACGACATCTTCACCAAGGGTACCAATGACATCAATATTGTAAAGATTATAGACAAAAAGAGGGTATCGGTTTGGGCAACGGCTAATCCCGAAAAGGGGATTGCCACCCCTGTTCCTTACATGGTGCAGTCGGGCAACCTCACCTACGTTGCTGATATGCCGTTTTTGGGTGCTACCGAAACTGACCGTTACCTCTACTTTGCCGACAAGTTGCACGACATTCTTGGTGAAAATCACCCCACCAATCACATGGCAATTATACGAATTGAGGATGTTACAGCCCTGAATAACCCCAACGAGCTTCGCGACATTGCCGACTACCTTTCAGAGCAGGGAATTCCATTCCTAGTGGGCGTAGTTCCCATATACGTAAATCCTTCGGAAGGAAGGTATGTGAAGCTCTCCGACCGACCCGAGTTGGTTGATGCACTAAAATATATGGTTCGAAACGGTGGATCCATTGTTATGCACGGGGTAACCCACCAGTATAAGGGGGTTTCCACCGATGATGCTGAATTTTGGAACATGACCGCCAATCAACCCATTGTGGGTGAAAACGTGGAGGACTTTTCTAAAAAAATTGAGCTGGGCCTCAACGAATTTTACAAGGACAACCTCTTTCCCATTGCGTGGGAAACGCCCCACTACATGGGAACCGTCAAAGCCTATACCGCCATTGCCAAATACTTTGGTACAGCGGTGGAGCAGCGTATGGTGATTGACAATTACGACTACGGACAATACTTTCCCTACATCATTCAGAAAGATATTTATGGAGAAAAAATATACCCTGAAAACCTGGGTTATGTTCCGTTAAGCCCATCAATCGACACCAGTATGGTGGCGGTAAACCGTATAATTAAAAATGCCAACGCCATAAAGAAGGTTAGGGATGGTGTCGCCTGCGCCTTCTTTCACCCTTTTCTAGACATCTCACTGCTGAAAAAGTTGGTTACAGGAATGAAGGCGGATGGGTTCAATTTTATTGACCTGAGGGAAGATAACAACTGGGTGAAAATGCCCGATAAAATCACCCTAACCGGGGCGGGCCCAAAATCGTATGAGCTCACACTTAATGAGTCGTTCCTCAACGAGCGATACTTTAACGAAAGGTCGGAGATAGTTAAGCAGGTAACAAGCGATCAGCGCTTCAACGGTAAAGTTACGAAAGATGTAACCCTTACCAAGGGTGAATTGTATGTTGCCGAAGGTGCTGAGTTTCACCTCAAGGAGCCAACCTTTATGGACAGGATGGTGCAGAAAACCAAGACCTACATTGCCAACGAAACCGGCAACGACAAATGGAAGGGGGCACGGGTCGGTGTATGCTGGAACCCTCAGGCTCGAGGAGCATTCTACAACGATCAGGCATCGCTAGTCTCCATTTTCAAGAGTCTGAACATTAACGTCGACACCATATTTGTTGGAAAAGATGACATACAGTACGATGGCGAAAATCTATTAGTAGTTCCATATATCTCCGTCGATTCACTTTCCTATTTTGAAAAGCAAAATATTCTTCACTTTATCGAGAAAGGTGGAACCGTAATAACTGATGGGAAAAATAAGCTAATTGAGGCATTGGGGTTCACTTTTCTAAACTCTGACATACCAATCCACCAAATAAGGGATAGCTACTATCCAGAGGAGATAATTAACTGGTATGAGGGAGTTAGAGCACCAAAATTTGAGACAACCGACGATGATGAAGTATTCTCAGAAGATGCGGTAACCGGTCTTCCTGTGGCTATTGGTCGTAAGATTGGAAAAGGCAAGGTGATTTATTTTAGCACGCTGTTCGATCCCTTATCGGCAGAAGGCTATAGCCACTTCCCCTTTGTAATGGAGTATATCAAACGATTCTTCCATCTACAACCCGTGGTGAAACGTGAAAATCTTGATGTTTACTTTGATCCTGGGCTACGCCAGAACAGCAGCGTAGAGAATCTGATTAAAATGTGGACGAAGGAGGGCATTAGAACCATCCATGTTGCCGGATGGCACCAGTACCCCAAGTATGACTACGATTACAAGCGTATTATTCGCCTAGCACACGCCAACGGAATGCTTGCATACGCTTGGCTTGAACCACCCCAAGTAAACCAGAAATTCTGGGAGCAACACCCCGAATGGCGAGAGAAGAACTACCTAGGCAAGGATGTTCGCCCATCGTGGCGCTACCCCATTGCCCTTACTGATGAAACTTGCCTGAAGACTGCCATCAAGGACTACATGGATTTTCTAAAAAAATACAATTGGGACGGCGTAAACCTTGGAGAGGTATACTTTGAGGCAGGAAAGGGTTTCTCCGAGCCAGAAAAGTTCACCCCAATGCATCCATCGGCTCGTGCCGAATTCCAAAGAAAGTATGGCTTCGACATGAGGCAAATCTTCAACAAGCAATCGGAATACTACTGGCAAAAAAATCCTGAGGCAAAGGCCGACGTAGTTAACTACCGGGTGAATAAAATTGCAGAAATCCATGATAAGTTTCTCAAAGCCATCGACGATTACGCCAAGACAAGAAATGGCTTTGGAGTAATTGTCACCTTCATGGATACTCACTTTTCTCCAGAAATAATGACTTACCACGGCGCCAGTTCCGAAAAGATGCTGGAACTGCAGAAAAAATACCACTGCTACCTTCAGCCTGAAGATCCCCAGAGTATGTGGTCGACCGACCCACAGCGCTATGCCGAAATGGGCAAATACTACGCAGAAAGGATGGCAGAGCCTGAAAAGCTAATGCTCGACTTAAATATTCTCCCATTCCGAGATAAGAATCAGGTTACTCCGTTCCCCACGCTTATCCAAACTGGCATTGAAGCATTCCAGATGGTTAATTCTGCCGCAATAGGTGCGCCAAGGTTTACAATCTATAGTGAGGCAACCTGCAACCCACAGGACATGTCCTACTTTTCGTACGCCAGCTCTGCACCGGTTAAGTACGAATACACCCAAAATGGCTACATAGTAAACTCACCCTACTCCTTTGTGCTTCAGCTGCCAAGCTCTGTAAAGGTAATTCAGGTAGATGGTGAAGATGTGATTGGCTATCGTGAAAATAACTTTTTAATACCAGCTGGCGATCACAACATTACTGTATCGGAGAATTCCTCTGAATTTTCGACGGTGGAGCTTCAGCCTCAACTGCTCTCCTTTACTGGCAACCTGATGGACATAAAGTATGATATGCGACAGGTGAACTTCAGCTACACCAGCTACGAGCGAGCCTACGCCATGTTTAATCGCGAACCAACAGCAATAACTCTTGATGGCAAAGATTACCAGTTTAAAGTGCTTACCGGAAACGATGGTTTCGCGGTAATGCTACCTAGCGGTAACCATAAGGTTGAAGTGGTTACTGGTGATAAGTTTACCTACAACATTAACCTTACCAGCTTGTGGTCCATTAGTGCCATAGCTATCTATGGCTTTATGGCGGTATCATTACTGGTTATCATGTATTTAGCGCTAAAATTAATGCGCAGAAGATTGGAAAAAAATTGATTTAAAAAACGCCCTAAAACATAATCTATGTCATTTATTGAGGTAATATTCCTTGTAAGCGTTATTCTAATCTGGTTCATGATTGCATACCAGTTCATCTTTAGCGTTTATGGTTATATCAACTATGTGAAGTCATTGCTGGAGAAGAAAAAAATCGACAATGAGGAGTATACTGAGTTTCCTTCCTGCACCATTCTTATCCCGGCACATAACGAGGAAAAGGTAATCTCCTACACCATTGAGGCCATGCTTAACCTTAAATACCCTAAGGATAAGCTCAAGATTATGGTGATAAACGACGGTTCGAAGGACCGCACCAAGGAGATAATCGAAGGGTATGCTGCCAACGATTCGCGCGTAGTGCTTTACGACGTGCCGGTAGGACAAGGCGGTAAAGGCAAATCGCGAGCCCTCAACCTAGCCATTAAGCAGGCCAAATCGGAGGTGATTGCCATTTACGATGCCGACAACACTCCCGACCCCATGTCGCTGCACTATTTAGTGATAAATCTGATGTCGAATAAGGAGTATGGTGCGGTAATCGGAAAGTTCCGCACCGTAAACAAGGCTCGCAACCTGCTCACCCGGTTTATCAACATCGAAACCCTCAGCTTTCAGTCGATGCTGCAGGCCGGGCGCTGGCAGATGCACAACATTGCCACCCTTCCAGGAACGAACTTTGTGATGTGGAAGTGGCTGATAGACGAGCTCGATGGCTGGGATGAGGAGGCGCTCACAGAGGATTCCGAGCTCAGCATCCGCATTTATGAGCTAGGCTACAAAATTAAGTTCTGCCCCTACGCCGTAACTTGGGAACAGGAACCTGAAACGTGGAAGGTGTGGATAAAGCAGCGCGTTCGTTGGGTACGAGGCAACAACTACGTAATTGCCAAATTTTTCAGGAAGATTCCCCACTTTAAAAACAAGCGATTGGGACTCGACCTATTCTATACCATGGCGCTCTACTACATCTTCTTCTTTGCCATCATTATTTCCGATATTCTATTTGTGCTCAGCCTGCTCAGCATTATCACAATTCCGCTACCCGGACCTTACTCCGTAATTTGGGTGATGGCCATAGTGCTGTTTATGTTTGAGATTACGCTGGCCATATCATTCGATAAGGAGGATACGCCAAGGAATATTGCACTAATTCTGATAATGTATTTTACCTACTGTCAATTGTGGATATTCATCATGTTTAAGGCCTTCTACATCGATAACATTAAGAAGGAGGGGAACGTGTGGGATAAGACGGTGCGATTCGACGTACAACCAAAAAAGAAGCCAATAGCAAACGCATAAACGGTAGAGAAACAGAAATCGAGACATTAGCCAGCTCACACTTTACAAGTTAAAGTGGGGCTGGCTTTTTTGGTGACAAGAGACTAGGTTACAAGGTAACTAGTTATTAGTTGGAAGATGTGCGGTTGTCTCCTGCCTCCCTAATTCTTCTGTTTGACTCTATGTAGCGAGGAATGAGAAATGAGAAACAAGAACCAATCCGTCAAGTCCAATCCTCTAACAACCTAATCCCCTATCCACCTATACACCTCCATACCGACATTAAAATTCAGTTATAAAAAAGATGTATTAAAAAAATTATTAAATTCGTTTAACCATTCCAAGCTATAAATCGATCATCAACCTATCTATGAGATGAATTCCTTTACAATCAAACCAACCTACCTCCTTACTTTAACGATCTTCCTCCTATTAAGTAATTTGGTGAGCGCCCAAATGATTTCGCCGCTGCCAGATACAACAACAGCGAAAGTTAAGAATCACCTCGCTCCTGCCTCACAAAACGACACCGTTGGCAATACCATAACCCTTGATTCCAAAGATTTTAACCAGGGGTTCATTGTATCGCCGGAGGAGCTTATACTAGGAAAGGTAGCCGGCCTAAGAATAACCTCCAACAGCGGAAAACCGGGTGACGGATTTACCATTCAAAACCGGGGCATCAGCACCTTTTTAACCGACAATAGCCCGCTTTACATTGTGGACAATGTTCCCATTGTAAACGGATATATCAACATAAACCCCAACGACATTGCCACAGTTACGGTGATTAAGGACGCTTGGGCCGTGGCACTCTATGGCGACAGAGCGGCTCACGGGGCCATTGTAATCACCACAAAAAGGGGAACCAAGCAGCTGCATGTAAGCTACTCCGGTAAGTTGGGCGTGTCGAACCTACCTAAGCAGGTGGAGGTTTTTTCGGGTGATGAATTTCGAAGCATCGTTACAGACCACTTCTCAAGTGACCCCACAGCCATAAGCCTACTTGGAGGTGCGAACACCAACTGGCAAAACGAGATTTACAGAAGCGCCATTAGTCAGGACCATCACGTGGATGTTTCTGGCTCCGTCAAAGATATCCCATACCGTGTTGCAGTTGGCAGGACCAACCAAGATGGTATTATTAAAACATCGAGCTACAACCGCACCACAACCTCCGCATCCCTCGATCCAACCTTCTTCGACAATCACCTTAAAATTAGCATTACATTTAGTGGAATATTTGGTAAAGAAAGAATTGCAGACGAAAATATAGTTAGGAGAGCACTTCAATTTGACCCAACTCAACCCGTTATTAATAGCGACGGTAGTTATTTTGGCTATAGTGGTTTTCCTTCAATATATTCTAATCCGGCTGCTCTGCTCCACTTTACTGATAACAGGCTAAACTCCGACCGCTACATAGGTAACATTTCGGTAGACTACAAGCTGCATTTCTTTCCCGATATGCGGGTAGCGTTCAGCTATGGCGAAGATTACCTTAACACAAAAGACCATGAGGTGGTTGATACGGCTTTAGTTTATTCTGGATCCTTAACCAAAGGGAGCATTCAGCAAACAAACCAAACGCTAAAGAGCAAAATATGGAACCTATCGGCCACCTACTCCAAGAGCATCGAAGCGCTTTCGAGCCAGGTCAATTTGGTGGTTGGCACTTCCAGAACCACCAGTTCATTATGGGGTAATGGCTACCAGTATAGCATTGTTCCTCAAGCCTTACAAGATACATCAGCCTTTGGCTTTGAATCGAGCCTTATCGCCACATACTTTCGGTTGGGTTACTCCCTGAAAAACAGGTATTTTTTAAACTTTTCCTTACGCAATGAGATTGACGCTCGGTACGCAGACAATAATAAAATTAACCATGCCTTCACTGCCTCGCTGAATTGGAAACTAAAAGATGAGTCGTTTTTAAGAAATAACAATACCATTTCCACGCTAGACCTCCGAGCAGAATATGGAGTTTCAGGTTCAAACTGGCAGTTCGGAAGCTCATTTAATGCAACCGTTACCCCAGATTTAGCACCTGAAAAAATTACCACAAAATCTGTTGGTATCGATTACGGCCTCTTTAATAACAGGATTCAAGGCTCCATCGATGTATACTCCAAGACCGGAGATAACCTGTTTGTAAGAACTCCCAACCCTCTCAACCATTACTTTGTATACAATACGGGCAAGATAAAAAATAGCGGAGTTGAGTTAAGCATAAATGCTATACCTCTATCCAACAAGGATTGGCATTGGGAGTTTGGATTTAATGCCGCCGTCAACCATAATAAAATCGAGAGATTGATTGATAATGATGAGGCCAACAGCTTCATTGGCCTACCCGATGGTCCCGCTAATATGTCGATTAATGTTCTTATGCAAACCGTTGGCTATCCCATAAACTCCTTCTATGTAAAGCAACAGGTATACAACACCAGTGGAAGCCCACTTGAAGGAATATATGGAACTGGTTTACGCCACTACCATAAGTCTGAGCCCGATTGGATAATGGGCGTTTCGTCGCAGCTCAGCTACCGGAATTGGGATTTTGCATTCTCCGGTAGATTAAACCTCGGAAATTACGTTTACAACACTGTTGCCGCCGACAACAGCTACGACATTATATATTGGGGGCAGGCTTACCTCACCAACGTCAACAAATCGTTGAATAAAACTAAGTTTGAAAGCAGACAATACCTTTCCGACTACTTTGTTGAAAACGCCTCCTTCTTCCGCATGGACTACATTACACTTGGTTACTCATTTAAAGATGTGTGGAACAGCAAGGCTGCAATTAGGTTATCAGCCACCATTCAGAACGCCTTTGTAATTACCAACTACAGCGGCATAGATCCAGAGGTGGCAACTGGAATAGACAGCTATAGCTATCCTCGTGCTAGTACATTCTCGTTGGGGCTGAATATGATCTTTTAAGCGTGTAAAAACAGAATAAGATGAAAACTATTGGACTAATTGGTGGGATGAGCTGGGAATCGTCGCTGGAGTACTACCGAATTATTAACGAAAAGGTGAAGGAGAAGCTGGGTGGCTTGCACTCGGCCCAGTGCCTGATGTACTCCGTGGAGTTTGACCAAATTCAGCATCTTCAGCATATTGGCGATTGGGACAGGCTCACCCAAATTATGGTTGATGCCGCCCAGCGGCTCGAAAAGGGCGGTGCCGAATTCGTGGTAATATGCACCAACACCATGCACCGCATGGCCAATGAGGTTCAGGCAAGCATCAGCATTCCCATTCTCCACATTGCCGATGCTACGGCTCAGAAGGTTGCCGCCAAGGGCATTACCAACGTTGGGCTGCTGGGAACAAAGTTTACCATGGAGCAGGACTTCTACAAGGGGCGCCTCACCAAAAAGCATGGTATTGCCGTGACCATTCCCAACGAGGAGGAGCGTAACTGCGTCCATGATATTATTTACAACGAGCTATGCCTAGGCCAAATCAACCAACCATCGAGGGAGCGCTACCTGCAAATTATTGATGGGCTTGTGGCCAACGGTGCCCAGGGCGTAATTCTGGGCTGCACCGAGATTCCGCTGCTGGTGCATCAATCCGACGTTACCGTTCCAGTATTCGATACCACCCGTATCCACGCCGAGATGGCGGTGGAGTATGCGCTGGGGTAGAATTGTACCACTTCAAAATAGAATCATCAACAGGTGGTTTTGCCATTTGCTTCTTTCAGCATAACTTATCCATAGGAATAATAAAACAATAAAATGAAAACCAGGATCTCAATTTTCATTGCAGCACTTTCACTAGTAACAGTCGGTGTTGTCTATCTTGTTAAGCTAGACTGGAAAACAACATTTCCTCGTTTTGAGCCTTCCTATGATATGGATACCACTTTCACAAGTAAATGCGGCCTAAATTTGTTGAAAAACCAGATCGAAAACGATCTTAAACTTAAGGCGACATACTATTATCAGCATGATAGCATTTCCGTATACCAGTATAAAGATTCTACAAGTATTACGATAATAAAGAATGCCAACTTCACTAAAGAAAGTATTGCCAACATTCTTTATTCTGGTTACGCGACGAATTACCTTAACCTAGATCCCGTAGCACTTATAGAACATATTTGGAGGGATAGCACCTTTATTAGCTTTAATCCTAACAAAGGAGCCGGTGATCAGCTGATTTTTAAAATAAGCCCCTCAACCAAGGTCGCTGAAATTAAAAACGTTAATTATCTTAGACAATTTAGTATTACCGGGGACTTTATATCCATTTCAACTGGAAACTCTATTGGCTTTCTAAATCTCACTCTTAACAAAAAGGGCGCTAAAGAAGAATTGTTGTTTAAGCAGTTATGCGACACAGTTTATCTGATTATTATTGCTCAAGACAGTAATGACCCTAAGAACTATGCCACCGAATTACTAAATTAATGAGACGATGAGCAGCAGTGAAAACTATTCTGCCTCAGGAATCATCAGCTTTGAGGCGTTTTTTGAAGGGATTAAAAATTATAGTAGATACACCGCACGAAAATCAGCTGGATTTATTGTTTTTCAGGTTGTGTGGTTTTTCTTTTGTGCCTATGAAATAGGTCAGGTAAAGGACATGGGAATTTTAAGTTTTGTTTTAATATTTATCACGGCCTTTATTGGATGGATGCTGATAATAAGACTCGTTCTGTTTATGGGTTTCCTAAAACCATTTAGTAGGCGTAGTTGGATGCGCAAGTATAAAGCTAGCGATATAGATATTCACCTTACTTTTACAGAGGGATTGTTTGTTTTACAAAAGCCCTCAGCAGCCCCAATACCAATAAATCCAATGGAAATTTCCACAATAATTGTTGGAAAACAGGCCACCGTGTTGGTTGGAAAATCGAAGAAATTATTTATTGTGTCCAACGATATTGGGAATGAATTCAACAAACTGTTTCAGGAGCAATGCAAATCAGCAATTTGGGTCAGCAGTAATACCGGAAAGTAACAAACGGACGAACACCATACGGTTAACAGAAATTCATTTTACAGCCGTTGATTCATTGCGGTGCATGATTGCTGCATTGCAATGAACAACGATATAGCGTGCACTGCTCTTCCTCATGAAGGTGTACCCTACACAGCCCTTAAGTTTTCGGTAATTAGCGGAAACCACGTTTTCGCTTATCAACAAAAAAAACGAAACAACCCCATACAACGCTCGAAGCAGATTCCTTGAACCTCACAATGGAATAGTGGGACCATGCCCTCACCTGTGATGATTAGGAAACCCTGATATACCAAATAATTGAGCCTTGGAAATAGTGCAATTACTCAAAGGTTAAGCCTCACTCCTCACCAAGAGAATGTGTGAATTACGTAACTTATTACCAAAGTTGTGTAACACTTATGGTTGCTTGGACAATTACTTTTGTAAATAGTTGGTTAATAACGTCTATCTTGAAATTATACATTAAGTACATGGTTAGTACTCGCTGTAAGATGGCGGTGAAAGATGCGTTGAAAAAGCTTCAGCTGCATTTTATCATTGTCGATTTAGGTGAGATAGAGATTATGGAAACGCTAACGCCGGAGCAACGAGAGCAACTTAAAATTGAGCTTGTCGGTTCAGGCCTCGAACTAATGGACGATAAGCGAGCTGTGCTGATTGAGAAAATCAAGAATGTAATCGTTGAAATGATTCATCACAGCGATGAAATGGTCAAGGTAAACTTTTCTGACTACCTAAGCGAGAAGTTAAATTACGACTATACCTATCTGGCCAACCTCTTTTCGGAGGTTCAAGGAACTACTATTGAGCATTTCGTCATAGCTCATAAGGTTGAGCGGATTAAGGAGCTTATCATTTATGATGAATTAAACATTACAGAAATTGCCTGGAAGATGAATTACAGCAGTGTTGCGCATCTATCCAACCAGTTTAAGAAGGTTACAGGACTTTCACCTTCACATTTCAAGCGATTGAAGGTTAAAAGGAGAAGTCCAATTGAGGATATTTGATTTTTTTAACTCCTGATGGAATCAAACAGCATTACCGACGGTGTCAAAACGAATAAAAATGGAAAGAACGAAGTCGCATGATTCTCACTATGCTAGCAGCCTATTAGAAGCTAGCTTGGGCCCGTTAATTACCATTAGCATCGAGGGTAAGGTCACTGATATGAATCAGGCCAAAGTGAATATTACAGGTGTAGCACGCGAAAAAATTATAGGTGCCAACTTCGTTGATTACTTCACTGAACCCCAAAAAGCAAGTGCTATTTGCAAGAAAGTATTTGCAAAAGGATCGGTTACTGACTCACCACTGACGTTTCGCCATATTAGCGGAAAACTAACCGATGTACTATTCAACGGATCGGTCTACAAAGACGATAACGGTAAAATCATTGGTGCGGTTTTGGTCGCCAGAGACATTTCCGAGCAGAAATGGGCAATAGAACTAAGAGTTGCCAATAAGGAGCTAGCCTTTCAAAATAATGAAAAAGAAAAAAGGGCACAGGAGTTAAGTGTTGCAAATAAAGAGCTGGCATTTCAGAACGACGAGAAGGAAAAACGTGCGGCAGAGTTAATCATTGCCAACAAGGAACTGGCATTTCAAAACGATGAAAAAGAAAAACGGGCCGCCGAACTAATCATCGCCAACAAGGAGTTGGCATTTCAAAATAATGAAAAGGGGAAACGGGCCGATGAGCTAATTATTGCCAACAAGGAGCTGGCATTTCAAAACGACGAGAAGGAAAAAAGGGCCGCCGAACTAATCATCGCCAACAAGGAGCTCGCCTTTCAGAACGATGAGAAGGAAAAACGCGCACAGGAGTTAACCATAGCCAACAAAGAGTTGGCCTTTCAGAACGATGAGAAGGAAAAACGTGCGGCAGAGTTAATCATCGCCAACAAGGAGCTCGCCTTTCAAAACGATGAGAAGGAAAAACGCGCACAGGAGTTAACCATAGCCAATAAGGAGCTCGCCTTTCAGAACGATGAGAAGGAAAAACGAGCGGCAGAACTAAGCGTTGCCAACAAGGAGCTGGCTTTTCAAAACGAAGAAAAAGAAAAACGAGCTGCAGAGCTAAGAATTGCAAACTATGCTAGAAGCCTCATTGAGGCAAGTCTTGACCCATTAGTTACCATAAGTACAATCGGTAAAATCACCGATATGAATCAGGCATTAGCCAACATAACCGGGATGAGCCGTGATGAGCTTACCGGCACCAACTTTTTCGATTATTTCACCGAAACGCAAAAGGCGCGTGAGGTTTATCAAGAGGTGTTTGCCAAGGGGTATGTTGCCGATTCACCCCTTACCCTTCGCAATAAGGACGGCAAACTCACCGATGTGCTTTTCAATGGATCGGTGTATAAAGACCATCAAGGAAATGTACTCGGCGTTGTTATTGTTGCTAGGGATGTTACAGACCAAAAGCGAATTGCTACTGAGTTGATTGAGGCAAAAGTTTTTGCGGAGCTAGCCACTGAACTTGCTGAAGAAGCAAAAAGAAAAGCCGAAAATGCCACACAAATAGCAGAGGATGCAGTGAAGGCCAAACAGCAATTTCTGTCGAACATGAGCCATGAAATTCGCACCCCCATGAATGCGATTATTGGTTTTACAAAAGTGGTGCTAAAAACGGACTTAACCGCAAAACAAAAAGAGTATTTAAAAGCCATAAAATTGAGTGGCGATGCATTAATTGTGCTCATCAACGATATTCTCGATTTGGCAAAGGTAAATGCGGGTAAAATGACTTTTGAGCAAATTCCTTTCAAGCTGGCTTCATCCATCTCAGCCATGGTTCATCTGTTTGAAACGAAATTTCAGGAGAAGAACCTAGAGCTTATCACCATATACGACCAAAAAATTCCTGGCGTGTTGGTTGGTGACCCGGTACGGTTGCACCAAATCATCATAAACTTGGTGAGCAATGCCGTTAAGTTTACATCTAAAGGCAAAATCACGGTAAAGGTAAGCTTGATTGGAGAAGATGATGAGAAAGCAACCATTGAATTTGCAATTATAGATACAGGAATTGGTATACCGGCAAATAAGATAGCCGATATTTTTGAGAACTTTCAGCAGGCTTCCAGCGACACCTCTAGACTGTATGGGGGAACAGGCTTAGGACTTGCCATTGTTAAACAACTAGTAGAACCACAGGGCGGAACCATAAACGTTGTAAGCACCATTGGTAAGGGTTCTACCTTTAGCTTTACATTACCCTTCCTGAAAACTAACTCCCCCGCCGAATTAGAATCAGAAAATGAAGTGCTGGACACCGAAATTAAAAACATAAAAGTATTGGTGGTTGAAGACATTGCACTCAACCAACTACTGATGAAAACGCTGCTGGATGATTTCGGATTCGATAGGGATATTGCCGAAAACGGGGAAATTGCCATCGAAAAGCTGCAAAACAAATCATACGATGTTATCCTAATGGACTTGCAAATGCCCGTTATGAATGGATTCGAAGCCACTGAATATATTCGCAATAAGATGCATTCAAAAATCCCAATCATTGCTTTAACCGCCGATGTAACCACCGTGGATTTAGCAAAATGCAAAGCGGTCGGCATGAACGATTACATCGCAAAGCCTGTTGACGAAAGATTATTGTATAGCAAGATAGTTGGGTTAGTTAAAAAAACTACCCCTATAACACAGAGAAAACCAGTGGGACAAGAAAAAGCGATAAGCAAAAAGATAAAATGCACTAACCTAGAATATCTTACCCAGCGGACTAAATCGAATCCTAAGCTGATGATGGAAATGATTTCACTCTATTTGGAGCAAACCCCAACGTTAGTTAAGGTAATGAAGCTTGCCTTGCAGGATCAAGATTGGAAATCGTTACACGCTGCCGCACACAAGATGATTCCGTCATTTTCAATCATGGGTATGAGTGTCGATTTCGAAAATATGGCACGACAAATTCAGGAGGATTCTATGGCACAGGAAAGCACAGACAGAATACAGGACTTTGTTATAAAGCTTGAAGAGGTAAGTGCGCAGGCTTGCAATGAGCTAGAGGAAGAGTTTAATCGGATTAAAAACTCAATCTCATGAAATAGCTCGATGTTGATTAACCACCAATCGCACATGACAGAATACTTGATCATTGCGAATTTAGATATCCTACAACAAACAAATTGACAAGAGGTGAGTAGTCACCTCTAACCTCATATAAGATTAAAAAACAGTGCGATGAAAAACGAAAATAAAATACACCTATTCCTTGTAGACGATGATGCTATGTTCTTAAAATTACTGGAAATTGAGTTCCTCCAGCATGCCGATTTTGCTATAGAAACATTCCCAACCGGAGAGCTTTGCATGGCGAACTTATCGCACAATCCCGATGTAATCATTCTGGATTATTTTCTCGACGGTATTGATAAAACTGCCATGAACGGATTAGCCACATTGGATAAGATAAAAACATTCAACCCCGATATTCCCATAGTCATGCTATCGTCCCAAGATAAAATTGATGTGGCCATTAACTGTATGCACCACAGAGCATTTGATTATGTAGTAAAAAGCGAAACCGCCTTCGTGCGCTTACAAAAAATTATTACTACCATCTTCCGCTACAAAAAAATGGAGAAGGAGTTGAGTTGGTATATGGACCGAATGTAATGTATAACGGACCACATACACGCAACCAAAGGGCATCAACCTTTTGAAATCTGATGCTTGGGCTATGGTAATGGATACATTTGAGATACTGTGATCTAGGCTTAATTGATATAGAGCGTTGCTTGGAAAGCGGCGCTTTTCTGTCTTATATGCAGTGGATTAATCACTTACAAACAAAGACATGTGAATCATGTAACTCTTTTAAAAAGTTATGTAACACTCCCTCCTACTCCGGTATCTATCTTTGTTTTATCAAAATTCATTAACTAATTCATAGAAAAGATGAAAGCAATAACGCTGTTAACAACCATTTCAATAGCCTCGGTTGTACTATTTACAGGATGCGAAAAAGATAGTACCGATTCAATAAATCCAATTGTAATTCCTGTTCAAACCATAGTTCAGAATACCGTATCACTTGCTGGTGCATCTAACTTCGCAGCTCTTTCAGGTTCAGCCATTACAAACACCGGAGCCACCATCATCACTGGTGATCTCGGTCTAAGTCCAGGTTCTTCGATAGGCGGTTTTCCTCCAGGAATTCTAAATGGAACATTGCACATCAATGATGCTGCAGCAAGCCAAGCAAAACTTGATTTAACAGCTGCCTATAATGATGCTGCCGGAAGAACTTCTACAGACATAGTAACGCTATCGGGCAACATAGGAGGACTCACGCTAACGCCTGGGCTATATATGTCAACTTCCTCACTAGCTATTTCATCGGGCGACCTCACATTTGATGCCCTAGGAGATGCAAACGCTGTCTTCATTATTCAAATTGCATCGAGCCTCACGACCACATCGGGTCGCAAAGTTTTCCTAAGCGGAGGCGCATCGGCAGCCAACATATTTTGGCAGGTGGGAAGCTCTGCAACATTTGGAACTACCTCAGTATTTAAAGGAACCATTATAGCAATGCAATCTATTACGTTCAACACGGGTGCAACGCTCGATGGAAGAGCCCTTGCAAGAACTGGTGGAATCTCAATGGAAGGTAATACTATAGTAAAGCAGTAATCACGCTCTATTCAGCAGAAGAGAATAATATCATCAAAGAGGCTGTCCAAATGGATCGCCTCTTTTTTATTTAAAATTATCATTAATTGTAGAGAATGGGAATTCTGCAACTAATATAAAAAGTTATGTAACACAAGCCTCTACTGGGTCACATATCTTTGTATTATCAAAATAATTAAACATCTTTAAAATAAATTATCATGAAACGAAACATTGTATTATCAATCTCAGCACTGGCTTTAGTTGGGTTAATGTCCAGCTGCGAAAAAACCATAAACTCCAACTCGCCTGCAGAGATGGCTTCGGCAGAAATGTCAACAGTAATGCCACAGCAAAATGTATCAGCCGATGGATTACTGTCACAGCAGAGTGCATTACCAACCGTAAACCTAGGCGTTGCCGGTGATTTTGCAATTCTCTCAAAGACAGGAATTACGGATGTTTATAAATCGGCCATTACAGGCGATATTGGATCAAGCCCAATAACCGGTGCAGCCATTCTTGTAAGATGTAGCGAAGTAGTGGGAACAATATACAGCGTTGATGCTGCGGGTCCACTGCCAAGTAGCGTTACTAATTCCACTAGGTTAACAACAGCTGTGGGTGATATGCAAACCGCCTACACTGACGCTGCCGGACGTGTTAACCCAAGCTTCTTGAATTTAGGTGCCGGAAACATTGGAGGCAAAACCTTAACACCAGGCCTCTATAAGTGGACCAGTGCTTTAATCATCCCTACAGATGTTACCATCTCTGGTGGCCCTAACGATATCTTTATCTTCCAAGTTGCCGGAACGCTCAACATGAGCTCAGCCGTAAGAATTACCCTAATTGGTGGTGCGCAGGCAAAGAATATTTTCTGGGTTGCTTCAGGTGCAGTAACCTTAGGTACTACCAGCCATTTCGAAGGTAACATACTTGGTCAAACAGGTATCAACATGCAAACCGGTGCTTCAATAAACGGACGTATGTTGGCACAAACAGCAGTAACCCTTCAAATGAATACTGTTAATAAACCTGAATAATTTATTAGAAGCAAAACATTTAAAAAAGGCGGCTCGATTGAGTTGCCTTTTTTAAATGTAATTCTAATTGACACCTAAACGTGTGAATCATACAACTTATTTACAGAGTTTTGCAACACACCTCAATACTTCAACACCTATCTTTGTAATATTAAATAATTCACCAATTTTAAATAAAAATAAAATGAATCTAAAAAAAATATTACCAGCAATAGCAATGCTAATCGCTGTTATAACCTTCGGTTGTAAAAAGGATGATAACAATATCAGCGTCAACCCAGAAGTTATATCATCAGCTCCAGCTGACAACACTGCAGATATTGCATTAAACAGTAAAGTCTCTGCAACTTTCAGTGTGGAAATGAATCCCTCTTCAATGACGGCTTCAAATTTCACATTACAACAAGGAACATCAATAGTTTCAGGAACGGTGGAATACGTAAATAAAACAGCCACTTTCACCCCCTCAGCAAACCTGGTTGCAAACGTTATTTATACTGCAACCATCAAATCAGGGGTTGCAGATCTATCAGGTAATACACTAACAAGTGACTATGTATGGAATTTTACTACAAGTGGCGTTGTGGACATCACAAATCCCACCGTTACATTGACCGCTCCGCTAAATAATGCCACTGGTGTTGCAAGCAACAAGGTCATTGCTATTACCTTTAGTGAAAACATGGATCCATCAACTATCAATGCGTCCACCTTCACCCTAATGCAAGGATCTACAGCTGTTTCGGGCACAGCAAGCTATTCAGGAAAAGTAGCAACATTTACTCCATCGAGCTTGATGACGGCAGGAGCAGTATATACAGCTAACATTTCAGTAGGAGCAAAAGACCTTGCCGGTAATGCACTTGCCACGAACACGGCAGTTGAGTTCACAATATCAAGCAGCACTGCAAATATGGCAGTGGTAGATCTTGGAGCTGCAGGCAACTATGTAATTCTTGCAAAAACGGCAATCAACAACATTTCTACATCAGCGGTTACTGGTGATATTGCTCTAAGCCCAGCTGCAACATCGTATATTACAGGATTTTCGTTGACTAATGCAACTGGCTATGCAACCTCTGCCCAGATAACCGGAAAGATATATGCAGCCGACATGGCAGATCCAACTCCAATCAACCTTACCACTGCCGTTGAAAATATGATCACAGCATACAACGATGCAGCCGGACGCCCATCACCTAATTTTTCAGAACTTGGTACTGGCAACATTGGTGGAAAAACCCTTACCGCAGGTCTATACAAATGGACTAGCACCGTTACCGTGCCTTCAGACGTTACCATTTCGGGTAGTGCGGATGATGTTTGGATCTTTCAAATTGCAGGTGACCTCGAATTGAGTCCTACAGTTATGATTACCTTAGAAGGTGGCGCACAAGCCAAGAACATCTTTTGGCAAGTAGCAGGTCAGGTTACCTGTGGAACAACCTCACATTTTGAGGGAGTTATTCTGTCACAGACAGGTATCAACTTCCAAACAGGAGCAACCATGAATGGTCGGGCGCTAGCTCAAACCGCTGTCGTTCTAGATGGAAATACAGTTACAGAACCTTAATAAACAATATGTATCAGCTTTTGAAGAGAGGCGGTCTAGCAAGATCGCCTCTCTTCATTATTCAAACACAAAAGGTTTGAATCATGTAACTTATTTGCAGAGTTTTGCAACAGATCCACTTACTTAAGAACGTACCTTTACACTATGCCATTCACCAATAAATATTCAGACATGAAAAATACAACAGAATTAAAGCTAACCTGGGCAGAGCAGAAAGGTAAACTCAAACAACGATTTGCCATTCTTACAGATAACGACCTAATGCTCAACCAAGATAATAAAGATGTGATGCTGGGCAAAATCCAGGTCAAATTGGGCAAAACAAAGGAACAGATTGACAAAATTCTGGAGTCGCTCTGAATACATCTCACCACAATGTCTCATACTCTAAAATAACGGATCAATTGATAAGCTAGATAATTGCAGAAACAGGCAGAGCTGGATCAAACGATGCATTAATTCAACATAGGAGAAGATGTGAATGACCTAATTTATTACAAAAGCTACGTATCACATCATCGATACAACAACCATACAATAGCTGTTAATGCATAAGAGACGCACGGTGATGCGTCTCTTTATTTGTACCCAATTCTCTAACTCCTTTGCCTCCTTAGTAACTTCCACTAAAGGCTAAGATTATTTCGGGTTGTTGATAGCTAGAATAGTCCGGGTATCAGAAATTTACTGCGCAATAGAAAGTTTCGAATGCCCCAGAACCATACATTAGATTTAGCCTTGTTGGTTACAGTAATTATTTAATATTGTCCAATTACTAGTGATGCGTTAACTTTAAAAAAGCAATCACAAATAATCTCATATCAATACATTACAGACGTTCTTTGATTTTTTGATTTGATTTGAAAGTAGCTTTGCAAGCTTAATTGTAAAGCTATGAATTCTGGTAAATATGTTTTTGCTCAACTGCTACAGTTTATTCCACGGTATGAATTTGAAAAATATGTGTCTACATATAGTGGGGACTTCAGAACCAGAGACCTAAATTGTTGGAATCAGTTCATACAACTCTTTTTTGGTCAGCTAACATCAAGGAATTCCCTTAGAGATATATGCACGTGTCTAAAAGCCCACAGGAACAAGCTGTATCATCTTGGCATTAAGCAATATGTAAACCAATCTACATTGTCACGGGCAAATGAACGTAGGGATTTTCGCGTTTTCGAAGACTTTGGCAATTACCTTATTCAACAGGTAAGACCAATATATGCCAGTGAACCAATTCCTGATGTTGATATTGAGAATGAAGTCTTTGCGCTGGATTCAACAACGATATCGTTGAGTCTTAAGCTATTTAGCTGGGCTCCTGGCAAGTATTCCAGAGGTGCTATAAAAATCCACACATTACTTGATTTAAGAGGAAGTATCCCTTCTTATATCTTGATTACAGATGGCAAATATCATGATAGCAATGTTCTTGATATACTTGCCCCAATCCCCAATGCCATTTACATTATGGACAAAGCATACATTGATTTTAAAGCGTTGTATCACCTGCATGAGTTGGGAGCTTTCTTTATTTCAAGAGCAAAGACTACCATGGACTATTCGGTGGTTGAAAGCAATCTCAATATCGACGAAAGCTCCGGATTAAGAAGCGATAAAATCATCGAGCTCAATGGATATAAATCAAAACAGCTTTATTCGGCACCATTACGGTTAGTTGAGTTTTTTGATAGTGAGAATGATGTAATTCTTACTTTCTTAACCAACAACCTTGATGCCTCTGCTCTTGAAGTGGCAAATCTGTATCGGAACAGGTGGCAAATCGAAGTGTTTTTCAAATGGATAAAACAAAACTTAACCATTAAAACACTTTGGGGGCACTCAGAAAATGCTGTAAACATACATGTTTGGGTTGCAATCTGCACTTATCTGCTAGTAGCAAAAGTTAAGCATGCGCTAAAAAGCAATCTCACCATCTATGAAATATTACAGATTTTAAGCATCTCAGTATTTGATAAAACCCCTATGCGAGAGTTGCTCACAGAATATCAAACAAATCAAAATATCAAAGAACAAAGAAATTTATTTAGTGACTAAATTTTAACGCATCAGCAGTATTGTCCAATATATAATTTTTCCATTCAGCTGCTATCATATCCAGTTCCGTATTATAAACAGCCTTAAAGCCTTCATCTATATCAGCATATTGATAAAATCTCTTTAACTTATCAATACCATATTTATCAATTAAGAATTTTACAAAAAGGCCTGATATAGGGTATGATAAACACTGTCCATTTTTATATGGCCCATTCCAGAATTCTATTTTTCCAGCTATTAAATCCTTTATTTCTAAATTGTCTTGAATTAATTTACAATCATTCGTAATTCGATCGGGATGCTGAAATAGTGCAAAAGACGAAGGAATACCTTCGTTAAAAAAAGCATTTGGACTTTTATAATTGTGATTAAATATAAAATGAACCCCTTCATGGATTAGCAACTCTTTATCTAACCCTACTGTATGAATTAGACTGTCAATCACTAATCCTCCAGTTGTACCAGGTTTTGGGTCACCACTGACTATATTTATCTCCAATTGATCCCAATGAATAAAGAATTTTAGTTTTTGAGACGGTTTCTTCACTTCATAAAGCCTGCAAAATTCATCAAACGAATCTATTAAAGAGTCAATTGAACCTTGAAATTGACTAATCGTTTTGTATTTACATGAGAAACAGGCTTCTACATATTCATTATCAATTTTTTGAGAATAGTTTACGTCTCTTATAAGTGCCAAATCAACAAGGCTATCTGATATAAATTTATTATCCTTTAAATTACCCAAATACCTCATTTTGCTATTTTCGAGAATATAATAGTTATATAATCCTAAAAACCGTCCAAATGATATATTTCTTAAGGCTGCATATGAATTACCAATTACAGCCGAACATCGTGCACTTTCGTTAATAATTGCTATTGCATCGTTACAATCTGCAAGTTCAATTGAGCCAAAGGTACATTTGTTATTGTTGACCTTTATGGGCAAATCAAAAATCGACAAATCTTTTAGTTTGCTAGTTAACCCGATAATTAGATAATGGCAACTATCATCTAATTTCTTAACATCGTTAATATTTACTATACTGATCTTGGAGTTCTGGTTTAAAAACCATTGCGATAGTTGACTAATGATTTCTTTATTGGCAATAGTATCAAAACCCTCGGATAAAACAATTTTAAATAATCTATTCTGCCCAAACTTATTGAAATTAATCATATTAATATCTGGTTGAGCCAATGAGTGCAAATCGATTTTGCATTCCTGAGCAGTAATCACGCCAGATATAAGAATCATTATAGAAAAAAATAGGTTTTTCATGGTATTTTTGAGTTTGTGAGCTATGTAAGTTCTTATTATTGTGCAATGTTCCCGTGGTTGGAGTTGTTTGGGAGTTAGCCGCCAATTTCATCATCCCGCGGGCAAAACAAATTATAAAGTAGTAAAACATACGCATCTGCATTATCAGCCCCAATAAACTTAATCGTGGCTAGGCAAGGTGCATTTTAAAGTTTCGTAAGTAATGGAATCACATTGTTTAAGAACCCTTGAAACCTGTTATTATCTAGATCATTTGCTGTATGAATATAGATAATCTTCGAATCAACCTTAACTAACCAAGATAGGTTTGCACCAGAATTACCAGGATATATTATCCTATTCCCTTCACCTTCAATTCCTAGACCATAATTCCATCCATTTACAACCTTAACCCAATCCGTCATTATTTTAAATTCTGGTTGTTTACTTATAAAGGCCATCATTCTTAAATAATCATCAATTGTTCCAATCATACCACCAGAATATCCAGATAAGCTATAGTGATATGGCCAAGGATTCGCGTATCCTTTTGGATAACTACCATGTCCATTATCCATCCTTATTGAAGGTGATATTCCTTTAAAATTTTCTGATATTAATTCATCAACTGTTTTCTTGGTTTCCTTTTCAAGAATAGTTCCTACAATGTTAAAGCCCGTGTTCGAATACAAAACTGAATCTCCCGGATTAAAAGCTAACTCCTTGTTTTTATATGCAGTATCAATTGTGAATTGAACACTACCTGCTTGTTTACAATTAAATAACAATCTAACATAATCCTTTATTCCACTGGTATTTGACAACAACATTTTAATCGTGATTTTGTCAGACTTTTGATAACCTTGTTTTAACGGAAACCACTTATCAATCGTAGATTGAATATTCAACCCATTTTTTAGAATTAAATAGCTAATTACAGGTTTAGAACCAGGACACATTAGTCGTAAATCATTTCCCTTGTCAATTGCTCCTTTTGAAAATGTTTTTACACTATCCGTATTGCAATCAATAACACCAACAAGTATTCCAGCATCCTTATTTGTCGATGATAAAACATACTGATTCAATAAACTATCTATTACGGAATCATTTTGAGCCCTTGCGCTATAGAAAATAGAAATTAGCAATGTTGTCAGAATAATTTGTCGTTTCATATTTATTACGTTAATGGATGAATCATTTTACGAAACTTCTTATAACTTCCTCTTCTACTCATACTTAATGCTCTCCACCGGATTCTGAGCCGCCGACCGGTAGCTTTGGTAGGCCACCGTAAGGAAGGCAATCACAAAAACCATCGCCGCAACGGCTCCAAACACCCACCATGGCATGGCAATTCGGTAGGCAAAGTTTTGGAGCCAACTCTTCATAAAGTACCAGGCTAGCGGCAGGGCAAATAGGTTAGATACCAACACCCACTTGGTAAAGTCGTAGGAGAATAGCCCTACCAAATTTCCAACCGATGCACCCATAATCTTGCGAACACCAATCTCCTTAGTGCGCTCCTCCGCCATAAAGGAGGCCAGTCCAATAAGTCCAAGCGACGAGATTATGATTGCCAGCACGGAGAAGTAAAGCAGTATGGTCATGGATTTCTTATCGCCCGCATACATTTTGCTTAGGTAATCGTCCACAAAGAAGGTGCTCACCGGAAAGTCGGGATTCTGAGCGCTGCACACCCGCTGAATGGTGGCCAGCGCCTGCCCCTTGTTCATAGGATCTACCCTAACAAAAAGGTATTGATAATACCCTCCACTGGCACTAAACATCATGAGAGGGCCAATCTTCCGACTTACATGGGTAAAGTTAAAGTCCTTTACCACCCCAATAACTCGATAGCTCACATCACCATGCTTTATGAGTATGCCAATGGCAGAACCCTTAGTTATCATCTTTGCAAAGGTCTCATTAATAACCACGGCATTGGAGTCGGACTGTTGTGTCATTTCTGTAAAATAGCGCCCCTCAGCCATTTTAATTTTGAACGTTTTAAAAAAGTTGAAATCACCATTCATGTAGGTTACCAATGGATTGTTGTTGGGGTCCTTCCCCTCCCAATCGTTACCCCAACCGTTGGTGTAGGCCTCACAGGGAATATGCGAGGCAAACGATGCCGTTTGAATGGAGGGATCGCTCTGCAGCTGCTTACGAATGAGATCGCTCTTTTCGGCCATGCTGCCAGTAAGAGGCACGGCAACAATATTGTGAATATCCATTCCCATATCCATATTCTGGAGGTAACGTATTTGTAGGCTCACCACAAGGGTGCATACCACCAACGCAATTGAAAGCGTATACTGCAGCACCACCAATATCTGCCTAAATCGGGCACCACCCTTGCCTCGGGTAGAATCTCCCTTCAGCACATTAATGGGTCGAAAGCGGGTGAGGTAAAATGCTGGATAGGCCCCTGCAAGAATACCAGTAACCAACGTAACTCCCACCACCAATATCCAGAAGTTGGAACTGGAATAGTCAATTTCCAGATTTCGGTCCATCATGGTGTTTAAAACTGGAAGGAATAGCCGGGCCAATACCAGCGCAAAGTTCACGGCAATAAAGGTTATAAGCAACGACTCACCCATAAACTGTGCTATCAGGCGCCAGCGGGAAGCCCCAACCGTTTTCTTCAACCCAATTTCCTTGGCACGCTTGGCCGCCCTCGCGGTGGAGAGGTTCATAAAGTTGAAGCAGGCAATGAGCAAAATGAAGATGGCAATAATTGAGAACATCCCAACCTGCTTCATCTGCGTTGGCGTTCCATCGTAGTAGTAGAGATGCACCTTATCAACCGGAAAAAGAAATAGGGAACGTAGGGTATCCGACTTGTCTACATAATCGCTAAAAAATGTGCTCATCTTCTTGTTGAGCGAGTCCACGTTTACCCCCTTGTTAACCTCGGCAAACCCAAAGTAACTATGGTTTCCCCACGAATCGCGCAGGTAGGGATTTTGCTGGCGGAGAAACTCGAAAGGAACCAGACAGGAATAGCTAAAAATGGTGTTTTCGCGTGGGTTTTCCATTACACCCGTAACGGTAAGCGGCGTTTTGTTATCAACAGTAATTATCTTTCCCATGGGATCGTCGTTCCCGAAGATTTCGGTAGCCATTTTTTCGGAAAGTATGATGGAATGCGGATCGGAAAGAGCCGAACTAATGCTACCCTTAACTAGATGAACGGAGAATATTTTCAAGAAATCGGGGTCGACATGATTTACCGAAATGAACCGTTCAAAGTTATTGTAGCGCATGAGCATCTTCTGCCCAAATGTGTTGCAGTTGGCAGCCATCTTAATTTCGGGATACTTCTCCTTTACCACATCGATAAGTGGTCCGGGAAGATTGGGAATTGGATGCTTGCCACCATCCCATGTCTGGAGCGACACCACCTCGTATAACTGCTTGGTGTTGGGGTAAAACTTGTCCCAGCTGAGCTCAAAGCTGACCCAAAGCAGCAGCAGTATGGTGGTGGCCATGCCAATAGCCAGCCCAAAAATGTTAATAAAGCTATAGCCTTTACTCCTGAGGAGATTTCGGAAGGCAATTTTAAGGTTTGTTAGTATCATGGCTAACCCGGTTTATTGATGTTGGAAAAAACTTCTTCTGCCATTAAGCAACTGCTGTGCCACAACAAAATGGCAACTGATTTTCAACACAATAAGTAAAATCAGAGAACACCGAAAGAAACCATCTGTTCCAAAATCATCCAATGGCTGTGTTAGAATGGGACAGGGGAAGAAAGAGAAGTCAGAAGTCAGAAGTCCGGAGTGACCGTCCCTGATTAGTGTTGACCGATTTATACTAACAATTAACTTAACGTTGCTATCGGACAAACCAGAGCATTAAGTGTTTGTTCTGGCCAATAACCCTTTCGATTTGCTGTATTTCGGATTGTATGGTTACCCTCGGAATAAACAATCACCTTTGGCCTTTTCTGGCGCGGTAAAGCTAGCAATTCTTTTTCAAACTGAGCTGGCGTGCTATGGTTTGGCAACGATCGGTGTATTCTTTGGGTGTTGTAGTGCTTAACCGCTCTAGCCACACCCCGCCGTAGCTCCTCGAGCGTGTTCATTTTCCAGCAGGCGAGATACTCGTTTTTTATTATTCCGTTAACCCTTTCCGCGTAAGCGTTATCGGTTGCCAATAGGCCCATACTCACGTGCACACCGTTGTCGCCCAGCATCTTAAGGTATTTCTTGTATTGAATTAGGCATTCAGCCAATACGGATAAATGTAGTATTTTAGGGGTATAAATGATTTAGAGTATGGAGAAGAAGTTCGACAGCCTTACTATTTTCGAGTTTCAGCAGCGATTCCCCGATGAGG
>Ga0307376_10000426_pt1 | contig 52117 bp, 41 predicted proteins | sample TR2MG_FD_202536 | JGI IMG/M metagenome (GOLD analysis project Ga0307376, IMG submission 202536) | Soil microbial communities from Risofladan, Vaasa, Finland - TR-2 | ecosystem: Environmental > Terrestrial > Soil > Coastal area > Acid sulfate soil | place: Finland: Risofladan, Vaasa | collected...
GGTGTGGAGAATCAATGGGTTCATCGCCTTGATCGCAGAGGCGGCGCTGGGCGCGGTGATCTGGAAGTTCGCGGAAGAGCTCTCGGGCGCCAGTCCTCTGGGGCTCGCGGCGCTTCTGCTCGTCTTCTTCGGCACCTATGCCGGGAGCGCGCGCCAGGCGGGATTCCACTGGACGAATCCGCTGGCGACCCGGAAGGCGGTCTCGGTGCGGGCGCGGAACTTCAACAGCGAGGCCATAAAGGTCAACGACGAGTCGGGAAATCCCATCGAGATAGGCGCGGTGGTGAACAACCTGCTCGTGGCCCTCGTGTCCGAGAGCCAGGCCCAGCCGGTCATCAATACCGGCACCCTGTATGCATGAGCGAGAAAAAGCGGTTTCTCCTCCGGCTCGATTCCGAGGTCTATGACGCGCTCGAGCGCTGGGCCTCGGGCGAGCTGCGCAGCGTGAACGCCCAGATCGAATACCTCCTCCGTGAGGCTCTTGTCCGGGCGGGCCGTCTTCCGCCGACGGACGACGGCCGGAGGGAAGGCCCGTCGCCGTAGGCGGCGATCGGGCGGCGGAGAGGAACTTTGGGCGAAAGCATGGAGAAGCGGAAGCAAAACCGTTACACTTGGGCCGAAGCACCAAGGGGAGGTTCGCCCGATGCGCGTCAGGGGCCTCACGCGGCATAAGGCAGGCATCTACGTCTTCTGCATTCTCCTGCTGTTTTCCTCCATAACGGTCGCCCGCATCCTCATGGGCTATTCGAGGCCGCTGGCCGAAAGCTTTCCGTGGGTGGCGGCGCTGTTTGTCGCCGTCGCCATCCTATTCCTGCTCTTCCTTTCCGGATGGGAGCCCTCGGCCTGGATAGTCGTCGCCCTCTTCGCCCTCTATTCCGGGTTTTTCGCCCCGATGGGAAGCATTTCCGGCTTCATATCGATCGGCGTGCTCCTCCCCATAATCTTCGCCGCCGTCCTCACGAACTGGATCGGCATTCTCGCGTCGGGCGTGGCCGTCTTCGCCATCATCGCGGCGCGCCGAGGCTATATCGGCATCGTCGAGCAGACCGTGCCGGTCCTCAACTACCTGGCCTGCGTCCTCGGGGTCCTGGCCGCCTGGCTGGTCCAGGACAAGTCCAGGCAGGATGCCGAAGAGAACGCCGCCAAGTTCGAGCGGCTCAATGTCGAGCTGGAGGACACGGTCCGCGCCCGGACCGCCCAGCTCGAGTCGGCCAACGCCGATCTCGGCGTCACGAACGAGGAGCTCTCGCAGACCATTTCGTCGCTCAACGAGGCGCAGGCCCTGCTCATCGCCTCCGAAAAGATGGGCGCTCTCGGCAGGCTCGCGGCGGACCTCGCCCACGAGCTCAACACCCCGCTCGCGGCCATAGCCTCCTCGTCGGAGGTCGTGACGAGCGCCCTCGAGCAGGACCTCCTGGAGTTCATCGAGAAAGGGAACGCGCTCGGGCCCGCAGCCTTCGTCCATGCGACGGAGACGCTCCGCGCGATCTCGGCATCGGATCCCTTCGCCGATTCGAAGGAACGGCGCGAGCGTCGCGAGGCCATCGAGACGGAGCTCGCCGAACGGGGCCTCGAGGGCGCGGAGAATCTCGCCGCCGACCTCGCCCTCCTCGGCGGGGCGGACCTCGCGCGCACCCTGATGCCCTATCTGGATTCGGAGCGAGGGCGGGAGTACGTCGACGCCCTCGGCTCCCTGGCCTCAGCGCTCACCGCGGGACGCGTGATCAGAACGGCGGCCGACCAGGCCGCCCGGGTCATTCAGGCTCTGCGCTACTACACGCGGATGGAGACCTCGCGGGAGGCTCCCTCCGCGGTCGACGTGCGCGCGGAGCTGGAGTCCCTGCTCGCGATCTACCGGAACAAGCTCAGACACAAAGTCGAGGTGATCGCGCGCTTCGCCGAAGATTCCACCGTCGCGGCCCGCCCCGACGAGCTCAGGCAGATTCTGGTCAACCTCATCGACAACGCCCTCGATGCCATGGAGTACCGGGGGAGACTCGAGCTTGGGACCGAGGCGGATCGCGGATTCCTGCATATCTCGATCGGCGACTCGGGGCCGGGCATTCCCGAAAGCATCGCGGGCCGCATATTCGAGCCCTTCTTCACGACGAAGAAGCCCGGCGAGGGGATCGGCCTGGGCCTCGACCTCGTGCGCAGAATGGCCGAGGCCGGCGGAGGCTTCGTGAACTTCAAGAGCGAAATCGGCCATACCGTCTTCACCGTGAGCCTGCCCCGGAAGCCCGCTTCTCCGCTCCTCCGGTGAGCGCGCGCTTCCCCGGCGCCCGGGGGGGAGTGGCGCTCCCGGCGGGATCATCCCATCCTCGCGAGCACCCTGTGCGTGCCGCGGTCCCTCTCCAGGGCCAGGACGGCGTCCTGCAGTCGCACGCCGTCCAGCTCGAGCCAGGCGATGCCCCGCTCGCGATTGTCCGGATTCTCGACCTCGATCTCGTAGAGCGCCTCGCCGTGGCGGAACTTCATCCGGAAACCCTTCCACCAGCCGGGGATGACGGGATCGAGGCTCAGGCGCTCGCCCCTCAGCTTCAGGCCCAGGACTTCCTCCACCCAGGTCCGGTACATCCAGGCCGAGGAGCCCGTGTACCAGGACCAGCCGCCCCGGCCGACATGCCCCGGCAGATCGTAGACATCCGCCGTCATGACATAGGGCTCGACCGAGTATCTCCGGGCCGCCTGGCTTTCGCGGGCCTGTTCGATGGGGTTGAGCATCTGCAGGAGCCTGCCGGCGCGGCCGCCGTCGCCGCTGCGCGCCATCGCCATGGCGAGCCAGATTGCCGCGTGGGTGTATTGGCCGCCGTTCTCTCGCACGCCGGGCGGGTAGGCCTGGATGTATCCGGGAGAGGGCTTGGTCTTGTCGAAGGGCGGCGTGAAGAGCAGGACCAGGCCTTCCTCTTCGCGGACCAGCTCATTCCATGCGGAGTCCAGCGCCTGCCGCGAGCGCGCCGTGCCGCCGCCGCTCAGGGTGGCCCAGGACTGGGGCAGGGAATCGATCCTTCCCTCGGCGTCGGAGGCCGAGCCGAGCCTCGCGCCCTCGTCGTCGATCGCCCGGACGTACCAGTCGCCGTCCCAGGCCGCGGCCTCGATGCGGGCGATCAGGGCTTCCCGCTTCGCCAGATACTCGGCGCTCGAATCGGAGCGCCCCAGGGCGAGTGACAGCTCGGACATGCCCCGGAGGACCTCGACCAGGAACCAGGCCAGCCAGACGCTCTCTCCCCTGCCTCCCGCGCCCACCAGGTTCATCCCGTCGTTCCAGTCGCCCCTGCCCATGAGGGGCAGGCCGTGCGGGCCCTCCGTGAGGCCCCGCTCGACCGCGCGGCGGCAGTGCTCGAAGATGTCGGCCCGCTCGGCTGTGGCGGTCGGCGTGAAGAAAGCTTCGCTCTGGTCATCCCTGAGCGCCGGTCCTTCGAGGAAGGGAACCTCGGCCTTCAGGATCTCGGCGTCGCCGGTGATCCGGACATACTGGGCCAGGACGAAGGGCAGCCAGAGGAGGTCGTCGGAGATGCGGGAACGGATGCCCGCGCCGCCCGGCGGGTGCCACCAGTGCTGGACGTCCCCTTCCCGGAACTGCCGGGAGGCCGCGAGGAGCAGGTGGTCGCGGGCCAGGCCGGGCGCCGCGTACAGGAGGGCCATGACGTCCTGCAGCTGATCGCGGAAGCCGAAGGCGCCTCCGGACTGATAGAAGGCCGAGCGCCCCCAGATCCGGCAGCTCAGGGTCTGGTACAGGAGCCATCGGTCGATGAGGAAATCCGCGGCGAGCTCCGGCGTGTGCACCTCCACCGCGCCCAGGAGCTCGTCCCACCAGGCCTTGGTCGCCGCGAGCGCGGCCTCCACCGCCCGGTCTTCCTTGAAGGAGAGGACCAGGGCGCGCGCGGTCTCCAGGGACTCGGTCTGGCCGAGCATGCAGGTGATCTCGGCGCTTTCGCCGGGAGCCAGCCTGACGAGGACGCGCAGCGCCGCGCAGGGATCGTAGCCGGCGCCGGTGCGCCCGAAGAGCGCCGCGCGTTCCATCGCCGCCGGCGCTTCGAGGGAGCCGTTGCGCCCCAGGAAGGAACCGCGGTCGCCTGAGTAGGAATCCGCGTCGAGGCTCAGGGCCGCGAAGGCGATCCGCTCCCCGCAATCGGGATTGAAGCGGTTCCGGGCGGTGACCGCCTGCATCTCCTCGTCCCAGCCGGTGACCACCTGCATGCGGCTCGTCTCCGCCTGCTCGCCGAGGACCCACTCGACGTAATAGGTCAGCGAGAGGGTGCGCGGCCTGGGAGAGCGGTTCTTCAGCGAGAGCCTCTGAAGCTTGAGTGGACGGCCCCCGCCCTCGTCCATCGGGACGAAGACGGTCAGCTCCGCCGCGATGCCGTTGCTGTTGTGCTCGAAGGCCGAATAGCCCGCCCCGTGCCTGGCGCGATAGGCGCTCTCCTCGCGGATGGGCGCCGCGGTGGGCGTCCAGGTCAGGCCCGTCTCCTCGTCCCGCAGGTAGATGGCCTCGGAGCAGGGGTCCGTCACGGGATCGTTGGACCAGGATGTCAGGCGGTTGCGCTGGCTGTTGCCGCTCCAGGTGAAGCCCGAGCCCACCTCGCTGACGAGGCTGCCGAAGGCCGGGTTGGCGATGACGTTCACCCAGGGAGCGGGCGTGTTCGCGCCGGCGCCGAGATAGATCGCGTACTCGCGCCCGTCGGGAGTGAAGCCCCCGAGGCCGTTGAAGTAGGGCAGCTCCAGGAAGGGCAGGGGCAGGGGAGTTTCCTTGGCCGCGCTCTTCCAGGCCGGCCGCTCCAGCCAATTGGGAAGCTCTTCGGGGATGCCAACCTGCCGGGCCAGGACGCCCCGCGCCGACACGAGCACGATGCTCGCCGCGGCGTGGAGGAGGGTCAGGTCGACCGCGGGGATCTGATCCGCGCTCCGGAGGAAGACCCCGCCCGGCTTGTCCCTGCCGGTGCTCGTCGAATGCGCCTGGATAAGGGCCTCCAGCCGCTCGTACAGGGGCCGCTCGTAGCCGCTCGACTCTTCGGCCAGGATGAGGAGATCGGCCTTGAGCCCGTGCATCCGCCAATAGCCGTGGGCCTGGAGCATCTGCCCGACGAGGCCGATGTCGCCTAACTCGGAGATGGTGACCAGGGCTATGGGCAGGTCGCCCGAGATCCCGTACTGCCAGAGGCCGGCCTGCCCGCGGACATTCTCCTCGATCTTTTCCTCGTGCGAGCGGAGGAGCCGGCTGGGGTAGAGGAGCTGGCTGGCCAGCTGCTGGAAGCGCCGGGCATCGTCGTTCTGGATGCGCAGGACGCGGAGCTCGAGCTGGGCGGCCGCCCAGGCGAAATCCAGGGCCCGGTCGATGGCGTGGGGATCGGCGTATTTGCCCATGAGCCGCAGGGCCTGCTCCCTCGTCTCGCCGGCCGCGATGACGAGGGATACCGTCGCGCGCTGCCCGGGCGCCAGCACGAGGGTGCTGCGGAGGCTCAGGACGGGGTCGAGGACGAAGCCTTCGCCGCCCCCGGGCTCTTCGACGGCGCCCAGGGGATCGGCGAGCGTATGCCCTCGGCCTATGAAGCGGCCGCGGTCCGTCTCGAAGCGCAATTTCCCCTCCGCTCCGGTCTCGGACGTGAGGCGGTGCGCTACATAGAGCTCAGGCGCCTCTCCTCCGCCCTGCCGCCTGAAGGCCAGGAGGGCCTGCTGCCGGGGCAGGGCCTCGGTCTGGATGAAGAGCTTGTTGAAGGCCGGGTGCTGCCGGTCGGCCGCGCGCGGGGCCATGGAGAGCTCGATGTAGCTGGAGCACTCCAGGCGGCGGCTCCGGAGGGAGCGGTTGGTGAGCGTCACGCGGCGGATCTCGACGTCGTCCTCGGGCGAGAGGACTATCTCCATCCGGGACTGGATCCCGTTATGGAGCCGCCGGAAGACCGCCCGGTCGAGGGCGAAGGCGACGGAGTAGCTGCCCTCCTTCCCGCCGACGGGCTGATAGCTGGGAGTCCAGACCTCGCCGGAGTCGCTTTCGTGGATATAGAAGAAGGTCCCCCGGGAGTCCCGCGTCGGGTCCGAGCTCCAGCGCGTTATGTCCACCCCGCCCCACTGGCTGTAGCCGCCGCCCGAGTTGGTGACCATGAGGCTGTAGCGGCCGTTGCTGAGGAGCTGGGTCTTGGGGGTGCGGGTCTGGGCCGTGTCGAAGCCGCTCGTCGCGGGCGCATCGACGCTCCGCGGAGATCGGGGACGGTCATGGGCGGAGACGTAATGGGAGGGCGGCAGCTTGGGTATGCGTTCGTGGAGCAGGGGCTCGGCCGAGCGGACCCGCGCGTCGGCGTAGAAGCTTCGGCGTATGCTCCCTCCGAGGAGGGCGTTGGCCAGGGCGAGGAAGCTCATGCCCTGATGATGCGCCATGAAGGATTGGACCACGACGCCGCGCTCGCCTTGGCGCCCGGGCTGCCGGCTGAAGTCGATCGCCTCGTAGTAGCCCAGGCCGTCGAGCATCCTGAGCGCCGCGAGGCGCCGCAGGTTGCGCATGGACTCCCGCGGCGCCAGCTCCAGGGCCAGGAAGCTCGCGTAGGGAGCGACGACTATCTTCTCCTCGCTCTCGCGCTTGAGCCTGAGCTCGGGCACGCCGAAGGCCCGGTACTGGTAGATCTTGTTGAAATCCATGTCGGCGAAGGCCGATTCGGAGATGCCCCAGGGCAGCCGATGCCGCCGGCCGTACTCCATCTGGGTGGAGAGGGCCCCGCGCGCGGCGTCTCCCAGGAGGGTCCTCGGCAGCGAATCCTGGAAGAGCAGGGGCATGAGGTACTCGAACATGGTGCCGGTCCAGCTCAGGAGGACGCGGCGGCGGCCGAGCGCCGCGTAGGGGCGGCTCAGGGCGAACCAGTGCTCGAAGGGGACCTCGCCCCGGGCTATCGCGATGAAGCCGCCCAGCCGCGATTCGCTGGCGAGAAGATCGTAGTAGGAGCTTTCGCGGCGACCCTCGGAGACATCGTAGCCGACGGAGAAGAGCCGGCGCTCGGGATCGTAGAGGAAGCCCATGTCCATCCCATCCGAGAGGGCCCGGCAGTCTTCGACGAGGGCCTCGCCCAGGCCCAGGACCTCGCCCGCGAGCCAGCGCGATTTCGAGAAGGCCTCCAGGAGGCGGTCCAGCCAGGCCCGCATCGGCCCGCCGAGTCCGGGCTTCGAATCGCCGGTCTCCTGGAGCATCGCGATGATGGCCACGCGTCCCTTGGCCAGGTCGATCAGGGAGGGAGCGCGGGAGAGGGCCAGCCGCACGGCCGCGCGCGCCTCGTCGGGCTCGGCCTCGCGGAGCGCGACCACCGTCTCCTCGGACTGCTCGGCGAGGATCTCCATCCACGAGAGGTAGCGGTCGGCTATGGAGAGCCAGGCGGAGAGCTGCTTTTCCAGCTGCCCGGCCCAGTAGCCCTCTTCCGAACCCTGGTCCCCGGGATGCCGCGCGGCGCCGCCGAGGCTCCCGACCCCGGCTCCTCCCTCGCGGAGGAGTCCGAGCAGATCGACGAACCGGTCCGGGGGGCTTTCCCAGTCCCGGGTCAAGCGGGCGAGAGCTCCATAGCGTTCGCCCGAAACCCGGCCGCGTCCCAGCGCCCGCCCGAGGATCCTCGCGGCGTCGCGCAGGCCGGAAAAGGCCTTCTCGTCGAGGAGGGGCGCGGCGAAGCTCTCTCCGAGGCCCTGCTCCAGGGTCCAGAGCGAGGCCAGGAGGTTCCCGCTGTCGACCGTGGAGACGAAGCGCGGCTCGAGGGGAGCGCAGGTCCGCAGGTCGTACCAGTTCAGCAGATGGCCCTCGAAGCGTGCCAGTCCGCCGATGGATGCGAAGCTGGCTCTCAGTCGCATCACGAGCTGGTCGATCGTCAGGTACCCGAAATCGCGGGCGGCGAGGGCGCTCAGCATCCAGAGGCCGATGTTCGTCGGGCTCGTCCGCAGGGCGAGCTCGTCGCGCGGCGAGGCCTGGTAGTTGTCGGGCGGCAGCCAGGAGCTCTCGGCGTTGACGAAATCGTCGAAGTAGCGCCAGGTGCGCCGCGATACCTCCCGGAGGAATCGCGCGTCGGCCGGGGCGAGGCGCTCGCGCCGCTCGCTCATCCGAGGGGGGCGGTTCAGGAGCCAGGAGAGGAGGGGGGACAGGAACCAGGCCACTAGCCAGGGGCCGGCGTTCGCCAGGCTCGAAGGCTTAAGGAGAGCCAGCGCGAGGGCCGCGGCGAGGCTCGCGGCGCTCACCAGGGCGTTGGTCAGCGCGAGGAGGGGCGGCTTCCTGGGGCCGGCCGCGCCCAGGACCTGGGCCGAGGTCCACTGGAGCAGATGCCGGCGCGAGAGGAAGCGGCGGTACAGGGTGCGCAGGATGGCGTCGGAGGCGAGCAGGGCCTGGTGCGGAAGCAGGGAGGCGTCGGCCACGGCTCGCAGGAGGTCGTGGGCGACGAGAGAGGGCGAAAAGCCCTTGATGCCCCGGCGCGAGGTGAGCATCGTGAACGGCTGCACGAGGGGCCGGAAGAACAGCTGGACGAAGACGACCACGCTCGCGATCCAGAAGACGCGCGGGGAGACCGCCCAGGAGCCCAGGAGGAGCGCGAGGTCGGCCACGCTCCCCAGGCTGCGGCGCAGGTTGTCGAAGAGTTTCCAGCGATCGTAGGCCGAGAGAGGATTCGGCTCGGTGCCTCCCTCGCGCCGAGGGACCCGCGGCGAGACCCACGTCGCGATCTGCCAGTCGCCGCGGATCCAGCGATGCTGGCGATCGGCGTAGGCCCCGTAGCTCCGCGGGAACTCGTCGTAAAGCTCGATGTCGCTGGCCAGGCCCACGCGCACATAGGCTCCTTCGATCAGGTCATGGCTCAGGAGCCGCTCCTCGGGGAAGCGCCCGCCGAGGACGCGGTCGAAGGCGCGCAGATCGTAGATGCCCTTGCCGTAGTAGGAGCCTTCGCCGGTGAGGTCCTGGTGGACATCGGAGATCGCCCTGGTATAGGGATCGATCCCCACGGCATCGGCGAAGAGGCGGCTGAACAGCGAGGCGCTCGTGCTCGGCAGGGAGGGGCTCACCCGCGGCTGGATGATCGCATAGCCTCCCGCCAGGGACCTGCCCGCCTCGTCGAAGCGGGGCCGGTTGAGGGGATGCGCGAGGGTCTCGATCAGGCGGCGCGCCGTCCCCAATGGAAGCTGGGTGTCGCTGTCCAGGGTGATGACGAACCTGACTCCGGCTCCGCCGGGGCCGGCCAGGGCGGCCGCGCTCCCCGCGTAGACGAGGTTCGGCGCGCCCGCGGGACGCCTGCCCGAGAGCAGTCCGTTGAGCTCTTCGAGCTTGCCGCGCTTGCGCTCCCAGCCGATGAACTTCCGCTCGGTCTCGCACCAGCTGCGCTCGCGGTGGAAGAGGAGGAAGCGCCCCTCGCCGTACCGGGCATTCAAGGACTCGATGCCTTCTTTCGCCGCGCCGAGCAGGGCCCCGTCATCCTCTCGATGCGCCTCGCCGGAGTCCTGGTAATCGGTGAAGAGGCTGAAGAGGATATTGTCGCCCCGATTGGCGAGAAAGCGGACTTCCAGCTTCTCCACCTCGGTCCGGATGGACTCCAGGCCGCCCAGAAGGACGGGCACGACGACCAGCGTGCGGAACTGGTCGGGGACTCCGGAGTCTTCGAAATCCATCTTGGGCAGGACGCGCGGCGGAAGGCTCCGCGTGGCGAGGTAGTTCAGCAGCTCGAGGACGAGCTGGCTGATGGGCAGCGCCAGGAGCAGGGCCAGGAGGAGGAAGAGCCCGAGGGGGAGGGCGCCCATGTCGGGCAGGGCCACGAGGAAGATCGAGGCGAGGCCGAGAAAGCCGAAGCCGGAGAAGAAGAGAAAGGATGAGTGCCGGTATACCCAGCGCAGGAGGCGGTAGCGCCGGCTCTCGGCGCAGCCCAGCAGCTTCACGAGCTCGGGCCTGAGCTCGCCGATCAAATAGCTTCCCACGTGGCTTCGGCGCTCGTCGAGCCCCGGCGGGCTCTTCGTCGCTTCGCGCGCGAGCGCGAGGGCGACCTCCGCCACGGCCTCCTCGGCTCGCCCCGAGGCTCGGGACAGGCCCTCGACCGAGCGCCGGTACCGGTCGCGCGTGTCGAAATCCATGGCGGGGTAGGTGCCGCAGGCCTCGCCGCGGAGCATCCGCTCCACGCGACTCAAGCTCTCGAAGATCTCCCGCCAGTCGAGGAGGGCGAGCTGACGCAGGCTCGTGAACGCATTGCCGACCGAAATCTGGTCCTTGGCCTGGCGGTTCTGCTCGCGCAGGCTGAGTTCGCTCAGGGATTGGCGGAACAGGCGCTTGAGCCAGCCCTGCACGAGGACCAGGACCGACTCCTCGTCGTAGAGGTGGCCGACGAGCTGGGCCGCGAAATAGGGGCTCGGCTCGGGGAACTCGACGGCCAGCTCGGTCAGGATGGAGAAGAGCTGGTCGGGGCCCCGCCTCGAGCCTCGGATCAGGCGATTGGACCAGAAATCGGCGCGCTCCCGCTCGCGCAGCTCGGCGGAAGCGCGGAGGGCGAGCTCGCCCACCCGCTCGATGAGGGCGATCCGCAGCATCTGGGGTATGGCCCAGAGCTCGGCGATGGTGAGCGCGGCGGCGCCCTGGTACGCGTCGATGAACGCGAGGATGTTCTCCCGGTCCAGGCGCAGCTCCGTGCCGGCGATCAGCTCGCACGCGAGATCGTAGATGCGCGGCAGACCCGGCGAGCGGCCGCCCGCGAGGTTCGGAAGCCGTCGGTAGAATTTCGGCGGCAGGTTCGCCGCGACATCGCGGGCATTGCTCCCGATCACGTACTCGTTGTCGAGTATCCACTCGGCGGTCGCCGTGGTTCCCAGCTCGAGCCGACCCGCCTGCGAGAGCTCGACACAGGTATCGCGGACCAGGCGATAGGCCGAGTCGAGCCGCGAGAGGAGCTTGTGGCCCCTCTGCGGTCTCGGATCCAGGCGGTGCTCGGCGGCCAGGCGCTCGGCCTGCTCGCGGACTTGGAGGGGCGAGAGGGGGACCCCGGGCTCGCGGAGGGCGCTCGGAGCCGGCCGGGCCTCGGCGTGGAATACGAAGACGGCGGGATGGATGTCGCCGCTCTCCCGCAGCGCCTCGACGGCCGCGCCGAGCGAATCCACGGGAGCCTGGATGAGGAGGGCCGTCTCGCCGGAGAGAAGGGAGCGAGCGTACTCCTTCAGGACCTTCCGCTCGACCCCGAGCCCCGACGGCCGATGCGAGGACTTCGAGAGCGAGGCGACGCGGCGGAAGCCCCGCTTCCGGAGCTTGCCCAGGGCTTCGGCGGCCTCCTCGCGTTTTTCGAAGTACCCGAGGAGAACGCCGGCTCCCGAGCCCCGCCGCCTCATGTCGGCGATCCCGGGGAGCGAATCGCGGCCGAGCTGAGGGGAGTTTTTCGTATAGCCGTCAGAAAGTCCTCGAAATCGAGGAAGCGTACCGGACGGTGGTCGAGGCAGGTTTTTTGCTCATACCGCGAATGTACTCACAACGGGCTTCGCGGGCCGCGTCCGGGCCCGCGATTTTTCCCATTTGTCCGCCGCGGGAGCTCGCCCTACATCCGCTGCAGGCTGAAAACCCATAAAAAGGCGGATTCGGCCGGCGCAGCTTCGAAGGGGCGATAAGCGCGGGGCGAGAATGGCCGTGCCCATCCTCCGCCGGGCGGCGGCGCTTGAAGGAACCTGCGGGCGGAAACTTCAGCCGTCGATCCCCCGAAAGGCAATTCGGGCGCGGGAAAGCGCGGCGTAGTATCGCTTTTTCTGGCCGAACTCCCCACGCTTTATGAATAGATCGAAGCCGCTCCAGACGAAGAACCACGAGGGAATGAGAAGGAAGTCCTTGGACAGGGGAATGAAGTCGAATCTTTCCACGACGACATTGGCGGCCACCGAGAGCGCGAGTCCGATCGCCACGAAGAGCAGCGCCTTGAGTCTGGCCTTCTTGCCTTCGGTCAAATTGTGATCGCGCCTTTCGATGCGGAATTGGCTCAGGCGCTCGATGATGAGCTTTTCATCCTCGACTTCGCGCCCGGCTGCGGAAATGAGGAAGACGATGTCCAGATCCGGTTGATTCCAGTGCCGCCGAAGGCGGATGTACAGCTCGTCGAGGAAATCCTTGGACAAGGCGCGTTCAGCGTAGCCGCGGACATCGAAGTCCGAGAAAAGATCGTCGTAGGTATCGAGGGCTATGGCTATTTCCATTCGGGTCACCCGCTTTACAGTATAGTCCGCGGCGCCGGCGGTCGCCCCCGGCGGAAACCCGAATTTGCGTTCCAAGAGCGGCTCGCCGCGGTCCTGGATCGGCTATTCCATCTTTCGCCCGGATCGGGGCCTCGGTTCCGGCACGAGGAAGCCCATGACCGCGGCTCCGCCGAATCCGACCGAGGCCACGATGAAGGCCGCGCCGCCCAGGCTGAGGACGGCCGCGATGAGTCCGACGATGAAGGGTCCCGACATCGTGCCGAGATCGACGACGAAACGCCACATCCCGATGAAGCGGCTCGGATTGCGGGCCGGGGCGAAGTCCGTGCTCAGGGTCATGTTGATGCCGCTGCCGAGTCCGTTCCCGATGCCGGCGACGACGACGGCGACGATCATCATGAGTACGCTGTGCACGAAGGGCAGCAGGGCGAGGCCGAGGGACAGGAACACGAGACAGGGCAGGGCTACGGCCTTCCGCCCCAAGCGATCCATCGCATGGCCCACCGGATAGACGAGCAGGATTTCCACGAAGAACATGAGGCCGATGATCATGCCGATCTGGGACACGGAGAGACCGAGGGAGTGGGCCACGAGGGGCACCAAGGCCTGCCGGGCCGTCCGCATGAGCTGCAAAGTGATTATGGCGACCCCCGCCGTCGCGAAGGTCCGCGCGTTCTCGCGCAGCAGGGACAGCGACTGGGCCGGCTTCCAGCTTTCGGAGCTCGCGGGCCGCTCGGTCGAGGGAGCCCACAGGAAGAGGAAGAGGGACGCGAGGGCCATCAGCGCCGCGTACGCGAAGAACGCGTACCGGAACCCGAAGGTCTGGGCGAGAAATCCGCCCGCGATCGGCCCGATGAAATACCCGAGCCTGTTCTCCCCGCCGATCAGGGACAGGGCCCGGCCCCGCTTTTCCGAAGGGACGAGGTTCCTGAAGTAGGCGAGCCTGGCGACGAAAAAGGTGGTCTGCGTCATGCCGGTGACGAAGGCCATCGCGCCCAGTATCCCCGGGACGCGCAGCAAGCCCGCCACGGCGGCGGCGCAGGCCTCGACGGAGGTGGCGACGATCACGGCACGGCGCATCCCATAGCGCAGCATCAGCTGCCCGGCGGGTATATTGAAAAGCAGGCTTCCCAGGCCCACGAGCCCGACGATGAAAGCGGCCCCCGAGTTCGCCATGCCGAGATGGCGGGCGTAGAGGGCGAGCAGAGGAGCCGCCAGTCCGACCCCGAGGAAAGCGAATCCCGAAGGAAGGTAGAAAGGCAGGACGAGCGACGAGAGACTGAAGGGAGAGCTGCTCTCCGGTTCCGTGGACGGCATGAGGCGGATACTATCACAAAACGATGCATCGCGCCCTGGCGTCCTGTCCGCGATCGGCCTATGAGCGTCGTCATGAAAGCCGATGAGAAATCGGGCGATGCCCGCGAGTCGCCGATCGCCTCCTGGAACTTCCTTTACGGAGCGGGCGCCGTATCGGCCTTCGCCTGCGTCCTCCTGATTCTCATCCCCCTCGTCCTCCTCGTCGTCCAGCCCCAGGCGCCGCTGGGCGGCGGAGCGGCCATCCTCGAGTACATAGCCGCGCACAAGGCCGTATACCTCACCGAGCTCGTCTGCTTCGTCGGCCTCTCCCTGCCGGCGATCTTCGTGTTCCTGGCCCTGGGCGCGGCGCTCTGGCGGCGAGGCAGGAGCCTCGCCCTGATCGGCGCCGTGACCGGCGTCGGCTCCGAGCTCATCGCCCTCGCCCTCGGCTCGAGCCCTCCCTCGCTGAACGGCGGCCTCGTCCTGCTGAGCGCGCAGTACCAGGCGGCGAGCGATGTCCTGCGGCCTTCCCTGGCGGCGGCCGCCGATGCCCTCGCGGCCTACGCCAACGCCGTATCCGCCGCCGGGATACTCACGGCCCTGGGCATCCTCGTCCTCTCGATCGCGATGTCACGAGGCGGCTTCCCGAAGTGGGTCGGCGAGGCCGAGTTCCTCGGCGACAGCTTCGCGGTCGGCGCTCTGCTGATCGCGCCGAGGGTTCGGAAACCGATGTCGTATCGCATCCAGGAATTCATCACGAGGGGGAGCGCCGAGCCGGTCGCGGCGCTCCGCGCACCGCCCATCGCGCGGCTCCCCCTGCCTGCAGCCTCCTCGGCGCTTCGCGCCTGCGGTGGCTTCCGGCACCCCCACTCTCTTCCAGTCGAAGAACGCAGGCCCGATCGGCAGTCCCGAGCGTTAGCTTGTCACTTTACCATTACACGACCAGCAACCAGCGTACCAGCGGCAGCATGTGGACCATGATTCCATCCACGGCAATTTCTTCCTTTTGACCTTCCTCTACCAAGAGGAGCGATTCCTTTTGTTTTAGACTCTCTTCAGCGACGGCAAAAATTCCCAGTTCGCGTTTTTGATTCTCGTCGCTCAGGCGCGTACACACCTGAACCGCCTGCCAGCGGCGTTCCTCGCCGGGAACAAGGAAGTCCAGTTCGCCGCCCTTCTGCAATGACCCATAGTGAGGGATCGTGCCCCGGCGACGCAATTCAAGGTAGACGATATTCTCCAGCATGAAGGAACGGTTTTCCGCAGTGCGGCGGTACAGGTTCATGATACCGGTATCGATGCCGTAATATTTGCGGGTCGTATCAAAAAGACGGGACAATTTCCAGTCAAACCGGCCGAGTTCAAAGACCGCGTACACCGAATGCAGATATCCGACGTATCGGATGACCGTATCGGTCTTGATGGCGTTGCCCAGTGCCGACAGGCGTTTTGACAGCGCGGCAAAGGAAATGACTTGCCCTGGACTGGAGAGAATAAACGATAACAGTCGCTCCAGGACCGCGACATGTTCGACCCGGTAACGCTTGATGACATCATCCAGAATTACTTTTGAGAGGATTCCCCCAAGATAGGATTGAATGGCTGACGGGTCCTGTATCGTCAGCCGTTCGGGCAGCCCGCCTGCAGCGATGAATTCTTCAAAGGCTTTGCCGATATCGGCATGATGGCGAAAATAATCAGCTTCGGTCCGGATGGAAACACCGCGATAGGCCAGTACCTCTCGGAAACTGAAAGGTAGGAGCTCAAAGTCGATGTGACGTCCTGCCAGTTTGGCCGCGAACTCGGATGACAGAAGTTCCGAATTGGAGCCAGTCACCAGAATCTGCCAGCCGTGTTCCCGTTCGTGGAACCCCCGTAAAAAGCGTTCCCAACCGGAGACATTCTGGACCTCGTCGAGCAGTAATACTTTGGCTCCCTGTTTGGCTACGCGAGCGCTAAAGAAACCGCAAATAGCATCGAGCTCCGCCGGGCTCCTGATTTCATCAAGACGGTAATCTTCGAAATTCAGATACAGTACGTTTTCAAGGACTACCTTGCCCTGATTGACCAGGTCGCGGACCACCTGTCGACACAGCCATGATTTGCCGCTCCGTCTGAAACCGGTGACAATCTTGATGGGGCTTGAGGAGAATGCGGCCAAAATCCGATGGTGACAATACCGTTCAATACCGCCGCAACGAAGTATCCGGTTTTGCTCCTCGTATATGAGCGGCAAGAGCCTTTCAGTGTCCATATATCCCCGCTAAGGGGATAATAAGACTAATTTTATCCTTTTACAAGGTGATAATAGTTGTCGATCCGGTGTCCTGTACTATCCGGGATGCCTGAAGCCCGATAATCGGGCGGACTTTGCAGCCGCCCGATCGGATCGAAGGACAGAGACATCGGCGACGGTTTCAGCGGCGCCTATCGCGTATGGCCTGACCCGGCTCTCCTCCACCTCATCCGCTCGGCAGTTTTGTCCAGTCGAGACCGCGGCCCGTGAGATCGGACTGGCAGACAGGGCAGAAGAAGGAAGCGAAGCCGAGGACGCCCGCCTTTCGGATGAGGGCGCCGCACCGCGGGCATTTCTGCCCCGCCCGGCCCCGCACGCGCAGGTGGCCGCGCACCTTGTCCTCGAGGGGGCGGCCGGCGCTCTCCATCTCCTCGATGCCCCAGGCGAGGACCGAGCGTACGGCATCGTACAACGCGCGCCGTTTCTCGGGCGATAGAGCGTGGCAAGGCGCCTTGGGATGAATGCCCGCCTCGAAGAGAATCTCGTCGGCATAGGCATTGCCGATGGCGGAGAGACAGGTCTGGTCCATGATGAACACCCGCGTCTGGCATCGCTTCCTGTCGATGAGGCCCGAAAACAGTTCGAAGCCGAAGTCGGACGAAGTGACGTCGACACCCTGAGTCAGATACGAGGGTATCGATCCGAAGTCGCCCGCCGCGGATAGGTATATCTTGCCCATCGACTTCTCGTCGCCGTAGTGGAGGACCCGGCCATCATCGAGCTCGAGGCTGAAGGCGGTCGCGGGCAACGCCTTCTCTCCGGGAACCGCCAGCCTCAGCCTGCCGGAGAGCATCAGATGCATCACGAGATCCAGGCCGGGATCGAGACCGACGCGGAGGAAGGGGCCATGCCGCTCGCTACGATATGCACGAGGTCGGGCAGTTCGGGCATTTCACCTCAGCGCGCACGGCGGGGCGGGAGCGACCGCAGGATGCTGTGGATGAAGAAAACTCCACGATCGAGTATGGCCGGCCGGCTCGTGCCGGTCAATTGATCGATGCGTCCCTTTGCTCCGGATGCATGCGAAACGGCATCCGGGCAGGTTGGCGATCGCCGTGCACAATCCAGGCTCCGGCATGATCCCTTCGCTCTCGCCGAGGTCTTCATTTCCTTGGCAGCCCCGCCGATCGTGGATATCTTGCTTCCTAGGTCTCTCGTGCGGCTATAGGCAAAGATGCACGAGTTGAATCAATAGGGTGTGCGCGTTATAGTGCAGTATCCCGGCGAGCCGGCGCGGAGTCTCCGCCTATGGCGCTCGGCGGGAATGGGGAATATGGCGAAGTATGTGGCCTTGATCCGCGGCATCAATGTCGGAGGGGTCGTCCTCAAGATGGACGACCTCAGGAAAATGCTCGAGTATATCGGCTTCTCGAAGGTGAGGACCTATATCCAGAGCGGGAACGCCATCTTCGAGACCACTGAAGTCAACAAGCGGAAGATGGAGGCCGAGATCGCCCAGGAGATCAGGAACAAGATCGACCGCGAGGTCGTCGTCATCGTGAGGACCGTCGAGGAAATCGCGCGCATCGCCTCGGCGCATCCGCTCGCGGATCTCGGCGACGAGAAGAACCTCTACGTCACCGTATTGTCCTACGACCCCGCCGCTCCCGATGTGGAGGTCCTGATGACGACGATGAACGAGGTCGACCGGCACGAGGTCGCGAACAGGGTCGTCTATTCCTATTACGGCCAGGGCTACGGCAACTCGAAGCGCTCCAACAACTTCATCGAGAAGATCCTCAAGGTGCCGGCGACGACCCGCAACTGGGCGACCATGAAGACCCTCGCGCAGATGGGCTTCGATTCGGGCGAAGGAACCGCGGGGGAAATCGAGGGGTCGTAGCGCCGGAGCGTCGGTACGGACGGGCGCCGATCCCCGACCGCGCGAGCGGCCTGCCTTCCCATCCTGCCCCGGGAAGGGCTAGACTCCTCCCATGGCAGACGGACACGAGAACGATCCCCTCCACGGCCTCACCCTCGAAGCGATACTCACCGAACTCGTGGACAAGTACGGCTGGGAGGGCCTTGCCGAGCGCATCCCCGTCCGCTGCTTCTCGAGCGACCCGAGCATCAAGTCGAGCCTCACCTTCCTCCGGCGCACGCCCTGGGCGCGCGGCAAGGTCGAACGGCTCTACCTCGGAAAACTCAGGGTCCGCCGGCCCCTTCGGCCGCCTATGCCGTCGCGCCGAGCCGAGCACCACTAGGAGGCATCAAAGATGAAGAGCTTTTTCGAGACCGTCTTCCACCGGGCGAGCGTCCGAAGCTACGACTCCAGACCGATCCCGGAAGCCGTCTGGGACCACGTGCTGCGCGCCGCCATGGCCGCGCCAACGGCCGTGAACCGCCAGCCCTGGGAGTTCGTCGTCATCGAGCATAGGGCGACGCTCGACGCCCTCGCCGAAGGCCTGCCCTACGCCAAGATGGCGAAGCAGGCTCCGGGTGCCGTCCTCGTCTGCGCCGTGCCGGCGCGCGCCAACCAGCAGAGGGCCGAATACGCCGTGCTCGACGCGAGCGCCGCCTGCGAGAATATCCTCCTCGCGGCCGACGCCCTGGGGCTCGGCGCCGTCTGGACCGCCGTCTATCCCCAGGCCGATCGCCAGACCGTCGTGCGCCAGATCCTCGGCGTCCCCGAAGACGTGATCCCGCTCGCCTTCATCCCCATCGGCTACCCCAAGGTGGAAGAACATCCCAAGGACAAGTACAGGCCCGAGCTCATCCACCGGGAGCGCTGGCATGAGCGCGAGCGGCCGCTCGACATGCCGCCCCCGGAGCATCACTAGCCTCAGGCGGAATGCTTCGCGTGTTTCGCCAGCATCCTCCGCAGGAAACCGGGGCGGCGCTCGACGCCCCGGCCGGGATCGGCTCCGTCTTCGAAGGCCACGGAGCTCTCCGGCTGTATGGTCGCGCGGAGGAACAGATGGTCGGAGGGGAGTCGGGCGCGCTCCTCCCTGTTCCGGGGGACGCATTCCTCGATGACGCCCGCATCGAGGACTTCGATGTCATGCGTGCAGAAAATATAATCCAGCTGCGAGAAGTTCTTCCCCCTGCCGAAGTAGTAGTGCGTATGCCGTTCCTCCGGCGGGACGCCGACCGCGGCGAGAACGTCGCAGAACGGCAGCTCGAGGAAGCGCTCGTATTCGAATTGGTGCATGCCCCGAATCAGTATGCCGTTGAAGTCTCCCATGACCACGCATTTCTTCGTTCGCACGAGCGCGCAGAGGCGATCCACCTCGTCGATCCTCCGTTCGATGCCCAGGTCGCCGCCGTACTGGCTTTTCAGGTGCACGGCGAACACCTCGAGCCCCCCGCCGGCCTCGCCGAGGTCGATCTTTAGGAGGTTGCGGGAGAAGGCGCCGGGCATGCTGCTCGCCCGAGCGCCGGGGAAGCGGCCTCTCTTCAGGAGCGCTCCGACGAAGATCCCCCTGTTCGAGTTTTCCTCATGCAGGTAGCAGTCGTATCGGTCGTCGAGGTATATGCGGTTGAAGGCCCGAAGGCTCTGCATGCCGCCCACCTCGCACAGGGCCACGAGGTCGAAGTCGTTTTCGAGGATGGTCCCCGCTATGTCGGCTATTTTCGCCCGGCTCTTGTTGGGATTGAACATCGAGACATTCATCGATAGGTAGCTGCGCTCGTCGAGATCTTCCAGTCCCTGCCGACTGTAGTCCTTGTCCAGAAGAAGATAGAAATTTTCAGCGTTGAACGAAGCCAGGTGAATAGGTTGCGCCACGTCGCCGATAGTATCACCTGCGCCCGGACTTGTGGAACGGTGGGCGAGGCCGATGATCATGCCTATAGGGGACACCGAGAGGCCGAATGAATGGGCCACGAGCGGTACCAGGGCCTTCCTGGCCGTCCTCATGAGTTGCAGGGACATGATGGCCGCCCCCGCGGTCGCGAAGGTCCGCGCGTTCTCGCGTAGCATGGACAGGGACCGGCGCGGCGTACAGCTTTCGGTCGTCGCAGGCCGTTCGGTCGGCGGAGCCCACAGGAAGAGGAACAGGGAGGCGAAGGCCATCAGCGCCGAGTAGGCGAAGAACGAGTTACGGAAACCGAGGTCTTCGCGATAAGGCCGCCGGCGATCGGCCCGACTAAATTCCCGAGCCTGTTCTCCCCGCCGATCAGGGACAGTGCGCGGTCGCGCAGGCCTCGATGAATGTGGCGATGATCACGGCGCGGGGCATCCCGTGGCGCGCCATGAGCTGACCGGCGGGAATGTTGAACAGAAGGCTCCCAAGCCCACGAGCCCGACGACGAACGCGGCCCCCGAGTTCGCCATGCCGAGGCGACGGGCGTAGAGGGCGAGGAGCGGCCCGGCCAGCCCGACCCCGAGAAAGGCGAAGCCCGAAGGCAGGTAGAAGGGCAGGACGAGCGACGAGAGGCTGAGAGGAGAGTCACTCCTGGTTTCCGCGAGTTGCATAGGGATGGAATAGTATCACAAAGACGGGAGCCTGGCGTCGGCGTCCGACTCCCGATCTCACGACGCGCTCAGCGTATGCGACTCATGCCGTAGATCATGCCGGAGACGTAGGGCACGAGCCAGACCGCCCAAACGGCGACGGAAAGCCGGTGAAACCTCAGCTTGGGCTCTTCCGCCCTGCTCGCGTGCACCACCGTGGCCCAGGCGGAGTGGAAGAGCATGAGAAGGATCGCCAGAAGTCCGGCGATTCCATGGAAGTTGAGCTCGAAGGCCGAGCCCGCCATCTTGCCCATGAGCGTCGTGCCTGTCGTGTCGCAGGCGAGTCCGAGCCAGAAAAGCAGAAGGTGACGGCCGCGCAGCTTGCCCATGGCGCGCTCCCACCAAACCGCGATGCTGTAAAAGACCATGGCTAGGGTAATCGTCGCGGCCGCTATCGGTAACATTTGTATCCCCTCTCGTGCATAATGGATCATTCCTCGCCGCATCCCGATCCGAGGCGAGCCATCTTGCCTCGTTCCTCGAGGGTAACTGCCAGGATTCCGAACGCCTCCCTCACCGTGGCCATCTGATTCCCATCGAGGGGCGAGAAGAGCCGCTCCACGCGGCTTCTCACTTCTGCGTAGGCCTCCGCGAGCGCCTGTTCCCCGCGCTCCGTCACGCGGAGGGCGGCGACCCTCCTGTCGTCCTCGACCGGCTCGCGCTCGACGCAGCCCATCTCCACCAGCTTCTCTACAGTGATGGACAGCTGCGACTTGGCCATGTGGAGATCCTCTGCCGCGCGGGAGAGCGTCGATCCGCCCATGGCGTGGAGATAGCCGAGGAGCCCGAAGGCGGGCCTGCCGAGCTGCCCCGAGCCCGCCTGGCCGCGGTGCAGGGCGGCATGAAGCTCGCCGCTCACGCGCATGACGAGGTGGGCGAACTCCTCCGGCCTGTCGCTCACGATGCGGTTCCTCCGGCCGTCGTCGTGCCTGTCTGCGCGCCCGAGACCCCGGCGCCCGAGGGAGAGCCCTTCGCGCCCGGCTCGCCCCGACGAATCCCGAGGGAGAGGAGGATGCCGAGGATGCCCGCGGCCGCCAGGACGTGGAAGGCTATCCCGTACGCCTGGGCCTTGTCCGCGATCGAGGCGGTGATGCCGCCCAGGGCCGCCGCGGCCACGAGCTGGCCGGCCCCTCCCTGGATGCTCACGAGGCCCTGGGCCACCGAGCGCTGCTCGGGCGGCGCCTCATGGAGGAGGACGTACCGGATCGGGGCTCCGAGCAGGGCCGAGAGGCCGAGACCGACCAGGACGGTCGTGACGATGAAGCCGGCGAGGCCGAAGGCGGTCGCGAAACCGAGGCCGACGAGCCCCAGACTCAGCGTGACGCTGCCGAAGACGAGGACGGGCCGAGGTCCGAGGCGGTCGAGGGCGCGTCCGGCGAGGGGCGAGCCGACCGACATCCCCAGGACGAGCGGCAGGAGGAGGTAGCTCGCCGTCGCCGGCCTGGCCCCGAAGGCGGCGACCGCGAAGAGCGGGAGAAAGACGAGGCCCGACTCCACCATGCCCGCCAGCACGTTGAGGAGGCCGGTCCTGGCGATCTGGCGGTTGCCGAAGAGCCGGAGGTCCACCATCGGCGACTCGGCCTGGCGCTCGACCGCTAGGAAGGCAGGGAGGAGGATGAGCGCGGCGAGGATGAGGCCCCCCGAGAGCGGCATGAGGAGGCTCGATACGACAGCCGAGCTGTCTATGCGGGAAATGCCGAAGGCGAAGGCGGCGAGGATGGCCGAGAGGAGGACGGCCCCGACCGTGTCGAATCGGCCGCGGCCGGCCTTGCGCTCGTGGGGCAGGCTGCCGGCGCCCAGCGCGATCACGATGAGGGCGAGGGGCACGTTGATCCAGAAGAGCCAGCGCCAGCCGAGCGGCAGAAGAAGTCCGCCCAGCACCGGCCCGATGATGAAGGCCAGGCCGAAGACCATGCCGATGGTCCCGAGCGCCCGGCCGCGGCGCTCGGGTTCGACCACGTCACCGATGACCGCGCTGGCCACCGGAAAGACGCCGCCCGATCCGAAGCCCTGGAGCGCCCTCGCGACGAGCATGACGCCGAAACTGGGCGAGAGGGCGAGCAGCGCGGAGCCGAGCCCGAAGAGCGCGACGTCCGCGACATACACGAGCCGCCTGCCGAAGAGATCGGAGAGCTTGGCCATCAGCGGCGTGCCCACGAGGTTGAAGAGAACGTAGACCGAGAAGAGGAGGGCCAGGTTTCGCTCCGAGACGGCGAATTCGGCCTTTATCGCCGGCATGGCCGGTCCGACGATGGCGATGTCCATGGCGCCCATGAGGACGCCGAGGAAGAGGACCAGCATGAGGGAGCCGGTCGATTTAGTGGATTGGGCCACGGTTTCGATGCCTCCATGTAGTTAACATGGTTAAAATGTAACAATGTTAACAATAATGGTCAAGAGCCCATCCCCGGCACGGCCTGGATCGCGCGATCCCGCAAAACGGGTGCCCGCGATCGAAGCCACCCTGTCGCCGCCTCAGGTCCCCCCGCGCTCCAGGAAGCCGCCTGCGCGGGCGATGTGACCGGCCTGCTCCGGCATGGTCTCCTGGATCGGCCGCGCTAGCTGCCCCGCTTGAAGATGTTCTTGAGCACGAGGAAGACCATCGAGGGACTCTCGATCATCCGGCGGCGGAGATAGGCGATCGAATCGCGCCAGTCCTCGGCGAAGGGAAGGTAGACGCGCACCGTGTAGCCGGCATCCGCGAGCTCCTGCTGTATGGCGTCGCGCGGCACGCCGAGCAGCATCTGGAACTCGCAGCGGCTCTTCGGCACCCCGAGCTCCTCGAGGATCGCGCGCGCCTTGCGGATATACTCGATGTCGTGGGTCGCCACCGCCACGTAATGCCCTCCGGCGACGAGTTCGCGCGTCATCTTGAGGAGGTTTTCCTTCATGTCGCGCTTGCGCGTCATCGCGAGCGTCGCCGGCACGTTGTAGATGCCGATGCAGTTGCGGATATGCGCCCCGAGCCCCGCGAGCGAAGCGAGGTCCTTTTCGGTGCGGTAGAGCCTCGCCTGGAGCACCGTGCCGAGGATCGGGTACCTGGGCTTGAGTTCGCGGTAGAGCTCGAGCGTCCAGTCGGTGAGGTCCGTGTCCTCCATGTCGATCGTGAGACCGCGGCCGGCGGCCTGGCAGGCCGCGGCGAAGCCTTCGATGTTGGCCTTGCAGAAGTCCGGACTCACGTAGTAGCCGAAGTGGCCCGGCTTGATCGACAGCGTGCAGAAAGGACGGTCCTTGAGCGCCTCGAGCGCGCGGTAGTAGACCTCGACCGCCGCCTCGACCTTGTCCTCCGTCGTTTCCGCCTCGCCGAGTATGTCGAGCGTGATGTCGAGGCCGCGCGCATGGAACGTGTCGGCCGCTGCGAGCGCCTTCCCGAGCGAATCGCCGGCGACATAGGGCGACGCGAATACGCGTATGAGCGGCCCAGGGATCAGGTTCACCACGGTCTTGCGGATGCTCATCGGGCAACTCCAGATGGAACGCGATTCTACGGCCTTCTGCCGCGACTTCAACTACTATATCATGAAGAATCGGCATGCTGCAAATCTGCGAGGGCGCCGATTCTTTCGTTCGCATCCGGCGGTACCGGTCCATCCCGCCGCGCGGCCCCGACCTTCTCCGTAGGAGGCAGACCATGATCAGGAATCAGTGGTACGTCATCTTGGACAGCAGACAGCTCGGGCGCGGCCGCCCTCTCGGGGTGCTGCGGCTCGGCGAGAGGCTCGTGCTCTGGCGCGATTCACGGGGGGCGGCGCACTGCATCGCGGACAAATGCGCTCACCGCGGCGCGGCCCTCTCCGCGGGAGAAGTGCTCGGCGACCAGGTGCGATGCCCCTTCCACGGTATCCGCTTCGACGGGGAGGGCAGGGCGGTGCTGATCCCCGCCAACGGCGAGACCGCGGCCATCCCCCCCAATTTTTCGCTTCGATCCTACCCCGTCCACGAGGCCCGGGGCTTGGTCTGGATATTCTGGGGGGAGGGCGAAGCGGGCGATCCTCCCTCCTTTTTCGAGGATATCGGGCCGGAGTTCTCGTACAGCAGCTGGATCGACCACTGGGCCTGCCACTATACGCGTTGCATAGAAAACCAGCTCGACGTCGTGCATCTACCCTTCGTGCACCGGACGACGATAGGGCGGGGCGGCGCCACACTGGTCCACGGACCGCGCGTCGAGTGGAAGGGCGACGACCTGTACGTCGGCATGCGCAACGAGGTCGATAGGGGACAGGCGCCCCTCGCGCCCGAGGAGATGCCGGAGCTGGATCCCCGGCGGTTCCATCTCCAGTTCCGGATGCCCCATCTCTGGCAGAACTGGATCGGCGAGCGCCTGCGGATCTTCCTCGCCTTCGTCCCCGTCGACGACGAGAACACCCTCCTGTATCTCCGCTTCTACCAGAGCATGGTCAGGCTGCCGCCGCTCCGCGGCCTCGTGAACCTGGCGGGAAAGCTCCAGAGCATCGTCATCGCCCGGCAGGACAAGCGGGTGGTGCTGACGCAAGAGCCGAGGCGCAGCGAGCTCAAGATGGGCGAGAACCTGATCCAGGGCGACCTGCCCATTCTCGAATACCGGAAGCGCCGCGCCGCGCTGAAGGCCGAGGCTGGGCAGTCGTGAGGGGAGCCGCGCCCGAGGTTCATGGTTGACGGCCCGGATTTCGGAGAGTAGTCTGCTTTCACGCCATGGGCGCGGGAAGGCACGGGCGTCGACGGACTGGAACAGGGTGCTGGGCGGGCCCGATGCAGGCCGCGGAGCCGGCCGCCGCGGCTTCGACGCGGGCGGGGCGGCCGCGGCTTTTCTTGTCATTTCACGTATCGCTTCTGTCTGACGGAGGTGGGCATGGGCAGCACGGTGCTCGTCCTCGGAGCGGGAATCTCCGGCCATACGGCCGCGATGACCCTCCGACGCAAGCTGGGCAGGGATCACAAGGTCGTCGTCGTCAGCCCCAATTCGAACTACCAGTGGGTTCCCTCGAACATCTGGGTGGGCGTGGGCCGCATGCGAGCGGAGCAGGTCTGGTTCCCGCTCGCTCCCATCTACCGGCGGAAGGGCATCGAGTTTCACCAGGCCGCCGCCACGGTCATTCATCCCGACGGCGACGGATCCTCGCCCCGCCCCTTCGTCGAGGTGGAGTACACCGAAGAAGGCCGGAAGGGCCAGTCCGGCCGCATCGACTACGACTGGCTCGTGAACGCGACGGGCCCCAAGCTCAATTTCGCCGCCATCGAGGGCCTCGGGCCGGAGGGTTTCTCCGAGTCGGTCTGCACCTACGGCCACGCGGCCCACGCCTGGCAGAGCCTCCAGGCCTGCATCTCGCGCATGGAAAAAGGCGAGCGGCAGCGCTTCGTCATCGGCATGGGCCATCCCATGGCCACCTGCCAGGGCGCCGGTTTCGAGTACGCCCTGAACGTCGCCTTCGAGATCCGCAACCGCGGCCTCCAGGATCTGGCCGAGATCACCTGGCTCACCAACGAGTACGAGGTGGGCGATTTCGGCATGGGCGGGGCCTTCGTCCGCAAGGGCGGCTACATCACCTCCACGAAGATCTTCACCGAATCCATCCTCGCCGAGTACGGCATCGAGTGGATCAAGCGCGCCGGCGTCACCAAGGTCGAGGATGGGCGCATCCGGTACGAGACCCTCGACGGCGGGCTCCACGCTATCGACTTCGACTTCGCGATGCTGATCCCCGCCTTCGCGGGGGTCGGGCTCAAGGTGCTCGACGCGTCGGGGGCGGACGTCACGGGCGAGTATCTGGCGCCTAACGGCCTCATGAAGGTCGACGCCGACTACGCGGCCAAGCCCTACGAGGACTGGTCCGTGGACGACTGGCCCTCGACCTATCGCAGCCCGATGCGGCCGAACGTCTTCGCGGCGGGCATAGCCTTCGCCCCGCCGCACTCGATTTCCAAGCCCTTCGAGAGTCCCCGCGGGACGAAGATCTATCCGACCCCGCCCCGGACCGGCATGCCCTCGGGCGTCATCGGCAAGGTCGTGGCCCTCAACATAGTGGAGTCCATCACCTCCGGCGCGGAGAGCCTCCGCCACAAGGCCTCGATGGGGAGGATGGGCGCCGCCTGCATCGTGTCCTCGGGCTACGGTCTGGTGCATGGGATGGCCGCCACGATGACCGTCTTCCCGATCGTGCCGGACTACGCGACGTATCCCGAGTGGGGGCGCGACATAGGCTACACGGTGGGCGAACCCGGCCTCGCGGGGCACTGGCTCAAGCACTTCATGCACTACATGTTCATGTACAAGGCGAGGGGGCTGCCCTTCTGGTCCCTCATCCCCGAGTGAAGGAGGCTCAAGCGATGAGCGAACTCGTGAAGGTCTTCCCGCGCTACACCCAGGAGGCCTATCCTCCCATCCCGACGCGCGCGACGCAGTTCTGGCGCAAGAACAAGCTCTATCAGCTCTGGCGCTTCATCGTCCTCAACGCCAAGATCATGCGGATAGTCGTCGGAGGCCACTCCTAGGCGGCCGGAGAGCCCCGAGGCGCCGTGATGAGGCCAGAGGCCGCCGATGAAGCCGCTGTCCGCCTCGGCATCGCGCAGGCGAGGGCCGCGGAGTTTCGGTTGTCCGCTGACTATCGTACGGGCAGGGCGACCTTCCTGAACTCCTCGATGAAGTCGGCGAGATAGTCCGCGACGGTCCGCAGCATTTCCTCACCCCAGGCGGCCGTGGCCTTCCCGGGATGATCGGGGCCTATCCAGCCGTTGTCGGTGACGCTCGTCGTGAGCCGCGGTATATCGATGAAGACACCCTTGTAGCGGAACGAGGAGAAGCCCGTGGCGACGAGCTCGGGCGTGAGGTCCTTGAGCTCCATCGGCCCTCCTAGCCCCGTGCCTGTAGAGGCCGTCCGTGACCCTCGAGAGGAGGCCGTGGAAGACCTCGACGCCCAGATCGATCGTCCCGGGGAAGTCCGACAGGCTCTCGCAGGCTCCGTAGGGAATGGTCGGCGCGATCATGATGTCGCTCTTCTCCTCTATGCGGGAGATGAGGAAATCGGGAACGAGGGTGTCGGTGCCGAGCGGCAGGTGTCTGCCGTGGCACTCGATGCTCCCCACCCCGATGAGCACCATGTCGCTCCGCTTGAACTATTGCTCGGCCTGGGGCCAGGTAGTGTGCGCCAGTCGCATGATTGCCTCCTCACCTCCGATATGGCTTCGACCCCGAAGCGATCGGGGCGGCCCGCGACTACGCGCGCCCGTCCCTTCCCGTCCCGGAACTCCGGAAGCCGGCGCTCCGGATCGTGTCGATCGCCTAGTGGAGGATGCTGCGCGGGACCGACTGCGCCCGCGCGTCCGCGGCCGCGAGGCGGAGGACGAGGGCGGTCGCCGGCGGGTGAAGTCTGGCCGCGATGGTCACCATGAACCAATGATCGGATCGATACCGCGTCGGCTGGAGTGGGAGGTTGTCCTCCCGACCGGCGGAAGGGCGGCAGGAACGTCGCATACTCTCTGCGGCGTGTCCGCTTCAGCGAAGGTCCGCTTCAGCGAAGGTCCGCTTCAGCGAAGGTCCGCGCCGGCCCGGAACGCGGGGGGAGTTCTCGCCTTCGTCGCCTGTTCGAAGCCGTACGCGATTCTGATGAGCGTGGGTTCGCTCCATGCCCGGCCGAAGAATGAAATCCCGATCGGAAGCCCGAACGCGAAGCCGGCGGGAACCGTGATGTTGGGGTAGCCTGCCACTGCGGCGGCCTGCGCGCTGCCGCCGAGATAGTGGTCTCCGTTCACCAGGTCGCTCATCCATGCGGGGCCGTTCGCGGGGGCGACCAGGGCGTCGAGCCGGTGCTTCGCCATGACCCGGTCGATGCCCTCGGTTTTCGCCAGACGCCGGCATTTCTCCAGCGCGTCGAGGTACTTTCCGTCGGTCAGGGGCCCCCTGGCCGCGGCCTTCAGGAAGATGTCCTGGTCGAAGTATCTCAATTCGGAGTCCCGCTCCTTTTCGTTGAAATCTATTATGTCCTGGAGCGAACGCACCGAAGCGCTCGGGCCCACCCAGTCCATGTACCTTTGCAGGTCCGCCTTGAGCTCGTACTGGAGGACAAGGTCTTCGGCCTCGCCGAGCTTCGCGAGGGAATCGAGGTCCGCCGGATCGACGAGGACAGCTCCCTTCGCTTCGAGGATTGCCAGGGCTCGGTTGACGATCCTGTCCACCTCGGGCAGGAACCCGAAACAGCCGCGGACGACGCCTATCCTCGCCCCTTCGAGGCCGGCGGGATCGAGGAATTCCGTGTAGTCCCGATGGAACTTTCCCTCACTCGCCCGGCTCGCCTCGTCCTCGGGATCGACGCCGACCATGGCGCCGAGCAGAATCGCGGCGTCGCTCACCGTCCGGCACATCGGCCCCGCGGTGTCCTGCGTGTGCGAAATCGGAACTATGCCCGTCCGGCTCACGAGCCCGACGGTCGGCTTTATTCCCACCAGGCCGTTCACGGCGGAGGGACTGACGATGGAGCCGTCGGTCTCCGTCCCCACCGCGGCGGCGGCCAGGTTCGCGGCGACGGCCGCCGCGGATCCCGAGCTCGACCCCGACGGGTTTCGGTCGAGCGCGTACGGGTTTCTCGTCAGGCCGCCGCGCGCGCTCCATCCGCTCGTGGACCGGCTCGACCTGATGTTGGCCCACTCGCTGAGGTTCGTCTTCGCGAGGATGAGCGCGCCCGCGCTCCGCAGCCTGCGAACGACGAATGCGTCGGACCTCGGTTTCGAACCCACCAGCGCGAGCGAGCCGGCGGTGGTCATCATCCTGTCCGCGGTGGAGATGTTGTCCTTGATGAGCACCGGTATTCCATGCAGCGGACCGCGGGCGCCCTTCTCATTTCGCTCCCGGTCGAGCTCGTCCGCGATATCCAGCGCGTCGGGGTTCAGCTCGATGATGCTGTTCACCGCCGGGCCGCCTCTGTCGATCTTTTCGATTCTCTCGAGGTAGAGCTCCGTGACTGACCTCGCGGTGTATGTCCCCGACTCCATCTTTTCCTGGAGTTCGGCGATCGTGATCTCTTCTAGGCCCTCATCTGCGCTGTTCACGGGCTTTCTCCCCTGTCGCATCCGATGTGATGGCATGGTAGCCCGGATTTCCCACAAAAAACAACGGCGGACGGATCCGCTTCTCGGGGCCGTGTGCGGACGCGACGAACATCCGCGGTCGCGAACGCGCTTTTCCCGCCTTTTTCCGGGGACTCGATATCAACCCGCCCAAGTAGACTTCCAGCCGGATATGGTGAGAAACCCGGGTTAGAAGTCCGGCGGCATCCGGTAGTTCAGGTCGTCCGGCGGGTACTGGTTCCGGTAGGTGAACAGCGCCCGCAGGTTCACCATGCCGCCGCCGTACTCGATGTAGAGGTGGTCCCAGTCCATCGCTCTCCCGTTGAGCACGAGATCGTAGCGTCGGCGGTGCCCGGCGAAGATCCGCGGATCGTAGCCGGTGAAGACCGCCCAGAGCCTGCGCACGGCGACGATGCGCGCTTGCCCTTTCCCGTCCCAGAACTCCAACAAGCCCACGCTCCGGATCATGTCGATCGCCTGCTGCGCGTCGCGCGCGCTCAAGGAGAAGGGTTCGGGCGAGGGGAGGATGAGGATGCTGTGCGGGACCGACTGGGCCCGCGCGCCGGCGGCCTGCAGGAAGAGCGCGAGGACCGTGAGGGCCGCCGCGGCCGGGAACCGCGCCTTGGCCGCGTGAATCGCCATGACCACATCATCGGATCGGGCGCGGGCAGGCTCAAGCGCGCGATGGATCTCGTCCGCGGGGGCCGGATTGCCGCGTCCGCCTGCGGGGATGGCAGGCGGTGCTTCTTTTCCTGGAGTCCTTCTTGCCTCGCCGCGATTGATCTTTCGGGCCCCGAAACTTGCATTGGCTTCGCAAGAGGGTTGCGGCAAAGACGGTTTGAAGGATCGCACGAGCCAGTCGATCCGGTCCTCGGGCGATCTTCGCGATATCGACCTGGAAGACCGCACGGTGTCTATCAATGTGATCACACTCTCTCGCGATAGGGACCCATGCTTCTCCAGATACCTGCTGTTGGGGGCCGAGGGTCCTCAAGCTTTCGTCTCCCGTGATCGCACCGCGACTTTCGGCACGCTGCGATCACTTCAAGGGCACGAGAGGGCTTCTCTTACTTACCGATCGGAGCCAACACGGGTGTCGGGATATCGTTTTCCGCCGGGAGTGCGCATCCCTTCGTCTCGGGTGCCATCACCCATGTCAGACCGAAGCCAATCAGGTCGACTACTCCAAAGGTAATCAAGGCCGCCTGCAGGCCAACGTGCGCCATGAAGAATGGAACCACGCCGATCCCGAGCGCCGCGCCTATCCGCGACATCGCAGTAGCGAATCCATGCCCGGATGCGCGAACCGATGTTGGAAAAACCTCGCCCGCATAGACGTAGGTCAGCTGTCCCGGACCCTGGGTGACGATGATGTAGAGGATGTACAAGATCATGAATATGATGAATGTCGGTTTGGGAACGATCCCCATGACGAGGAAGACGAGACCCACGAGCAAGAACCCGATAGTCTGAATCCATTTCCTCCCGAGCTTGTCAACCAGCAGCCAGACCACCGCGATACCGACCAGGCCGAAGAGCTGCATGATCAGGGAGCCGGCGACCGCCGAGGTCATCGTGGAGCCTTTTAGCATGTTCAGGATCGTTGGCGTGAAAACGATCGTGGCGTAGTTGCCAATATCGTAGATCAACCATGCGAACCCGACGAACAATGTCATCCTGATGAGATCCTTCCTGAACAGCCTCCCGAAAACGGCCATCTTTGACACCGGCTTCTCCATACCGGCATTGTTCGAGGTATCGAGGATGCCTCCGGCGTCGCTGACGACCTTCTTCGCCACCTCCAATCCCTTCGCAGTCTGTCCGCTTGCCATCAGCCATCGCGGCGATTCCGGAATGGAACGGCGTCCGATCATGACCGCTATCGCGGGGATCGCGCCCGTGGCGAGCATCCAGCGCCACGCTTCCGGGCCAGTGTGAAGGAGCGCCAGGCTTACGGCGTAGGAGACGATAGCGCCGATGGTCCAAAATGCGATCGTCGTCACCATCAAGATTCCACGCTTCGTCTTTGGTGCGAATTCAGCGGTGATGGTCGAGGAAATCGGGTAGTCTGCGCCTAAGCCGAGGCCCAAAAGGAACCGGAAAATGATGAGCTCCGTCATGTTCTGAGACACTGCGGCGAGCAAAGCGAACACGACGAAGAACAACAGATCGAGCATGTACATGATCTTGCGACCGAAGCGATCGGTGAGATTTCCAAACACGAGGGCGCCGAAGAACATGCCCACCACCGCGGCCGCGCCTACCATGCTGAGCTCCATCGCGGAGGGGTGAAATTGGGGCGTAATGAACAAGAGCGCCACGGAAATGATTGTCAGATCGTACCCGTCGAGGAAAACCCCCATGGCAGACAAGACCGTCAATCGTTTGATGAACCTGTTGAGGGGCATGTCGCCGAAATCTGATAGCTGCTTCTGTGCTGTCGTTGTCATGCTACGTCTCCCTTCGTGGACTTAGTAATAGATCGCGTTGATTCCGAACTAGCTCTCGATCGTTAAAACTCAAACCCACATCCAGCCCGCTCGGAGGCCGGAGTCGAAAAGATGTCCGCATAATTGATCGCGTGCAAGGCTGCACGTGCGCGATGCACGCCGGTGCAGAACCTTGCCGTGTCGAGAGGCATCGTGCCGAAATGAGGAATCGCTGCAATCAGAGTCGCTCCAACCGAGCCAAACTGGTCGCCGCGAACATGCTTCGCCGGTAACCTCCTTTGGTGTGAGCAATCAGGATTTCTAGAATAGAATTTTTTTAAAGAAATCGTACTGCAGCTGACTACCGCGTCAGGCCCGGGTCGGGAAGCTCATGTTCGGAGGTCGCCACTGTCCGGTCATTTCTGGAAGTATTGGGATCGCTCCTGCCACAGCAAAATCCAGACTTCCGCTTTATCGAAAAAAACTTTTTTAGAGCGAAAAGGTTACGCGGTAGCTATCGGGTTTTCCGTAAATTTCGAACTGGAAGGCCACACACACGGCAGGCGAAGTGTCGGCCGGACAGTCGTGCCGAGCAAGGACCGGTCGGCGGCTCTCGAGTTCGCGCCTCGCGCTGCCCAGTCACATACGTCGCTTCGCTCCGTTTGCCGAGTGGAATGGATTATCTGCCCGCTGGCGCGGGCGCGTCATGGGTGGGATGGGCTTGACCGCTTCGTTCGAGAACAAGAAAGGCGCCCGTACGGGCGCCTTTCGGATGAACAGTGTTGCTTGGGAAGGCTTAGTAGTCCATGCCGCCCATGCGTCGCCCTTCGGGCTCCGGGAGCCGTTGGGAATGGGTTATCGTGCCCGCCTTCCGGCGGGCGACGGCTATCCCCCCCACCGTGGCAGGGCTTTCGCCCTGCTCGCGCCGTTCGGCGCGTCGGCCAAGTAGCATGGGTGGGATGGGCTGTGCCGCTTCGCCTGAAACAAGAAAGGCGCCCCTTTCGGAGCGCCTTTCGAATGGTGAGTGGAACGGCTGAACTCTTAGTAGTCCATGCCGCCCATGCCGCCCATCTGGCGCCCTGCGGGCGCCAGGAGCCGCAAGGAATGGATTGTCGTGCCCGCCTTCCGGCGGGCGACGGCTATCCCCCCCCACCGTGGCAGGGCTTTCGCCCTGCTCGCGCCGTTCGGCGCGTCGGCCAAGTAGCATGGGTGAGATGGGCTGTGCCGCTTCGCCTGAAACAAGAAAGGCGCCCCTTTCGGAGCGCCTTTCGAATGGTGAGTGGAACGGCTGAACTCTTAGTAGTCCATGCCGCCCATGCCGCCCATCCCACCCATGCCGCCGCCGCCGCCCATGGGGGGCGACTTGGGCTCGGGGAGGTCGGTGATGGCGCACTCGGTGGTCAGCAGCAGGGCCGCGACGGAGGCGGCGTTCTGCAGGGCCGAGCGCGTGACCTTGGCCGGGTCGATGATGCCGGCCTTGACCATGTCGACCCACTCCATCTTGGAGGCGTCGAAGCCGATGCCCTTCTTCTCGTTCTTGGCCTTGTCGGCGATGATCGAGCCGTCGACGCCGGCGTTCTCGGCGATCTGGCGGATGGGCTCCTCGAGGGCGCGCTTGGTGATCTTGAAGCCGACCTTCTCGTCGTCGGTCATCTTGGCCATGTCGGTCTTCTCGAGGGTGAGGGCGGCCTGGATGAGGGCGATGCCGCCGCCGGGGACGATGCCTTCCTCGATGGCCGCGCGGGTGGCCGAAAGGGCGTCCTCGACGCGGTGCTTCTTCTCCTTCATCTCGACTTCGGTGGCCGCGCCGACATTGATGACGGCGACGCCGCCGGCGAGCTTGGCCAGGCGCTCCTGGAGCTTCTCCTTGTCGTAGTCGGAGGTGGTGTCCTCGACCTGCTTCTTGATCTGGGCGATGCGGTCCTGGATGTCCTTCGGCTTGCCGGCGCCGTTGATGATGGTGGTGTTGTCCTTGTCCACCTTGACGGTCTTGGCGGTACCGAGCTGGGAGACCGTGGTGTTCTCGAGCTTGAGGCCGATCTCCTCGGCGATGACTTCGCCGCCGGTGAGGATGGCGATGTCCTCGAGCATGGCCTTGCGCCTGTCGCCGAAGCCGGGGGCCTTGACGGCGCAGACGGTCAGGGTGCCGCGCAGGTGGTTGACGATGAGCGTGGCGATGGCCTCGCCGTCGATGTCCTCGGCGATGATGAGCAGGGGCTTGCTCTGCTGGGCCACCTTCTCGAGCACGGGCAGGAGGTCCTTCATGTTCGAGATTTTCTTGTCGTGGATGAGGATGAAGGGGTTCTCGAGGACGGCGGTCTGGGTGTCGCGGTTGGTCGCGAAGTAGGGGGAGACGTAGCCGCGGTCGAACTGCATGCCCTCGACGTAGTCGATCGAGGTCTCCATGGTCTTGGCTTCCTCGACCGTGATGACGCCGTCCTTGCCGACCTTCTCCATGGCGTCGGCGATCTGCTTGCCGATGTCCATGTCGTTGTTGGCCGAGACGGAGGCGACGTCGGCGATCTCTTCCTTCTCCTTGATTTCCTTGGAGTTCTTCTTGATCTCCTCGACGGCGATCTCGACGGCCTTGTCGATGCCGCGCTTGAGACCCATCGGATCGAGACCGGCCGCGACGCTCTTGAGCCCTTCCTTGACGATGGAGTAGGCGAGGACGGTGGCGGTCGTGGTGCCGTCGCCGGCCACGTCGTTGGTCTTCGTGGCCACTTCCTTGAGGAGCTGGGCGCCCATGTTCTCGTAGGGGTCTTCGAGTTCGACTTCCTTCGCGACGGAGACGCCGTCCTTGGTGACGGTGGGCGCGCCGAATTTTTTGTCCAGAAGGACATTGCGGCCCTTGGGCCCGAGGGTAACTTTGACCGCCCTCGAGATGGTCTCGACGCCGACGAGGAGCTTTCGCCTCGCGTCTTCGCTGAACAGGAGCTGTTTCGCCATAGCTTCGTTCTCCCTTGTATAAAGTTTTTACCGGAGGAATCCCTAGCCGCGGCGCTTGAAACTGCGCGGCGACGCCGGACCCAAGTCCGGAAATGGTTGCCTCTGGATTGAAAACGACCTAAACGGTCGATGCAAAAGATACAGAAAACGGGGTCCGAACGACAAGGCCTGGCTCAAGATTGACGAAAAAAAACTAAATGATTAGAATGCTAACTAATTATGGATGAGATCGGCCAGATGGGCCGCATCTTCTTGGCGCGTAGACGCCGGCTGTCCCAGATAATCCGCCCCTTCGACATAAGTCTCGATCAGCTGCACTTCATCCGCCTGGCACGGCGCCGCGGGGCGATCGCTCCGTCCGAGGCGGCGCGTGAGCTCTTCTGCGACCGCCCGACCGCCACGGTGATCGCGAACAACTGCGTCGCCCGCGGCTGGCTCAAGCGGCGGCGCTCGGTCGAGGATCGCCGCTCGACCCGCTTCGTGCTCAGCGGAACCGGCGAAGAGCTCCTGGACCGCATCGAGGCCGCCGGCTCCTCGTCCGACGGCGGCTCGGAGCCGGGCATCGCCGCCCGCGGCGCCGTGGGCGACGCCCTCGACGTGCTCTCGGAGGAGGAGCGCGCAGCCTTCGACGCTTTCCTGGCCAGGATCCACGAGCGCGCGATGGAACTCTATCTCGGTCCGAGGAGGCCGCTGCCATGAAATCTCTCACCTCGTTCGAAGAACTCCAGGATCTGATTCGCCGCGAGCGGGCTGTCGCGTTCTACTGCTCCACCCCGACCTGCGGAGTCTGCGCGAGCATCAAGCCGAAGGTGGCCGAGCTCATGGAGCGGAACTTTCCCTCCATGGGGCTTTATTACGTGGATACCGAGGCCATTCCCGAGGCGCGGGGCCAGCTCTCGGTGTACTCGGTGCCGGCGGTGCTCTGCTATTTTCAAGGAAAGGAAACGATCCGCGAGGCCCGCAATTTCGGTATCGCCGAGCTGGGGAGGAAGATCGAGCGATACTACTCCCTGCTGTTCGGGGACGAGGGCGCCTTGAGCGATTGACGGGGGATTGAAGGCCGGCGCCGGAGCCGCGTATGCTCGACGCCATGAGCACCGTCCGCGACAACCAGGCCATCTACTCCGACGAGGATCTCGTGGCGGTCGACAAGAGCGCCGGCTACCTCGCCATCCCCGATCGCTACGATCCCGATGCGCCCGTCGTCGCGAACGAACTCCGCAAGGACTGGGGCAGGCTCTTCGTCGTCCACCGCATCGACAAGGACACCTCGGGCGTGCTCGTCTACGCCCGAAACGCCGAGGCGCACAAGACCCTGGGCGACGCCTTTTCGACGGGAGCGGTCACGAAGGTCTACCAGGCCCTGGTGCGCGGCCTGCCCGACTGGGACGAGACCCGCTGCGAGCTGCCGCTCAAGGTCGACGGCGACCGCCTGCACCGCACGGTCATAGACGCGCACCGGGGAAAGACCTCGGTCACGTCCTTCAAGGTGCTCGAGCGTTTCGCCTCCGCGGGCGCCTTTCCCGGGGCGGCCCTGGTCGAGGCGCGGCCGGAGACGGGGCGCACGCATCAGATCAGGGTCCACCTCGCCTCGCTCGGCTTTCCCTGCCTCAGCGACCCGCTCTACGGTGACGGCAAGCCGCTGCTCCTGTCCGCCTTCAAGCGCCGCTGGAGGGGCGATCCCTTCGAGGAGCGGCCCCTGGTGGCGCGCGCCGCCCTCCATGCCCTCTCCGCCGAGTTCGCGCACCCGCGCTCGCTCGCGCGCCTCCTCCTCGAAGCCCCCCTGCCCAAAGACCTCCGTGCCGCGATCAGCCAATTGGGGAAAAAGTAGACAAACTTTGACCGACGCTGATCGCGAGCGGTCAGCCAATTGGGAAGGACGTAGGCCTTCGGGACGGGACCGCTGATCGCGGGCCGTCAGAAAGCGAAGCGCCCGCCTCGTAGGAGCGGAATTTCCCGCGAGTCGTCCCCGATGCCCGTCACCTCGACTTCTTCCGAGCCGATCATGAGGTCTTCGTGGACCAGCGCCACGTTGAAGCCCCGCGCCTCCTTTTCGGTTTCGCTCCACGCCTCCGAGCCGGCGAAGGCGGGGACGTAGCCGGAGCCGAGGGCGATGTGGCAGGCTGCGTTCTCGTCGAGCAGGACCGAATCGAAGACGAACCCCGAGCGCCAGATGGGACTCGAACCGTCGACCAAGGCGACTTCGCCCAGGCGTTTGGCGCCCGAGTCTGTCTGGAGCAGCGCGACGAGGGACTCCTCTCCGCGCTCGGCTCCGGCGTCGACGACTTCGCCGCCGCGGAACCGAAGGCGGCCGCCCTCGACGACGCTGCCGCGGATGCGCACCGGCCTGGTCAGGGCGACGACGCCCTCGGTGCCGCGGAAATCGGGAGTGGTGAAGACTTCTTCTGTCGGGATGTTGGGCATGAAGGACTTGCCTTCGGGGCTCCGGTCGGCGCCGCCCTGCCAGCGCGACTCGGGCGCGAGCTGGACCTTGAGGTCGGTGCCCGGTCCGCGGAATGAGAGGCTTCGCAGAGCGAGCCGCCCCAGCTCCGCGGCGCGGCTCTCGAGCGCGGCCATGTGCGAGCGCAGCTCCGCCGCGGGATCGGGGCGGTCGAGACGCAGTATCGGGGCGAGGACTCGCCACAGGTCCTCGGCCCGGGCTTCCCGGCCGAGGACGGTCCGGGCCCAGGCGTCGGTGGGGCCGGGCATGACGCACCAGGGCAGGCGGCTCGACATCTGGGCGTCGCGAAGCCTGCGCGAGGCGCGGCCGCGGACGCGCTGCATGCGCACGAGGCGATCCTGGTCGGCTCCTTCCATGGCGGCCGGGTCCTCGTAGCCGTCGATGCGGAGCTGGCTCCAGCCCTCCTCGACGTAGATTTCGCTGTCCTTCTCGACCATGGCGCTGAGCGCCTCGACGTATTCCTCGCGCGAGTTTTCCACTCTGATCCGGGCCAGCCGCACGTCGTCGTACTCGATCCTCACGAGACGGGCGCCGCGGGCGTAGGCGCCCTCGGCCAGGGCGTACATCAGCTCGCGGTGCGGGAACTCGCCCGAGATCCTGAGCATGGTTCCCTGCTCGACGCCGAGACCGGCGTCGAGGGCCACGGAGACGAAATCGCGCATCGCGGTGCTTTCCATGCCACATCCTCTTCCTCCGGCGGCTTACGCTTCGATGGGCCTCGGAAGAGATGCCAGTATCGAGGCTCCGGGAAGCCGAGTCAAGTCGAAGATCGAGCCGAGGGTCAGGGCTCCGGGACCTCGAAGGCCAGCTCGTCGACGAGGATGAGCCGGGGACACTCGGGCACGAGCTTCCACCTTTCGTCGTTGCCAAGGATGGCGTCGACCCGGAGAACGAGGGCCGTGGCCAAGTGGATCGCGTCGGCGAGCTGGAGCCGCCGCAGCGTGCGCAGGCGGGCGGCCTCTTCCGCGATGGCCACATCCACCGGCGCGAGCGCCAGGCGATCGGAGTCGGCCAGGAGGCTGCGATAGCGGTCGGCCAGCGCGGTCTCGCCCGAAGCGAGCGGTTTGTGCAGCAGCTCGGTCCAAATGAGCGTCGAGGCGACGAGCCTGAGCCCTCTGTCGGCCGCGTAGGCCAGGAATCTCTCCACCGCGCGGCGCCTGAGCGGCGATCCCTCCACGAGATAGATGAGCGGACTCGAATCGAGAAGGATGGAGGCCCCCGGGGGCGGAGAGAATGCCGTGGACGTCATGGCTCGCCCCTAGCTTCCGAATCGCGGCAGCGATACCGAAATGGAGGTGCCGGCCGACGCGTCGACGGCGATCGAGCCGCCGATCTGATCGACCAGTTCGCGGATGAGCATCATGCCCATCGTCGCCGCGGTTGCCGACAGGCCCGGCGATGACAGCCCGACACCGTCGTCGGACACGGTGAGGATAAGGCGGTCTTGTCCCGTGCGCAGCTCGAGCCGCACCTTCCCGGCTCGGCCTCCGGGGAAGGCGTGCTTGAAGCAGTTGGTCAGGAGCTCGTTCGCGATCAGCCCCAGGGATATGGCCCGTTTCGTATCCAGGTCCGCCCGCTGGACGGCGACCTCGAGCCGGATCCTGTCGGAGCCGAGCGAAAACGTCGAGAAGATGGCCGCGGCCAGGGACTCGGCGTAGGCCCCGAAGTCCAGCGACTCGACCTTTCCCGTGAGATAGAGCCGCTCGTAGATGGCCGACATCGACTGGATGCGCGATCGCGTGTCGCGCAGGACCCCGAGGGCCTTGGTGTCGGAGACTTCCTGCGTCGCTATCCCGAGCAGGCTCGAGACGATGGCCAGGCTGTTCTTGACGCGATGCTCGAGCTCCTTCATGAGGGTTTCCTGTCGCTTGGCGAAGGTCTTCATCTCCTCGTTCGCGCGCAGCTCGTCCGTGATTTCCCGGAACACGACGGAGGCGGAGGAACAGCCGAAGTTCCCCTCCCTGACGGGCGACGAGCTGATCTGGATGTATTTCCTCTTCCCGTCGCCCGAGACGATCGGAGAGATGAGGGCCGAGGGCTCGCCGCGCCGGTGCCGCTGCCGCACGCCCTCCACCAGCCGCCTTCCTCCCTCGTCGAAGAACTCGTAGAACGATCGCCCGACGAGCGATCCGGGCTCGGTCCCGAGGATGCGTTCGGCCGCGGGGTTCGTCATGCGGAATATCCCGTTTCCGTCGATGTAGCAGAAGCCTTCGCCCACGGAATTGAGGAGCCGCTGGTAGCGCTCCTGGCTCTCCTTCAGTTCCCGGTCCTTCTTCCTGATCTCGGTGATGTCTACCGAGAACGAGGTGGCGCCGATCACCTCGCCGCCCGAGGAGCGGATCGGACTGTACATGGCTTCGAAGATGATCTCCTGCAGGTGGTATTCCTCGAGTACCCGGATCGATTCGCCCGCGAGGGCTCCGTCGTAATAAGGCCGGGCATTCTGGAAGAAGCTGTCACGCTCGATATAGTCCAGCATCCTGGTCCCCACCTGGACGTCGACGCCGAAGTCCCTCAGCTTGATGTCGTGGTAGGCCCGGTTGCGATAGAGGCATCGGTAGTCCTTGTCGATCGAGATGATGTAGATGTCGCTCTGGCTGTCCATCGTGGAATCGAGTATCGCGTGGGCTTCCTGCAGCCGCTCCTCCATGCGTCTTTGATCGGTGATGTCGCGGGTGATGGAGATGATGAATCGCTCTCCGCCGATGTCTATGAGATGCGCGGATATCGAGACGGTTATGATCGAGCCGTCGCGTTTCCGGAATTCCGTTTCGAAATTCTCCGCTTCCCCGTCCGTCGCGATGGCCAGCAGGCGCCTGCGGTCCTCCGGATGGACCCAGATGTCCAGATCGCCGGGCAGCGACGAGTGCCCGATGACTTCGCTGCGCTCATAGCCCATCAGCCGGGCGTAGCCCTCGTTTATGTCCATGTAGAGGCCGTCCGAAAGCCGGGTGATGGTGATCTCGTCGGGACTGAGCTGGAATATCTTGGAGAGTTTGCTTTCGGACAGGGCGATTTCGTCGTGGGCCTTCTGGAGCCGCTCCAGGCTCTCGCGGAGCCGCTCGTTGACGGCCTCGGTTTCCCGATTGGTGAGGGCTATGCGGCGATGGGCCTCGAAGAGCCGGAAAGCCATCTTAATCGAGGCGTCGAGCACGGTGAAGGACGAGGATTTCACCACGTAGCCGTAGTTCGTGATGGACTCGGTCTTCCGGACGATCTCGGGCTCGATGTGCGAGGAGAGGAAGAGGACGGGGATGTCGAAGCGGTCGAGTATCTTCCGGGCCGCCTCGGTGCCGTCCATGCCCCTGCCGAGGTCGATGTCCATGAGGATGAGGTCGACGCCATCGGGATCTTTCCCGACCAGCTCTATCGCCTTTTCGCCGCTCACCACGTACGAAGCCCCGTAGCCGGCCTTTTCGAGCTGCCTGGCCTCTCCCAGGGCGATGAGGGCCTCGTCGTCGACAATCAGGATATTTTTCTTCGCCGATTCCACCGAAAGCTCCCGCATAGTGTGGCTTTTCAGAAGCCGGCCGGTTTTCGGCAAGGCTGCCCCTGCCGAAAGGCTTCGAGTCTCGGAACGGTCTCCAGTGCCGGCCTGCGTGCCGGCCGAAAGAAACTTTTAAGAGACGCTCCTAACCGGGTTCAGTATACTCAGTCACGATGAAAAAGAAGAGATGTCTCGGCGCGGCCCTCTGCCTGATCGGCATGGCTGTAGCCGCGCAGCAGTCGGCGCCGAGCCAGGCATCCTCGGCCGGCCCGATACCGGACGCGGCCAAGGCCGCTCAAACGAAGGTCATAACGCTTCAGCAGGCCGTGGACGCCGCGCTCGCGAACGGCCCCGACATGAAGATCGTACGGGGGGGGCTCGACGTGGCCGCCGCGCAGTACGCGCTGGCCGCTACGAAGGGTGTCTTCAGCCTGTCTGCCACGGGCGGCTACTCGGCCATAGACGGGATCGGCTCCCTCTACAACAATACGGCCCTGCTGTCGCAGTACGGTTCGACCTTCGGGTCCCTGCTCGGCACGTCCAGCGGCAACGTGACGAACACGGCGACGGGGGGGCTTACGCTCACGGGGCCCACGACGCAGGTGGGTCTCGGCATGGGCCAGATCATTCCTCCCGCCAACGCTTCCATGAATACCCCGGTCACCTCGGGGCAGCTTTCGCTCACCCAGACGATCTGGAACGGCTACCCGGGCGGCCAGGTCCGGGCCACGATCGACAAGAGCTTCCTCGCCTTCCAGGGGCAGGAGCTGAGCTCCGCCCAGGGGCGGATAAACGCGCTCGCCAAGGTCAAGCAGGCCTACATGACCATGCTCACCGATCAGCGGAACCTGGTAGTGAAGCGGCAGATCCTCGACAATCAACGGAATCTGCTCGCCCAGATCCAGGCGGTGTACGGGCTCAAGCAGGCCAGCAAGGTGGATCTCATGACCGCCCAGGTCAACGCGCGCGGCGCCGAACTCGACGTCGCGCAGGCCGACCACGACCTGGCTCTCGCGCGCGAGCGGCTCGCCATTCTCCTGGGCTATCCGCCCGACGAGCAGTTCTCCGTGGCCGAGACGGCCGATCCGAGCCTGCCCGCCCCGAGTCTCGAGGCGGCCATAGCCATAGGACTCAAGAAACGTCCCGATCTCGCCCAGCTGGGCTTGAGCCGCCGCTCGAGCGGCATCGACCTTCTGCTCGCCAAGGGTGCCTCGCAGCCGACAGTGAGCGTGACCGGCGGCTTCAATGCCGCGATCGCCACGCCGGGCTCGTCCACGGTCGACGCGGCCTCGGTGAGCGCCGGCGTGAAGATAGCCCTGCCCGTCCTGGACGCCGGCGCCGCGAAGGACCAGGAAAATGCGGCGTCGCGCCAGATGGCGCTCTACGACGCCGAAGTCTCCCAGCTGGCCTTCGGCATAGCTGCCGACATTCGGGACGCCTACGACAACGCCATCATACTCAAGGAACGCATCGACCTCGCCAAGAGCAACATGGAGGCGCTCGATGCCCTGTTCGTCGTCACCAAGACGCAGAATCAGTACGGCACCGCCACGACGCAGGACGTGCTGACGGCATCGGTCAACGCGGCGAACGCCGAGGTGGCCTACCAGGCGGCGCGCAACGCATACCTGCTCGGGGTGCTCACCCTCGAGACCGACATGGGACTGTAGGAGCACGATGATGAAAATGGATAGATATGGAAAAACCGGCGCGGCGATCGCGGTCCTCGCCTCGGCTCTCTGCCTGGCCTCGCTGGCCTCCTGCGGCAAGAACGCCGCGGCCGGCGGCGCGGCGACCCGGCCCGCGGGGAGCTCGCAGGGATCCGCGGCCTTCGGCAGGCACCAGGGCTTGATCCCCGTCCAGGCCGCCACCGTGCAGGTGGGCGACCTGGTCGCGAGCCGCGGCACCTCCGGTCAGGTCGTGCCCGATACGCAGAGCCAGGTCGCGGCGCAGGTCGCCGGCGTCGTCAAGAGCACGCCGCGCCAGGTCGGCGACTGGGTGCAAGCCGGCGACGATGTCGTCCAGCTCGACGATGCGCAGTTCAAGCTCGCCGTCGACAGCGCCCAGGCCGCATTGAACAACGCCAAGCTCAATCTCGAGATCGGGCTATATAACGAGAAACAGGCGAATCCCAAGCTGGTCATCGACGTCCAATCCGCCCAGTCGGCCCTCGAAGGGGCCCAGAAGAACTACGAGGCCCAGAAGGCCCTCTACGCCCTGGGCGGAACCTCGGCCTCCCAGCTCGATACGGCCAGGACCCAGCTCTCGCAGGCGCAATCCGGCCTGGAAGGAGCCAAGACGGCGCTGGATCAGAATCAGAAGTCTGGGGAGCAGAACATAGCCCAGCTCAGGGTCGCGGTGGATCAGGCGCAGATCCAGTTCCAGCAGGCCAAGCTCAACCTCCAGTACACCGCTATCCGCGCACCCTTCGCGGGGCAGGTCTCCGCGCTCAACGTCAATCCGGGCATGTACGTGGGCCTCAACACGCCGGCTTTCACGCTGGTCAGCTCCAGGCGCGAGATCGACTTCAGCGTGCCGCCCTCGGACGCGGCCGCGCTCCGTATCGGCACGGTCATGCGTTTCACTCACGACGGCAAGGACTATCCCATACGCGTATCGCAGACGCCTTCCGCGCCGATCCAGGGGATGGTGCCCATGGTGGCCTCCATCGGCGCAGCCTCGGATCTGCCCTTCGGAAGCGTCGGAACGGTGAGCTATACCCTGTCCATGGCCCATGGAGCCCTCGTGCCGGTGGCCGCCCTCTCCACGCTCGAGAACCGGAACTACGTCTTCACGATCGAAAACGGGAAGACCGTGCGCAAGTACGTGACGATCATCGCCGAGGCGGGCATCACCGCCGCGGTATCGGGCCTCGACAGCGCGGCCACCGTGGTGCTCAACCCGCCGCCCGGACTCCTCGAAGGATCCCAGGTGCAGGCCAGCATGGTCCGGGACCCCGCGGCCACAGCCACATCCCAGACGGCGGGCAACTCATGAGCAAAGTCCGCGATTTCGAGGCCCAGATCTTCAACAAGATCAATCCCGCCGTCAAGTTCTCGGTGACGCGCTACGTCCTCGCCATCGGCATCTTCGTCGCCATCGTGGCCTTCGGCCTCGTGAGCACGGGGAGCCTGGGCATCGACCTCCTGCCGAAGATCGTCGTGCCCGTAGTGACCGTGTCCACGAGCTATCCCGGGGCCTCGGCCGGCGTCATGGACCAGCAGGTCACGCAGGTGGTGGAGAACGCCGTCTCGCAGGTGAGCGGCATCACGGACATCATCTCGATCAGCCAGATCGGCTTCAGCCGCGTCATCATCCTCTTCGACCTCACCGTCGACAAGAACTCGGTGATGAACCAGGTCGCCGCGCAGATACAGAGGGAGACCAAGGTCTTCCCCAGCGGCAGCAACCCGCCGGTCGTGGGCACCTTCGACCCCAGCTCCGCGCCCGTGCTCCAGTTCGGCGTCAGCGGGGGAGGGGCGAGCCTGGCCGACGTGGGCGACTACATCACGAACACCCTCCAGCCCGCTCTGGAGCGCGTGAACGGCGTGGCGGGAGTGTCGACCGACGGCAATCCCACGCGGCAGTTCAACGTCCTCCTCAATCCCGACAAGCTCGCCTACTACAGCATCTCGCCGCAGGAAGTCATCAGCGCCATCTCGAACTCGGCCGTCCAGGAGCCCATCGGCACCATCACCACGAGGGGCAACTCCCTGACCTTCTCGACGCAGAACGTGCCGGGCAACCTCGACGAGATCCGCAAGATCCCCGTGGACCCGAACCGCGGCATCTCGGTGGGCGACGTCAGCGTGGTGCGCGACGCCCAGGTCGAGACCGACGACGCCCGCGTCAACGGGATCCCCGTGGTTCTCGTCTCGATCCAGCAGACGACCGACTCGAACACCATAGCCGTCGTGGACGGGGTGAGGAAGCTCCTCGCGGGGACGACCCTTCCCGCGGGCTACACGATCACCTATTCGAACGACACGACCGGCCCGATCCGGGCCTCGGTGCAGTCGACCTTCCACGAGCTCTTCATGACCCTCCTCGTGGTGGCCCTCATCGTCCTTCTCTTCCTCGGCAAGCCCAACACGGCCTTCTCGGTCATCCTCGCGATCCCGATAGCCATCTCGGCCTCGCCCATCCTCTACCGGCTCATGGGCTTTTCCTTCAACCTCGTCTCCCTCCTCGCCCTGGTCATAGCCATAGGCGTCGTGGTCGACGACTCCATCGTCGTGGCCGAAAACGTCGAGCGCTACCGGGCCATGGGCTTCAATCTCAAGGACTCGGTGCTTAAGGGCGCGAGCGAGGTCTTCAGCGCCGTCGTCGCGGCCTCGCTCTCGCTCCTGTCCGTCCTCCTGCCCGTGAGCTTCATCGGCGGCTTCATCGGCATGTACATCCAGCAGTTCTCGCTGGGGCTCGCCGCGGCCGTCGCCTTCTCCCTCCTGGAGGCCCTGCTCTTCCTGACGGTGCGCCTCGCCTATACGCCCGAGGGCCGCGAGATGGACTGGCGGGATTTCGGGCGCGACTTCCTCCGATTCCCCGACGCGATCCGCTGGGGTTTCCGGGTCTGGAAGAAGGGCTTCGGCATCGTCTTCGGCGTCCTCATAGGGCTCGGCCTCCTCGTCACCAGGCACGCCGTCTTCGTGCCGGCCCTGATCGCCTATCCCCTGGTCCTCGGCCTGGCCAACTACTTCATCACGATCGCCCTGGGCTTCATAGAGGCGCTCACCCACATGCTCCACGGCTGGACCGAGTACGTGGTCGAGAAGGTGCGCGACGGCTATGTCAACACCCTTGGCAAGCTGCTCAAGCGGAGCGCCTGGATCCTCATCGGCTCGGCCGCCTTCCTCGTGTTGAGCACCGTCCTCGTGCTGCCGCACATCCCCTTCAACTTCGTGCCCAACTCCGACTCCGGCAGCCTCGAGATCAACACGAGATTCCCCTCGGGTACGCCGATCAACGTGGCGAACGATGTGATGGGCCAGTTCGAGAGCTGGCTCTTCACCCGCCCGGAAGTGGTGACTGTCCAGACGATCGTACAGCACGGCTCCGAGATCACGGTCACCCTCGGCGACATCCACAAGCGCAAGAACGCCTACCTCCTGGCCCAGGAATACCGTACGGCCCTGCTCAAGATCCTCGTAGACACGGGGCACCCCTCGGCCCGGCTCCAGGTGGGCGTCGGCGGCGGCTTCCGGGGCCAGGGCAGCGCCCTCGAGCTCAACGTGGTGGGCGCCGACATCAACGCCCTCATAGGCCGGGACCCGGCCATCCTCGACGCCGTCCAGCATAATCCCTACGTCTCGGACGTGACCTCGGCGCTCTCGGACACGACGCTCGAGAACGATTTCGTCCCCGATCCCTCCAGGCTCAAGGGCACGGGCATCTCGGCCCAGACCATCGCCACCGCGCTCATGACCTATACCACCGGCGTCCAGGCGGCGAACGTCATCACCGGGGGCCTCACCTACCCGATCTGGGTCCAGCTCGACCCGACCTACCTCTCGGGCGGCCAGAGCCTGCTCTCCCTGCCGGTGTACTCGAGCACACTCCAGACGAACCTCCAGGCGGGACAGCTCGGCAACTTCGTGATCAACGAGGTGCCCGTGGCCATGAACCGCTTCGACCGCCTGTACACCGACCAGCTCACGATCAACCTCAAGCCCAACGCGCCGCCCCAGCTCGAGGTCATGAAGCAGCTCACGGCCGATCTCTCGAAGCGCGGCCTCCTGGGCAACGGGGTGGAGCTCCAGACGGGCGGACGCTTCAGCCAGGCTGCCCTCGCGGCCCAGCTCATGACGACGGGCTCGATCACCTTCCTGCTCGCCATCTTCCTCGCCTACCTCGTCATGGCGGCCCAGTTCAACTCCTGGCGCTACCCGGTCTACCTCCTCCTGCCCGTACCCATCGCCCTCGTCGGCGCCCTCCTCTTCGTCTTCTTCAGGGGCGGCGGCCTCGACATCTTCGGCATCCTGGGCCTGTTCATGCTCATAGGCCTCTCGGCCAAGAACGCCATCCTCTACCTCGACTTCGTCGTGGAGCGGCTCGGCAAGATGCCCTTCACCGAGGCTCTCATCGATGCGGCGCGGCTGCGCTTCCGGCCCATCATCATGACCACGCTGACGGTCCTCGTCATCAGCTTCCCGCTCGTCTTCTCGACGGGACAGGGCTCCGAGTACGGCCAGCGGATGGGCGTGGTCATGTTCGGCGGCATCTTCTTCTCCGCCGTGCTCACCTTCTTCGTGGTGCCGGCCGCCTTCTACCAGTTCGAGCGCAAGCGGCAGGTCGCCGTGGAGGGCGAAGCGCCGGAGTCCGGACTCGGAGGCGGGGGCCCTGAGGGTTCCGCCGAAGGCTCGGGGAGCGAGCCGAGGGATGGAACGGCGGCGGAGGATTTCTCCGCCGAGGACGGCCGGTCCATGACCGCTCCCTCGACGAATCCGGGGCCGCGCTCCGGGGACGAACCGGACACGGAGGGCTACGGCCTATAGCGGGCGCCCATTCACCCTGCACCTATACATAGAAAAAAAACTCCCACACGTGGACGAACCGTGCTATCATGGGGCATTCGTATCGGATGCAAGTTCAAAACGGCGTGCCGCGCTTCGAGAGGGGTATGGGCATGGAAAAAAGCGATTCACTGGATTGCGAGCCGTGCGAGGATGCTGTTCCGGATGGAGAGGCGCGGCCGGCCGAAGAGGCCGTGCCCGCGTTCGTCGACCGCGAAACGACGACATCCGCCGCATGCATCCACACGCATTGTCGCTTCAATTTCACAGGCGGCATAATTCGCTGATGTTTCCCGATCGGCCGGGGAGACAATCCGGCGCGCGACTACGGAGGTCGTCATGCGAGTCAATTTCGTCACCATCTACAAGGCGAGGATGGAAGAGTCCATAGCCTTTTACACCAAAGTCCTGGGCTTCAAGATCGCCCGCGACTTCGCCGCCGGGCCGGGGCGCCGGATCGTCTTTCTGGAAGACGGACCGACCCAGATCGAGCTGATAGCCGACGCGGACGTCAAGGACCGCGCCAACGGCGACATCTCCATCGGTTTTCATGTCGACGATATCGAGGCGGTGGCGGATCTCCTCAAATCCAAGGGCGTGGCCATCGCCGAAGGCCCTACCGCCTTTCCGACCGGCGTCAAGATGATGCGCGTCCTCGATCCCAACGGCGTGGCGCTCGGCTTCGTGCAGGAATCCCACTAGCCCGGTTGTGAGCTCGGCATGCCGAGGCTCCGGTCCTCATGCGGCCGAAGAGGCCGCGGCGCGGCGTTCGGAATGCCGAACGCTCGCGCCTCGTCCTTAATCCTTTTTGCCCGTCAGCTTGATGATATGGTAGCCGAACTGGGTGGATACGACGTCGGAAATGGAACCGACGCCGAGATTCTTGCAGGCGCTTTCGAAGCTGGGGACCATCTTGCCCGGACCGAACCAGCCGAGGTCTCCTCCGGCCGATTTGGACGGACAGGTGGAAAACTCGCGCGCGAGCGAGGAGAAATCGGCCCCCTGCTTGGCTTTTATCTTCAACTGTTCCGCCTGGGCTCTGTCCTTGACGAGTATGTGACTCGCTCTCCATTCCATTCGCAACCTCCTCCGATGAGGCGCGGTATACCGCGCCGACGCGCATAGTAGCTGAATTTTCTTCGAGTTTGAAGGCCGTCGCAGATCGGTTTTCCGTCCGTAGCCGCCGCCGTACCTCCGGGGGCGATCGCTCCGCTGCTCCGGGAATAGGTTATGCGACCCCGACTTCCTCGGGGCGCGGCGCGCAGGCGCCGAGCGAGGCCACCCAGCCGCGCTTGTTCCACAAGGCGCAGCCGCCTCTCGTCTCGGTGAGCTCGGCGTGGCGGTCGCGGATCGCGGCCATGAGGGGCGAGTCGAGGGCCTCGGCGAGGCTCGCCGCCTGGACGCTCGAATCGCTGAAGGGGGCGAAGGGGCAGGCTTCCACGCGACCGTCGGCGGCGAGATGCAGGAATCCTCGGCCCGCGGCGAGGCAGCCGCCGTAGGCTTCTTCATCGCCGGGGAGCTGGATCACCCCGAAGCTCAAGCCTTCGAAGCGACCTTCCTCAGCCAGGGCGGCCTTCTGAGCGGCTCCGAGCACGAGTTCATCGGTGCCGGGCGCGACGGGCACGTATTCTATGAAGAAGACCGCCGAAGCCCCGAGCCCCTCGAGGCTCTCGAGGAAGGGCCGCGACATGGCCAAGTCCGCGTTGCGCGAGGTCAGGGTGATGGACAGGCCGAAACAGCCGCCGCTTTCGCGCAGCATCGTAGCCGCCGCGAGGACAGCTTCGTGGATGCCCGAGCCCCGCCGATCGGCCGTGTCCGCCGCCACCCCCTCGATGCTGAAGACCGGGACGAGCCGCGAGCGGGCGAAGAGTTCGACGGCCGCATGGTCGACCAAGGTACCGTTCGTGAAGACCGGCAGAAGGACGCCCGGCAGCGAAGCGGCCCGTTCGAGGAGGCCGCGCCTGAGCAGCGGCTCACCGCCCGCGAGCATGATGACCCCGACCCCGAGCTCGACAGCCTCTGCGAAGAGGGCCATGAACCGATCGTCGTCGAGCTCCGGCCCCGAACCTGGCCTCAGGGCTTTAGAATAACAGCCCGCGCAGTCCAGGTTGCAGCGGCGCGTCACGCTGGCTATGAGCACCGGGGGAACGACTTTCCCCGCCCGCGCAGCCGACCAGCGGCGCCGGGCCTGCCGCCGCTGGAAATCGAGCGCGGCCAGGGACGCAAAGGGACCCTGCGCGCCCGGCGCACCGTGGCGCAAGGTCTTCTTGAAGAACTCGAGCAAGCGGAGATCGAAGAGAGAGCTGGCTTTCATGCTACCACTCCTTGAGCTGGTCTAGCCGCCCCCATCGGGGCGCGGCATTCCTGCGGGCGAAGCCGCAGAAGCTGAAGCGCCCAAGCCCGGGGGGCCAAGGGCGCCTGTCGAACGAGGATAATATAACTAGGCTTCTCGATGGAGTATAGGAGATTAGAGGATAATTAGATAAAAAAAGCGCCTCTGGCGGGGGGCGCTTGCAAAGCTAGACTCTTTATAGTGTTACGAACTTTTGGGATGGCGCGAAGTGCAGGACCCGTTCGAATCCCGCCGTTCCCGCTTCAGGGCGCGCTTTCCACGCCACGCCAGTGCTTAAGTATCATGCTGGCCGTGAAATAGACTCCGATTTCGTACCACCATCGGCGTGCCGCGCCGAAGCCTCCTATCGGTATTTGGCCTGGAACTCGGCGAAGAGCCTCACGACATCCTTGATCCGCTCGGTCGGGGGAAGGATCGTGGTGCGGAAATGAGCCGTGCCGGGCAGCTGGCCGAAGCCCGTGCCTGGGACGACGCAGACACCGGTCTCTTCGAGGAGGGCCATGCAGTAGTCCTCGTCGCTGCGGCCGCTCGGAAGACTGATCTTGGGATAGGCGTACATGGCGCCCGCCACCGTGTTGCACTGGACGCCCGGGATCTTGTTGAGCCCTTCGGCGAGCAGGAGGGCGCGCGAGCGGAGCTCGGACAGGATGGCGTCGCGCTCCTTGGCGTACTGCTCGTAGCTCGGCTGGCCCTGCTTGGGCGGCTTCACCATGCAATACACCGCGACCTGGCCGGGCAGGTTGGAGCAAAGACTCACCGACTGGAGCTTGGTGATCTGGGCTACCACGTCGGCGGGGACGTTGCGGATTTCCATGTAGCCGCCGCGATGGCCGCATTCGCCCATGAAGCCCTTGGAGCAGGAATGGAAGGAGAAGAGCGAGACGCCCGTCTCTTTCTTTTCGGCCATGACCTTGGCGAAGGAGACGAACGTATCGCCGGGGCGGTAGACATTCTCCTGGTAGACCTCATCGGCGAGGATGGCGAGACCCTGCTCGCGCGCGAAGTCGATGATCATGCCGATGTTGTCGCGGTCGATGACCGAGCCCGTGGGGTTGCCGGGATTGATCACGCAGATGGCTTTGACCTTGACGCCCTTCCGCCGGGCTTCGGCGATCGACTCCTCGAGGAGTTGCCGGGAAAGGCGCCAATCGTTCGCCTCGTCGAGGTAATAGGGCACCTGAGCGCCCTCGTACAGGGTGATCGTGGCGGAGTATAGGGGATACTGCGGGATCGGGATCATGATGCCGTCGCTGGCATCCGCGATCAGGATGCGCAGGGCCGCTTGCACACCCTTGGAAGCTCCGTCGGTGAGGTAGATCGCCTCGGGATCGGTTTCAATGCCGTCGCGCTCGCGGATGAACTCGGCCACCGCGTCGCGGACCACGCGCAACCCCTTGGATTCGGAATAGGCGCCCAGGCCGTGCTTCGAGCCCGCGAGGATGCGCTTGGCGGCTTCGACTGCGTCGGAGGAGAAGGAGGACGTGGCCGACTCGATCAGCTCGGGATATTCGCAGAGGGCGAGGACCTGCCGCAGGTAGGTGAGCGGCTTCTGCTCGAGGGCCTGGGGATTGCCGATGTTGCAGTAAATGATTTTTCGGCCGCTTTTCTCGAGTTCCGCGGCCCGGGCGACGATGGGACCGCGGACCGCATACTCCGTCTCGATGACTGCCTTGCCGAGATCGGCGAGCTTTATGGGCATGGAGAGCCTCCTTGGAACTGTGCGTCGGAGACGATTGTAGCATCACCCGATCGAAGGGCCAAGGGCCGTCGTCGGCCAGGTAGTGCTGCAAACCGTGTGGACGATACAATCGGCCCAGTTCCGCCTGGATTTCTGCTGGCTCGGGCCGGGGTATCCCGATTCATCGGCGAGTTTCATCACACTACCGATCTGGCGCGGTCGGCGAAGCTTTGGCTATACTGCTTCCAGCTGCGCGGAGAGCAGGATGAGCCATAGAGAAAGCGCGGAGCGCCGAAGCCCTGCGCTTTGAGAGAACATCATATCGGAGCGGAGTGCTAAAGTGTCCAATAGTCTGGTTCCCCTTCTTGTGTTCGGCATTCCCGGCATCATCTTTCTCATGATCGGCCTCGGATTCATGGTCTACCGGGGTCTGCTCTCCATGCCCCCGAAGGACGAGGCCTTCATCCAGGCCTGGTGCCGCGAGCGCGGCGACCTCGCGGACGAAGACCTCGAGCTGCCCTGGCTCGTCGAGCGCGTGCCTTCTCCCCAGGGCTACGAGATCGTCGTCCATGCCCTCGAAGGCGAGGGCGACGGTCTCGTCCTCATCCAGCACGGCATCACCTGGTCCTGGCTCGGCATGATGCGCTATGTCCGCGCTTTCCACTCCGCGGGCTGGACGGTGGTCGCCCTCGACTCGCGCGGTCACGGAGAGACGAAGGGGCCGAGGCCGAGCTACGGCTGGCACGAGCGGCACGACCTCAAGGCCGTGGCGGACTGGGCTTACGCGCGCTTTGGGCGCGCGGCGGGCTCCGGGCCCTCGTCGGGCGGCTCGGCTACGGCGTCGGGCGGCTCGGCTACGGCGTCGGGCGGCTCGGCTACGGCGTCGGGCGGCTCGGCTACGGCGTCGGGCGGCTCGAGCGCGCCTCCTGCGGAGCCCGAGACAGGCGCGTCGGCCCAGGCGGCCGGCGGCCTTTTCGCGGTCCTCGGCGTGTCCATGGGCGCCGCTTC
>Ga0307376_10000427_pt1 | contig 52089 bp, 96 predicted proteins | sample TR2MG_FD_202536 | JGI IMG/M metagenome (GOLD analysis project Ga0307376, IMG submission 202536) | Soil microbial communities from Risofladan, Vaasa, Finland - TR-2 | ecosystem: Environmental > Terrestrial > Soil > Coastal area > Acid sulfate soil | place: Finland: Risofladan, Vaasa | collected...
GGCTGGGTACCTCGAGCGCGTGGCTGGTGACTATGTTAAGAAAACAGGTAGACCCGGAGGTTACTACACCATCACACCGGAGTGTAAGTGGTGGGGAGAAAGGGGGTTCCCTGAATCTGGGTGGTAACAATGGATAAGATGATACCTATGAGTAAAAGCAAAAGTGGGGAGCACGTTTTGAGTTGCTTTACTCATCGGCGTCCGTTAAGGTTCTGGGTAATCAGGCGTAGTCACAATAGCGCTAACATAGGTGTAAGTACAGCAAAGTGGGCTATATGCGCTTTTGGGGCGTATTGTATACAGCACATTCCTATTTACAGTACTAACTAGTAGCTTATAAATTATAGGCTAGCGCGCTAGCAAAAAAGATGGAGGGTTAAGGCAATGGCTTTACTACCGTTTAAAAAAGATTTTACATACGCCATTTTCTACTCGCAAATATTATGTAAAGTTGAACTGTGCAATGGGAAAGCTATTCAATTTGTGGAATCTTGTTAAAATTGACGTTGAACATACGTCTACCATATAAAGCAAAAGTGGGGAGCAAAACCTAAAAAGCTTTTATCATTGGGTACTACGGACCCTATTAAGGAGTATTATGGTTAATAAGCCAATTAAAGCATCCCAGTGGGAGCTTGAGGGATCCTTTGATAGGGTTACCTCAATAGAGGAACTAGTAAACGCCCCCCCTTTCAGGGAAGCTAGTGATGATCGAGGACAATCTGTTACCCAAGCTGCCAGGATACCTACATGGCTTCATAGAAGAATAGTAATGCTCAGGGAATCAAAGAGTTCCCCCTACATGTTGAACTCCGACGTAGTCAGGGATGCTATATTCGCCGGTTTGAGGATTATCAATATGAGGTACCAATCTACTCCTGATTGGGGTGTAGAGCAGAAGATGTCTGAGGTCGTCGATACTGCTGCTTGGGCTAAGAGAATCAAGGAACAGTTTACCCAGCTTGAGACCAGTTTAGGTGACCTCTTCACAGAGGGGGACGAGGAGAAAGCCGCAGAAAAGCTTACTGAGTACATACTCTATGCCGCAGAGCTGACTAACGAATGGCACAGGAGTAGAGTATTCAGGCTTCTTGCAAGGAGCACTGTTGTCAGGGACCTGTACGACTACTGTAATGAATCGGCTAGGTTACTCCTGACAGAGTCCAAGGAAGATATAGGATACATTGATAAGAAGAGCAAGAACAAGGGAGGGCATAAGTAATGAAGCCTTCTGATCTAGGATTACCGGAGAAGTTTGCTGAGTGGAGGCCTCATCAGCTAGAGGTTGCAGCTAAGATCAATGCCAGCCGGAAGTACGCCTTCCTGCTTGATAGCCCAACTGGTACTGGGAAGTCTATTATCGCCGCAGCTGTCCAAAGGATATCTGGTAAAAAGATGAGATACCTGACCACCACAAAGCAACTCCAAGATCAACTTCTGAAGGATTTCCCCTATGCTGCTACCCTCAAAGGTAGGAGTAATTATATCTGCCTTAGATACCCTCGCATGTTCCCCGTTGTCAGTGCTGAACATTGTACCCACAAAGCTCCTAAAGAATGCCCGCACGTAGATAGATGTTACTATCTTAAGGCTAAGGAGGCAGCCCTCGCAGCACCATTAGCTGTGTTAAATGCTTCTTATTTCCTCCATGAAGCAAACTACGTAGGCACCTTTTCCAACTCAGAACTCCTCATGATAGATGAATTCGATACCATGGAAGATCAACTGATGAGCTTCGTGGAGGTCAATGTTACTAGAAAGCAACTTGACAAGATTGGTCTTCCCCCACCGAAGTACAAGACGAAGTTTGAGTCTTGGGTGGAGTGGGCTCTTCCTGCTGTTAGAGGATTAGAGAAAGAGATCAAGGATATCAAGTTTGAACAGGAGCAGGCTTGGGGTTTAGACGACTTTAGTCTGATAAAGAAGCTCAGAACTCTGGAGAGGCTCCATAGCAAGTTGTCCTTCTTCGTGAAGGAGGTGGACTCTTCTTGGGTTTGGTATCCTGGCGACGATAGGTGGGTATTCAAGCCTGTCTGGATAGCCAAGTACTCAAACGGTACATTATGGAAGCATGCTAAGAAGGTGATTGGGATGAGTGCAACCATACTTGATCCCGTACAGGTAGCTTACAACACTGGGTTGTTCCAGAGGACTGAAGGATTATTTGACCGTATTGCTCTCCCCTCCCCGTTTCCTAAGGAGAACAGACCCATATATTATGAACCATGTGCTAATGTTGTCAGTAAGCTGATGAACGTAGCCTTACCAAAACTTAATGCGGCTGTGACTAGGATAATGGAGAAGCACCCCAACGACAAGATATTACTTCACACAGTCTCCTATAGAGTCAGGAACTATCTACTTGACCACCTTCCCAAAGGTAGACTCATAACCCATGCTACTACCGATAGAGATACTGTCCTGACGAGATTCAAGAGTAGCAATAAACCTCTTGTGTTATTATCACCAAGTATGGACAGGGGCGTGGATCTCCCCAAAGAAGAATGTCGAGTAGTGATAATCGCCAAGTGCCCGTATGCAGATATATCTGATCCGCAGACCAGTAGACGTGTATATGGGAGCAAAGACGGCAATAAGTGGTACTCCCACAAGACTATTAGTACCATTGTCCAGATGGCTGGCAGAGGAGTAAGGAGTTCAGATGACCACGCGTCTACCTACATACTTGATGAGCAGTTTGGTAGGCTAGTGACCGAACATAGAAGTATGTTCCCGGCTTGGTTTTTAGAGGCGATAGTATCATAGTATGTATTATAGAGCATCCTAAGGTGCAATATACCGGAAAAAGTCGGCTGAGAAAAGTTTTCTCCTAAGCCCCATGAGAAGGGTTTACTTTGCGCTTATGTTAGTGTATAATAAGGGTATAATGAGTACAAAGAGACTACAAGTGTTTGTTGACAAGGGCGTACACGACGCTCTGAGGAAGTACATGGAATCCAAGTATGGACCTAATCCACGGAATCTATCTTCAGTTATCCAAGGCCTGATTGTCAAAGAACTCGAGAGTGAAGGCTTCTGGGGTAAAGGAGACAGGTGGAAGATTGAAGAAGGGGGGTGATGCTCGTAATAATACCAGCCAAGCAAATTGATCTTTGAAGAAAGGAGAAAGTATGACTGAGGAAATGAAATCTGCATGGGAACCGGAAGCCGGTCTCCCTAACGACTTCGATGGATGGATGACCAACCCTAGGTTTGGGACCAGAGAAGAATACCTGCAGAAGGTTCAAGTGACTGCACCTGGAACTGTATCCGGACTCATGTTCCTAGTTGACCTAATCAACAAAGACGGTGAGTTGGAAGCAACCCAAGGGTGGTCGCTCGGAACTGGCTGGATACCCTCGGATGATGGTATGGAGATCAGTCATCCTAAGAGGTCCAATGTCGTGAAGAACTCGCTGTATGGTAGTCTTCAGGTCAGAGTTACCAAGGATCTCGGGGTGAAAATGGACGACAGGGGTCTTCCTACTCAGGCTAAGAGTTGGGATGGCCTTGGTTTCCATTGGAATATCGAGGATCATCCAGTCGTCTCTCGTGGTGAGTCAGATGCACCTAAAACAGCTCAGGGCCTCATGCCCACAGATACTCTTCCAGAACTGAAGGGCGCCAAAACTGCGAAGGCCGCAGCTCCCGCCGAACTGAGTGATCTGGAGAAGATACTAGCCGAGATGGTTAACTCCATGGAACGCGGCGAATTCCAGCTCAGGGCCATGAAGAAAGAAGGAGTGGCCGCGGACGACACTCTGATGGCCAGAGTGCTCGATGATGGTCCTGATGGGTTCTACGCCACCCACAAGAAGTCCTAACTGATTGCCTGCTGGGGTGAAACCCATCACCATATGCTTATGGTGTCAGGTAGATGCCGTACAGGGCACGGTAGCCCCAGTCAGGCGACGGTAGAGTAATAAGGAGGTCATGATGACCGAGAAGAGGCTTCGACCTAAGTACACGGTATTCAGAATATGTCCAGATGGCAAACCAACAATTCCAGGACAGAAGTCCACAGACCCTAAGGACCCCGACTCTCCCTTTGTCCTCATGCCAAGGAAAGATATGGCTGCATTCCAAGCACTAGTCATCTACTCCCGGTATTGTGAGCCGGAACTCGGCAAGGAGATCAAGGACTGGCTGCATGTGATTGCAGCTGCAGGTCCACAATACGGTACACAAGGCATTAGGAACCGTAAGTACGCGCTGGATAGCTCAATCGACTCCAGATAACAGGAGGAACTTGGTGTGGACATTAACCATGTTAGCCATTCACAGATAAACATGTGGCAAAGGTGCCCTAAACAGTGGGAATTCCGGTATGTAAGGGGGTTAAAGGAACCCCCTTCTGCTGCCCTTTTTGAAGGTAGCTGCTACCACAGGACACTGGAGTTCTATTTTAACCAGAAGATGAAAACGGGTCGAGACTTACCCCTTGATGATTGTCTTGACCTGTTTGCTACCGTATGGGACGATAAGCTCCAATTGGACGAGAATATAGACTGGGGGGGTAAAAAGCCTTCCGTGATCAAAGACGAGGGAGTAGGACTAGTTGGGGCTTATAGGTCTGAGGTGTCCTATAAAGTTGTTCCAGTCATGGTAGAACATTATTTCACCACACAGGTGGCTGGAGTCGAGTTTGTCCTGATAATGGATCTATTAGACGAAAACGATGTAGCAATAGACCACAAGACTTCTAGCAGAATCTACACTCAGGATAAGGTAGATAGGGATCTCCAGGCTAGTGCTACGGCATTTGCTCTTGGAAGACCTATTGAGTTCCATAACCATGTGGCGGTCAAGGGTAAGTTTCCTCATATCCAGATAATAAAGACCTACCGAGCCTTGGAAGACATTGATTGGTGGAAACTAATGACCGCCAAGATAATCTTACAGATGAAGTCTGGTATCGCACCACCCAGACCGACAGATTGGTGGTGTGCACCTAGGTGGTGTGGATACTACGACAGGTGCAGAGGCAATCTTATGAGGAGAGCGACATAATACTTGGAAGTACGGAGGTAGAAGTATAGTGCCTATAAGAGAAAGAATACTTGTCACAGGAGTAACAGGTAGTGGCAAGTCATATCAGTGGCTTAAGCTCGCCGAGTCGTTATTGCATACCGGTGCAAAGTTCAGAGTTATCGACACGGACGAGGCTATCCCATATATGCTCGAGACCCAGTTTCCCCACCTGAAACCTGAGAACAAAGGGAATGTCTGGGTTTACCCAGGAGCAGATTGGAAGGAGTTGAAGGAAGGACTGGCGCTAATACAGAAGGAGAACCCTGCTCCAGAAGACTGGTTGATAGTCGATATGGCTGATGCTCCCTGGAGTTCAGTTCAGAGGTACTTCACCAGCGAGGTGTTTGATGAAAGCATGGGTGAGTACTTCCTTCAAATCAGGAAAGATGTGCGTGCAAAAGGTGGCATTGATAAGTTTGGCAAACCAATCACCAGCATTGTCAAAGAAGGTCTTAGTGGGTGGGTTGATTGGGTAGTTATCAATAGACTGTATGAGGACTGGATTTTACCAATCATCTACAGGACAAAATGTCATGTGTATATGACAACCAAGGTTCAACAACTTCCGTCGAACGAGAAGGATTCAGAGATTCTTGCCTTGTATGGTGGAATGAGACTGAGACCTGCAGGACAGAAGAATCTTGGTCATCAGATGCACACCATATTCCTACTCAAGCCTGGAATAGATAAATGGACTATCACTACTATGAAGGATAGAGCCAACAGGGGGTACTTCAGCAACATACCCCTTAACTCACTCTTCAAGCAGTACTTGGTAGTCAAGGCAGGATGGCCTCTAGCATGAAGTACTTAGTTTCTCCGTCCGACAGTGAACTAGCTCTTGCCTTAGGTAGAGATGCGATTATCAGTTCCATACCCGAAGATAAGGGTGCCGATGTCCTGGTCTATACAAAGCAGGGATTGATGGGTATCCAGAGAAAGGCTCTACCCCATGATTTCATATCCTCTATAACTGATGGTAGGATGACCAGGTTGACTAGTCTCCTGGCTAAACATTGTCCTTTCCGTCTTCTCCTCTGTGAAGGAAAGTTCAGGTATTTCCCCGATGGCCACTTGGCCCTCTCCGATAGGAAGATAAGTAGGTTCACCAGGGCACAGGTCCGTGGGATGCTCCTTGACATTAAGTTCGTGAAGGGAGTGGACTACGATTTCACTGAAGACATAGAAGACACCGCTAGGTATATAAAGACCCTGGCTGAGTTTATGAACAGGGAGAAGCACCTAGGTTTATTCGCCCGTCCTAGCGCCAAGGGTACTTGGCAGACGCCTACTGGACGTGATATCGATCTTTGGCTTCTCCAGAGCTTTCCTGGTATAGGCCCAACTACGGCTGAGAATATAATACTGGCATGTGGGAGTAGAGTACCATTGAAGTGGTCATGCTCCTTCAAACAACTGCTTAGTGTTCGTGGGCTTGGCCCTAAGACAGCAGGTGAACTTTGGAAGCAGCTCGGTGGTGATCTTGCTGATGTAGTCCATAAAAAGGTGGAAACTCATCCAAACGATATACTTGACAGGCTCGACGCAATGAAGAGGAAGATCTTAGATGCCTGAATTCGTGTATGCTTCTAATGACGGCACGACCGGAGACATGGCCGACTTGGGTTCTGCTCCTGTGCTAGCATTCGACACTGAAACTTCTAGCACGAACATTGGTACAGCGATGCCTTTTGGCTATTCGCTAGCGTACAAGGATTCAGGAGCTTACTACGTCGATGTACGCAATGACTTCTTCAAGTACCTGCTAGCAGATGAGAAGAAACCCAAGCTCGCCTATAGTGCCAAGTTCGACCGTAGTATGATGAAGAAGGTAGGGGTCAGAATAGATAATCTGTGTGATCCGATGATCGCTGCACATCTGCTCGAGTGGGAATCCCTATCCCTAGAAGCACAAGCAGGCATGTACTGCAACGTACATGTGCCTACCTACAAAGAACTCGGGAAGGACATAAAAGACCTAACTTTTCAGGAGGCGGCAGAGTACTCGTGCCCGCACTCTGCGATACTGTTTCCTCTATGGGCTCAACTTCGAGGACAGATGAAGAGACTCAGACTCCTTGATGTATTCTGGAACTTGGAGATGCCATTAGTACCCGTATTGTCTGATATGGAGTTGGATGGTGTACAAATAGACTTGGAGAAGTTCAAGGAGCTCGAGAAGTACTTTGACGGCAAGCTTACTGGAATGACAGATGACCTTAACCGGCTGTCAGGAATTCTGAATATGAACCATAACTCTCCGGATCAGGTAGCTGACCTGCTGTTCAAGAAGTTTCATCTTCCTCCAACACGGACTACAAAATCAGGGGCAAGACCAAGTGTGGGTGCTGATGTCCTGGAAAAGATCAAGAACAGACACCCATACATACCTATATACCTAGACTATAAGGAGCTCCAGAAGCTAAAGAGCACGTACATCACGTCTCTGATCAAGAAGTCAGTAAACGGCAGGCTCCATGGATCCTTTAACCAGACTCGTACTAGAACAGGCAGACTATCAAGCTCCGACCCTAATCTTCAGAACATACCTCAGCGTAAAGAGGAGGGAAAGAAGATCAGGACAGGTTTCATTGCACGTGAGGGTTGTGTACTCCTGAAAGCAGACTTCGACCTGATGGAGTTGAAAGGTTTGGCTTACTTCTCCCAGGATCCAATTATGTTATCTGCTTTTCTAGGAGGTCGAGATATACATACAGAGACCGCCATCAGTGTGTTTGGGGATAAGAAGCATCGTGGTAAGGCTAAGACCCTCGACTTCCAGATAGTTTATGGTGGTGGAGAATACCACCTCAGGAAGATGTTCTTCGAGGCTTATGTGAGGGCTGGAGAATGGATCAAAGAGGCACAACGTGAAGCCGCGGAGAGCCTTTATGTGAGGACATTATGTGGTAGGATAAGGTCATTCCCTGAATTTGATTCTTCCTACCCTAAGGATAGGGAGACTGCTGCCAGGGAAGCTATAAGCACGATTATACAGGGTTCTATGGCTGAGATAGTGAAGATTGGTATGAGAAGACTCTGGAATAGGATAAGGGATACAAGCGTCAGGTTGGTACTCCAAGTCCATGATGAGGTCGTCCTTGAGGTACCCAAAGACCTGGTGATGGATGTTGCTAAGATTGTCAAGGAAGAATTAACATACACCGAGCTTTCTCTACCATTTACCGTTACTATATCAGTAGGCCCAAATTGGAGCGAGATGGTCAAGCTGAATGTTTAATCTTAGAAGATAGGGGGGTTTAGTGGGTATCGAAGAAGACATGGAGAATATGTTCAAGTATTTTAGTCCCTCAGGCAAGTCATCTCCGGTAGAGATGGTAAAGGTCATGATGAGGTCTATGGAGATAAACATGCTCAAGACCATGCGGGTGCGAATAAACGTACGCCTTGGTGAGTTAGGTGGGGTAGTAGATAAGACTCTTGATCCTTTTGCCATATTAGGAGTAAACCCAGATTCGACGAAGGCTGAGGTACAATCAGCGTATAAGAAGAAGGCCTGGGCTGCTCATCCTGACCGCGGAGGTTCTAACAAAGCGATGGCTATGGTGAACGCAGCAAGGGAGGCAATCTTTCAACTCAAGGGTTGGAGTAAGTAAGGAGAATAGATGATGGAAATAAACGAAAAGGACGTACAGTCCTTAAAGAGGATCCTTGCCTACGAGATAACACTCGACAATGACAACCTGAATATGGGTTGGGAATGGATACAGGTGTCCATGTATCCTGCTACACTTCATAGACTACTTGTAAGGGGTCTTTTGAAATGCACGTACAAGTCCTCTAAGCACACCCACTACAAGCTAACTGAGGAGGGTATCAAGGTTGCCAAAGAGGGTCTTGGTGCTCCTGTGTCTGCTGTACCCCAGCTGATACCTGGTGAAGAACTTATTCCTGAGGATGTATTCTCTGACATAGCTGGCTATGATGACATTAAGGAGCTTGTTCGTGAGTCTCTTCTTACCGAGAAGCCTGTCCACGTCTTATTATATGGGCCACCATCGATCGCGAAGACCATGTTTCTCCTTGACTTAGAAACTGCCGGTGGTGAATGTGCACTTTGGCTACTTGGGAGTGGTGCTTCTAAGGCAGGCATGTGGGACCTCATAGCCGAAAGAAAACCCAGGTGGCTTCTCATTGATGAGTTAGAGAAGATGAGCTTGGTGGACATGGCTGGCCTTCTATCCCTTATGGAGAAAGGAAGGATTGTAAGGACTAAGGTTGGCAGAAGACTCGATGAGAAGCTAGATGTTTGGGTTGTTGCTTCGGCAAACAGAATACACAGGCTACCTTCGGAGCTCCTATCGAGGTTTGCTTCCCGTCAGCTTTATGAGTATAATGCCACTGAGTACAGGAAAGTAGTGGTGAATGTACTTGTCAAGCGAGAAGGGGTAACTGAGGAAAATGCATCTAAAATCGCGATGTGCTTGGTAGGTAAGTCTCATGATGTGAGGGATGCAGTACGTGTGGCTAGATTATCGAAAAGAATAGGGGTAGACAGGGCCGTGGAGCTGTTGGTCTCATGATTCTGCGCCTCCAATTTCTGCAATTTAGTGCAGGGATTACTTGCTTCAAGCAAGAGCAGCTCCTACTTTTCTGCATACAAAACTGTGCAAAATAGATACTGTAGCGAATGCATATTAGGTTGCAGGACGCAGACGCAGTGAATAAAGTTTGCAGAACGCAGGAAGTTTTTGCAGCAGTTGCATACACCATCTAAGAAAGTAATTTATATACTTCTGCAGCAAAACAGACTATAATGTAAAGATGAGTACTAAAGAAGACATAAGGGAGTGGCATAGGAGACATCCCACGTACGCTCGTGATAAGATGAGGAAGAACTACGTAGTTACTACTGTTAGAGGTAAACGGACCCTTGTCAAGACTAGTTGTAAGAGGAGTAGACCTAAAGAATGCGAGCTTTGTGGTAAAATACCGAAGAAGCTAAGTTACCACCACTGGGATCCGGAAAATCCCGTGGCTGGATTATACCTGTGTCATATATGCCACATGTTCGCTGAAAGGTGTGACGTCGGTCTCGACTTTATCATGAGTTATTTTGACCTGCGGGCTAGGGCAGAACGAGAAGTTGAGGAAGCAAGAAGCTTATTGGTAGAAAGGAGGTAATGATCATGAGTGAAGAAGATAATATTCCTGGTAGTGAGGAAGAAGAAGATGGGGACGGACTACCAGAACAGCCTGAATTCCTGAGGGATGAGGCGCCTGACCCCGACAAGAAGAAGTCTATGTATGTCAAATGGGCTTTGATGCATGGTAAACTCGAGGATACACTCATAGCGGAAGGTGCAAACCCAAATACAGTCAGAATAGGTGCCCAGGAACTAGAGAAGGAAGGTTATAGGCAGAGACCGGCGAGAGATGAAAAGTACAAGAATAATGTCGCCGTACACACCCAGAGTAAAGGTATCCAGATCTTTGCTAAGGGTTCACCTCCTGAAGCTCTAATCGAGAGCCTAGATATTCCTATTTCGGGTGCTGATGGCTTCCAGAGTGGAATGAAGTTCGGTGCTAGTATGATTGTCCTTGGAGTCAGAGTTGCCCAGGAGCTTTCCTCAATTGGTATTCAGCAAGCCAAGCCTATCATGGACATGGCTAGGGAAATGAGGTCCGGTGAAGCAGCTGCTGCGAAGGGTGCCGCTACCGAAGCTGCCGAGATGGCGGCTAGTGAAGTAGGGGCACAGCTCTTACCCCATTTGGCTGCTATTGGTAAAGGTTCGGAGGCAGACCCGATGAAGGCAATGATGGTTAGGACGATGGAACCAATCGTCACAAGAATGATGGGGAAAATGATACCTGGAGGTGCACCAACGTCAGCGGACCCAGCTGGTTGGACCCGGAAGCAGGTATCAGCACCCAAGGAAGATAAAGCTAAATAGGAGGTAAACAAATATGGTGTTTGGAGTAGACCCAACGAAGGTTGCTGCGATGCAAAAGGTCAGCAAGTTTATCAATGCTGAAATCAAGGTTGATTATGTGGAGAAGAAGGTCGAGTTAGCTTTCTCGAGTAAGAATCCCGAGGCTGTCAAACTGATAAATTCCCTCCTCGACCAGTTCTCGGGTGGGTTAGCCCAACAGCTTTCCGCGTTCTTTTCCATTCAAGGCGAAATCACAGAAGTTGGCAAACCTGATGACAAAACACCGGCGTAGTTTTACCAAGAGGCAGCTAGAGACGGCCGTAGAGGTGCTGAAAGAATGCCGTACGGTTCAGAAGTGGGTCAGGGCCCAAGCGAAATTCCTGGGAATTGATCTCACAACTGCTGCGGGTAAGGAATACCTTGAGCGTGAGACCGAGATTGCTGCATGGAGGATCGTAAGGAGGTAAGCATGACTGAGAATATCATGTGTTACTGGCTAATCATCTACGAAGATGACACAACGGCTAAACAGTTCGCACTCACGCCTGAAAGGGCTATTGAAATTGAGCGAACGATAGCCAATAACCAAAATCCTATCAAGGCAATCATCAAGTTGCATGGAGTAAACAAGGAGGAAGAATCATGAAGAACAGCAGGTCGGCAATAGAGGTCCTGGGCTTTGAGCAGTGGGAGGCTCTAAAGGCTAAGGGGGCCAACATGGCTTCCCTTGGTGAGAAGGTGTCTGGTGGAAAGCCCACTGGGCGGGAGGGTATAATCATTGGGGTACTAAAGAAACTACCCTTGAGTCAGCTCAGAAAACAAGACATCATTCCAACCCGTGTGGAGGGGCTCGAGACTGATGTTGTTGAGTTCCACCAGGTCTACTTGCTCCCAAAAGTACAGGAGACAGACGAATATCGGACCGTTGAACATATACCAGCCTTTGGTGGTATCTCTATAGGCCATCCGGAGGTAACAGCCGGCACCTTGGGTTGCAAGGTCTGGAAGGGTGGTAAGGCTTATGCTCTTACCAACTGGCACGTAGGGAACATGAATGAGGGTAAGGTAGGCGACCCAATGTACCAGCCTGGACCGTATGACGGTGGTAACTCATTCAATACCCTGGGCCCTATCTTCTTCAAGCCAGGGGTAGCTATTTCTGGTGGGAATATACCAGCTCCTCCTAGTGACTGTCCTTGGTTTGGCGCCATAGTCTCTACCTCTAATCTTCTAGGTAGGATCTTTCGTTCTAGGACTAGATTAGCGGCTGTTAGGCCACAAGATCAAGAAATCAACATGGTGGACATGTGCTTGGTTGGGCCACTCACGGAGGATAAACTCATCTCGTTAATCTACGAGATCGACGACGTAGACACCCGGAACTGGTGCGAGTTCATGGTGGGTGACAACGTTTATAAGAGTGGCCGCACAAGTGGTGTCACGAGTGGTATCGTCAAGCGTACAGGGGTATCTATCACAGTAGGGTTGGGTGGTATTAAGTTCGCCGACTTCCACGACCAAATCAACTTCGACGACATATCCGAAGGAGGGGACTCCGGCTCAGCTATCTTGAGCAAGTTGGATAATTGCATAGGTTCCTTATTATTCGCCGGCAGCGATACCGACACCTTCGGCAACCGATGGAAGAACATTAGGGTTATCGCGGGCCTAGACTGATGTTCTGGCGGATAATTGGATACCTACTGATGGTTGGGCTTTTGACTATCATGGCCTTGATAGTGGTCATAATGATCCTTGATTCATGACGCTACCATCAACAAACTTTTATAGGAAGAGGATAATCACCCCATAGAATACACCACCCCGGTAAATCTAACTTTCGGTGTATACACTATGGGGTGATGATTTCTGTCCACCTCTATAAAAGCCAAATATCAGCGCACCTATTGCATAGTGCTATAATCATAATGTGCAGGTAAGGAAGCATACCGTCGTAGGCTACCTGAACCTGAAGAGATTAACGATTAGGAGGGTTTATTCTATGGGACTTGCAGAATCTAAGAGGAAACTCCAGAACAAGCTCCGGGTCATGCCTCAGAATTACCAAGCAGCCATGAGTGAGTTCATCGGCAAGGACGTATCCGGATCAATACCTGTGGCCAACTACAAGGCCAAAGTTACTCCTGCTGTCGCCGACAAGTGGGAGCGCAACCTAAAGAACGCCTTCGGGGCGTAGCAACCAAAAAAATAATCTTGGCTACTGCCTAGGCGACGGTAGGTATAAGTTAGCTAGAAGGAGAAAGGGATGATAAGGTCCCAGCAAACATCAGCGGTTCACGTGCCTGGAGCCCAGCAATCTTCTGTGCTTCCTAGGCAGGTGACAAGTATGCCGGCTACTACCACAACCTCTCAACTCGGCAGTGTCGATATGGGCGAGTTGATGGGTCTCATGATCACCATGATGATCGTCGTTATGATGATGAAAATGATGACCGGGGCTATGAGTGGCCTTACGTAGCCAGCAAATAATAAAGTAGGAGGGTAATCAACCATGACTACTAGTGTGAGCCAACTCGGTGGAATAGACATGGGTGAAATCATGGGTCTTATGATCACCATGATGATCGTCGTCATGATGATGAAGATGATGACCGGCGCCATGCAGGGAATCTAATAATTCTGCAAGGCGTCTAGTCCGCTGAGACAGAGTTAGTGACAAGGTAAAAATAAAAGGAAGGTATTCCATGAATAAACAGAGGACAGTGGAGAAATTGGGTCTAGTTAGAGCCCAGACTCTAACAACCGTTACACCGGACCAAGTAACCAACAGGACAGTTGGTGAACTTGGTGTTCTGCCCATCGGTGCGTACAAGGGTTCAGCGGCTTTTTGGGATCTTGACAAGGCCGTAAACCAGCCCCTGATCAGCGCTGAGAAGCAGCATATTCTGGGTATTCTTGATGGTCGAGAAGAAGACTATGATCTCCAGACTCTAGGTATCGTGGCCGCAGAGGCTATTGGCACCGCTCACGTAGGTACCCTGACTGTACCAGCGGGCGAAACCTGGTTTGTAACGTTTATCTCGACTACTCTACCTGCAAGTGGTGGTGCCAACATCATCACGGCCAATTGGTTCTGTTCATTATGGACAGATCGAGTAGGCGCTCTTGGGCATGGCCAGCCATTCCACGCTGCAGCCTTTGACTTCGGCGCAGGTGGCGGTAACCAGCTCGACGAGTTCACGACCGCCGGTCCAGTGTGGCTTAACACGAACAAGGACGTTGCGCTGAGGGCACCAGCAGGAACAGTATTTACTGTTATCTTCACCAACACTGTCGCGGTTGCGGCGGGTGCAGTGAATGCTACCCTTCAGGTGTTTGGCTACCTCGGCAAGCCATTAGTGGCCTAGAAACCGTAACCTTGTTACGATACATTCCCGAGGGTTACCCGGGGAAACCCGGGTAACCTGAGGAGGCCGGGGGATACGTTCCCCGGGAGAAAAAAGAACAGGGGGAAAAGAACATGCATCCAACTCATGCAGAATTCAATACAATAATCGAGCACGTGCTCGGTCATCGCTTGGTCAGTAGACCAAAGCAGGGGATTGAAGCGGTATCCCAGATACAGAACTACCGCACCGGCTCCCGACTGCAAGTAGGTCCCAGAGTCTACCATTATGGTATGGCTGGTGGGATACTAAATCCAGACCTGGGTGCACAGGCACGGAACCCGCAAACTGTCTCGCAGGAGATAGTTGGCGTAAATGCTGCCGCTGGTGCTCGCAGCATCGTTCTTACGCTTGACAACACCGATGGTCCTGCACAGAATGGGTTGCTTCCAGCAAACTACCTGGAAGGTGGTACCGTAGTAGTCTTTGCGGCTCTCGGCACCTTCATCAGAGGTATAATCACCAACACAGCAGTTACCGTTAATGCGGGTACCGCTGTGTTCACCGTAGAGCTAGACGCACCTATTCCGCACGCCATTACAGTGGCGGATGTGGCAGAAGCAAACGCAAGCATGTACCGGAATTGCGTACCATTAGCCGATTGTGTCCTTGCCGACACCTTATGCTCTTCAGTTGGTGTACCGTCAGTGGCGACGGTTGCCAATGACTGGCTATGGCTTCAGACATGGGGTCCGACTTGGATTGCTCCTGATGCAGCTGTTGGTGCCGCAGTTAACCAGAGGCTCGCGTACTTCGGTGGTGATGGTGCAGTCGCTGCCTTCGCTAATGATGGCGGAATACAGCAGATAGCCGGTTGGGTTATGGCCAACGATAAGGCTGGTGGCCAGGGTGCTCCATTCCTTATGCTAACAATTGATCCCTAGACCATGCGTGGCGGCTCAGTTAAGGAATAGCCTGCTCATGTGGGGTGTAGGGGACTGGATAATGCTGTAGAGCAGATGTAGCTACATCTGACAGAGCATGCTATTCCTAATGAAAGGGCTGGGCCGTACACGGCTTGGCCCTTGCTGTTTTGGAAGGAGGAGTTTGGGGGTATGTTAGACGTTAATAGGCAGGAGTATACGGGCACTGACACATCTGAAGCAGTAACTCCCCAATTCCTTCAAGCTGTGGTTCCTGTTGTCATGGACGCTGTAATTATAATAATTCTAATTTCATGGGCAGTCTCTGTGGCAAAGAAGGCTTGGAGAGGAGAAGAAGTTGACCTCTCGGAGTTAAGTAAGATACGGGGTTAAGAATATGAAGACTTATCTTGAAATTACCAAGATACACTTAGCGAACCCGACCCCACAGACGGATGAGACGGTCTGGGTCTCGGTAATGGTCAAAAACCTGACACTGTCTCCTATTACCGTTCGATGCAACGCCAATTTTAACGGTGTGGCTTTCATTCACTTCATCGACAAGATAGTTGCAAGCGGTCTGACATACACCTTTGGTGGTAACTTCACTATGCCTGCCGCTAACGTGATAATCAGTGCTAGCGTTAGTTATCTAGGAACGGATGATAGCTATCATCTTGATGATGAGCTCACTGCTAATATCACAGGGCAGCCTGGAGAACCGCCTGCTGGGTTGCCGCCCGGAGAAGGTAATTATCTTGATATCACCGATGTTATAATAACTCCAAACCCTCAACTTGGTGAGACGGTCTGGGTTTCGGTATTTGTCAAGAACAATCACTCCGGTGCTGTCAATGCAAGATGCCTTGCTAACCTTGACATTCTTACATACATTATCGCTGAAGACAGGGTTATTGCTAGTGGGGATACATACGAATTCAAGAACTGGTTCACGATGCCTTCCGGTAATGTAGTAATCTCCGCTTACACGTATCATCAGGCAACAGATGGTGCATTCTACTACAATGACCAGGCTATCGTGGATATTGGGGGAGTAAACATTGAAGAGCATCAACTCCAGGTACTCATATCCCCCGCTATCGGAGGTTCTGTAACAACCCTCCCCATGTCTAGGGACGGAAAGCTGTACTGGAATGATAAAGATACGGGTGTATTCATTGATGGTACCAACGTACAAGCGATGGGAATACCTAATTCTGGGTACATATTCGAGAAATGGACCGAAGATATAGTAGGCGGCATATCTTATGTGAATCCCAGCTACGTTCAGATGATGACACAACCCCGGGTACTGAAATGCTTCTTTGTACCCGGCGGAGATGGGAACGGGGATGGAGATGGAGATGGAGATGGGGAGCTTATACCCGGGACTAAAGTTAAGGATTACCTATATCCTCTGGCATCTACATACGTTGGGAATGCAGAAAAATGCACCTTCACTTTCTCACTAGGTCCTGAGCAAATTCCAGGCACGGATTGGCTCGCAGACCAGGTTATCAACAACTTCACGAGTGAGGTGGAAAAGCAAAATGCCAAGATGCTCAAACTTGAAGTTTATGAAGATGCTTCTCCGACTTGGAAGACGAACTATACGGTAGTAGCTACTTCAACTGCATCACCAGTCCCATGGCTGCTTATCATTGGAGCTGTAATGCTTTTACTATTCCTCATCCCTATTGTCTTCGTCATCATCGACATAATCAAATTCGTCTGGGCTGTAGGTAAGACAATATTTGACACGATAGGGGAGATTATACCAATGCTCATAATCGTGCTGATAATAACAATGGTGATGAAGATGTTCCCTGGAATCACCGGGAATAAACCCGTGCCCAAACTGGGGCCTGGTAAGGAAGTACTGCAACTCGAAAGCGGGAGGGTTTAAAGTGGATGACACCAGCAGCAACGGTATGTTCGACAAGATGGTATATGAAGCAATGACAGAGGTATCGACTAAGGGTTGGAAGCAAGCCGACCAGAATGCAGTAACCTTGGCTGCTTTCGGCATGCTTGGTAGGGTAATCAAAACTCACGTGAACACCCTCAAGAAACCATTTTGGTGGGCAACCGGTGTCATCGGTAGTGGGGTTCTTTGGTACATAGTGAGTGGAGCAATCGATATTATGAATGGGATGACTGGATAGATGAGATACGCAGTAATCCCAAGAGGCATTTCTGTGAGAGATGTGGAGGCAGGTATTCTGAAGGTAGGCGGGACGAACATAACCGTGAAGCCTATAGTTCGTCAGATATACTGCGATATGGATTCTGGGCAGGCGAGAGCATTGGCCTTAGATCCCAACATTACTGTTAAGGCCGTCACCAATGTATCAACAGACCAGACAGCAAGTCCACCAGGCATAGAACTACTGAACTTAGAGCCCACCTTCGCAGAGGAAACACTACAACTGAACCTCATCTATGAAAGCGTGCTGGCGGCCTATCTCCCAAAACTCACCGGGAGCGGGCTTACTGTGGCAGTGCTCGACTCCGGGGTCAGACACACTCATATTGCGCTCATAGATAAAGTCATTCTCAATGAGGACTACACTGGGGGAGAGGGCCCAGATGACCTGTTCGGGCACGGTACAGGTGTCGCTTCCGCAATAGCCGGCGAGAGTGATCCTGTATTTGGGGTTGCACCAGGTGCCAAAATTATGAACATGAAGGTGCTAGATGACTCAGGTACTGGGACGGAGGAGTGGGTCGTGAACGCGATAGAGCGAATCTGCGCCCTCGTAGCCGAAGCAAAAGAGGCTGGCCTACCTCTCACTGACCCCATGTACCCGAATACCATTAACCTTTCTCTTGGAGTTGAGGATGATGGTGATTATGACAGTCCAATGCGAGCCGCCTGCAGAGTCGCCGTTAATGAATACCAGGTCTCGGTGATTGCCGCTGCAGGGAATGACGGACCATTGCCTCGAACAGTCTTGACCCCCGCCGTTGATGGTGCTGTTGTCGCTGTAGGGAGCATCCACAACCTTGAGGACGCAATTATGGAGTCCTCAGCCAGAGGGCCGACGCTTGAAGGGCTGATAAAACCGGATTACGTCGCCTGGGGGCAGAACATTCTTGTCGCCGACCACGAGTCTGACGATGGATGGGTGAGGAAGTCCGGCACATCGTTCGCAGTACCTATTCTGGTTGGGGCGGATGGCCTCATGTGGGAGTTAACACGGAACACGTACGGCCAAGACACACGTATTACTTGGTATGATTGGATCCCAACCGGCACCACGTACACCATTAAGCCAGAAGGCGAATCAGATGAAAAGGATAACACCTACGGGTTTGGGCTCCCAGATATAGGAGCAATGATGAGTCAGATAGTCAGCCCAGCAGCCCCTGTAGTTGGCATTATGGAGTCCGTCGTTCCGATGATGGTGGTTATGATGATGGCGGCTATGATGATAAAGGTGGTGAAGTAATGGACAAAACAGAAAAGTCAATCGTAACAATGATGATGGTGATCATGATGGCCTCTATAATGGTTCAACTAGTCGAGGCATCCCAACCACCTCCCCCTGAGAATGAATGTCCTCTGTGTGACGAGGTCTTTTATACCTATGACGAACTGTACGCACATTTTATCAGCGCCCATCCTACTGAGCCGATAGATATAATATGGGATACGGGAGGTTAAACCGTGGAAAATATAGTCGCACCGAAAGCAATAATTGAGGGATTAGACCTAGATCCCACATTTGAAGCCGGTAGTACCCACACGGCCAAAGCAACACTGACTAATCCTACCAGTAGTGAGTTTACTTATATCGTGGAGCTCTACTTGGGTGTTGCTAAGGTTGCCACTTCTGGAATAGGTCAGGTTACAATACCCGCTGGGGAGTCGAGGGATATGATCTTCACTGTAACTATGCCTCTGGCTGCAGGTGACTATCAACCCTACCTTGATGTCAATGTTGGGTCGGACCTAGTTGCTCATTACGCAGCTACCGCACCGATAACTATCATAGTTACCCCATCCATAGAAGTGGGACCGATAACCTGGGCGTAAGGAGGATAGATTGGAATTCGATACTGGTGTATTAAGGACTGCTACAGTGTCTATATCTAATACCGCGGGAGTGGCATTTGATTATAATGGTGTGCTCTACATAGGAATAACCATGGCTGCTGTATCTCAGGTATCTTTCCACCTTGAGCCGGGTGAGTCTAAGGATATTAGTTTCCCGATAATCATGCCTACCATAGTGGGAACATATCCGGTATACCTCGACGTTTACTCGGGTGGATTACTGGTAACTCATTACAAGGCAACTGAGGATGTAGTTATTACCATCTCATTGCCTGTGGAAGGAGAACCCCAACTCGTATCAGCTGACTTAGAACTGATACCCGGAACTTTTGGTGGTTTCACACTTTCCATAGACACAGAAGTCTCATTGCCAACATGGGCGTACGCATACTGGAAGATCATCTTCAAGATCAATGGCGTTGACTATGAGTTCAAGTTCATATCAGCTGAATTGGCTCGGGAGCTAGCTGGGATAGCAGATAATTACTATTCTCTGGCCCAGCAGGCGGCAGTCATCAACGACAGGCTGAGTGTGATGGGGAGCTTCTACTACGGTATTGATATCTACGGTAACCAACTCGAACCTGGATTCGTCATCTCGGGTTATGAGCAATATCTTGACCAAGGAATGGCTGACGCTGGTGTTGTTGGCTGGTCTGCCCTAACACTCGAAGGACAGATAGCTTTCGATGCTGAATATGTGGAAATGCAGTCCGATCTGGACGATCTTTCTGTAGAGATTGCCAAGGTGCAGAAAGCCGTCTCCTTAATTCAGTTGGGAACCTATACGACTCTGGACTCATCGGGTAATACATCCATCCGCAGGTACTTTAGCTTCTTGTCTATTCCGAGTGGGAGCTATCCTGTAGTAGTTACGGGTGAGTGGAGATCCGCAGCCTGGGACGATAATGCAAATCTTGTACTCTCATCCGGTGCAGAATTCGGCCTAGGTACTATTCCCGCGCTGGAGGTATCATGATAAGTGGAACGGTAACAGTAGGCAGTAAACAGTGGAATGTTCAGGTAGCAAGCACATCATCTGAGTTGTTGGCAGGATTGAGCGGAGTCGCAGTCCTTGAAGTTGACAACGGGATCCTGTTTGATATGGGTGCTGACCAGAATGCCATAGAAATCAACATGTCTGAGATGCTGTTCAACCTGGATATAATATTCATAAACAGTACTCTTGGTGTTGTGGGTATTGCAAGGAATGTTGGCCCCGGCAGTACTCCTTCCTTTGAAGCTGTCGATCAAGGTGCTAGATTCTTCCTGGAGGTTAACGCCGGTGAAGCTGTAGACATCGAGATCGGTGATGGAGTTGCTATCGAGGGGATATCCTCAGTTGAGCCGCAGTTCATAGGGATGGTCTTGGGGGCAATCGGCTTAGCTGCTGTGGGTGCAACTACTGGTGTAGTCGTAACGAAGGCGTTAGGTGGAAGGAAATAGCATGGTATATGTGAATAAACTTAGGCAATCAATTGACGAAGAAAATAATGACTACCTGAAATACTCAAGACTCGCAGACGACTTGGATGAAGATGGCAACCACGATGGTGCGGTTAAGTTAAGGAATATAGCGGCACAAGAACGTGAACATGGCCGAATTATCTCAGGGATATTTAATTCCCTATCCCACAAGACTGAGGAGCCCATTTATCCCCTAGGTTATGGATGGCGTGGTGACAGGAGAGGTGAAAGTATTGAATCTGTCCTAAGAACATATCGTTCAGGTGATCTTGTGACTCCCGACCAAGAATTGGCATTACTTCGTAGGGATTATAAAGAAGGTGCATTATCTGAGAGCGGATATAACGCAGCCGTGAGAGAAGTTCTAGCAGGCAAACAGGGAGGTTCATATAGACCAGCACTTACACCTACCCCACCAGAAGGCGAAAGCCGAGAGTTCCCTAAGACCTATGGTGACTGGGTTAACCTCGCAGAAGATATCAAGACGAAGAACCCCAGTTCCCATACTAAGCTCAGTGTAAATATCTGCCTGTTGTCTATCTCTTCAAATAACCCAGATGCAGAAGAAGCTAAGCGGAAGTTGATGGAAAAGGCAAGGGAGCTCGGAATAGCATGATCATGCATAGTGGAATGCAGCTTAGTAATAATTCCAACCTATACAGCAAAATTGCTGCTAGATGTGCTACAATACACGTTGCGCGTATTTTCGGTGCAGGCTTATATAATGGTATCAGGCTTTGCAAATAGTACTGCAGATCAACCTAGATAAACAGGTGGAAGGGGGTTAAATATACCTCATGGAAGACATAGTTACCACTATTGTAGCATCGGGCATCGTAGCTAGCCCTGTAGCGACCGGGGGTAACCTGATCAATGATGAGTCTAAGCACTGGACAGCAGACTGCCACAAGAACAAGATACTCAAGATAGTCAACCCTAATGGTAGTCAGCTTGTAGGTGTCATAGACCATAATGGCGAGAACACTCTGCTTGTCCATACTGCTTGGACTAGCCCTATAGTCGCTGGGGCAAACTACTACATCCTTGCATCCTCCAACATTGGCCAAGCGCTCAGAGATGTTCTGGGTGGTGGAGCAGACATAAATGCCGCCAACCCACTAGAGGTTCATGACCCAAAAGTGGGTAGCCTCATCAGTTATGAAGGTACAACGACGGCTGATGGGGCTGCACTTGGAGCGAGTCTTATTTGTGCTGGTCTTGCTGCTGAGGCAGATTTCGACGGTTGTATAGCGATTATTACTTCAGGAGCATACTCAGGCCAACCTAGGGACATCGATGGTACCACCCTCGCTGGAACGGTAACACCTAATCGCAACTTCGGTGGTGTTATAGTTGCCGGGACATCGTTTGTTATCGCAGCTATAACTACTACCCCTGCTGAAGTTGCAGCTCTCACCGCGCTAGTCAACGCACTAATGACAGATATTGGTGATGCATCAGCAGCAACATTGGGGAGCATACTTGCGATACTTGGAGACCCTGCACAGAGCTTCTTGGCTATGATTGGCTATGAGGGTGCACTATCGTTAGCTAATAAGTTAACCGCTGCCCGAGCTGGTTATCTTGACGAGCTGGACTTTGACCTTCAGGATGCTTTGAGCACCATCCAGACAGATTTAGATAACCCTGATCAGTATAAGGCCGATATAGCTGCACTTGCATTAGAGGCTACTCTAGGCACCCACGATACAGATATCAAAAACCTCCTCGCCATTATTGCTGGGGCTGTTGGCCTTACCACCTTCGGGCAGGAAACCGTAGCGCCGATGGATGTCAATGGTACAACATGGAAAGACCTGCTGGATAAATCGGTCATCATAGTCTTTACCAAGCTCTGTGGGTTTAATGTAGCCAAAGCTGGCGGCTGGGCAGGTAATCCTAAGATCAGAATCGTAGACGGTGCAGGCACTAAGATATTCCCTCATCAGGACGAATACGAGGACACCGTGGACTTTACTGTTGGTGAGCAGGTTATCTTCAACATACCTGTGGAAGTACCTATCGCCGATGGTTACAAATTCCAATTCCGCTCAACCAATGCTGCCGACGGTGCAGGAGAAACCCTGGCTCTAACAAGCCTCGATATAGTGGAGGTCGGATAAATGAGATTTAGCGAAACGGCAAAGGGGCTCACATCATTAGCCATGCTTTTACCAAGTATATTCTTGGCTAGGCTTGGCTACAAGGAGAAAGATGAAGTCAGCCCGGATAACAAATACAACAACATATTTCATCAACCGACAGAAGAATACTTGGTCATGACACCTGTATTTTGCCCCAAATGCCATCAACAGGCATGTATGGCTGCTCGTGGGAAGGATGGTAAAACTCACGTTGCCCTGAATGGTAACACCTTTGTTGTTACTAGCATGGAGATCCCTTGCCCAAATGGTCACCCAGTCCATATAGGAGGAAGAGATGGACAGCGGTCTTAAATTATCTGGCATAATGGCATGTTCAGCTATCGTTATTTCGAATGATGCGCCGACCCTGGTAAAGACAGCTGCTCGATTAGCCAAGGTTGTCTTTGGAGCTCGCATACAAATATGTGATGGTATTGCTGACGATGTTGAAATAAACGCAGCAATAACCGCGGCGGCCGGGGGTTCAACTCATCTAAGTGCTGGAGGCTTTGATACTATTGCCACCATAAACTGCACAACACTGTGCGTAGGTGAAGGAGAACAATACGCAGGGACAAATGCTACTATAATTCGCCCCGCAGCTGCCGTAAATCCTGGTATTCAGATAAACCAACTGGGTCGCTTAAGGGAATGTGAAGTTCTCAGCGCTGATGGAGCGGCCAGGGTTACGGTTGAGATTTTAGGCGAGGCTCTCTTCCTTTACCGGAAGAACATACTCCATAATGTTCAGATTACTCAAGATGACCATACGGCAGGGAGCGTGGGTCTGCGCTTAAGAGCTCCGGCTGGCACTTATATTCAGAGTTGTACTTTGGGGCACGTACAGGTATTTGGCCATGAAATCTGCTCTCATTTTATAGCCGACGGCGCTGGATCGTATATCAATGATGTCCATATAGATTATCTTACGGCTTTCCACGGCGTCAAGCTTCTGGTGATGGAAAACAATGGAGGAACCTCTGTTGAGGGTAATTCCTTTGGGTATGTTGCCTTTGAACCTTTTGGCGCGGGTACGACTTATGGTCTACGGGCAATAGGCGCTGTATATACCAATATGTTCCCTAACGTCTTCTTCTGGGATTGGAATTTGACAACAGGTGACAGCATCGAATTCTCGGCTACCTCTGGGCGAAACTATATCAGGGGTAAACTTGATAGAGATACTATTGATGACCAAGGCGTAAATAACGACATCGAAGACCAATATAGGCACGGAAACGTCTTAATTGTTAATCCTATTCCAGGTAGAGGTAGCTTTACCAATCTAACCAGCGCCATTAGTTATTGCAATGATGCGGCTTCTGACAACCGATATAAAATCTATGTCTATGGCGACCATACTCTCAGCTCTACACCTGAGTTTAAAAGCTATGTTGATGTTATAGGTGTGGGTCTGGTCAGGATTACAGTAGACAGCACTGTAGCTTGTCGTGTTGCAGGCTTAACCGATGGCTCTATCGAGGGAATTCATTTCAAGGCTAACGATGCCGACTCAAAGCAATTCGGTTTGTATCTAGATGGAGCTACCGACATTACCTATAGGCTAATCGATGTCATTTTTGATGCCATCAATGACGCACAGGCTGGTTCTAACTATATGGCTAGTTCAGGCACTGGTCCTTACTGCGAAAGAGTTTCTTTCCAACCTACTACTACTGTAACCGTTTCCATAGCTTTGGAGCTAACAGGCACTGGAACGCCTGTTTTCAGGCATTGTCGATGTATTAGTAGCTCAACTAACAGTGATGCTCTCTACAACAGCGGAACTGGTGCTTGGCGCTGGGAAGGCGGCTATGTTGAGGCTGTACGGTGGGCGATTAACAATCAGAGCACCGTCGCAAACTCTCTCTTTGAAATAAGAGGGGCTTGGATGAAAGGTACTTATTGTATCCGTCATCTTGGCGGCGGTGGCAAACTTTCACAAGACCTCTTCCCGGATTGTGTCATGAGTGGTTCGGTTAGTGAGGTCTTGGGTACTAAGACCATCTCCCTTGGCATAAATGGAGACGGAGATACGGTTCTTACTGTTCATGGAACTTATAATCCTGTAATTATGTTTTCTGACGCCGTTGAACGCTACTGGACCCTAGGCTTTAAATGTCCGGACGACTTTATGGCGTTCACGAAGGCGGAAATGGTCTGGAATTCTCTTCCAGCCGCAGGGAACATATATTGGAATATGCAGGCTGGTTACGGGACGGCTGGGGAAGCCTACAACACTCATACAGATACCCCCGCATTGGGCGTCACAGCAACTGGTGGCGTTAATATACGCAATGTCCAAGAACCGGCCAATCCACTCACTATGGCAAGCCTTGCCCCCGGCGACAGAGGCGGTATCTATATACACCGAGATGCTACCAACGTCCTCGATACGCTTGATCAAGCGATATGGGTAGAAGATGTCATAATGACTTACGTTGGGTTTAAACAGTTCTAAGATGGGAAATGATTCTAATGATAAGTAAGAAAGCAGTTCTTAGGCAAATGGAGGAAAGAAGTTTTACCACATCTTTCCTGAGAAGGTTTACAAAGTTGCCAGAACAACCTATAATGCAGTAAAGTAGAATGATTTACTTAGAGCTATGAAGTACGATAAAGAACTCAAGAAGTTTGAAGTCTATCTTAAGGACAGGGCTAGGCCCGGGACTGTCCGGGTTTACATGTTTGCCCTGAAGGGCTGGATAAGTGTTCTTAATGGGACTGAGCCTTCACAGAAGTCCGCACAGGAGTACATAGATGGTCTTATGAAGCAGGGGAAGTCTCCTAGCACTGTATCGACAAGGGCTCATGCTATCATGCGTTGGTTCAAGTGGAGAGGAGAACATATTTACCTGGATTGTCCGACCATTAGAATGGGTGAACCTAAGTACCTTACCATGCCCCAGTTCGCAAGAGTGCTAGCAGGATGTGTTACACCATTGGAGAAAGTCCTCGTCACAGTGCTCTTTGATACTGCGGTAAGAGTATCTGAGCTCGTAAACCTCGAGATCGATGATATAAACTCAACTAGTGGGTTTATATCGGTTATCAGGAAAGGTGGCAGAAGGGAAGAAGTCAATATATCACCAAAGGCATTGGATGCTCTTGATGATTGGATGGCTGCCAGGAAATCTAAGTCCAAGAGGGTATTCATGGATCTGGGATACTATGATGCCTGGATTGCCATAAGGAACGTCGGGAAACGTGTAGGTATTGATCTTCACCCTCACATATTTAGGCATACAAGGGCTGTGCAGATGCTACTCAACGGAGCTGCACTCCATGATGTACAGGGACATTTGGGACATAGGAGTATCACGACAACTGCTAATATCTATGGTAGGTTCAGGGCTGCTGAATTGAAGGCGAGGGTACCTACATGGTGATCAGAACAGATACAGACGATAAACTTATGACCTCACTTGCTAGATCGTCAATGATGGTCATCGGTGCTGTTATAATGATACATATACTGGAACGTATGCTCCCACAGCAGGTACAAGCTCAAGTGGAACCCGAAACTTATGGTTTATGGTACTTTGGTCCAGCTGGCCACATCATGAACGCCGAGAACGGAGCTGATGAACAGCCTTTGTATGTTGGAGAAGCAGCACCTGGTACGCTGAATAGTGATGCCGGGTGGAGAATATACAAGTATGAGTATGTGATAGATGCTGAGACTGAAGATATGGTATCTGGTACGATCAGATACGCAGATGGAAGCATCTTATTTGATAAGGTATGGGATGACAGAGCAGATTATGAGTATAGTTAGGGTGAAATATTACAGCCCGTGATGCTAAAGGAAGACTGATGATACGCCTATTCTTGAATAGTACGATCACACTCATGCTAGCGAAGTTCATGATGAATGATGTACCTCACGCAGCTGGAATTATTGGTGATCGTTACCAACAAGACCCCACACCAGGACAGCTCAGATACATTGCTGCACTTTGCCAGCAGTTGAAAATAACTACCCTCCATGAGGAGCAGGTAAAGACGTTCGGTGAAGCTGGCACCATGATAAGAGAATTAGAGGCCGAGAAAGCATACAGGAGGGTGAACAGACATGACAAAAGATGAGATAGGAAACCAGTATGTCGTTTTTGGTTACAGGTCTTTCGAAAGGACAGTTAATCATCTAGGAAGCTACCCAACTACCGCGGATGCAAAGCTGGTGGTTCTTGAAAACTCCGATGGCAAAGGGAAGAATCTACAGCATATCGGGATAGCGAAGGTACAGCACCCACAACAGATATGGTTCTACAAGAAAGGCGTGTTCATACCTGTTAATAGGTCTCTGGTGCTAGATATTATTACTCTTCTTGGGATATAAAGAACATGGGAGGATAGGATGAAGTTTGAACTCTATAGAGGTTACATTCTTGGACCTGGAGAAAAACAAGGATATATGGATGCACCAGAGATCAATATCTATCGAGAACTCCGTACGGCTAAGAACTACACACCATGGCATGTCAGTGAGAATGACTACGAAGCCGAGTTGTGGATTGATCGTCAGCCAGAGGGAAGCGGTCGTGCAGTACAGGCAGATGTAGACGATCTAAATGGAGAAGGTCAGTTCGATAAGGATCCCCCTGTACCTAAATATCCTATCTACATCATGCAAATGGTCCGTCAGCATCTCAACCTTGAATCCTATGACACTTCAAGAGACAGTGAAATCAACGCAATGACTCATAACGAGATATTTGACCACTGCCTTGAGTGGGAAGGAATAATCGGTTACGGGGGCACTCTCCATAGCTGGGTATTCGACATCTTTGGGGTTACTCTGGAATAAGAAGGGTTGGATTAGATGAGACTGAAAGAAGACTTCGGAGTCCGGGCATTACTCGCTGTGATAGTAGTCGCAACGGGTATGCTTGCTCTGTTCGTTTTAACTATCCGGGGCTCTGAGGAGGCATTGAGGTACATCGGCGAGCTGGTTCTCGTCGTAGCTGCTTTCTATTTCGGTCTCAGGATTAAAGGTGAAGGAAGTAAATGAGATATTCAATAGTCGACGCTACACCATGGCAGATTGAGGAAGTAGGAGCCAGAAACGTTAAGTACACCCGTACAGGCAGTATCGCATTCGCCGATCTTGATGATGATCAGGTAGCCAAGCTGATAGCCCTGAATTGTAATGTCAATGAAGTAGTCACGGTCCGATCCCAGCAGATAGCACCACCGATTCCACTCCCGGCAGATCCGATATGGACTCCTACTGAGGTGAAGGACCACTGTGGCCTAGAGTACGTAAGAGCTCTAACGTCGCCCATGCCATATGGTGAGGGGTTCAACATCGCGGTCATGGGGACTGGAATAAGATCAACACATGAGATTATCAATGGCCGTGTCGTCTATGCGAAGAATTATACCAGTAGCCCAGGTGGGGATGTGTTTGATCACGAAACCGGTGTGGCAGGCATAATTCTCTCCATTGCCCCCCAGTGTAACATTCTCGACATCAAGGTGATAGGAGACAACGGAGAAGGTACAGATGAGGACGTCACCCTGGCAATGGACGACCTCGTCGATATGTATGACACTAACCACATGTATGCACCACACGTGATAAACATGAGCTTTGGGTGCCTTGACACTGGTGACCCGAACAGTCCAATGCGTATCATGTGTAGACAAGCAATAGGAAGAGGCATCATGCTATTTGCCTCTGCTGGAAATGATGGACCCGGAGCGTCCTCAATTACATCCCCAGCAGTTGAACGGGATGTATTCGCAGTAGGCTCTGCCGATATGGATACCTTCCAGGTGAGTTACTTTTCTTCCCGCGGGCCAACACTAGAAGGACTAGTTAAGCCTGACGCACTTATGGCGGGAGAAAACCTCATCGTGGCTAGTAGTGCAAGTGATACTGCTACCACTGCGAAGAGTGGAACGAGCTTCTCTTGTCCTTTCCTCGCTGGACTTGCCCTGATGTGCAGACAAGGCGCAAGCGCGATGTGGGAGAACCCGGATACGGCTACAGCTCCAGGAGTAATCATTGGAATTCCGTTTCTCCCACCTAGGGTGTTAATCGAGGAGCATCTGATTTCTGTGTGCACTAAACCCGAAGGTGAACTTGCTGGAAAAGATAACATCTACGGATACGGGTGCCCTAACGTACCAGTGGCTCTTGAGAAATTTGGAGCTACCCCCTCTGAGCCAGTTTCGGAGTTGGATATGTCAGGTCTTCTGTCGGCAGTGGTGGTTATGGGTATGATGGGTGTAATGATGAAGGCGATGAATTGATAATCAAGGATCCACCGACGGGTACTTGTTACCCCGACTCCTGGCATTATCTTATCAGGCAGGATGAGGGTTTTCTTGTCCATGGTTCTGTCCAGTTATCTGGTCAGGGGAGAATAATAGATCACGCCTGGGTTGAACTACCCACTGGTTGGATCTGGGAACCCAAGACAGGAGGCTACCTAACCATTGAAGACTTCAAGATATTTTGTCCCGTCGAAGAACACAGGTACTCTGTTGAACAAGCTGCGATTATGGCTGCAAGGTTTGGTCATTACGGTCCATGGACCGATGAGGAAAGACTGCACATAGTGGGGTGAACAGATGGGCTTCAAGTTAGATCCAGACGATGCTTCAAAATATCCTTTGGAACAGGTCTACGGTATCGACGTAGAATATGACAACTACATAGTCAATGAACTATACAAGGCTGATAGTATTACTGACTTACTCTACTCCATAGCCCTAATTCCAGGCATAGATAAGTGTCTCAGTATTAGTATCATCAAAGACACAACTAGATGGTGAGTTCAGAGGAGAGGTTCTAGTGGCTATGATGAACACCAACCCAAAGGCAGACCTTATCATCGAGGCTGACGTCGAGAGGGCGATGGCTAGAGTGGAGGATGATATCAAGGCGGGAAAGGTATGGTTCCTAGGCCTTCCCAGCCGAAGCCAAATCCCAGATGATGTAACGAGTATGGTCCACAGGATGGCCACCTTTATGGTGACGGTACATAGAAAAGGTGCAGCAGCAAGGTGGAATTAGATGCTTGGTACGCTCGTTAGAATTCGGGCAGTCTTGGAAGATAATGTCATTGAGCCTGCTGAAAACCAGTATATGATAGCTAGTGCGGTCAGTGTACTGATAAAAACAGCAATGTTGGCATTCATGGTAGCAGCTTTCTACAAGGGAATCGAGGACAAGTAAATGGGTATGCCGAGAATAACCATAAACACGGGCCCAGTGCTTACCCATACCATAGTACATGATAATATCCCCGAGCTACTGGAAGCAGTATCTAACGGTCTTCAAAGCCCACACCCCAAGGTATTAAGTGCAGCTACCATACTCCGACATGCAATAGAGTCCTGGCCGAACGATAAGATGGTAATCGCCAGGTACAACAACTCAATGGTTGGGTTCAGCGTGTATAATGTTATTCAGGATGATCTCCATCTATTGGAAATTGGTTCCCTCACCATTGAATCGGGTGTTGGGACTAGTCTAATGAACGAGATGGTAAATACGTGTAGGAGATATGGAGCCCATAGAATACTCCTGAACCCAGGTAACTCCATGGGGTTCTATACAAAGATGGGGTTCATGGTTATTGGCAATAATCTCATGGCAAGAGAATTATGAATAAGGCCTATATGCAACCATTACTAAAAGCGCACCAGTACTTTAGAAGCACCAGAATACGCGTTATGCGTACTTTAAGCGTATGTATAATGCATTATACTAGATTTTCTAAGTTAGCAGCTAAGGAACTACAATACAAATTCAGATCAATGGCATGCACTCTGCAATACATTATATAAGGTCATTATAATTAGGAGGTATTACATGGCTACTATGGTTAGAGGTAGAGCTGCTTCACCTATTAGACCTGGCTTTATCGTGAGAGACGTATTATCCGGTAAGATACCTCTTGATACTGGCGAGATAATATCCGAGGCCGCAATTACAGACCTACATTCGGCATATAAGGGAGTAATCAATCGGGAGAATGCAATCCGCCCCAGAGCAACGCGACTCAAGGGGATGACTTACCGTAGCTTCATAACCTTCTTCAAGTTCTCCTATCTTCTTGGTCTGGTCGAGAAAGTTCGTGAAGAGCCTATGCGTTATCCTCCACCCGGAAAACAGCTCTATAGGATGGAGATGATGGGTGGGGAGATGACCATCACTCCTGCTGTCAGGAAGATATACAGATTAACCACTATCGGTGCTGCTGACGAGCGCTCCTGGTCTGACTTACGCAGAGCATGGCAAGAGCAATGGGTAGCACCCCAGAAGCTCGAAATCCGGGTTGAAGCTCCTCCAGTTGAGAAGCCCGTAGCAGAGAGGCCTTTACCAAAGAAGAGACCTACTCGATTCCCCACTCTAAGGTGGGTTACAACACCTACCTTGAGGCAATTTAGTCTCCTCCTGGATCACCTAGAAAGACTAAACGAGGTAGGGGCAATGGATGAACGTGTCATCGTCGAGATGGATTCACTTTCTATGAAGATTGGTGACTGGGAACTGTCGATAGAAGATTCGCTCGCTGAAGCATTATCGGAAGACGATAGACAAGCAGTTGAGAAATACGTGAACTGGGCGAGTCACATTGCGATTGTCAGAGAAGGTTTCATAGATAGGAACCTGGAAAAGGCATCAAGAAGTCTCAGAGAATTGGTAGTATAGCGACATATGTGAGGCTATCACGTCTTCCTTGTGAGTATTCATTGGTTATTGCATGATTTGAATGCAATTACTATAAAAGTAGCTACTTTTATAGTTAAATATACATTTTATTTACGTTTTCTATACTTTGTGAGATAATATTATTGTAATTCTATGGGTTAGTTTTACTGGCACCTTAACAACCGAATACCGCTTACCTGTCCTACTAAAGTCATTTAGAGAGGAAAACAATGGTAAAAGATAAAGGACAGGCAACCACCCCCGAAGAGACCGCTGTGGAAGAGGAAATTCCACAGAAGTCCAAGGTAGACGTGCTTGAGGAGACCCTAACCGAGCTCATTGACATGATAGGTGCGGTCTCTAATAGAGTGGACGCTCTTGAAAAGAACACCGGCAAAAAGTCTGGACTGTTTGGCGGCAAACGCAAACGCACGGCAATCCGTGACACGAAAACTGGAAAGATATACGTCTCCAAGGCATCCTGTGCCAAGAATGTGGCCGGTGAGTACAAGCTCGACCCCCTGGACAGTTTTGCCTGGTACAAAATACAGGCGCAAGACCCCGAACGATTCGTGGATGCCACGGATGAGGAAAGGGCGCAGGCCGAGACCGCGGAAGCCGCAAGGCTCGAGAAAATTCGCCTCGAAGGCCAAGCCAAACTGGATGCTGAGGCTGCAGAAAAGGCTGCCGCGGAAGCAAAGGAAGCCAGCTAGAATTACCGGGGGGCAGGTAAGCACTACGAAGGAGAAGCTTGATTGCTTCTCCTTCCGTAGTTTTAAGGGGTATTCCCACCATAGAACTATTTACGACAGAGGTTGAATACTTCTGGAAGTGACTAACAACGAGGAGGTTTGGATAATGAAAGGCATATTTGACCGGATGTCTTGGAGGACTCTTTTTATCGTCCTTGGGGCAATGGTAATAGCCGGAATGTTCTTAGGGACATTCGGCTAATCACTTGACTCCAGCCTACCAGGTTTTTTGGTAGGTTGGGGTGAAGGGATTGAGGTAATGGAATCTGAGTTTCGCTTCGGTATAAAACGGAGAATCTACAACTGGCAACTGCGAACAGCTAGGTTGGCTAAAGGCATGAACCAGGAAGATTTGGGCAAAAAGGTAGGACTCTCGTCTTCCACGGTTTGTAAATATGAATGCCTCCGAGGCTATCCTTCCCTTGAAAGGGCTAAGATGGTAGCCGATGTATTAGATGTTAGTGTCGCCACATTATTCCCTGAATGGCTTGAAGACTTCAAGCTGAGGGAAGTTCCTCAACCTTCCGAAGATAGAACATTCACCCTGGATGAAGCTCGGGACATGAACCTTTTCCCTCCTGCCGAAGATACCATTGAGGCAGTTGAGGAGAAAGTAGACAGGGAGCTATTGAAGGAAAGGGTGGGTGAAATCCTTCTCGGACTTGAAGACCGGGAGAGGGAAATCCTTAAACTTCGTTTCGGGATAGATGACGGTATATCGCGAACACTATCCGATATTGCCTCGATGTACGGTGTTTCTAGGGAGAGAGTAAGACAGGTGGAAGCTAAAGCTCTCCGCAAAATGAGGCACCCGTCTCGGGGTCGGAGACTAAAGGAGTTCCTATTATGATTGCCGAAAGCAAGGACAGCAAGACTACACATAGCCGGATGAGTGAAGACCGAGTTTTCATTGAAAAGAAGAAAGCAGCGGAGTACTTCATAACTCACCCGAATTGTTCTGGACTCGAACTCTCAGGTCAACTTGGCTTAACCAGAGGGACAGCCGATAACTGGTTGGCTCTATTTCGAGGAGAAGTGTGGGCTTTGACCAGGAGAATGGACGAAAAGTACAAGTGTATCTGCGGTAGCAGCTTCAAGACTCCAGGTGGTCTTGAGAAGCATAAGGTACGAACATGCATACACATCTTCCTACCTGACTACCTATTACCTGGGACGGCTAAAGGTAAAGCCTCACCGAACGGTGGGGTCAAGGAAGAGACCACCGCTAAGCCTGTAAAAAACTACAAGCTTGCCCACAGAGCTCCAACCTTTGAGGAGACGCTGGAAGCGATTATTGCCGCCTTTGAGGGTGCAACAAAGGTACCCAAGCTCGAGAAGAGTGTGGTTCACCTCGAACGGATGTTAGCGGCAACCAAACTGGAGCGCGATTTGTTCGAGAAGCAACTCCAGGAGCAGATAAAATTAGGCCAGCGGTATAGACTCGCACAACAGCAGGGAGAATTTCCAGGAGGGAATAGCGGATAACCCCGAAAGAGGAGGTCACGTATATGGATAACAGACCAACTACTGTCATCTCTGAAGAGGCAAAAGAGACGTTAAACAGGGCGATTAACGGTAAACTAGAAAATACGATTACAGTAGACATTCACGCCCACGCACCTCGCAAGTTTGATGGATATATCTTAGAAACGGGAATGGACCATGATGGATATTGTCTCTATAAGTCATGGCCTAGCGGTTCAGCTCTTACCCTGATAGCGAGAGGTGACTGATGCTTCATGCTGTCAAACGGTATTCTCACGACAATCCACCGAAGGAATTCTGGATTGTTGAAGAAGTAGTAGTCCCAGGCAAACATCACGTACAGTGGCTTGGTGAGACTTATGATACTGAAGCCCAAGCATTGGCTGCTATTAGGGAAATTGGTGAAGCTCCGATGTTAGATATGACTGGTACTCCCAGAAGTGACCAAGATATTGAGGACGCTATCCAGGCTGTTAGGGAGGTTATGGTAAAGCAACCTCTCAAGATACCAACACTAACCATCCATTCAGGAATTATCCTTGACTGCCTGAAAGAGCTTCAGCAAAGGAGGAAATCCGATGACTAAACACCATGTTAAGACTATGAAGAAGTGTATCTTGTGTGGCAATAAGCTGAACATAGATGCCATTCACAAATACCCAATTACACAGGACAATGAGGGCAAGTTCCGCAAGTCAGAAGGGGATGTATTCTACAAGTGCAGAGAATGTGGTGGCTGCTTCCCCGTTAGAGTAATAGAGGACGTCTTGAAGGAAGTGGGTGAGTTATGAGTACCACTCAACAGTACGAGACAAACGACCTTGTAGTGACTTGCCTAGCCTGTGGTGCCTCTTCGCTGACCAAGGACAAGGACAGGATAATCCACTACAAAGGCTGCGGCGGAGTTAAGGAAATTGAGAAATGGGACAAGTACTACTCCGACCCGGAGAAATGGAACGAGCGCTACCCCAAACCGAGGTGGTTATGAGTATCACTTCAGAGCCTAAGGCTCCGTCTGATGTAGTCAGTATGGCGAAGAGTGTCTGCCGTATCGACACACCCAATGAGCAAATGACTGATAAGGAAATCAGGGTTGTGTGTAGGTACTTGGGCTCTCTTGCACCAGACACATGCTTCGAGGACGGGAATCCAGTATTTGGGAGGATTGGCATCAGCACGATGCTATCTATTGCCCTGTATGAATTCCCTGACTTTTATGACAGGTATCAATTATCGCAATATAACTAGAAGGAGGTAAACATGCCAAGGAAAGTAATCAAGGCATACAAGTTCGACCACTGCCCTAACTGCGGCAGCACCCACAGGCTAGCGGGTGATGTAGCCAAGGAGGCTACAAAGAGGGGATTCTTTGATGAGGATGCAGAGGTTGCCATAGGTGAGCTGAAGAAGATTATGGTAGACATCAATAAACCTCAGTCGGTCCTATACGGGTCTACACTACCAGAGGTTAGGTGCGCACTGGATATGTGCACTAAATGTGGTACTATTTACGGGTACTTGGCCGACGTCTCGGAAATCCCGGCCGCGGAACTCATGGCCGATATTCGTCCGGGTTTTGGTATGTAAGGAATATCTAAAGGAGTATAGTATGTCAAAGAAGAAGCACAAGAGAAAGCACAAGATGTGTGCAGGTTCTGGCTGTCATAACATTGTCGCGAAAGACAGCAAGAAAGGCGCCCTGTGTAGTGTATGCGGGGAAAAGCTTGGGACGAACATACTAACACCCAAGAAGGACGAAACCAGGAAGATTGAAACCAAAGTGGTAGCTGAGCTCTCCATCGCTGAAAAGCTTGCTATCCTCCGGAAGAAAGTAGAGGGGAATGGGTAACCTCAGGAGACCCCTTTGGTGCCAGAGATGTAGCAAGATTATCTACAAGAATGACGAATGGAAGATTAGCTGGTTCAAGAACCAGGAAATATGTATCGATTGTGATGCCAAGGAGAACATCATAAAGGCAGGGCTTGTTAAGGCCGGTAAGAACCCAGCAGATTATGAAGGATGTGGGTATCTACCGAACGTATAAGGAGGTGGTATAGATATAATCCTCTATTCTTGAGGAGTGGCAAGCGAATGAAAGAATAGGAGGTAATCTATGAAAGGGTTTACAAAAAGAAGATGGCACGGGATACCACTAGGTATCGTGGCAATATTATTGGTACTGATACTTTCTGGTATAGGTGTCTTAGCTGCCTTCAACGTCTTCATGGGCAACACTAACGTAACCATTGTGGAGTCCATAACCGTCACGAACACTACTGGAGACGATGGAGAATCATTCACAGGTACCGCGTACGCAGGAGACTGGACCGTATCAGTATATCCAGGTGAGACTAAAATTCTCAATGTCTTGGTCTCCAACGCATCTCCGAATGACGTTATTATTGGTGCCTCACTCCCAGTTGGGCTAAGCGGTGTAACTGCTACATGGTCTGGTCCAACCACGGTTCCAGGTAACGGCTCAGTAACATTGACCCTTACATTGGTTGTCGATTCGGATGCAGGTCCAGGTGGGCCGTTGACCATCCCGTTCGCAATTTTTCGAGTATAGCCAGCCAGTGAGAGCGGATGCTTGCCGCTCCTCAAGAATATAGGATGAAAGGGGTATTAGCATGAGGAAAGAATATCAATGTAGGGACGAAGTTACCCGAGTGTATCTTACTGAGACTATGGTGACGAATGCACGGTCTGACCTCAACTCCATCATCAACGCACTCTACTGGAGAAATAGGAGTATCGCGGTTAACATAATCATGCCCTCAAGGAGTACTATATCTTCTTGGAAGAGCAAGATACTCCACGGTCAACCCCCAGGGTGGATGTTGGCGATAATAATGGACACACCGTACTTACTCCGAAGGTACAAGGAAGTCCAGGAATGGTATAGGTCAAAGATGCATAATGTACATCGTGCACTATAAGTGGGGAAAACACCCCTCAAATCTTCCTCGGACTCTAACTACCATGGATGATAAATACGCATGGAGAGTCCTAGAGGCGTATTTTGATGGGCACCCCTGGATGGAGTGGATAAGATGAGGTGTAGGTAGTATGACATTCGATAGAGGTGCTAGACTGCCCGGGCGGACAATGATAGAGATGGAACAGGTGAGACTCCGGGCACTAGAGGAAGAGAAAGATAAGGCACCACCTCGCTACTGCAAGGATTGCCTTAAACAGCTCGACATCCTCAAGCTTAACAGCAGGACCCTGGTGTTCGTCTGTGATAACTTCAAATGCGTTAGTTTGCGCAGACCTCAGGGCTATCTCACTGTAAGGAAACTAATCGCCTATGAACAGAAGGAGATAGACAATCAGTTGGGAGAGAATCTCCATGAAATACTGGACAGGGTAGGATAGAATGGTATTTAAAGACGTACCGAAGCAACAGGCATGGGAGAAGTACCTTGAGGTGGAGCGCCCAGCACGGGAAGAATTCATGCGTGAGCTAGAGGAGGTAAAACATGGTCCACCAATTCATGATAGAAAACAATAAGAAGCGCCTTGAGTATGCTGGTATGTTCCAGTCAGTGTTTGGTACCAGCTTAGGCAAGTTCTGGGATACCATTACAGGCTTCGACATTGTTAAGTTCGATGAGGAGTTCATGAAGACTCCTGATGGTACTAGCACCGAGGAGCTCGTTAGGAAAAGGTATGGCGAATCTGGATTATCTATCATAAAACACCTGATGTAGTCAATCGTATGAAAGGAAGCAACATGACTAGGAAGTTCATATTCAACAGGTGCATTCACTGGGAAAGGGAGAGTAAGGGGAAGTACATCGGCTTACAGAACCCCTTGTTCGATATTGTCACGTTCTTCTTTCCCCTGTGGAGTAATGATGGTGATCGTGGGTTTATTGAGTGGCTGATATTTCGATTTGGGTGGTATCCCTTGCCGCCAAAGAGTAAGTCCGAAATTAATGCCTATGAAAGGAGGAAACTATGCGAATATTCTCAAAGACCATCAAGGTCATAGGCGTATCAAAGAGTGAGCTGAATGCTCTTCGAGACCTCGTTCATGAAGCTTCGGTAGATGGGAAAGCAGAAAGACAAATGTCACCCACTGAGTATATTGCAGTTGAAGTGAATGACGTGTATGAACGGGTACGTAGTGGTAAGGAAGGGAAATGACGTTAACCTTCTGACTTAGCTCGTAGGTCTTGCGGGCTAGGATGAGGAGATTAGCATAGAGGAGAAGAGGAAATGTGCAAAGATAAAACAGAAGCCAAGGATAAAATAGAGAAGTTATTCTCTGGAGGTGATACTCTCTATTACTCCGATATAGTGAAGAAGCTAGGTATTGATTTGCGTTCAGTTGTTGAATTGTGCTCTGAGCTTATTGCGGAAGGCAAGATTTATAAGCCCATGCTTTTGGGGCAGACGAAGTTCAATTTGTTCAAGTGGATTATGGTGTACGAAGACGGTACATCTGTTGTAGTCGTCTCCACCTATGATGAATTATGGTCAAATGACGCAGTAACGAATAAGCTGCCTGTAGCTATACTAAGGACAGGTTTAACATTGGGGACAAGGATAACTTAGGAAGGCAAAGATTGATGATGAGGCGAATATTATGATAACCGATTTCCTAAAGACTGCTAGACCAAAAGAGGAACTCGTTACTGCTCTGAGTGTGCTAAGGGAATTCAAATCCCATGAAAGTGAGCATGAGTGGATGGATATACCCTTCGCAGCTTGGGCTAAACTAGAACAGCTGGAGGAATACCTTATGAACTTAACAGAAGGTATACCACTAGAGCCGGATACCATTGATTATCTTAATAGAAAACATTAGGTAGGATAACCAAAGATTATTTAGGAGGTGACAAATGGCAATCGAACAAATGAGGTCTTGTGGATACCGGCAGGTTGGCGGTCTATACATATGTGGTGGTGGGAAACCACGACATTGTGATAGACTTCCTTATCCGCTGAACCTGTGTCCAGTGTGTGGGAGCGGGATTAAGTTTACCCGCGGGTGGACTTGGTTAGACTGGCACCAATACGCTGGCGAACACGAACACTGTGCGTGTACTCCACACTGCCCAATATGCCGTCCCCAGTACTACATGTTGGCAGGTGAGAAGAGATATGGTAAGTATGGTCTTCTCTGGGTAGGTGGAGCTACCTACACTCCTGAGTCTTTCTCGAGAGAGGCAGAGGTCATGGGAGTGTCCAGGCGGATACCAGCAATACCTAGAGGACTAAAGCTTGGTAAAACTGTGGTACTCCTAGCCCACAAAGACACCTTAGTTGATGGTGAACCTGGTATCTTTGAAGCTTTCGTCCCGACGTCTCTTGAATATCTTATCTGGGAATCCGAGGCTACAAAGGAAAAAATCGCCGAGCTCAGGAAACGGCACATCACACCCATCGTTATCCCTGATGGTGACGAAGACCACGACCCAGACATCAAGAAGACCACGACTGAAACCAAGACTACCAGGAGACTAAGTGAACTCAGGAACAGGCTGAAATCACACGGACCAGTATTTAAACCCGAGGGACCAGGAGGCTAGTTATGGATATTGCCGATGTTGTGATGGGGAAGACCTATGCAATCAAGGGGAGCTCAAAGTACTTTAACCGGAAGTATGGTACCCCGAACCCCAAAATTGAGATTGAGTGTATTCTGGACTTCCATAATCAATCCTCTCCAGGAGCATTCCTTTTCCTCGGTAGGGCACTCAGTGAAGGCGTGCCTATTGATCATGACACCCTGTACGGACACGTAAACGGCCTTGGTGAATTTGTCCACGCATCAGAGTTAGAAGAAGAAGAAGGAGGAGGATAATCATGAACACGGTAGAAGAAATCACCTTGACCTTCAAGGTCAGGAGAAAGACAACACGAGCTGTCCTATTCGATGAGCAGCTAGGTGAACAGCAATGGAGTGACCAAGATGTTGCTGTTGGTCCCCTGTACGTCAAGAAGCAAGCACTGGAGATGATTGGCAATCCTGAGAAGATTCAGGTTACCATAAAGCCAATATAGGAAAGGAGGTACCGGATGAAACTACGCCAAATTTCGCGTGGCGTGTTTTGGAAGAATCTGAGCCGTAAGAGGAAGGCATCTTTCATCTTCGGGCTAGTTGTATTTAGTCCACTGTGGATAACTGTGGTATTGACTATCGCTATTATCTATGGTGTTGTAGACAGCGCCAGATTCGTCACACAAGTAGACCTATAAAGATAGATAGAAGGAGTAAATAAAGGGAGGATATATTATAGTGTGGGGGTTGGCGAAATAGGTAGTCGCATGCCGAGGCGCGTAGGCTGTAGAGAAGAAAAGAATAACGCTCTTCATCTGGGGTGACAATGGCAACAAGAAAGTTGTTGCTCAAATCCCCAGACCCCCACTAAATAAAAGGAGGATATCATGAACGGAGAAACCAGGCAAACCAATGCACCACTAGGATGGATTACAGGCTTACTCCATGCCGTCAAGGAGATGGGGGATGAAGAGCTCTGGGAGCCTGAGCTTGACCCATCAGAGAAAGCCGACTCACTAATCATATTGGGCGACGTTCCTGAAGACCTGAAGAGACTATTCTCACTCTTCAGAATAGAAGGAACCAAGGCTACTATGGCCAGGGCTGCTTTTGAGGTAGGCAGGACAGAGAAGGAGAGAGCTGAACTCGAGGCTGACTACATCGAGCACCAGTACAAATACAGGGCCCTGAAGAACCTATTCTGGACATGTGTTCAGGACCATCTTGGTATTTGGGAAACTGGCAAGACCCTTAGCATAACCGTTGGCTGGAAGTTCGCGATTAGTAGGGATGATTCGCACAATCCGGGCATCAGTGAACTATTAGATAAAATACTAAATGGTTAGGAGGTGCATGGTGAATTTCTGCCCTAAATGTGGAGTCAATGAGCTCAAGGAGCTGAGTTCTGTGAAAGAGGGAGATAGAGACCACTCCAAATATAAGTGTAATGGTTGTGGTGGCTTCTGGGGGGAGACTGTCATCTTTGAACCCTTTGAAGAGGACTCAGTGTTGATTTCATCGATAAGGAAGGAGGATATCGATGAGGAGGAGGAGGAGGACCCTACTGATGATGAGGAAGGATAATAAAGACATGGGAGGTGATTGACAATGGTCAATGAAGGGAAGAGTAAATTTGGTGAACTCGAGGACGAGGACGACCAAACAGGGCAGAAGCCGAGGTTTGAGTTCGGTATTTCACACCCCAAAGCTCATCTAATACTTGAAGGTAGTGAGCTGCATGATTGGGGTTTGGTTAAGGACTGCCATGGATGTGTGAACTACGTTCCCGAAGACGCTGTTGTTGTCGGCACGTGGCACAAGTATGATGTGGGTACCTTTTGGGTAAGTCTGTTAACACCCCTGAAGGCACTCGAAGACATCTCTATCCAACTAATAACCAATCAAGCCAAGATTAGGGATGAAGACATCCTTAGGATGGGTTTACCCAAAACTCCAGGCAAGAAAAGGACGCCGAGGGTTAAGGAAGAGCCACTGCCCGAAGAGAACAAGACGCTCGATAGACTTGCTGCATTGAAAGCTAGACTCAAATCCAAAGCAATGTGATGTTAGAAGCGCTAAAATACGCGTAGTGTGTACTTGCAGTGCAACTCAATACATTAGTATGCTATACAAATAGGAGTAGCCTAGTTTTGGGTTTAGAGTTTGGCTAATAGCTCATCAAGTTCTTGGTGGGCTATTGCGAGTCTTTAAGCCAATGAAGAAGAAGAAGAATAAGTTTGCCAATAGAGTCATCGCTCATGGCACGGGTTGGTCAATAACCTTAACGCCAGACGATGATTCTATAGAAAGTATCCCAGTCACAAAAGAGGACTTGGGAATAAGGAGATGTGATGAAGAAGGCTACCAGCTCCTCGAAAATCAAGATAGTACCTAAGAAGAAGTGCAGGATGTGTGGTGTGTCCTTTTACCCAAAGAGGAAAAGCCAAGTATACTGTGATGGCGTCTGTAGGAAGAAGGACTACAAGGAGAGGTACTACTCCCCTCTGGAGACGTTGAAAGTATGTCCTGAATGTGGGGAGCGCTTCTCGACGACTTCTCCTAATAAGCAGAAGTACTGCACCCCTGAGTGTAGAGCTGGAGGTCAAGGGAAGGTCAGGAGTAAGAAGGATGCTCGACAATTTGCTGAGTCCCTGACAACACTGGGAGAACGGTACTCCACCTTTGAAAAAGACGGCTTCAAGTGTACTGTCTGCGGCAAGGAAGCCAAGGACACTGTACTCGATGTGGATATTGGCGAAGATGGTAGTCTTAAGACTATCTGTGTAGAATGTAAGGCTGGGAGGAAATTCATCCATGGAAAGTAAGAATTACAAGGAACTAGATGACAAGGTAAAGAACTGGTTGACTGGACTAAAGTACGGTCATAAATTCACCACGAAAGATGCACGAATGATGGAGAACCTACTCAGATTAACAGGTCACCCTTGTGCAGTTGTTATCTCTGGTATCGTATATCCAGATGGGACTAAGACCACTCCTATTTGCAGGATGATTACGGCTAACCATACCATGAAGGAAATGGCAACTATTCTACTGGGGACGAAGGTATAGAGTTGGAGAGGGCACATTATAAATCCCGTTGGTGTATCTGCTGCTCAGGATATGTTAGGCAAAGCATACGTCGATGCCCTAAATGTGGGGCTATCTACAAGAGGTCATTCTTTTGGAAAATACCACCAAAGACATGGAGTAATAAAGAGGAGGCAAGATGATGAAACTTCAACCGGGCGACGTACTCGTCAGTGCAAATTACGGAGGTGACCCATTCTCAGAAATAAGGAAGTGGTTCATAGGTCCATACCACCACGTCTTCATGTATATGGGAAAGGTACTCCCATTCTCAGGTTCGGAGAACTCCGTTAGGGTGGCACCCATGCTCTTCGAATCCAGTGGACGTGGAGTAGTCCTACAAAGCCTGTCTAACAGGTATGGGCAGGAAGTAGTCGTTGTGAGGTTAGTGCCTGAGCTAAGATACCGTATTCGTGAAATCTTGGAGGAAGCCCTAAGATTAGCTTCCGACCCAAAGGCATACTATGACTACTTGTGCATAATCAGGTACGTCCTGCCTAGAGCAATACTCGAGAAGCTCCACCTACCTATACCTCTCTCCTGGCAAAGAGATTCCAGCCAGATATGTTCTGAGGCTATCTTTGAAGTATTCGCCAGAGCAGATGTTCCAGTGCTGCCTGATGATATAGTACCGATGCCTGGTGACTTTGTGACAAGTAGCAATCTGCTTGAAGAGGTCTATGTGGGTACACTTTCAGAAGACTGGTTATAATAAACTTACCGGGGTATCTACTTGTCTCAGTGAAAAAAGTTTAACCGCGAATTTCATAGAAGGGGTTTACTTTTTAGCGCTAGCAATCTATAATAATAGGTAGTAGAATGGATGAATTGAAGATACCCGTACTCAAGTGCAAGAATTGTCAGCATGAATGGCATCCTCGTTCGGCGAAGTTGCCGGACTTGTGCCCTGCCTGCAAACACAGAAATTGGCGTGAAGGGAGTAGCGGTGAAAAGACCAACAAAGGATAGGTACTTCCTAGCACTCGCTGAGATTGCTGGTTCGAGGTCTACTTGCCTTCACAGACATCAAGGTGCAGTGTTGGTAAAGAACAGTCGTGTTATTTCCACGGGATATAATGGTTCACCTCCCGGCGCCGAGCATTGTGATGATATTGGGTGGTGTGCAAAGGACAAAGGCTTCCATTGCAGGGCCGAGGGTCTACACGCTGAGACGAATGCAGTCGTATCTGCAGCCAGGATGGGTATCTCCACTGATGGGGCTACCTGTTACTGTGTATATTCACCATGTAGAACTTGCGGCAATGTATTGAAGTCTGCAGGTATTACTAGCGTTTGGTACGCCACTGTGTATGAGAACTTCAAAGAAGGGCCTGAGTACCTCAGGTCACTAGGTATGGAGGTTGTGAAAGTATGAGACTGGAGAACTTACTTGATAAGCAGAAAGAACTAATGGTCAAGGTTCCACATGACGTCAGTAAGCTCACATCGCGGAGAATGGTTTCTGGACTTGGTATCATTGAGGAAACTCTTGAGTACCTGAACAGCACAGGACACAAACCCTGGAGACCTAATCCTCTACCTGAGAAATGTCAACTCGAGGAAATCACAGATATCCTTTTCTTTTACCTGGAATTGATTGCCATGAGTGGATTCACAGTCGGCCAGATAGAAGAAGAGTATACCCGCAAGCACGCCGTTAACCTGAAGAGGTATGAAGACGGTAAGAATAATGATTACAGTTGGGATGATAGGGAAACCAAGAAAGAGCTGTAGGGGGTGGTGCCTATGAAGCAGAGGCTCTCAGGAGAGACTGAGTGGCGATGGGAAAGACCATAGTAATAAATAGGAGGATACTATGAGTAAGTTTCATAGTACAATAAGCAGAAGAGACTTCATGAAGGGTCTCGGACTGGCCGGTGCAGGAATTGGTGCTGCTGCGGCTACTGCTCCGGTGTTTCATGACCTTGATGAGGTAGCAAGCTCACCAAACGGCCTTCGCAAGCTTCCCTGGTACATAAAGGAGAGAGAGTTACTTGACCCAACGGTAGAAATTGACTGGAACCTGGTTACGCCTGGAGCTCCTTACTCCTATACACCTGAGGAGAAGGTGCATTACACAGAGGTCATGGAAAAGGCAACAGTGGACGACATCAATAAACCAGGTTGCGGCCGTAGGGACTATGCTTTGCGTGGGTCTTTTCCTTACCCCAGCGGTGGGGAAAAGGAAGGCACCATTTGGGGTTCCAGTAAGACCCTTACCGATTTGGGTACCCCCAAATGGCAAGGTACTCCAGAGGAGAACTTCCGCATTCTTACCACCGCCGCTAAATACTTCGGCTCCCCTTTGGTGGGTGCCTCAGTAATAGACGAGAAAACCATAAAGTGCCTCTTCCCTGGAAGGACTGTCTGGGATGATACCGATGAGGTCTATAGAGATGAAGACAGAGTTTATCATATACCCAGGGCATGTAAATATGTTTTCTCCTTTGTTGTACCCCAGACCGCAGTGGCCAAATACACATACAGCATTACTGGCACCATATCCAATGGTGAAGGCTACCCACGATGTAGTTGGATTTCTGCCTGCATAACGAACTTCATACACAATCTTGGCTGGATGGCAACACAAAGACCTAGCGTCATCAATGTTCCCTTCGGTATTCTTTCGGGCTGTGGTGAGTTAGGGCGTGTCAACTATGTCGTATCTCCAACTCATGGTGCCTTAGTAAGGAAAGCAGAGTTTATGATCACAGACCTGCCACTTCCTCCTACCAAGCCGATAGACGCTGGCATTCATAAGTTCTGCGAGTCCTGCGGTATCTGCGCCGACCTCTGCCCATCAGGTTCATTGACTAAGGAGAGAGAACCTTCTTGGGAAGGCACTGGACCTTGGAATGGTAGTGGAATCAAGGCATGGTGGTGCAACTGGAAGACCTGTTACCCCTACCGAGGTACTCCTGGTGGTGCCCTCTCCTACTCATGTAACGTCTGCCAGGGTGTTTGTGTCTTCAGCAAGGCAGACGCCGCCTCGGTACACGAGGTAATTAGGGGTGTCGTCGGCACCACCTCAGCGTTTAACAGCTTCTTTGCCACCATGGATAACGCCTTTGGCTACGGTGAGTGGACCAATCCTGAGGAGTTCTGGGAGTGCGACATGGGAGCTTATCCCTACAGAGGGGCAAAGTGGTGACCTAAAAGGACTAAAAAGTAAGTTTAGGAGGACAATATGTGGTTAATAATTGGACTTGTTGCCGGCGCTGCCATACTGGGTTTAGTGCAGTGGATGCGCAGTAAGAATATATCCCTGACCTGGTATGAATGGCTTATCGGTATAGTTGGTTTGGCCTTGTTGTTATTCACCATCCAGAACTTCTTTGGCAGCTTTGCCGAACTTGAACCTACCGCCGCCTGGATGTTCCTGCTAATAACCGGCCTACCTTCTCTTATCTTCCTGGCCGTATCTTGGCAGCTCATCGCCAGACGGCAGAAAGCCTAGAACCAGAAACCGGGAGGCTTAGCAACCTCTCGGTCTACAGCTAGAAGATGTACTGATGAAGGTTAAAGGAGGTAGCTATGTGGTTTATTTTGGGTCCAATTATCGGTATTGCGGTTATTATTTTGGCTTTTTGGCTACGCCGTAAGTATGTTATGGACACCATCAAGTTCTACGGTGCTTACGGGGCAATGGCAGGTATGTACGCCTACAAGAAGTATGGAGTCTGGCATCTTGGAAACTGATACTTTGATAAATAGAGATGTCTTTGTCTCCTGGAGCGGTGGTAAGGACTGCTCACTGGCATGTTATCGGGCCATTAAGAGCGGTCTGAATGTCCGCTATCTGGCCAGTATGATAACCGAGGGTGTCGAGCGGCTCTGGCCACATCATCTTACCCCCGAGGTACTTAGTCTACAGGCGAAAGCCATGGACATACCCCTAATTCTGAAGCGGACAACTGCAGATACATACGCTTATAGATACCGGCAAATGATAAGAGAACTCCGGGTGGGGGGCATAAGCGGCGGTGTCTTCGGAGACGTCAGCATCGGTAACGGTTTGGCCACGCAGCACCGGAAGTGGGTAGATGATGTCTGCCTGCCCGAGGGAATCACCCCCCACCGGCCGCTCTGGGACCAAGGCCGTGAGGAGCTTATTACAGACCTCATAGAGTCCGGCTTTGAGGCTATTATCATCATGGCCGACGACAAATTGGGCAAGGAGTTCCTGGGGAGAAAGCTAGACTGGGATCTTCTCCAGGAGCTAAAACAACGCTATGAGCAATCGCCTACAGGTGAAGTAGGCTCTTACCACACATTTGTCGTCGACGGTCCCACCTTTAAGAAACGACTGCAAATCCTAGAGGCCACTAAGGTGTTCACCAACAGCTTCTGGTTTTTAGATATTATTAAAGGGAAGTGCTCATGAATAAGGAAAGCAGGTCCTGTCGGGGGAAACTAGGGTGCCGTGTGAAGGTTTGCATAACGGCTTAAATATATTGTTATCCCCTCCCGTGTGGTGAGCCCTAGCTGTAATCGGGGTTAGCGGCAGGGCCTGTTATAACTAGAAGGGATATTGGAGTGGGGTGGATAAGTACCGTATAACATGCCCTGTATGTGGAAGGACAAGGATTATGCTTCAGCAGCTTGATTACGGTGGGCAGTTGGTGGCAATGGCTGAACCCATGTACCAATATAGCTACAGAGGCAAACGTGAGTACGTACCACCAAGATGCTCTGACTGCATTGATAAGGCGTTAGCTAAGATGAAGGAACAGGAGCAATAAGTGATAAAGGCACAGTTTAAGTTCGCCAAAACACCACCAAACGTCACAATAGTAGATACGACTTCTAGTTCAGGGGACTTTCGTGATCTTAGCCCGTTCATCTTACCAGCACCCCCTGCCCTCAGGTTCGAGAATCTATGGCAATTCAGCAAGGTATATAAGCATCACTGGGATGAGAACCTCTCGACACCGAACGACGACTGGTACAAGTGGAGAGACAAGGGATACAATGATCTTAGAGCACACCGTTACCCAATGGGCAAAGGCCGTGTACCGGTCTGTTCTTGGTGGGAAGGGAGAGCTCTAGGTTACATAGAAGCCAGGAAACTAATCTACGTACCGGAATACGCCAAGAACGTCGTTAAGACGGATAGCTTCAGTAGACTAGTAGACCTGTATGTAGAAAAGAAAGACATAGTTCTTCTGGACTACGACGCCTACGACCACGAAGCTAGAGGCATGACCTTGGTAGATGTTATCAACGACCCTGATCATAAGATGGGACATGCCTTTGTGTTGATTATGATACTGACAAGCGTGCTGGAGGAGTGTATGGGGGTAGATATTAGATGATTATCATTCTAGGACCAGACCACAGCGGTAAATCAACCCTCGCTGAGAAGGTGCTAGATGGAGCTATGCTAAGCGATGCCAACGTCTATCCCTCGAAAGGTTCTCATGAGATAAGTAGGTACCTAGACTCCTACTTTAGGATACAGTTAGGGGGCCGTAACCACATGGACTGGTTGTATTACCTAAGAGAGCAACTTGAAGCGCTGGGAATTCTGTTTACTACCACATACCCTAAATTAGCCAAGAGGAACTCGGACGGCTACATATCCTCCTGGCTCATATCTCGCACTTCTTCCTTTCTTTCGGTGCAGAGGGAGAGATGGTACCCCTACGGTAGCAAAGTGGTCCCGTTCAACCTAACACTTTCTCCTGTATCCCTCGCTAACTGGTTTATGGGAGATGGCTCTTCGAGCCGGAACAAAGGCGGGGCAGTGATGGCAACACTGTCTACACACTCCTTCGATCACCAGGATGTGCATAGGCTGCGCCTTGAGCTTGGTAGGATAGGTATACATACAGGAAAAGCTGACTACGGTAAGTACCATGTTATCACTATCCTGCAGGACAGTATAGACCTGCTGATGAGTACAATAGAACCATTCGTGGTTCCGTCGTTTAAATATAAGGTTAAGTATAGGGGGGAGGAATGATTATAATCGAAGGCCCCGACCATTCGGGTAAGACTACTCTGGCCAAGAAGCTTGGTGATCTTGGATACAAGACCTACCACCACGTCAAGGAGACCAACTACGAAGACTACATACTCCCCCTAGCCAATCTTGATTTCTATGACGCGGTATTAGACAGGCATGCCATATCGGAGTACCCATACGCCGAAGTCATGAACAGGAAGTTCAAGTTTTCCATGAAGCAGTTCCACAATATCATGCTCCTGACGCTTATCCAGAATCCACTGATTATCCTATGCACCAATAAGCCACCAAAGGAAGATTATGATATAAACCAATATATGCCGTATGAGAAGTGGGACGACTGTCTAAGATTATATAAGGAATTCCTTCATGACCATTCCATCAGCTACTTCGAGTATGATTACACTGGTATATTAACTCCAGAAGCTATTGCGGCTCTCGAGAAACGGCAAAGACAATACACGGAGTGGTGGAAGCCCCTATGGGAGCAGGGTTATGGTTGTGTTGGTGGACGTTGGCCCGAGATACTCCTTGTAGCCGAACGTATTGGCCCTAACAACATGAATTCTATTCCCTTCGAGACTGGACCAACAGGCCACATGCTTACCAGTCTATTAGTCAAGACGAAGATACCTTATGGTAAGTTCGCAGTCACTAACCTCGTCAAGTCGTTTAGGCGTGATGACCGATCTCCTAACGATAGTGACCTTAAGCTGTTCAGAGAAGAAGTCAAGTTTCTCAGACCGAGGAAGGTAGTATTCATGGGAGCTGTAGCCAAGAAGGGTATTGAGGTAGTCAATGAGCTAGGTATTGCTTATGACGAGGTCGTGCATCTTGGATATTTCCACCACAGAACAAGAACACTAGACGTACCTGAGCAGTACGTGAATCGTTGGAGAAACGTAATGGGTATGGTACCCGCTACAGGGTTTAAAGTACAAGAATAGATTAGGAGGAACAGCATGGAAAAGCAACAATGGGACCAGCTCTATCATCTTCTCCGTACTGCGTCGAACAGCTCGGATAAGGAAGAGCTGGAAGCAATCGTGGGAATAACGGACCACCTCATAGAACATCGTAATGAAGGGTGCTATGGAGGATTACTAGACTACCTTACTTACTACGGCAATAGATTCTTGCTAGATAAGACTTGTAGAATAGTCGAATCGCAAGCGTTAGATTTCAGCAGAATTGTCGATTTTGGTGCTGGTTTTGGGTGGCTTGGTGAAGGTATGTCTAAGTACTTCAAGGTCCCCTTCCTCCAGATAGATAAGAGGCGATGGTCAGGAAATACTATGGTAGCCGACTTCGAGACCCCAGAAGGAATCGAGTCGGTGCTTAGTGTCCTCAAACCTGACGACTTGATCGTGATGAGTGACTTCCTTCACTGTTTAGATAATCCAGACAAGATAATAGCTAAGTTTACTGCCTGGAACCTGGTGGTGCTGGAGTACGTACCCTTTTCCCTAGACTATATGGATAGCTACAAGACCCAGCTAGAGAGACTTGGAGCCAAGCCGTTCTTAGGTTGGGGGAGTATCATGAATGTTGATCCGTTCCCCTCTCACAGGAAGGTATGCCCCTTCAACCTTGACCCATATATCCTAAAGATAATATGGAAACCCTATGGAAAAGAAGCCAAGACCAAAGTCACTACCTGAGATAACTGAGAGTGTTACTACCGGCTGTGGTGACCTTGACGTAACAGTAACTTTTCTTGATGGGGAAATCTTTGAAGTATTTGCACACATGGAGAACGCGAACAGTTGTATGAAGTCTCAGACAGAGGCAACATGCAGACTCCTGTCATCAGCGAGAAGGTACGGAGTCCCAATAGATGAGCTCGTAGGTCAGCTGATTGGTGTAAGGTGTGGCAAGGTTGGATTCTCCAAGGAAGATAGTAAGATTCTAAGTTGCTCAGACGGTATAGCAAAAATACTAAGGAGGCGGATACATGACCATTCTTCTTAATGTTGGGAACTTGTGGGATTCTGACTACCTAGAACAAGTTATCCAGATGAATGAACAGTACGAGGACAAAGTCAGGGTAGGGAGTATGTTTGGGTCTGTGAAAGGATTAACCCCGACAGCTAGATCCCAAGACAGACTTCCCTACATGCAATGGAACACCATGGATAAGTACGTAGATAGAGCAAGGGAAAAAGGTATTTTCCTCCGCTACACCCTCAACACGAGTTGCGTGGGTTCTATCCAGGACTTCCACGAGCTCTGGAAAGGTAAGTTGAAGGAGGATATACAGGAGCTCCACAACGTAGGGATACAGGAGTGGACAGTTACTTCTGTTCTTATCATGCGGCTGTTAAGGGAGATGTTCCCAGACGACTTCATTGAGGTGAGTACTATTGCTGAAGTAGTTACTCCCGAAGACGCAAGATGGTGGAAGTCCCTAGGAGCTGATGGGGTCAACATCTCAACGTCTATCAACAGGAGCTTTGCACTCATCAAGGGTATTGTGGACACAGGTATCGTGGTTTCTGTTTTGGCCAATGAAGCTTGCCTGTACAGATGCCCATATAGGCGTGACTGCTACAATCTAAGTTCCCATGACAGTGCAAGGTCTGAGGAACTATTCGGGTTCTACCCCTTCCGTAAATGCAACGAATACAGACTAAAGCATCCTGTGGAGTGGCTTAAGTCCAGGATGGTTCTTCCTCAGTGGATGGCCACCTACCAGTATAAAATCGGGGTCAACTGGTTCAAGATAGCTTACAGAACACACCCTAAGGAAGTTGCTATCCCTATACTACGTGCATACATGGAACAGGAGTACAACGGAAACCTGGTTGATCTCTGGCCAACAGTAGCCCGCTTAGGTAATACAGGTGAACCAGCCGACCAGACAATGGTGTTATGTGAAAGACTAGACAAGGAGGGATTCCTGGAGTACTTTAAAGCTAACGGAGAGACTTGTCAGTTTAATACTTGTGGCAGGAGCTGCACGTATTGTTACGACGTATGGAAGAAGATACGGCTTGATTAACCGTGAAGCCTTCGAGTACATTGAAATAGTTGGTAAGGTTACTCCAGAAATGATGGCGAACAAGCTTGGTATGCAGAAAGGCACGGCAGCTGCATGGCTATCAAGATGGTGCCAGGCTGGGTACCTCGAGCGCGTGGCTGGTGACTATGTTAAGAAAACAGGTAGACCCGGAGGTTACTACACCATCACACCGGAGTGTAAGTGGTGGGGAGAAAGGGGGTTCCCTGAATCTGGATGGTAGGAGGACTCTATGGAGATAGTATACAAGGAAATTTACTACGAACGTAGGTTAGTTAGGAAAGAAGAATCACCCCTAAATAACATATTAACAGAGGTCATTGCACTGAAACCAGTATGCAATAGCACCGACACAAACCTGCAGATCCCGTGCTTAATTTTCGAACGGTATTATAAGCAAGAAATTCACAGTATTTCCGGTGGGAAATGGACAACATTCTACGCCCGTACTGATGCCGATCTGATACGAGAAGCCATAAGAATGTTTGATGAGTCTAAGAAAGAAGACGCAGCCGACGTATCTAGGCATGGAAAGGATTACCTGGAGGTTATGGATGGATAGATCTGATAAGTACATCAAGAGAAGTAACTGTCCCGATATACAAGACAGGTGGACGCCAGAAGGAAGTTTTTTAGTATGGTATCCATGATTCTAAGCAAAAGTGGGGAGCACGTTTTGAGTTGCTTTACTCATCGGCGTCCGTTAAGGTTCTGGGTAATCAGGC
>Ga0307376_10000429_pt1 | contig 51934 bp, 45 predicted proteins | sample TR2MG_FD_202536 | JGI IMG/M metagenome (GOLD analysis project Ga0307376, IMG submission 202536) | Soil microbial communities from Risofladan, Vaasa, Finland - TR-2 | ecosystem: Environmental > Terrestrial > Soil > Coastal area > Acid sulfate soil | place: Finland: Risofladan, Vaasa | collected...
CTCCGAGGATTCGACCAGGGCCCGCATGATGGGGAGGGCGCTCCGCGTCAGACCGTCAGAGGCTTTGAAAGAACGGGCGAGATGGAGGGCCCCGACCCAGAGGGCGTACTTGCCCTCGTGCTTGCGCACGAAGCCCCGTGATTCCAGCGCCTCGAGGAGGCGTTGGGCTGTTGCCTTCGGTATTCCCAAATCGGCCTCGATCGCGCGAACGCCACGGGGAGAGCCGGTCTTCTCCAGGTAATCGAGGAGATCGAGGGCCTTTTCCAAGGATCGCACCGAGGTCTTATTTACCATTGTACCTTCCGCCGTCTGGCCCACTTCCGAATCTCCTCGCGAGTCCGACTTCCTCGTCCCGGCCCGTCTCGCTGCAAGGCTGGGCCATCGCCAGGCCTACGCGTTGCAGGCGAGTTCTTTCAAGGCGCGAAATCCGGACAAAGTCCCATAGCGTGGGACTTTGTCCTAAATGATTCTAGGAGCCCCTAGGGCTATCGTCAAGCAAAAAAAAAGTGTCGATTCGGTAAAAAAAGTGTGTGACGCGAAGGGCAAGGGCTTGTTCTCTGCGAGGCACTTCGCCAAAATTGTCGCAGACCTATTAGCGCGGAAGAAATTTCCGCTTAAGACGGTTTCCGACGCGACCCTCCTCCGTTGCCCCGAAACGCTGACATTGATTCCGACCCTTCTCGAATGGATCGCGGCCGAAATCCGTCCGATTTTCCGAGGTCGGGGCGTTCGCGCGGCGTCAAGATCGAAAGGGAGGTACTAGCATCATGACAAACAAGCCATCCAGCGGCGGCGGGACCATTCCGGGGCTACCCCACGGCGAGGCCCTTCTCCACGATCCGCTCTTGAACAAGGGCACGGCATTTTCCGAGGAGGAACGCAATGCCCTCGGCCTGCGCGGTCTTCTTCCGCCCCACGTCCACAGCCTCGATGAGCAGGTGACGCGCGTGATGGACAACTATAGCGCCAAGCAGACCGATCTCGAGCGCTACATCCATCTCGTGAGCCTCCAGGATCGGAACGAGACGCTCTTTTACAAGGTCGTCGACACGCACCTCGAGGCGATGATGCCGATCATCTACACGCCCACGGTGGGGCAAGCCTGTCAGAATTGGGGCCATCTCTTCAGGCGACCCCGCGGCCTCTATATCTCCTACCAGGACAAGGGACGGGTCGCCCGACTCCTCGACAACTGGCAGAGGAAGGATGTCCGGGTCATCGTCGTCACCGACGGCGAACGCATTCTCGGGCTCGGCGACCAGGGCGCCGGCGGCATGGGCATTCCGGTCGGCAAGCTCTCCCTCTACACGGCTTGCGCGGGCATCGATCCGTCCTCCACGCTGCCGATCATGCTCGACGTCGGCACGGAAAACCTCGGCTATCGCAACGATCCCCTCTACGTTGGCCTGCGACAGGCGCGGGTGCGAGGCGCAGCCTACGACGAGTTCGTCGAGGAGTTCATGGCCGCTGCCGAAAAGAAGTGGCCGGGCGTCCTCATCCAGTTCGAGGACTTCGGCAATCTCAACGCCTTCCGCCTCCTCGAAAAATACCGGGACAGGGTCTGCACCTTCAACGACGACATTCAGGGCACGGCCTCGGTGGCGCTGGCGGGCATCCTGTCGGCCCTGCGCGTCACGGGCAAGAAACTCACGGAGCAGCGCATCCTCTTCCTCGGCGCGGGCGAGGCCGGCGTCGGCATCGGCGAGCTCATCGCCTCGGCCATGGTAGGCGAGGGCATGAAGCCGGAGGATGCCCGCCGCAATTGCTGGTTCGTCGATTCCAAGGGCCTCGTCGTGAAAAGTCGGACCGACCTCGCGGAGCACAAGAAGCAATTCGCCCACGAATTCAAGGCCTGCCCGGACTTTCTCAGCGCCATCCACGAGCTCAAGCCGACGGCCATCATCGGGGTCTCCACCAGCGCCAAGGCCTTCAACAAGGAGGTCATCGAGGCGATGTGCGCCTACAACGAAAGGCCTATCGTCTTCGCCCTCTCGAACCCGACGTCGAAGGCCGAGTGCACCGCCGAGGAGGCCTACGGCTTCTCCAAGGGCAAGGCCATCTTCGCGAGCGGCAGCCCCTTCCCGCCCTGCGTCGTCGACGGCCGCACCTTCGTGCCGGGACAAGGAAACAATTCATACATATTCCCGGGAGTGGGGCTCGGCGTGGTCGCCTGCCGCGCGAGGCGGGTGACCGACCGGATGTTCTCCGAGGCCGCCCGGGTCCTGGCCGGTATGGTCGCCAAGGAAGACCTCGATCTCGGGCGCGTGTTTCCCTCCCTGTCGCGCATCCGCGAGGTGTCGGCGCGCATCGGCGCCGCGGTGGCCAAGGTCGCCTTCGACGACGGCCTTGCCGGGGTGCCGAAGCCGGCCGACCTCCAGGCCTTCGTCGAGGCGGCCATGTGGCAGCCCGAATACAGGAACTATCTGAAAGATTGAGCGCCGTCGAAAGCCCCATTCGAAGCCTCGGGCTCTGCCCAGGGCTTTCGGATGGGGCGATCGGCGTGGCGCATTAGGCCACCCCGCCGCCTTCCACTCCCGCCCGCCACCACCCATCACCACCCGCTGCGACACTTCGCCTCAGCCGTCCTCAGCGGCGACAATCCGATATTTGTAGGACAATTCCTACACCCGAATCCTCGGCATTCCTACAGACCGTTGCCCGAAAGGGCATCATAGTCCCCCATCGCGGACGCAGGGCCTGGCTCCGGCGGACTCGCGCATTTCCCTCACAGGAGGACAGAGTTATGAAGAAACTTCGCTCGCTGTTCCTGGTCGCCGTGGCTGTCGCCTCGGTATCCACCCTCGCCGCGGCGCCCTGGAAGCCCTCGAAGACGATCGAGATCGTCGCCCCCGCCGGTCCCGGCGGCGGATGGGACATGCTCGCCCGCGTCATCCAGAAGACCCTCGTCGACGAGAAGCTGGTCAACCAGAACGTCATCGTCACCAACAAGCCCGGTGGCGGTGGCGCCGTCGGCTGGACCTACCTCCAGGGCAAGAAGGGCCAGGGCGAGATCCTCGCCGCCACCTCGACCCTCCTCATTTTCAACAACCTCCTCGGCACGAGCCAGCTCACCTACAAGGACTTCACCCCCATCGCCGCCCTCCAGTCCGAGTGGGAAGCCCTTGCCGTCTCCGCCGACTCGCCCTACAAGACCCTCAAGGACGTGATGGAGGCCATCAAGGCCGATCCCGGCTCGATGCCCATCGGCATCGGTCCCTCCCTCGGCAACGATGACCACATCACCATCCTCGAACTCGCCAAGGCCTACGGCATTCCCCCGGCCTCCCTCAAGTTCATCGTCTATCCGGGCGCAGGCGGCGAGATCGTCCCCGCCGTTCTCGGCGGCCACGTCAAGCTCACCGTCATCGGCGTGGGCGAGGTCCGCGAGCAGCACAAGGCCGGCAAGATGCGCATCCTCGGCGTCTCCTCCCCCGACACCCTTTCCTTCCTCCCCGACGTGAAGACCTTTACCGCCCAGGGCGTAAACGTGGTTTTCCCCCACTGGAGAGGCCTCATCGGCGCCCCCGGTCTCAGCAAGGAGCAGATTGCCTATTGGGACGGCGTCTTCGCCAAGATGGTCCAGACCAAAACCTGGCAGACCCAGATGGACAATCTCGGCTCCTCGACCTTCTATCAGAACGCGGCCGAGCACGCGAAGTTCCTCGCCGAGCAGTCGGCTAGCTTCGACGAGCTATTGACCGCGGTCGGTCTCAAGAAATAAGGCCGACGGTGAAAGAGGCGAGGTTCCCGGTCCACGGTTTCGCGGGTCGGGGCCCCGCCTTTTTTTCTGGGCGGCGCACATTTTGGAGGATAGTGTGACCAAGAATATGATCAGCGCGATCCTGGCCATTGCCCTGGGGCTCTTTTACTTCGCCTCGGCCATGACCCTTCCCGCGCATACGAATATGGGCGACATCATGGGGCCCCGCCTCTTTCCCATCGTCGTGGCCGCTGCCAGCGTCATCGCGGGAATCGCCCTCGCTCTCGTAGAGCTGGTTGGCAAAAATAGGGCCAAGTCCGAAAAGGCCGATTTCGGCTTCGTCAAGAATAGGTTGGTCTGGATCGACATCGTCCTTCTCACGGCGGCCGGCATCGTCTACGGCATGCTCCTCGACCCCCTCGGCTTCACCGTGGCGACACTTCTGTTCATGTTCGCGGCAACCATGCTCATCAACCGCGGGCGAATCGTCCAGAACATCACCGTCGCGGCCATCTTCACGGTCGCGGCCTACGGCGTCTTCGGCTTCGGACTCAAGCTGAGCCTGCCCCGGGGCCTCGTAGAAAACCTGCTTCCCTTCTAGGAGACGGAAACCATGGACGTCATATTCTCCAACCTAGCCATAGGCTTCCACACTGCCCTTACCTGGACCAACATCCTGTGGGTCTTTATCGGCGGAACCCTCGGCACTATCATCGGCATGCTCCCCGGCCTCGGGCCGGCCACGGGCGTGGCCATCCTCATACCCATCGTCTTCGGAATGAACCCGGCCACGGCCCTCATCACGATGGCAGCCGTCTACTACGGCGCCATGTCCGGCGGCTCCCGGGCCTCCATCATGATCAACGTGCCCGGCGACGCCTCGGCCATCGTCTCCTGCTTCGACGGCTATCCGATGTCACGCAAGGGCAAGGCCGGCACGGCCCTCGCCATTTCGGCCATAGCCTCCTTTATTGGCGGCATGCTGGGCATGGTTCTCCTCATCTTCCTCGCCCAGCCCGTGGCCAACGCCGCCCTCAGGTTCGGGCCGCCGGAGATGTTCGCCCTTCTTCTTTTCTCACTCGTCGCCACTATCACGCTCTCGGAGGGCAGCCTTCTCAAGGGCCTTATCGCCATCACGATCGGATTGATGCTCTCTACGGTGGGCATCGACCCGCTGACGGCACTCACGAGATTCACGTACGGGAGCTCGACCCTCCAGGACGGCATCGACTTCCTTGTCGTCATAATTGGTCTTTACGCGGTGACAGAGGTCTTCAGGAATCTCCGCGACACCACACCGGTCAATTTCGACACCAAGTCGATCGGCAAGGTCTGGGTGACCTGGCCAGAGTTCAAGCGCTGCATCGGGCCGATGCTCCGCAATACGCCCCTTGGCTTCGTCGTCGGCGTCCTCCCCGGCATGGGCGGCACCATAGCCACCTTCATGACCTACGCCCTCGAAAAGGGCATCAGCAAGCACCCGGAGGAATTCGGCAAGGGAGCCATCGAGGGCCTGGCCGCCCCCGAGGCCTCGAACAACGCCTGCTCCTGCGGCGCCCTCGTTCCCCTCCTCACCCTCGGCATCCCCGGTTCGGGTACGACGGCAGTCATGCTCGGCGCCCTCATGCTCCTCGGCGTCCACCCCGGCCCGACCCTCTTTACCCAGCACCCCGACATCGCCTGGGGCGTCATCGCCTCGATGCTCATCGGCAATATCATACTTATTATAATCAACCTGCCCCTGGCCATCCCCCTCGTCCAGCTCCTCAGGGTTCCGCAGCGCCTCATGCTGCCCCTCATCATGGGCCTGGCCCTCCTCGGCGCCTACTTCCTCAACTACTCGGGCTCCGACCTCGTCCTCATCATGATCGCCGCGGTGGTCGGCTTCCTCTTCCTGAAGATCGGCATTCCCCTGCCGCCCCTCGTGCTGGCCCTCATCCTCGGCAGCATGACGGAGCAGAATTTCCGCAACTCGATGACCCTCTCCGACGGCAATCCGGCGATCTTCGTCACGAACCCCATTTCCGCGACCTTTATGGTCTTGGCGGTGGGAGCCCTGATCTTCGCACTTATTAGGAACGCTAAGCAGAACGCGAAGGCCCAGGCGTCTGCCTGATAGGCCGCAATCCCGCAGTGCTATGGCCATGACGGCAGGTTCGCGCTTTCGCCTCGCCCTGCGGGAGGAAAGGCCCCTCCAGATCCCCGGGGTCCTCAACGCCTACGCCGCCATGCTGGCGAGGCGCGAGGGCTTCCGGGCGATCTATCTCTCCGGGGCGGGTGTCGCCAATTACTCCTGCGGCCTCCCCGACCTCGGCATCACGTCGATGGAAGACGTCCTCGTCGACGCGAGGCGCATCGTCGCTGCCGTCGAAACGCCCCTCCTCGTCGACATCGATACGGGCTGGGGCGGGGCCTTCAACATCGCGCGAACGATTCGCGCGATGGAGTCGGCAGGCGTCGCCGCGGTCCATATCGAGGACCAGGTGACGCAAAAGCGCTGCGGGCACAGGCCCAACAAGGCCATCGTGAGCACGGCAGAGATGGTCGACCGCGTGAAGGCGGCCGTCGACGCCAAAACTGATCCGGATTTCGTCATAATTGCAAGAACGGACGCCATGCAGGCCGAGGGCGTCGAGGGCGTCGTGGAGCGGGCCCGCGCATATGTCGAAGCAGGGGCCGATGCCATCTTCGCCGAGGCCCTGCCCGACATCGAGCTTTATTCGAAGGTGACGGCCGCCGTGGACGTGCCGGTGCTGGCGAACATGACGGAATTCGGCCTCACGCCCCTGTACGGGAGCGAGGAGCTTGGAGGGAAGGGCGTGGCGATGGTCCTCTATCCCTTGTCCGCCGCCCGCGCGATGCAGGCCGCCGCCATCGGAGTCCTCCATGCCATCAGGACCGAAGGCACGCAGGCGGGTCTCCTCGACCGCATGCAGCCGCGTTCGGCGCTCTACGAGGTCCTGGGCTACCGCGAGTACGAAGAGCGCCTCGACAGACTATTCGCGAGGGCCACAGTGGCAACTGATTCCGTCGATCATAATAAATAGGAGAAGATTCATGGCGTTGCGGATTCCGGCCCTGTTCATGCGCGGCGGCACGAGCAAGGGCGTCTTCTTTCTCGAAAGCGATCTGCCGAGCGACTGGGAAAAGCGGGACGCCCTCCTTTTGCGCATCGTCGGAAGCCCCGATCCCTTCGGCACCCAGATGGACGGCATGGGCTGCGCCACTTCGAGCACCAGCAAGGTCGTGATCATCGGCCCATCGACCCGCGCCGATTGCGACGTCGATTATCTTTTCGGCGCGGTCTCGATCGACAAGCCCTTCATCGATTGGTCGGGCAATTGCGGCAATCTCACCGCCGCCGTCGGTCCCTTCGCCGTTCTCCACGGTCTCGTGAAAAGCGCCCGCACGGCCCAGCGAGACGCGGACTCCGTCACGGTCCGCATCTGGCAGGCCAATTTAGGCGCGAAGATCGTCGCGCGAGTGCCCCTCCGGGACGGCCTTCCCCTCGAGTCGGGCGACTTCGTCCTCGATGGCGTGGCCTTTCCCTCGGCGGGAATCGACCTCGAGTTCATCGATCCGGCGGACACGGCCGGAGGCATTTTCCCGACGGGCCGCGCCCTCGACCTTCTCGATGTGCCCGGATTGGGCAGCGTCGAGGCGAGTCTCGTGAATGCCGGCAATCCGGCCATCTTCGTCGAGGCTCGCGCCCTCGGCCTTACCGCCCTCGAGTTGCCCGCGGACCTCAACGCGGACGCGGGGCTCCTCGCCCGCTTCGAGTCGGTTCGAGCCGTCGCCGCCGTGGCCATGGGCTTGGCAGCGAGCCCCGAGGAAGCGACATCGAAGCGGCCCGCGACACCGAAGATCGCCATAGTCGCCCCGCCCTCCGACTATCGGAGTACGGCCGGCGTGCTCATCAAGTCCGAATCGATGGATCTCGCCGCCCGGATCGTCTCGATGGGCAAGGTCCATCACGCGATGACCGGCACCGGCTCCATCGCCCTGGCCGTCGCCGCGGCCATACCAGGCACGACGGTGCATCGCGTGACGAGGGGCGGGCGAAGCGGGGCTCTCTGGATAGGGCATGCCGCGGGCACGATCGCGGTCGGCGCGGAGGTCCGGCGCGAGGGCGACGAATGGATCGTGAGCAAGGTGGGGATGACGAGGAGCGCCCGAATCCTCATGTCGGGATTCGTGCACCTGCCGGATTGACGCGGGGCTCCCTCGGATTGTCGGCCGCTCCTTCGCGGTAATGCGGTCGATCTGGCTTCACGTCACCCATGACATTGACGCTCCCCCAACTTTCGATAAGAATAGCTAAAAATCGAAGAATATAAGGGGGTCGCATGCGCCCGTCCTCTCCTCGGACTCGCCTTTCCATCCTCGGCTTGGCTGCCCTCGCCCTCGCGGCGGTCGCATCTTTTTCGGCCTGCTCCCAGCCTCCCCTTCGCGTTGGCTTCGTCGGCCCCCTCACCGGCAATTCCTCCGCGATAGGGCTGGGCTGCAGAAACGGCTTCCTCATGGCCTTGGGCGAGGGGCAAGGTGCCGCTCCCGGGACCGTTCCTCGACTCGAGCTCATGGTCAAGGACGACAAGAACGATCCCGAGGCTTGCCTCCAGGCTTTCAAGGATCTCAAAGCCGCAGGTTGTACGATCGTCGTCCTGGGGACACCCAGCCAGGCCGCGTCCAAGGCCGTTCCCTGGGCCATCGATAACGGCATCCTCGTCATCACGCCGACCGTCTCCTCTCCCATCGAAGGGGATGGATCGAGGCTCTATATCCGCGTCAACATGCCTTCTTCCGAGTACGGCAAGGTACTCGCCCAGGCGGCGATGGCACGATTCCGCGAAACAAAGGTCGGCATCATCGGCGATTCGAGGAATTCGAGCTATGTCGATGCCGTGAAGGGGGCCTTCCTTTCGGAGTACGCGCGTCTCGGCGGAAAGGCGAGCTTCGACCTCTCCTTCGATTCGTCGAAGGGTATCCCCGGCTCGAGGCTCGTCGCCGAAATACGGTCGACGGGCTGCGACGGCCTTCTCGCCATTGCGGCGAGCACGGAGGTCGTTCTCATGGCGAAGGCGCTCGAGCGCGACCGCCTCCATGTCCAGTTCCTCCTGCCGCCCTGGCCCCTCACCCTCGACCTGATCCAGAACGGAGGGGCGGCCGTCGAGGGGGCCGTGGCTGTTTCCATTGCCGATCTCGAATATCGCAGCGCGGCCGGCAAGGCCTTCGAATCCGCCTACCGCTCGGAGTACGGCGAGGCTCCGAGCTTCACCGCGATGTTCGGCTGGGAGGCTGCTTCGGTGCTGCGGGCGGCTCTCGCCTCGGGCTGCCCCGCCACGCCGAAGGCGCTGAGCGATCGCATCATTTCCATCCAGGATTTTGACGGTCTCCAAGGAAAAATAAAGTTTAATGCCGACGGTAAGGCGACTCGAACCATGTTTTTCTTCAAGATCGAGGGCGGAGCCTTTCGCCTGATCGACTGAGCTCCTTCATTGACTCTTAGCGGGGCGCGAGTAGAATCGAGCGAAGGACGAGGAGGGCGGATGAAAGCGAGCGGCGAAAGGGCAGGCGCGAGCGTCATTCTCGGATGCTGCGTTCTCGCCTTATCCTTTCTACTCGCCTCCTGCGCGCGAGCGCCCCTGCGAATCGGCTTTGTGGGCCCCCTCACGGGTTCCTCCTCCGCCATCGGCATCGGTTGCAGGAACGGACTCCTCATGGCCCTCGGGGATAGTCCTGCCGCGGCCCTCGGAAAGATCCCCAAGCCTGACATCATCGTCATGGACGATCGGAACGACCCGGATGCCTGTCTCGAGGCCTTCAAGGAACTCAAACGATCAGGCTGCGAACTCGTGGTGCTCGGAACTCCGAGCCACGCGGCGACGCTCGCCGTCCCTTGGGCTATCGCGAACGGCATGCTCGTGATTTCGCCTACCATATCCTCGCCCATCGCGGGCGACGACTCGGGACTCTTTATCCGCGGTAGCCTGCCTTCCTCCGCCTTCGGCGAGGCCTTGGCTCGAGCGGCAGTCGAGCGGTTCCGTGCACTCAAGATCGGCATAATCGGCGACTCGCGGAACGCGAGCTACGTCGACGCGCTCTATAAGGGCTTCGCTCTCGAGTACGATCGTTTGGGTGGGAAGGTCGCCTTCGACCGATCCTTCGATTCGACCTCGGGCGAACCCGAGGCGGGCATTGCCGAGCTTGTCCGCGCGAAGGCTTGCGACGGCCTCCTCGTCATCGCGGGCAGCACTGATGCGGCGCTCATTGCGAAAGAGCTGGAGCGTTCGCGGGCCAAGGTGCAACTCTTCCTTCCTCCCTGGCCCCTCACGCCCGATCTCATCGACAACGGCGGCAGGGCCGTGGAAGGCGCCTTCGCCGCATCCACGGTCGATCTGAGCTTCAGCGGTGCGGCGGGTGAGGCCTTCGCGAAGGCGTATTTCGGCGAGTATGGGGAGAAGCCGAGCTTCACCTCGATGTTCGGCTATGAAAGCGGGGCCATACTTCGAGTCGCCCTCGCCGCGGGCTCCGATTATTCCCCGGAGGCGGTGAAGCGGCGCATTCATGCCATCGGCAGCTTCCGCGTGCTGCAGGGCACGATAGCCTTCGACGCCGAGGGTAAGGTAACGAGGACGATGTTCCTTTTCACCATCGAAAACGGCGCGTTCAAGCGTATCGATTGAAATGAGAAAGCCTGTCACCCTCTCGCGCTACCTCGCGGGCAATCTGTCGCTCTTCGCAATACCCCTCCTCCTCGCCAGCGCACTGAGTCTCTGGACCATCGATTCGCAGGCGAGACGCTCCTTCGTGGAATTGAGCGCGCTGAGCGCCGACCTGGTCTCCTCGCGTTTCGCCGAATTTTTCGCGAGGCCTCACGAGGCGGCCTCCCACATAGCCGACATTCTCGAGCGCCGCGATCTCTATCCTCGCGCGAGGCTCGACGAGTACCTTTCGGAAATATTGGCAGAGTTTCCATACATAGCGAGGGTGCAGGTGATCGGCGCGGATGACAGGGTCGAGGCGGTCGTCCCCGCCGACCCGTCGATGCTCGGCGTCTCGCGGGCGGGTGAGCTCGTCTACGAGAAGGTCAAGGACTCGAAGGGCCTCCGCTGGTCCGATTCCTACATTTCGACCAGGAATAACCAGCCCGCCCTGACCTTCGGCATGAGGGCGGGGAAGGAGCTCTTCCTCTGCGATCTCAGCCTCGATTGGGTCGGCGATTACGCGGGCGCGCTTCGAGTTTCCTCGGCGCCGGGGGTCGAGGTACGGATCACGGACGGGAAGGGTATCTACGTCTCCAACCTCGACAGGGACAGGGTGAGCAGGCGCGAGCGTATGACGGACTTCGGCAGTCTCAAGGCCGAGGCGGGCAAGCAAGCGCTCCAGACGATACGGGAAGACGGCGTCGATTGGCTCGTCACCGCGTCCTGGATCGCCGAGCCAGATTGGTACGTGTTCATACTATATCCGGCTTCCGCGTTCTCGGGCACCTTGGCCTTGGGCTATGCGCAGCTCATCGTCCTCTTCGCGGCCGTGGGCATCGCGGGCCTGATCTTTTGGCGGTTCCGCTTCAGGCGAGTGGCGGATGCCATGGCGACGATCTCGACGGAGGCGGATCGCATTTCGCTGGGCAATTACGGCGAACTCGAGGAATTCGGCGCCGGTTTTTCCGAGTTCCGGCGGGTGGGAATGTCGCTCAACGGCATGGTGGGTGCCATCGGCAGGCGCGAAAGGGTGCTCCTGGAGCGCGAACGCGGCTTTCGCGAGACCCTCGAACGCATCGATCTTCTCGTGGCAGGCGTCGATCGAGAAGGGCGAATCGCCTTCGTCAATCCTTCCTTCGTCAAAATGTCGGGCTATGCGCGCGTGGCCCTCATGGGCAAGCCCCTCATCGATATCATGCTGCCGGGGGATCGGGGATGCCCCTTCGCCCGTCTCCTGGCCGGCGAGTCGATCCTCCCCCTCGAGCGATGCCCGATACGCTGCGCCGACGGCAGCGCGCGCCTCGTCGATTGGAGCATCGTCGCCAACCTCGACGGGGAGGGAGGCCTTTCCGGCGCCACGGGAATCGGCTACGACGTCACCGAAAGCGTCAGGCAACAGGAGCTCGTGAACGCATCCCTCCGCGAAAAGGAGATACTCCTCCGCGAGGTCCATCACCGGGTCAAGAACAATCTCCAGATCATCCTGAGCCTTCTCCAGCTCCAACTCGACGAGACCGAGAATCCCGTCGTGGCGCGAGCCTTGGGCCTGTCGGCGGACAGGATCCTCTCCATCGCCCTCGTTCACGAGACGATCTACGGCTCGGAGGATTTCGCCGATCTCGAGTTCGGCGACTACGCCTTCGCCCTCGTGACCCAGCTCCTCTCCCGCCCCGAGGGGCGGCACATCCGCTTGCGCACGGAGCTGGAGCCCTTGCGTCTCGATCTCATCGATGCCGTACCCTGCGGCCTCCTCGTCAACGAGGCGCTCCGCCATCTCCTCGACCGCGCGGTCAAGGCGGGCGGCGCGGAGCCGGAAAGCGTCGTCCTCAAGGTGGGAATGCGCGGAACTCGGGCTCTCGTCTCCCTGCGCTGCAGCTGTTCCAAAGATGGAAGGAATTCCAATGATTCATCGCTCGACAAGGATAGGGATATTCTCCTGATGCAGGCTCTCGCCGAGCAGCTCCACGGCACCCTGATTCTTCACCAGAATCAGAATGTCGAAGTCGAGTTGCTCTTCCTGCCGCGATCGACTCCGGCCATGCCTTGAAGCTTGCTTCCGACTCCATTGGCCCTATACATTCGAAGCAGGGCATGGAGGGCGAATGGAAGGTTCGCGGTCGGTTTCATTTGTATCGCGCGTAAGTCTGTCGCGAGCATGTTTGTCGCTCCTCGCGGCAGCCATGCTCGCCACGTGGATCGCGGCGCCCATCGGCGCTCAACCCGGCAGCCCCAATGATGTCGGAATTCTCGTTCTCACCTCCTATGGCGAGGGGCGGCCCGGGATCTTGTCGGTGCTTTCGGGCTTCGGCTCCGTCCTCGTCGATTCCGGCCTGAGCATCGAAAACCTCTATATCGAGGATCTCGATCTCCAGAGAAACCCGGATCCGGCCTATCAGGACCAACTCGCCTCGCTGCTCAGGCACAAGTATCTCAGCCGTCGAATCGCCGCCGTGTACATCTTGGAGCAACCTGCCCTCGATTTCTTCATGTCCCGGCTCAAGGGTGTCGCCAAGGGAGCGCCGGTGATCGTCGCGCGGGCCTTGTTGCCCCCCGATGCCGGAAAGAGCGGCTGGCATTTCGTGAGTCAACTCGAAAGCTACGACCTCCGCGGCACCATCGCTCTCGCCGTGCGTCTGTTTCCGACCAGGTGGCGCTTCATCCTGGTGTCGGGGAATTCGGAGAGCGACAAGGCGGTTCTCGCGAGCGCCGAGGCGATCACGCGCGAGCTTGGCCCCGGCAAGGAGGTGACGGACACGCTCGGTATGACCTTGGCCGAGGTCGATTCCCTCGTCGAAGCCCCTCCGGAGGGGAGCCTGATCTTCATCCTTCCCTACGACCTGGACGCTTCGGGGCGCTCGACCGTGCAAATGGAGGTCGCCTATTCGGTGGCCGCCGAGGCGAAGGCGCCGGTTTTTACCCTGTGGGACAATCCCGTCGGGAGAGGGGCCATTGGCGGCTCGGTGACCGAGTTCACAGGTGTCGGAAGGCAGGCGGGAAGCCTGGTCGCCGATATCCTGGCGGGAAAAACGGACGCGAGTACCTTGCCCGCCTCGATCCCTGGTCCCCTCGCCTTGAAAGTTGATTGGAAGGCGGCGCGACGCTGGGGCTTGTCGACCTGGAGGCTGCCATCCGACATAGAACTCGTCGGCAAGCCACCTTCCTTGTGGCAGGCCTACCGGGGTTTCGTCATCGCGATTGCGATACTTTTAGCGGCTCAGTCCGCCCTGATCGCGCTGCTTCTCATTCAGCGCCGGAGAAGGCTTCGGGCCCAGAGGGAGCTCGCCGACAGCGAATCCCGGTTTCGGTCCCTCGTGGAGCAGGCTCCCGAGGCTATTCTCGTCTTCGATCCGGCCTCTTCTCGGATCGCCGAGGCGAACAGGATGGCCGAGGAGCTTTTCGGACTTGGGCGGGAACGATTGATCGGTTCAGATCCCCGCTTCTTCTACCCTGGGAAACAGCCCGACGGTCTGCCTCTGGAGGAGAGCTTTGCCGCCAATATAGCGAGAGCCTTGAGTGGGGAGACGGTAGCTTTCAAACGGGCGCTCATGAACGAAAATGGAAGCGAAATTGTTTGCGAGGTGCGGCTCGCGAGGTTGCCCTCGAATGGACGATCCCTCGTGCGGGCAAGCTTCATCGATGTCTCGGAGCGCGAGGCCGCGGAACAAACCATTCGCGCCGCCTTGAAGGAAAAGGGCGCCCTTCTCTCCGAGGTCTTCCATCGCACCCGCAACAACATGCAGGTGATCATGAGTCTCCTTTCGTTCCAGGCGAGGGCGACGAAGGGCGAGGAGGCCGCCGAGCTCCTGCAAAAATCCATCGATCGCATAGCTGCCCTGGCCCTTGTGCAGACAAAGCTCTACGACGCGCCGAATCTCTCGGAAATCGACCTCTCGGAATATCTGTCTGAACTCGTGGCTTCCATCGCGGAATCGCCCCTCTTCAGCGGGCGGCAGGTTCTTCCTCTCCTGCGCGTTGAAAGCTCGCCCGTGAATATCGACATGGCAGCCGACCTCGGCATCGTATTCAACGAACTTGTTTCGAACGCCTTCGAGCATGCCTATCCCGAGGGTGCGGGGGAAGTGGCGATAGCGCTCGCGAAAGGCGAGGGCGGGGGCTTCGAATTGAGCGTTTCCGATCGCGGCGTCGGTTTTCCGCCGGGATACGATCCTCGTTCCCGCTCGAGCCTCGGGATGCAGCTCGTCTACGAGATAGGCGAAACCAAACTGGGGGGGAAGGTTAACTTCGAATCTTCCGACCGCGGTCTGACCGCCCGTTTTGTCTTCCCCGGTTCGGGGAAGAGGGAAGGTAACTCTCGAGCCTTCCTTGAATAATTAAAGCGTGATTTCCCTTGCCGAATTCGCCTATTCCCTTTATCCTGTTTGCGACGCCGACGGAGCGCCGGATCCCATCCGGCCGACACCATAGCCGTCGGACCCACCTGGAGCAGCAATCATGAATCGCATTCTTGAGAAGCGCAGGCTCTCTGCGGAGGTATTCCGCATGACCTTCGACGCTCCGAACATCGCGAGGGAACGCCGAGCCGGCCAGTTCCTCATCGTCCAGCTCGACGCCCACACGGGCGAGCGCATCCCCCTCACGATCGCCGACGCCGATGCCGCAAAGGGCACGGTAACTATCATCTTCCAGGCCGTCGGCGAGACGACCCATCGTCTGGCCGAGCTCGAGGTCGGCGAGGACATTCCCAATGTCCTCGGGCCCCTCGGCATGCCCACCCACATCGAGCGCTTCGGCCGTGCCCTCTGCGTCGGCGGCGGCATAGGCGCCGCTCCCCTCCACCCGATAGCCCAGGCCCTCAAGGCCACGGGCAACGAGGTTTCGATCATCATCGGCGCCCGCAACAAGGAACTCCTGATCATGGAAGAGGAGATGCGGCGCATCTCCTCCGACCTGACCATCGTCACGGACGACGGGAGCGCGGGTCGCAAAGCCCTCGTCACCGAGCCCCTCAAGGAGGCCTGTGGGGGCCCCAATCCGCCGAACATCGTCGTCGCCATCGGACCGCCCATCATGATGAAATTCTGCGCCGAGACGACCCGCCCCTTCGGCGTCCACACCGTCGTGTCGCTCAACACGATCATGATCGACGGCACGGGCATGTGCGGCGGTTGCAGGGTGACGGTGGGCGGCAAGACGAAATTCGTCTGCGTCGACGGACCGGAGTTCGACGGCCACAAGGTCGATTTCGACAACATGATGCTCAGGCTCGGCGCCTACAAGAGCCAGGAGAAGGCGGCCCATCACCGCTGCCATCTCGAACTCGAGATTCCCGGAGAGGTGCGCTGATGCACGCCGAATACAGTCAGGCCGATCACGGCGCCGAGTCCCTCGACGTCGTCGCGAAGACGACCCTCGCGGGCCTCGAGGGCAAGACCCTCGGCAATCGCGATCGCCTCGCCATTCCCGCGCAGGATATGCCGACCCAGGACCCCGCGATCCGCGTGGCCAATATGGAAGAGGTGGCCCTCGGCTATTCGCCCGCCCAGGCTCGCGTGGAGGCGGAACGCTGTCTCTCTTGCCGCAACGCCCCCTGCGTCGAAGGCTGCCCCGTCCGCATCGACATTCCCGGCTTCCTCGGCCACGCGGCCAAGGGTGAGTTCGCCCAGGCTCTCGCCGTCATCCGCGAGTCGAGCCTCCTGCCCGCCGTCTGCGGCCGCGTCTGCCCCCAGGAATCGCAGTGCCAGGAGCGCTGCACGGTGGGCAAGAGTCTCAAGACCGTGGAAAAAGCCGTCGCAATTGGCAGGGTCGAACGCTTCGTCGCCGACCTCGAGCGCCTCGAGGGCCGCAGCCATGTCCAGGCCGTCTCCGCTCCAACGGGCAAGAAGGTGGCGGTCATCGGGTCAGGCCCGGCGGGAGTCAGCGCCGCTGCCGATCTCCGCAAGGCCGGCCACGAGGTCACGATCTTCGAGGCCTTTCACAGGCCCGGCGGCGTACTCATCTATGGCATTCCCGAGTTCCGCCTGCCCAAGGCCATCGTCGACCGAGAGCTCGAGGGCCTCAAGGCAATGGGCGTGAAGGTCGAGACCAATTTCCTCGTGGGCCGCACTCGCAAGCTCGAGTCTCTCCTCAAGGAGGACGGTTTCGACGCCGCTTTCATCGGCTCGGGCGCGGGCCTGCCGACCTTCATGGAAATCCCCGGCGAGAACCTCGTCGGCGTCTTCTCCGCCAACGAGTACCTCACCCGCTCCAACCTGATGAAGGCCTATGCGAAGGGCAAGGTCGCGACTCCCATTTGGGAGGCCGGCATCGTGGCCGTCCTCGGCGGCGGCAACGTCGCGATGGACGCGGCCCGCACGGCCCGCCGCCTCGGAGCCTCCAAGGTCTACGTCCTGTATCGCCGCACACGGGCCGAGATGCCTGCGCGAGCCGAGGAGGTCGGCCACGCGATGGAGGAGGGCATTGAGTTCCGCTTTCTCGAGAACGCCTCCCGCGTCATAGGCGACCAGCTCGGCAAGGTCCTGGCGATCGAGACCCAGCGCTTCGAACTCGGCGAACCCGACGCATCCGGCCGGCGCCGCCCCGTCCTCGTCAAGGGCAGCGAGTCGACCTTTCCCGTCGACGCGGTGATCGTCGCAATTGGCAATTCTTCGAGCCCCCTCATCCCCCAGACCACGCCCGGCCTCGACGTCGACCAGTGGGGTCGCATCAAGGTCGACGAGAAGGGAATGACCTCGATCGACGGCGTCTACGCGGGAGGCGACATCGTCCTCGGCGCCGCCACCGTCATACTCGCGATGGGCGAAGGCAGGAGGGCCGCGGCGGCCATCAACGAGAGGCTGGGGGGACGCCCCGATTATTAGTCCCCGACCAATCCGTGCTTGAAGGCGTAATGGGTCAATTGTGCGTTGTTGTCCATCGCCATCTTGGCGAGGATGCGCGCGCGGTAGGTGCTGACGGTCTTGACCGAGAGGGCGAGCATTTCGGAGATCTCGCCGATGGTCTTGCCCGAGGCCAGGAGGCGGAAGACCTGGTACTCGCGGTCAGACAAGGACTCGTGGGGAAGTGCGTCGCCAGAGCCGGCCATCTCTTCGAGGAGGAGTTCCTGCGCCTTGGCGGAGAGGTAGCGCCGGCCTGCGACCACGGTGCGCACGGCCTCGACGATCTCGCCCGGATCGCCGGCCTTGTTGAGGCAGCCGGAGGCGCCGAGGCGGAAGGCGCGCAGGGCGTATTGCTCCTCGGGCTGGATCGAGAGGATGAGGATGTGGGTGCCCGGATCGATGTCCTTTAAGGCGCGGACGAGGTCGAGGCCGTCGCGGCCGGGCATCGATACGTCGAGGATGACGACGTCGTAGCGGTTGGCGCTCGCGAGCTCCAGGGCTCGGTCGCCATCCTCGGCCTCGTCGACGCTCGTCGCGTGGAGGTTGTCGGCGAGAAGCTGCCGAAGCCCCTTGCGAATTAGGGCGTGATCGTCGGCAACGAGAATCTTCATCAGCATTGATTTATTCCTTTCCTTTGCCCGGGCCGCCGAGGCGCTCGATGGGCACCCGGGCGAGGAGTCGCGTGCCGCCCTCGGGGCGGGCTTCGATCCGGACCGAGCCCCCGAGCGCGGCGCAGCGCTCGCGCATCCCGATGAGGCCGAAGGAATCGTGGGCCGAGGCCGCCCCATCGGGGATGCCGACGCCCGTGTCCGTCACCTCGAGGATGAGCCACGGCTCCTCGACGCGGAGCGACACGCGCAGTCCGCAGGGACCGGCGTGACGGGCAACGTTCGCGAGGGCTTCCTGCAGGACGCGGAAGAGTGCCGTCGCGGCTTCGTCGCTTATGTGGGGGAGCTTCGGCTCGACCTCGGCGACGGCGGTCAATGTGGTCCTGCGCGAAAAGTCCCGGACGTACCAGCGCAGGGTTTCGCCGAAGCTGAGGGCGTCGAGGGCCACGGGCCTGAGGCTCGTGGCGACGTTCTTCACGGCGGTCATGGCGTCGTCGACGGCGCTTCGCATCTCGACGACCCTGGGTTCGCGTTCCGACAGGGGCGCCTCGGGGTGGCTCGCGAGCCACCAGGCCTGGAGGTTGAGGACGACGAGATGCTGGCCTATCGAGTCGTGCACCTCGCGGGCAGCGTTGGTCCGCTCCTCTTCGCGGGCCGCCTCCACATGGCGCGCGAATTTGACGAGGAGGGCGTTGCGCGATTGGAGGACGCGGATCCTGAGGAGAACGGCGGATGCGGCGACTGCGGCGAGGAAGAATGAGATCAGAGCGGCGAACCAGGGCTTTCCCCAGAAGGGAGCCTCGACCCTTATGGCGAGCCTCGCGGCGCTCTTGCTCCAGACGCCGTTGCCGTTGGCGCCCGTGGCCGCGAGGATCCATGTGCCGGGTCGGAGCGGGGCGATATAGCCGGAATTGATATGTCCTAATTGCGTCCAATCGGTCTGCCTCCCCTCGATGCGCATCGCGTAGCGATTGCGCTCGGGGGCGGTGAAGTCGAGGACGCCGATAGTGAACGAGAGTCCGGCGTTCCGCCAATCGAGGAGGAGCTCGCCCTCGCGGTCCCGCCTGACGAGGCCCGCTCCGTGGACCTCGACTCCGGTTATCGCGATCGCGGGGGGCGGGGGCACCTGGTCGAGTCTTCCGGGAAGGAAGGAAGTCAGACCCGAGGGGCCGCCGAACCAGAGTCGCCCGTCCGAGGCCGCGAGATAGGAATTCTGCGAGACTTCGGAATTGGCGAAGCCGTCTTCGCGTCCCAGCGTGAGGCTCTCGCCTCCGGCGGGCCGCCACATGGTTATGCCGGAGGTCGTCGATATCCACAGGGTTCCGGGTGGGGATTCGAGGATGCCGGTCACCGTCGGCGCGGCCAGCCCCTCCTTCTCTGCGAATCGCGAGAAGGTGCCCGAGCTCTCGTCGAAGCGCTCGATCCCCGACCCGCCCGTCCCGATCCAGAGCGCGCGCGAGGAGTCTTCGAAAATGACGTTGACGCTCGCGTCGCCGAGGGAACCGGCGTTGCCGGGAATGGGTCCCCAGGTGGAAAAGGTCGTGCCGTCGGCCTCGAGGCGCGAGACGCCCCCGTCCCAGGTGCCCACCCAGAGCCGTCCCCGCGAGTCGCGGAAGATGCAGCGCACCGAGGCGCCGCGAATCGTTCGCGGGTCGAGGGGATTGGGGCGGTGGTGGACGAAGGTCGAAGAACCGGGCGCGAGGCTGTCGAGGCCGGCGCCTTCCATGCCGATCCACAGCGTGCCGTCGGCGTCCTCGTGGATGCTCCAGACGACATCGGCGGCCAGGCTCCCGGGCCTTCCGACCTCGTGGCGGTAATTCCTCTTGCGTCCGTCGGGCCCGATGGCGAAAAGCCCGGCCCCGTCCGTACCGTACCAAATAGTGCCATCGGGCGAGACGTGCACGGAATAGACCTTCCGCTCGTCGCCGGCCGTCGAGGCGCCGGGCATTCGCCGCACATCCTCGTTGCGAGGGTCGATTTCGAGGAGGCCGAGGCCGTCGGTGCCGACGAGGACCTTCCCATCGCGGGTTTCCGCAAGGCCGCGAGGGGCGCGGAGCGCCGTCCCGTCATCGAGGGCCAGGTATCGGGTGAATGCCGCCGATCGCGGATTGTAGGCCCTCGCGCCTCCGTCCTTGAGGCCGACCCAGAGGAGGCCCCCGCGATCGCGGAAGATCGCCCGCACGCCGGCGGCCTCCGCCGGATCGGGCAGGTGGATGCGCGTCGTGGCCGGATCGATGATCCCGAGCCCCGCCTCGGCCCAGCCCACCCATATCTTGCCGTCGCCGTCCTCGGCGAGGGAGCGGACGGCCTGACGAGGCTGGCTGCCGCCGATCGGGATTGCGTGCGCGAAGCCCGTAGACACGCGAAGGTCCACCTCGCCGTCGCCGAGGCCGACCCAGAGTCTGCCCCGCGAATCCATGAGGAGGGAACGGACCGTGTCGGAGCCCAGGCTGGCGGGAGTCGCCGGATCATGGACATGGACCCGCATCGTGCCGTCCGAACGCACCTCGACCAGGCCGTCGCCTTCCGTGCCGACCCACATCGTATCGTTTCCGTCGCGGACGATGCAGCGGACGGCGGCGCGGATCCTCGGCTCCCCGGCCCCCGGATCGGGAAGCCACAGTCGGCGCACCTTGCGCGTCGTCGGATCCACTATGTTGACGACCCCGTCGCCCGTGCCCGCCCAGATCCGGCCCTGTCCGTCGACGCCGAGGGCCAGCACGCGATCGGAACTGAGGTTCGAGGGATCGTAGGGATCGCTCCTCCAGGTGACGAAGCTCTCGGTGGCGAGATCGAAGCGGGAAAGTCCCCCGCCGTCCGTGCCTATCCAGATTCCGCCGTCGTGCTCGAGGAGGGCGAAGATCACCGAGGCAGCGAGGCTCGGTTCGCCGGGCTGGGGTCTCCAGGTGACGAAATTCTCCCCGTCCCAGCGCGACAGGCCGCCGAAGGTCCCGAACCAGAGGAGGCCCCGGGAATCCTGGAGTATGCAGTACACCGACGAGCTCGCGAGTCCGTCCTTTATTCCTAATTGATAGTAGCTGAGGGATGAAGGATCGACGGCGCTCAGGCTGGCGAGGGGCATGAGACCCAGGGCGAAGGCGACGATCGCGGCGAGTCGATCGCGGCGGCTCAGGTCCGCCCCCGCCCGCCCGCCCGCGCCTTGAAGCGGAGGGCCGTCGCAGTTATGTCGTCGTCGGGGGTCGCGTCGAGGCTGAAGAGGCTGAATCCCGCTATGACGAGGTGGATGATGTCCTGGGCCGTGGCTCGCGCGCCGAGCCCGGCGCAGGCGTCGGTGAAGGAGGCGACCAGCCTATCCCATCCGTACATCTCGTCGTGATAATTGCGACATTCGGCGATCCCGTCCGTGGTCGCGAGGAGGATGTCGCCAGGTTCGAGATCGATCGTCGACTCCTCGACCTCGATCTCCTCGAGGGCTCCGAGCAGCATGCCCTTCTCCTCGAGCCTGAGCGTGCCCCGGCCGTCGGAACGGTGCAGGTGCACCGGCGTGTGTCCGCAGTTGGCGTAGCGGAAGGACCCCGTCTCGAGATCGAGGATGCCGAAAAAGGCGGTCGCGTAGATCCCGAGGTCGCTGACCACCGCGCAGATGTCGGTGTTGACCTCCCTGCATATCGCGTCGGCCCCGATCCCCGCCCTCGCCCGGGTGCGGAAGGCGGCCTTCAGGAACATGCCGATCAGCGCGGAGGAGATGCCGTGACCGGCGACGTCGGCGATCAGGAAGGCCCAGGTGTTGACGCCGGCCCGGAAGAAGTCGTAGATGTCGCCGCCCACCTTGTCCTTGCTCTGGAAATGCCCGGCGAACTCCACCTCGGGGCAACGCGCCGCGTCCTCGATCTGGGGGAGGAGCTGGAGCTGGACCCTGCGCGCCGCGTCGAGATCGCGCTGGATCTCCTCGTTCTTGGCCTGGAGGGCCTCGTAGGCGCGCGAGAGCTCGCGGTTGTGCGCCACGGTCCGCTCGTTCTCGCGACGCATGTGGCCCTCCCAATCGACGCCGATGCTGTTGATCAGGTTGCCGAGGATGCCGACGAGGGGCACGTCGTCGCGGACCGATACCTTGAAGGTGAGGTCTTCCGGCTTCCGCGCGGCGAGCTCGTCGGCCATCGCCTCGAGGGCTCGCAGGAACTTTTCGAGGGTCGCGGCCTCCTCTTGCTGGTGGACGAAGGAATCCATGCCCCATCTTACCTCGAAGCGGGCTTCGAGCGAAACGTCCCCGTACGCGCGAAGGCTAATCGAGATAGCCGGAGAAATCGATGAGCTTTCTGTAGGCCGCCCCTCCCTTGATCTTTTCGATCGCCGCGTCGATGCGCTCGATGACCGAGGAGTCGACCGACTTTGAGAACATGAAGTAGCGGAGGCTGCCAGCGGGGGCGTCCGATATCCTGACGATCTTGAGCGAGGCCGCCATGTTTGGGTCGTGTTCCATGAGGTAGCCGGCCTCCTCCATCCCGAGGAGGAGAAGGTCGGCGCGGCCGCGAGCCACCATTTGGATGAGGGATGACTGGGGGCCTACGATGCTCTCGATGCTCGGATGGAGACGCTCGATGGCTCCGTCGGCGAAGCTTCCGTAGGAGAAACCCCGGATCGTCCCGAGGGTCAGGCCCGTCCCCAGCAGCTGGTCGATCCTCGCTTCGGCACCGAAGGGACCTGCCTTGGCCTTGTTGACGACGGCGACCAGGGGGCGGTCCTGATAGATCGGAGCGCTGAAATTGGCCCACTGTTCGCGCTCCGGATTCTTGAACCAGCCGAGACCGGCGGCATACTCCCTGTTCTTGACCGCAAGTTCCACTCGCGCGGAAGGGATTTCGACCAACCGATAGGGAATCTTCGCCTCATCGAGCACTAATTTGGCTATCTCGTTAAGGAAGCCCCCGGCGGAACCGTCGGCGTTTGCGGTGTAAAGGGGCGGGCGCGGAAAGTAATAGACATCCAGCCGCTGAGCGTATAAGGCGAGGCCGATCAGCGACAAAGACGCCGCGACTATCCATTTTGCGCAACTGCGCATCGCCACCCTCCGGGCATATCCGCCCCGCACCTGATAATGGCTCGAAAGCGGCTCGAGTCAAGCGAAAGGTTCCGCGTTCGGCCGCAATCGCTTCGATCAGCGCTTCGAAGGTCCGGCCCTGGCCCCGAAGTCGGCCTCGCGATCTATCTCGATGATCCACGAGAGCAGCCTGTCGAGGGAGACGAGGTTTCGCGCCGCCAGTTCGTCCCTAATTGTCTCGTAGTCGCGAAGGGCCGCGTGCCGGCTCCACTCCATCCCCATGCTGCCCCAGTCGAGGCCGTTCCAGAGTACCTGCATCACGTGATAAATGAGGCTCAGCGAGGAGGCCCTCACCACGCGCATGTCGGCGTCGACCCTTTCGAAGGCGTCGGCCTCGCCGGTGAGGAGGCGGAGCTGGCGGGAAATGGTCGCGACGCAGATCCTGTAGGCCTTGTTTCGCGCGAGGGCCCGGGGCTGGACAGGGAAGCCCCGCGCCACGAGATCGCGGAGCTCTCCGATGAGGAGGGCCCGATCGAAAACCAGGGCTGAGCCCTTCGCTCGGGGCGGGGGCGTTCGGGAACTTCGGTCCGCGGCCGGCTTCGCCCCTTCCTTTTCGCCGCGGTCCGCCGGCCCCATCGTCTCGGCTTCCGCTTCGTCGAGCTCCGAAAGCAAGCGCTCCGCCTCCCCGAGTTCCTTTTTGAGCTTGTCGAAGTCGACGAAGGTTCCCGTACCTTCGGCTGAACTGCCGATACGGTTCCCTCCCGCACCGGCATGGGCTTTCGCGCTGTCGGGGTGGAGCCTTTTCACGAGGCGCCTATAGACCCGCCTGAGATCCTCGCGATTCCTCACCCGTCCCTGCGCGACGAGCTCCGACAAGAGACCCATGGGGCCATTGTGCCCTGCCGCATCACCGCCGAGAAGGCCCGCGCCGATCTCGGGCTAGGCTGCTCAGGGAAGTCTTCTCGTCAGCCGGTAGAGAAAGGGTCGAAAGCCCCTAGCCTTCCAGAACGACGAGGCCGAGGGGTTGGTCGTCCGCCAGTCCACGAGGCAGGTCCTGTAACCGGAGGCCTGGGCCAGAGCGATGCCCTTGGCGCTGAGGGCGAGGCCGATTCCCCGGCCCCGTTCCTCGGGGATCGTAGCCCCCACGGCAAGTTCCACCCCTCCCTCGATCGCTCCGTCGAGGGGATCGCCCTCGGCGGGAAACCAGGCTTGATAGCCGACGGGTCTCGCGCCGCGGAAGGCGAGGAGGACGATCGCGTCCGCCTCGCCGGCGAGGGCGGCGAAACCCTTGTGCAGTTCGGCGAGATAGGCGGCAGGGGCGCCTGCCCACACGGGGGGCCCGGCCTGCGCCTCGGCGATGAGGGAGGAAAGGGATTCGAGATTTTCCTCATCGCCGGGCCCCGCCCGTCTGATCTGGAAATCCCCCTTCGTCTTAGCCGACCCGACCTCGAGATCCTCGAGCCGCGCCATTGCGTAGGCCTGTTCCATGCCGAAACCGAGTTCGAACCAGGCCGCGAGACCGGTTTCGTCGGATGCCGGACAGAGCACGCGATGCTCACGCAGACCCTCTCCGACCGGGCCGAAGGCCGCGGCGTAGAGCTCCGGAAGGGCCTCGGTTCCGGCTTTCAGCGCCCAGTCGTTCACGTCGGCGCGAAGGGATGGGCCCCATATCTCGTCCTCTTTCCGCTCGACGAAAAGAAAACCTTGGAGGGAGCCGTCCGCCCCCAGGGCCACTGTGCTCACCGAGCCCGTGGCTACTGTGCCTGCCGAGCCCGCGGCCGCCGAGCCTGCAGTCTTCGATGCGACGATTCTCGCAGCGCTTTCCTTTTCGTCGAGACCGGAAGGGAGGAGGGGGAAGGCCAGTCGCCTCGCCCTTCGTGCGCGGGCCAGGAGGGAGGCGACGGCTTCGGCGTCGCCTGGGTTGTAGGATCTGATTCCGTATCGCCGCATGCGAATCGCCTCGATTCGAGAGCTGTTTGGAAGGCGCGCCCATGATAGACTCGCACCCGGGCGAAGACAATGAAATGGGCAGCGATTCCATCGGCGCCCATCCTGCATGCCCTGAGCATTTGATCCGGAGGGTAGGGATGTTTTCCTCGAAAGCCTATGTCGAACGCCGCGAGCGGCTCCGGAACCGCATGAGGGGCGGCCTCGTACTCCTCCTCGGCAACGGCGAAAGCCCTATGAATTATGCCGATAACGCCTTCCCATTCAGGCAGGACAGCAGCTTCCTGTACTTCTTCGGCCTCGATTCGCCCGACCTCGCCGCCATTGTCGACCTCGACGAGGGATCGGCCACCGTCTTCGGCAGGGAGCCCACGATCGACGAGATCGTCTGGACGGGAGCCCAAGAGAGCCTCGTCGACAGGGCCGCCCGCGTCGGCGTCGCGAAGACCGCATCACTCGCTCGCCTCGCCGAAATCCTCGCGAGTTCCCGTGCCGCCGGCCGGAGGATACACTTCCTCCCGCCCTACCGGGCCGACAATCTGCTGCGTCTCGGCGAGCTCCTCGGCCTTCCCCTCCCCGCCATTCCAGGCGCCGTTTCCGTCGAACTCATCCGGGCAATCGTCGCCCTGCGCTCCATCAAGAGCGCCGAGGAGATCGCCGAAATCGAAAAGGCCGCCGACATCTCGGTCGACATGCACCTCGCCGCGATACGACGGGCCCGGGCAGGCATGATCGAGCGGGAGGTCGCCGCCGAAGTGCGGCGCGTCGCCCTCGCCGCGGGGGGCGACATCGCCTTTCCCATCATCCTGAGCCGCGAGGGACAGACCCTCCACAACCACAGCCACGACAACAGGCTCGAGGAGGGCGACATCGTCCTCTGCGATTTCGGCGCCGAGACCGACCTTCACTATTGCGCCGATCTCTCGAGCAGCTTCCCGGTCTCCCGCACCTTCACGGAGCGGCAGCGCGAAATCTACGCCGTCGCCCTCCGCGCCCACGAGACGGCGATAGCGACCCTGGGCCCGGGCAGGCCCTATGCCGATGCGCATCGGGCGGCCTGCCGGGCCATCGCCTCCGGCCTCGGCGAGCTCGGTCTGATGCGTGGCGACCCCGACGAGGCCGTGGCCGCGGGGGCCCACGCCCTCTTCTTCCCCTGCGGCACGGGACACATGATGGGTCTCGACGCCCACGACATGGAGGACCTGGGCGAGGAGTACGTCGGCTACGCCGGCGCGGCGCGGAGTTCCCAGTTCGGCCTCAAGTCCCTCCGTCTCGTCCGCCCCCTCGAACCGGGCTTCGTCGTCACCGTCGAGCCGGGCATCTACTTCATTCCCGAACTCATCGACCGCTGGCGATCTGAGGGCCGCTTCGGCGACTTCATCGTCTGGGATCGCGTGGAGGAGTATCGCGGCTTCGGCGGCATCCGCAACGAGGAAGACTTCCTGATCACCGAAACCGGCGCCCGCCGCCTCGGAAAGCCCAAGCCCCGGTCCATCGCGGAGATCGAGGCGCTGCGGAGTTAGGCGAAAGCGGGAACTTCAAGGCGCTTCAACTCGGCCTCAGCGTCCCCGCTGCGCGCGCCAGCTCTTCGAGGGCCTCGGGAGCGAGGTCGGCGCCATTGTCCCATTCAATAACGCCGAATTCGGGATTCAATTTGAAGGCCGCAAAGCGCACGGGATCGCGCAAGTCCTCGAAAACAGGCCCCCAGAGACAGGATGCGAGATCGGCGATCCCTTCCAATCCGTCGGAAAAGGCGACACGAAGGCGATAGTCGCTTTCGTAGCGTGCGGCAATGACGTGAAGCATAAGACATCCTATTCCAGGGGAGGGATAGCCTGCAATGGTTCATGATTACGAGCTTTCTCCCAATCCGAGAGGAGTTCCTCCCTGTTCAGCCTCACCCATTCCGAGAGAAGCGTAAGCGCGCGGCGCGGGAAACTCCCTTTGGAGACTCCATCCGTGATTCCCACCACTATCTCGTACCCGCCATACGCCGCGTGAATATGGGGCGGAGCATGATCGTCATACCACATCGTCACAACTATCCCCAAAAATCGGGAAATTTCCGGCAACACGTACCCCTGATGGGTGGAACGTCGCCCATGATTACGGATGCTTCAAAATCCGATTATTAATCGATTTCAGCCATGTTCTCCCCGGGCTTTCCTCGTTGCTTTTTTAAGGTCTCCCTGATCCGGCCCTACCCATTCCCCGGCTCGAGATGAGGGGGTACTTCGGAAGTGGGTGGGGGTACTTCGGAAGTAGGTAGGGGTACTTCAAAGCCCCGGCGTCGGAGTTCAAAGCCTCGGCGTCGGAGTTCAAAGCTCCGGCGTCGGAGGTAGAAGCCTCGGCGCCGATCCTCGGAGATACAAACTCGGAGCTCAAAGCTGCGAAGCCGGAGCTTCGAACTTCAAAACCGGAGCTCAGAGATACCAATTCGAATCTTCAAGATACAAAACCGGATCTTGGAGGTACCTCGCCTATCGCAGTTCAGTGGCGCCCTTCCACGATGGCGACCTCCTCCTCGGTCAAACCGTAGAGCCCATAAACCAAGGCGTCGATCTCCGCCTCCATCGCGCCGACATCGGCGGCGGAGTCGGCCTTCTTGGCGGCGAGGATGGAGGAGACGAGGGATTCGATCGCCGGGGGAAGGTGCGCACGCCCTGGGTCGGATTCGGCGACCCTTCGCTCGACTATAGGGATTTGCTCCATGTACTGATAGATAAGACGATAGCGGTACTCGCCCGCGCGTTCGCCGAAAGGGATCGATATCTTCCCGATGAGAAACCAAAAAAGGCGTGAATTGAGAATCCCGAGGAGGTAGGGCTCGGATGAGCCGATCGCGTAGGCGGTGTTCGTCAGGTAGTGGCCATCGAGGTCGAGATGGAAGCGCGGGTTCTTGCAGATATCGGGGAAGACGATCTTGGGTCTTGCAAGGACATCGTAATAATCGCAGGGGCGCAGTTCCCACCAATAATCCCCCTGATCCTGGCGCCTTTCCAACGCCGCGCTGAATTTTGCAAGATGTTGCATAATCGCGGGGACTTGCGATTCCATCATTCTTCGGGCTTCGCCTTCGGTAGGCTTTGGCTTTTTTCTGTCGCTCCACGATGTTCCGTTCGGAATGGCGATGATCCACTGACCTTTGTTCTTTGTAGTCCAGGTTCGGATTTCCTGACCACCGAGAACCCTATGTAAAAAGCACCTCGATTCGGCATTGGTGGCCGAGAGTGCCTCGGCCTCTTCCTTGTCAATTATGAAAGCCTCATTCAAACCTGAGGTGATCCCCCTATAAAATGCACCGTTCACATACTCCCCGAGCCCCATTCCCGCTCTCAGGCATTTCTGAAAGACGGCGGCGCTTGTCTCGTCGTCGAAGGTCCAGGGCTCCATGCCGAACCTGGACCTGTCGGCCGTGAAGGAAGTAGTCGCGACGATCGAGTCGAGTCTGTCCTCCGTCTCTTCGAAGTGGTCGGCCTTGCAGATGATAAGGGGCGCGGCGGAGACGCTCTTTTCGAAGGCGGGGATGCAGACGTAGGTGTCTTTGGCGCTCTCGAAGACGGCCTTGCCGCCGAAGTCTATGATTGAACGCAGGTATCCCGTTCCGGCGAGGTAGCGGCGAAGGCCCTTTCCGAAATTGGCCTTGAAGAAGCTGTTGGAGACGATGAAGCGGAAGACTCCGCCCTCTCGGAGAATGCCGAGGGAGCGCTCGAAAAAGTAGGTGTAGATATCCGCCGTCCCTTCGAAAGCCGAGTATCGCTCGCGGAAATGCGGCTTGAACGCGGCCAGCTCCTCCTGCCTTATGTACGGCGGATTCCCGATCACCGCGTCGAAGCCGATGAAGCGGCCCTTGTCGTCGAGGACTTCGGGGAATTCGAGGCGCCACTCGAAGGCGTCGCGGAAAATGGGATTGTGCTCGTCGTCGGCGAGGCGCTCATCGGTGGCTTCAATGTCGGCGCGGAGCTTGGCGATACGGGCCTCGGTCTTCGGCTCGGGGGCTTCGCGTGCGATGAGGTCGGGAGCCTCGAGGTGGGCGAGCTCGCCCCTGAGGACGCCGAGTCGCATTCGATCGGGGGTCGCGTCCCTCGCCACGCCGGCGAGGGCGAGGCGCATCTCGGCCAGCACGGCCTCGGCTGCCCGCTTCTCATCCTTGGTCTTGGCGTTCTGGTAGGCGCGGACGGCGTTGAGCCAATGATCGATCTTCCAGCCTTTCTTCCTGAGCGGCCCGGCGAGGTCCATATCGAGGGGATAGCGGGCAACCAGGCTGTTGCCTCGCCTGATGTTGATGTCGATGTTGGGCAGGGTCTCCAATTCCGCGAATCCGGACTCGGCGGTGTAATAGGAGCTTTTGAGAAGCTCGATCCAGAGTCGCAACTTGCAGATCTGGACCGAGTTGCGGTTGAGGTCGACGCCGAAGAGACAGTTCTCGATGACTCGACGCTTTTCTTCGAAGAGAATCTCGCGGAGTCGCTGCCTCTCGTTGTCGGCGAAGGGTTGCAGGTAGGCGGCGAAGTTGCCGTCCTCGTCGACGAGAAAGAGCTCGTCGTTCTCCACCTGGGCTCTCCAGCCCTTGGGCCTTCTCCCGCTCCGATCGGCGAGGATGCCCAGTTCGCTTTTGATCGCGACGATTTCGTTGAGCACGGAAACGAGGAAGTGCCCCGATCCCACGGCCGGGTCGATGACGCGAAGGCCGTCCATCACCGCGTTGGCAGCCAAGATCGAGGCGGCGGAACTGTCGAGGTCGTTGGCGAGGGAGGCCAGATCTCCGTATTCGCGTCCCCTCGCCCCCGAGAATTTGCGCAGAACCGCCGCCTCGACGGTCTTGCACGCCATGAATTGGGTGATATAGCCGGGCGTGAAGAAGGAGCCTTCCTTGTAGCCGTTGATCTTCTCGAAAATGAGGCCGAGCACCGAGGCGTTGATGAGGCTCCGTCCTCGCTCGACCACCGCGCCTTCGCTGTCGGAAGAAAAATCGTAGGCGTCGAGGAAATTGAAGAGATAGTCGAGGGTCGGCAGCGATCCGTTCCGTCGCGAGCCATCGGAGGCCTTTAAAACCGTGCGGGCGGAGAGGGGGAGGGGCAGGCGGGAATCGAGGCCGCTGATCGACAGGAGGCCCTCGAGGGCCGAGGCTTCGAATAGCGAGGAATTGAGATAGGGCACGCGGGCGAAGGCTTCGCGCAGTCGCCCGGGACGTTCGTTCGGCTTCTTGGCGAGGACGCCGAAAAAGAGATTTTCGAGCGCGTCGAAGTCGGGCACGGTCTCGGTGGTGAGGAATCGCCAGGCCTCGTCGCCTCGGTGCTGCTCGACCATCTGGGCTTCGAGGAGCTTCATGAAAAGGAGGCGGTTGACCCAGAGGAGAACGAGTTCGAGGGCGACGCCGAAGCGTCGCTCCTCCGCTCCCGCGCCGTAGCGCTCGGGCTCCGGCAGCCGGTCGAGGAGATCGCGGAGTTCGAGCTTCTCGATGGCCAATTCCACGAGGGAGCCCGGAACGCGCTCGCCTTCGGCCCGCCGCCCTATGAGGGTCTTCGATCCTTCCTTGCGCTCGGCCAGCCCCATGAGGTGGAGGAGCTCGGCGTAGAAACCCGTATCGAGGCTGTTGGAATCGTTCTGGAAGGGTTCCTTGAGGAGGTGGGCCGGCGAAAGGAGCTTCCAGGCAGGGATCAATTCCGCCTCGTCGAAATCGGGACGCCGGGACGCTCGGTCGAGGCTTTCGAGATCGATCGTCACATAGTCGAGGCAACCTTCGTGGGATGCGACGAAGGGTTTCGCGATCGATGCGTAAAAGTCCCCCGTTCCGAGGGCGAGGCCGGCTCCTCTATCGATATCCTCCCATGCTTTTTTGAGCCCCCTGTCCTTGGCGAAGGCCTCCTCGAAGTCGCGCGCGTCGAAGAGGTGGATCGTCTTGATATTGGTGATGGCGAGGTGGCGAAGCTCGAGGTTGTCCGCCCCGAATCGCTCGCGCAAGTGATAGAGGATGAGCTCGTGGAGCGATTTCGCGTTCGGATTATCATTGCCGAACATCTCGGAGGCGTTGGCCGGCCGCTTTACCTCGAAAAGTACCTGGGGCTTCCCGCCGCCCTGCCGATCCGCGTAAATGGCGAGGTCGATCGAGGCCTTTGTATTGATCGCGTTGCGCTCTCGATAGAAGGCCTCGCGGAGGAACTCGGCGAAGAGGTTCTTGCAGTGCTCTTCGCTCTCTCCCTCGTCGAGGCTGTCGAAGAGGCGATTGAGGGCCGCCCTGAAGCGTTCGAGTTCGGCCCGCTCGACGGGTTTTTTAAGATAGGCTTTGTTCAGGGCTTTTTTTGCCGGGAGGACGGGGACGAAGGTCATTTTCTACCTCGTCGTCATAGTACCACGCATTTCGTCCGACTCAATCCCCGACTTCCTCTCCATCTGCCTCCACACCGGAAACACGAAGGGCGCCAGGGTCGCGAGCAGATAAACGAAGCCGAAGCCTGCCAGGCTTCCGCGGAGGCCGACGGCCCCAGCCAGGGCCCCGCCGGCGAGGCCACCAAGGGGGATTCCCGCCCAGGCCAGGGAGCCAAGGGCCCCCAGGACCCGTGCCTGGAGCCTCGCGGGAACCCTCTCGAATTCCACGGCGCCGAGGGCCGGGTTGATGCCGCCGGCCCCCATGCCCGCGACCAGGGCGACGAAGACCACCGGGCCGAGGCTCGAGGCGAAGGCGAGGATCAAAAAGCGCGGCGCCCCGCCGACGAGAAAGCCGAGGGCGAAGGGCAAGCGCCGGGGCAGGCGGGGAGCCAGCCAAGTCATGAGGCCGTTGCCGGCGACCGCGCCGGCGCCGAAGATGCCGACGACCATGCCGAGGGCGAGGGGCGAATTCAGCTCGGTTTTCATCCAAAGGGGCATCAGCACGGCGGCGTAGGCCTGGTCGAGGAGATTGGTGACGACGAGGAGGATGCCGATGGCGAAGAGGAGGCGGTCGCGTCCGAGAAAGACGAAGCCCTCCACGAGCTCCGCGAAATAGGAGGAGGGCCGCTCCGCGGCTTCCGTGCCTTCTTTAAGCCCGGGTTCACCGAACTCCCCGCTCCGCCCGATCTCCCCCGGCATGCCGAGGGCCAGGATCAGGGCCGAGGCGCCGAAGCTGGCCGCGTCGAGGGCGAGGACGGCCCCGGCCGAACTCGCCGCCATAAGGAGCCCGGCCAGGGGGCCGCCGAGGAGGGTGGCGACCCTGTTCACCCCCTCGTAGAGCCCGCTGGCCCGCTCGAGGGGGAGGGCGATCGGCGCCGCCGCCTTCGGAATGAGGACGCGCTTGGCCACGCTTCCCGCCCCTCTGCTCGCCCCGACGATGGCCATGAGGGCGAGGAGGAGCGAGAGCCCCAAGCCCCTCGAGGTCCCTCCGCTGGACAGGGCCCACAAGGCCGCCGCACCCATCGCTATTGCCGCAATAATATCGGTGAGGATTCCCACCCTCCTCTTGTCCCACCTGTCGACGAAGGGCCCGCCGAGTGCCTGCACGAGGACGTAGGGCAGCATTTCGGCGAAGGCGACGAGGCCGGCGTCCATGGCACTCCCCGTCGCGGAGAGGACCAGCCAGGGCAGGGCGAGCATCGACATCGAGGTGCCCGCCATCGCGAGACCGTTCGCCGAAAGGAGGGCGGCGAAGGCCGAGCCCGCCCGTCTCATGATCGCTCCAGGGGGAGGAGCTGCACCTGAAAGCCGACGACGACCCTGCCCGGCTCGAGGGGGGCTCCGGCTTCGTGATGCGGATATTTCGTGGCCAGGGCCTCGATCTCCGCACGGAGGGACAGGAGCTCCTCCTCGCTGAGCCTGAGAGCCCAGTCGCTGATCGTCCCTGCCTTCGCCCAACCCTCGGACATGGAGGGCAGGGCGTCGATCCACTGGTCCATCCGGAGCCGGGCCCCGTTCGCTATCGCGTGGAGATATTCGCCGCCCAAGAGCGCCGATTCCGGGTTCCGCGCGAGGCTGCTTTCGTCGAAATGGCTGCTCATGTGGGCGGCCTTCCACCAACGCTCCCGGGCCGAGCCCCGGGCGGATTCCTCGACGACGAAGCCGAACTTCTCCAATTGGCGGAGGTGATAACTCGTCGCCCCGCTCGATTCGCCCAGGCGGGAGGCCAGCCCCGAGGCCGTGGCCGGCCCGTCCAGGCGGAGGAGGCCGAGGATCTTCACCCGGAGCGGGTGGGCGAGGCCCTTGATGTTGCCGATGTCGAGCTCGACCGAGGATTCGGGGGAGTCGGGATTCCCTTTCGCGTCTTCCATGTTGCAAACTTAACTTTGCAAAGAATATTTTGCAATAGGAAAATGGCAGTCACAAGAAAAATCTTGCCTCTTCCTGCCCCTCATCGCTATTTTCCGTCCTTGTAGCCCCAACTCAGGCAGAATCGGGGCCGCGCGGACAGATCGACCTGGTCGACAAAGTCCGGCGGCGTGCGTTGGCCGCTCCGGGGCGTACGAAAGGCAGACTCCCATGGACAAGATCCAGGAAATGGGAGAAGCCCCCCTCGGGCGGCTTCTTCTCAAATTCTCCCTCCCCGCCATCGCCATGATGGTCGTCAACGGCCTCTACAACTTCATCGACCGGGTCTTCATCGGCCAAGGCATGGGCACCGACGCCCTCGCCGCCGTCACCGCCGGCTTCCCCATGATGATCATCGCGATGGCCGTCGGCGCCCTCTTCAGCGTCGGCACCTCGACCCTCGTCTCCATCGCGATGGGCAAGGGCGACCGCGGCAGGGCCCGCTCCGTCCTCGGCCAGGGCTTCGCCGCCTCCCTCGTCTCCTCGGTCGCCGTCGCCCTCCTCGGCTGGGCCTTCATGGACCCCCTCCTCCGCGCCTTCGGCACGACCGAGGCCATCATGCCCATGGCCCGAACCTACATCGGCATCGTGATGATCGGCTTCGCCTTCCAGGTGCCGACCATGACCGTGTCGAGCAGCCTCCGCGCCCAGAACAGGCCGAACCTCGCCATGCTCGCCACCGTCTCGGGCACCCTCCTCAACGCGGCCCTCGCGCCCCTCTTCATCTTCGCCTTCCATTGGGGCGTCGCCGGCGCCGCCTGGGCCACCGTCATCGCCCAGGCCCTGGCCGCCGCCCTCACCCTCGTCTTCATCCAGTCGAAAGACAGCATACTGAAGATCGAGGCGCGCTGGCTCAGACCCCGCGCCGCCACCATCGTCGAGATGCTCAAGCTCGGCGTCCCCATCGCCGTCGTCCAGGCCCTCTCCCTCGCGATGCTCGTCGTGGCGAACAACTCCATGGCCCGCCTCGGCGGGGCGGAGGCCCTCGCCGTCATCGGCATCGTCAACGCCTTGTCGCAATTGTGCATATTCCCGCTGATGGGCATCGTGCAGGGCGCCCAGTCCCTCTGGGGCTACAACTACGGCGCCGGGAAGCTCGACCGCGTCAAGGGCCTCCTCGGCCTCGCCATCGGCTGGACCACCGCCCTCGGCGTCATCGTCACCGTCCTCGTGGAGATCTTCACCCGCCAGCTCGTCAGCGCCTTCAACCCCCACGACCCGGCCCTCATCGCCTTGGGCAGCCGCGGCATCTCCGTCTTCATGATCACCTTCTTCACGGCCGGCTTGCAGTTCACCATGTCCATGTACTTCATGGCCGTCGGCAAGGCCAAGGAAGGCGGCTTCCTCTTTCTCGCCCGCAACGTCCTCGGCATCGCGGGCATGGCCCTCCTCCCCCTCGTCATGGGCATCGACGGCGTCTACTGGACGGGCCCCGCCACGGACCTCATCGTCACCGCCCTGGCCCTCGCCTTCCTCGTCGTCGAATCGCGCCGCCTCGCCTCGGGCGCCCTTCCGAAGGCCGCGGCCCAGGCCGGCCTCGCCGCCCAGGTCTCCGCCGTCTAAGCAGGGCGATCTCTTACCGGGGAGAGCAACCTTTCGACCGGTCGAAAGGTTTCTCCCCCCGGCCCCCCCTTTTCCAAAGCCCGCGAAAGTGAGCGAGCCTTCGACTTGCCGAATCGTTAGCCGCGGGGCTATTCTTTTTATGGAGAGTCGCAAGAAGCGCAGCATACCCGGGGTTAGTAGGAGGCGGCATGACGTTGAAATACGTACATTGGCAGGATGGCGGTCTCCATATCGGCTACCTTCAAGATTTTCCCGATTACATGACCCAGGGCGAGTCCGAAGATGAGCTTCGCGAAAACCTGATCGATATCTATCGCGATATCGACGCGGGATTCGTCAAGAACGCGCGAAGAATCGACGAGCTGGTCCTGCCTGCGTGAAGCGCGAGGAACTCGAACGGCGCCTTGCGAAGTGCGGAGCAGTGCTCATTCGCCACGGCGGCAAACACGACTGGTACGAGAATCCCGAAACGGCGTGCAGCAGCCAGTCCCCCGGCATCGCGAGATCAATGAATACCTCGCGAAAAGCATCTTGAAGAAGCTCGGAGCCTAAAGGTGGGTCGATCGCCGCCCCTTCCCGCCCCCGGCCGGTACGCTATCGGAGTCCCTCCGTTTCGAACTCCAGGACGATCTTCGTGCCCTGCGCCCTTTCGATGCGAATGCTGCCCTGCAACTGCTTGGTGAGCTGGCCCACCAACATAAGGCCGAAGCCGGGCGAGTTCGCAAAGTCCATGGTTTCCGGCATGCCGTTCCCGTCGTCCTCGATGCCGAGATGGACTCTCTTCCCTTTCAGTGAGGCCGACACCGTGATCATCCCGCTGTCCCTGCCCGTGAACGCGTACTTCATGATATTGGTCAGCAGCTCGTTCACAATTATGCCGAGCGGTTGCAGCATCTTCGAATCGAGGTAGAAATCCTCGATCGTTTTCCGGACGGTTATCGAGGCGCCCTTCGGAAAGTTCGCGAGGATTTCCCTGATGAGGGAGGGCAGGTATTCCAGCACGGAAACGGACTTGAAGCCGGCCGATTGGAAGAGTTTGTCGTAGAGGACCATCATGCTTTGCACGCGGCTCTCCGCGTCCTTCAACGCCGTCTTGGCCGCGGGGATCGTCAGGGTATCGGCCTGGAGGGAGAGGAGGCTCGCGATCGTCGACATGTTGTTCTTGATCCGGTGATGGACTTCCTTGAGGATGAGTTCCTTTTCCGCGAGGAGGGTGTGGATTAGTTCCTCGGCGATCTTCCTGTCGGATATGTTCCTAATATTGCATTGGATGACTTTTTTGCCGTCGACCAGATACACGTTGCTGATGAACTCCACCTCGACGGTCTCGCCCAGGGCCGTTTCCAGGGGCAGGTCCTCGTAGCGGACGTACTCCTTCCGCTGCAGCTCGACGAAGTTCTCCTTGTTGGCGACGATATCCTTGAAGGCCCCGATTTCCCAAATCGCCTTCTCAATGAACTGCTCTTTGGAGTAACCCAGCATCTCGATGAGGAAGGGATTGGCGTCCACTATCTTGCCGGTCTCCGCGTCGAGGATGAGGACTCCGTCCTTCGCCGTCTCGAAGAGGCGCCTGTAGCGCATTTCCGAACTCGCCAGGGCCTGTTCCATCATCCTTCGCGCGGAGATGTCGCGGATCAGGATCATGAAATGGGGTTCGAGCGGCGGACTGACCTTGCGCGAGACGGAAAGCTCGTACAGGAGGGTGACGCCGGGCAGGACCGTCTCGTACTGCTTGCCGACGGAAACCCCCGTTTCATGGGCCTCGCGTATGGCCGACATCACGATATCCGCGACACCAGGCGGAAGGATGTCGGAAACCCTTTTCCCGATGCACTCCTGGGCGGGAGCGCTCGACGCCCCGGCGTGGGGAGAATGGAAGTCATAGTAGTAACCATCGAGACCAATCTCGAAAAGGAGGTCGGGGAAGGCGTTGAGGGTAGCCTCCAATTTATTGTTGAGGGCCTTGGTTTTTCCATAGGCGTCGAAGAGCTTGAATGCCATCTTTATGGAGGCATCCAATATCGTTATCCCGGAATTCTTCACCACATAGCCGTATGAGCTGATCTTCTCCGTCTTCTCCACGATTTCGGATTCCGTATGGCTCGACAAGAAGACTATGGGTATGTCGCGGTTTCGCAGGATGGCTTGGGCGGCCTCCGTTCCGTCGATGCCGTCGCCCAGGTCGATGTCCATGAGGACGAGATCCAGGGCCGCGCTTCCCGCGACGAGTTCGACCGCACTTTCCCCCGAGTTCGCGATAAGGACGCTATAGCCGCATTTTTCGAGGCCGACTTTCTCCGCCATCGCTATCAACACCTGATCCTCGACGAGGAGGATGCTCTTTCTTTCTTCGTGTTTCATTTTGATCCCCTCCTCCCGACGTGCCGGGGGCCGTCCGAAGACGGCCCCCGGTTTACCAAGGTCTTTTTAATTGGTGTAGGTATAATCCTCGTCGCCCGTGTGGGTGACGGTGACCGCGGCGGCGCCGCTGGCGTTGACCGTGATCTTGCCGTTGCCGGTGTTGGTTACGGTCACGGCGCCGGTGGCCGTGCTGTTGATGGTCATGAGGCCGTTGCCGGTGTTGGTCGCGGTGAGGATGCCGCCATTGTTGACGATGGCGATGGTTCCCGTTCCCACCTCGGTGGCGGAAACCAGGCCTCCGTTGTTCAGGACGTCGATGAAGCCATCACCGGGGACCGCGACGACGCTGGAAGCGGCGCTGCCGGTGATGGTGACAGGGGCGATGACCACGGGAGCGACCGGCGCCACGTAAGGAGTGTCGCTGGCGTTGACGATAGTGTTGACCATGGTGATCGAGGCGAAGAGGGCGAGGGCCCTGCCGTTAAGGATGGTCGGCGTCGCGTTTCCGGCTGTCGAGAAGGTCATGCCGGCGCTGGCGATTATGGTGCCGGCCATGGAGCCGCCGCCCGCTCCGTTGATAGTCGCCGAGCTCCCTACCTGCCAGTAGACATTCTTGGCCTGGGCGCCGTTCGTGAGGATGACGCTGCTGGGGGCGAGGGGGGTGCCGACGGTGAGCGAGCTCGCCATCTGGAAGATCCAGACCGCGTCGGGGTTACCCTGCGCGTCGAGGGTGAGATCCGAACCGGTGATAAGGAAGGCTCCTGAGGCCGACTTGTAGACTCCGGGGGCGAGGGTGAGGCCGCCCAACTGGCCGGCGCCCGGATCGATTCCATCGGGGCGGGAAGCCAGATCGTTGAAGGTCACAAGGGCATCGCCGGCGACGCTCGTCGCGAAGGCGAAGTCGGTAGTGCTTCCCTGGGGAGCGTCCGTGTAGACGGTGCCGCTCACGGCTCCGACATTGAGGGGCGTTTCCGTATAGCTGAATGTGGCGCTGTGAAAGCCGGTGATCATCGTGGATGCTCCGGTCGTTCCCATGTCGCCGATAATCTGGGTTCCTGACCCAGCGTTGGTGATGCCGGCGCCTCCGCCAAAAGCCGCGAAGGACGATGCCAGACCGAGACTGGGCGCTGCAGGGTTGATGCCCCGGGCTCCCTGGATCGCGGCTTTGCCCGCATCAAGGCCCATCGGGCTGCCGCAGGCGGCGATGATGCCCGCCAAGATAACCATGCCGACTCCAGTAATCAGACTCTTCTTTACCTTGTTCATTGTGTACCTCTGGCTAGAACATATACATAAACTAGCTAAAAAACAAGTATATTCAGTTTAATAATGGCTTGCAATTCCTAGAAAAAGTGTTAATCTATGCCCAAGGAGGAATTAGATGCCGGATAAGAGGACGATGACCCTCAACTTGTCAGAGGAAGAAATGAATTCCTTGGAGCAGTTGGCTCTGAGAAACGACATGACCAAGACCGCAGTGCTCAAAAAGGCCATTCGGATTTATCTGGTCCTGGAGACGCGATTGCAGCGGGGGGAGCATATATTCGTGGAAGACGAGCTTCATCAGGCAAAGGTCGAGCTGCTGCTGGTCTAGCGGCCATTATAAGGAGACTAAGACGGCACGAAACAAAAAGGTGACGGATTCCCCAGGCTACTCGGAGAGCATCATCAACACCGTGAGGGAGCCCTTGATCGCCCTCGATCAGGACCTCCGGGTCGTGTCGGTCAGTCGTTCATTTTACGAAGTGTTCAAGGTCAAACCCGAGGAGACGGTGGGGCAGCTCATCTACGACCTCGGCAACAAGCAGTGGGACATCCCCAAGCTCAGGGAACTCCTGGAAACCATACTTCCGCAGCAGACGAGCTTCGACAATTACGTGGTCGAGCACGATTTCGCGACCATCGGCAGGCGCATCATGATGCTCAACGCCCGACAGATCCAAAGGGTGTCGGGCAAGGAACGGATCATACTCCTGGCCATCGAGGACATCACCGAGCGCCGTGAAATGGAGAACGGGCTGGAAAAGGCCCATGAGGAATTGAAGATCTTGGCCAACGAGCTGGAACGGACGGCGAGGGCCAAGTCGGAGTTTCTCGCCAACATGTCCCATGAACTCAGGACGCCGCTCAACTCCATAAACGGCTTCTCCGAGGTGCTCTACGACGAGACCTTCGGACCTTTGAACGACAAACAGAAAAGCTACGTCAATTTCGTCCTGACCAGCGGGAAGCACCTCCTCCTCCTCATCAACCAGATACTGGACATGGCGAAGGTCGAAGCCGGAAAAATGAAATTGGCCCTCTCCATCCTGCCCATGAAAGGCCTTCTGGCCGAGATCTCCTCCCTCATCGCCGACATGGCCGGAACGAAGAACCTTGCGATGTCCATCGATATCGCCGAAGACCTGCCGGATATCGAGGCGGACGAGCTTCGCGTAAAGGAAATCATCTACAACCTCCTTTCCAATGCGGTCAAATTCACGCCGGAGGGCGGTCGAATCGGCATGAAGGCGCGGCGCGTCGATGGGGAAATCGAGGTAGTCGTTTGGGATACCGGCGTCGGCATCGCCCCGGAAAACCTGTCCAAGATCTTCGAGGGTTTTTTCAGAGTGGATACGCCCTATTCCCGCCTGACCGAGGGCACTGGACTCGGATTGCCGCTGTCAAGGAAAATGGTGGAGCTGCATGGGGGCAGGTTGTCGGTGGAATCGGGGGGGCTCGACAAGGGCACTTCCGTCCGTTTCAGCCTACCCATCCTCTCTGCGGGAGTATGAAATGAAGAAAAAGGCCCTGATAATCGATGATAATGCCAACAATCTGACCCTCGAAAAGGACCTCTTGGAGGTTTCCGGCTTCGAAGTCTTCGTGGCCGAAAACGCCACTCGCGGGATAGCCCTCGCGAGGAGCGAGAAACCGGACATCATCATCATGGACATGAGGCTCCCGGACATGCGCGGTTCCGAGGCAGCCAAGATCCTCCTCAATGATGTCGAGACTCGGGATATCCCCATCGTCTTCGTCACGGCCTCGGTCCTCGCGGAGGGCATAGAGGAAATAAAAACAATACCCAATGCTGCCTTCGTGAGCAAACCGATCAATACGCGCACTTTCGCCAAGGATATTTGGCACTTCATCAAGTAGAAGACAGGCGAGTCGAGGCAGTGCGATGACGAGGCCCCTCGGGACGTCTATCGCCGCATCACCAGGCAGCGACCAAGATCCCGAGAATGTCCTCGTCCGAAAGCTCGACAGGGTTGGCCTTCATCGAGTTCGCCCTCTTGGAGGCTTCCACCAGTTGGGCGAAATCGTCGCGCGCGAGGCCGAGATCGCGGAGCTTTCGCGCACCGAGGGATTTCGTGAAGGCGGCCAGGATCGGCGCCGCGTCTTCGGCTCCGGCCCTCTTGCCCGCGACCAAAGAGGCGACCTCGGCATACTTCGCGACGCTTGCGTCGCGGGCGAGCGTCCACGCGACGTCTCCAGGCGTCGCGCCGGCGACCATTGCGGTGAGCCTACGCACGTTGGCCGCGACTACATGGGGCAGGAGGGCCGCGCAGATGGCGCCGTGGGGCGCCCCGCTCAGCCCGCCCAGGGGGCCGGCGATGCCGTGGACGGCGCCGAGCCCGGCGTTCGCGAGGGCCATGCCTCCTGCCAGGGCGGCGAAGGCCATGTCGCTCCGCGCCTCGATGTCCTTGCCATCGCGAAAGGCCCGGGGTAGGGCCGGAATGCCTCGCTTGAGGCCCTCGCGACAGAGGCCGTCGACGAGGGGGTTGGAGCGTGAGGAGACGAGGGGCTCGATGAGCTGGGTGATGGCGTCGAGACCCGAGTCGGCCGTGAGCCGCGGAGGCAGGTCGATGGCGAGGCCAGGATCGACGATGGCGAGGACGGGCAGCATCGAGGGCGAACGGAGGCTCACCTTCACCGGCCGGGAGCCCCCGATGGCCGCGAAGACCGCGTTGCGAGTCGCCTCCGAGCCGGTGCCCGCCGTCGTCGGTATAGCGATACAGGGCAGCGATTTCTTCGCGAGTGGCTTTCCCTTTCCGATCACCTCGGCGTAGTCGAGGGGGTCTCCTTTGTTTGCGAGGAGGGCCGCGATGGCCTTCGCCATGTCGATAACCGATCCTCCGCCGAAACCGATGACGAGGTCGGGCCCGTACACGCGAGCCTGTTCGAGGGCGTCGCGGAGGTCGTCGATGTCGGGTTCGGGAGGCGTGGAGATCGGCACGTGCGTGAGCCGGGCCAGCTCGAGGCTGTCGATGAGGGGCATCGACCGTTGGATGTTGCGCCCCGTGACGACGAGGGCACGGCGACCGAGCTTCGTCGCGAGTTCCCCGGCCTGGCGGATCGTCCCAACACCGAAGATCAGGCGCCCGGGTCCGGCGAACTCGAATTCCATGCCGCGCCTCAGCCTTCCACCGTGGTGTAAAAGGCCCGCGTTCGGGGCTCAGCCTGAAGGGGCTCGATTACTTCGTTCCAACGCTTGTAATGGGCCGTCGCCTTGTGGGCGGCTATGTCGGCCTCATCCCTGTATTTCTCGACGAGGGCGAAGCGGGTCGGGTCGTCCCGGTCCGCGAGGAGATCGAAGGCGAGTATTCCGGGCTCCTTGCGGCTGGCCGCGACATTCTCGAGGGCGACCGCCTTCAATTGCGCGACGGCTTCGGGACGAACGCGGATATTGACGATGAGGGTTATCATGCTAGCCTCCGCCTTCGAGGATAGGCGCGTTGCCCGCGTCGGGCAAGTGGCGTATCATCGTCGCAATGTCAGGCGCGGAACCCCCCTCGATTCCCCTCGTCGGCGACGATGTCGACCCGGCCTCCCTCGCGGCCGCCTTCGAGGGCGGCTTTCCCCTCGAGTTCTGCGCCTCTGGCTCCTTCGATCCGGACTTCATCTCTGGCCTCGTCCGCGAGGGCTTCATCCCCATGGCCATGGATCTCGAAGACGGTCGCGAATTCCTCCTCCCGAAACTCCACCTGGTCCGCGCGATCCTCGATCCGGCCGAAGTGCGCATCACGCGAAGCGCGAGACGCCAGGCGCGGGGTCTGACCCTCTCGACGATGCGCGCCTTCGACGAGGTGCTCTCCTCCTGCGTCGAGAGCCATGGCGAGGGCTGGCTCAGGCCGCCCCTCGTCGCGACCTTCCGCGAACTCGCTTCGAGGGGGAGTGTCGGAGGATTGGGTCTCGTCTCCTTCGAGCTATGGCGAGGCGAAGTCCTGGTGGCGGGGGAATTCGGAGCCTTCGTGGGGGCCTGTTACACGAGTTGGTCGGGTTTCAGGAAGGAGAATGGGGTCGGGACAGTGCAGCTCGCCGCGTTGGCGCGAGCCCTCGCTCGCGCGGGGGTCAGGCTCTGGGACCTCGGCATGCCTCTGCCGTACAAGGAAAAGCTCGGCGCCCGCGAGTTGTCGCGATCGGAGTTTCTCGCCGCCTTTCGCGAGGCCCGCGGGCTTGCGGAAAGGGCTCGCGATGCGCCGGGTTCGGCACCGCCCTTCCTCGATTTCGGTTTTCTTCCCCTGGACGCCCGACTTCTCATCGACGCCGCCGGCCCCTCCGGCGAAGGGCGGCGTTGATGCGCGTCGTCCTCGCCGGCGGCTCGGGCTATATCGGCGCCAGCCTCGCCGCGTCTCACCTGACCGAGGGCTCGGAGCTCGTCGTGCTGACGCGTGGTTCCGAGTCGGCTCTCCCCGGCGATGCGCCCGGCCTGCGTCGCGTCGCCTGGAATGGACGCGATCCCGGCCCCTGGTGCGCCGCTCTTGACGGTGCCGACCTCGTCGTCAATTTAGCCGGGGAGCGAGTCGCCGGTCCTGGATTCGCCTATCGCTGGACCGAAGCCCGCAAGCGGCTTCTCGCGTCGAGCCGAGTGGAGGCGGGGAAGGCCCTCGTCGCGGGTATCGCCGCATGTTCGCGAAGGCCGCAGGTCTTCGTTCAGGCTTCGGGCATCGACTACTATGCGGCCGGCGAGTCAAGGGCTACCGAGGATGCCCGATCGGGCGACGGTTTCCTTTCGAGGCTCGTCGCCGATGAATGGGAGCCTTCGACGGCAGGGGTCGAATCCATGGGCCTCCGTCGCATCGTGCTGCGCATCGGCCCCGTCATCGGCGCGGGCAGCCCCGTCCTCGCACCCCTCTTGCTGCAGCATCGTCTTTTTGCGGGCGGGCCCCTCGGTCCTGGCGCGCAATGGTTCCCCTGGATCGCCGTCGATGATCTCGTCGGGGCCCTTCGTTTCCTCGTCGCTCGACAGGAATGCTTCGGAGCCTACAACCTCGTGGCGCCCGGCATTCTGCGCAACGCGGAGCTTTCGAAGGCCCTTGCCCGCGCCCTCGGGCGACCCTCCTGGCTCCCTACTCCGGCCTTCGCCCTCAGGCTGGCCTTCGGCGAGATGGCCGAAACCCTCCTTAATGGAGTACGCGCCATTCCCAAACGCCTTCTCGAAGCGGGATATCGCTTCGTCAGTCCCGACATCGATACGGCCCTGTCCTCCGCTCTCGCTTCACGGCCAAAACCTTGAGGGGTGAACCCTCGAGGGACCTGGCCGATGGCCTTCGCCCCTGTCCTAGGCTTTCTTTTCGATCGGCGCCTGCGTCGCCGCTTCCGCGGCTTCCCTCGGGTTAGCCACCACCGCCCAATCGTTGACATTCATGCCTTCGGCTTCCATGGCCTTCATCAGCCGAAAGATCGCCTTGTTCCGAAAAGGGCCTCGTTTGAGAATTATCGCCATAGAGCGTTTTCCGCTCATGCCGCTGCCCTGACCGAGTATGTCGCCCAGCCTCGGCGGCAACTTGCCTGCGAAGCCGAGAGGCTCGGACGCGATGATGAGGTAGTCGGCCATGGCGAAGCGGGGGATTTCCCCTTTCACCGACGCCACGAGGTCGACCTCGTGCCCCTTGCCGCGGAGCGCTTGGGCCATGGCGGTCGCCGCCGTTTCGAGCGCCCTGGGTGTCGATGCGGGAATATAGAGCAGGCAAATACGCATGCGACCTCCTTATCAGCAAACACTATGCCATCGCCTAACCACGGCGCCATCCCCCGTGGACCGATCGCCAAAAAAGAATCAATAAAAATGTACCGAGACATTGTTTTCCGCTCCCACCTGTGCGAAAATATATATAGATAAATAGAGATCGAATACGCGGAAAAGGGGGTTTGGTCATGATCCGCGAATCTTTGCTCAATTCAATAGATGCTCTTGCGGGCCGATATGGCCCAGGCCGGGACGCGATGTTGCCGATCCTCCAGGGACTCCAAAAGGAATACGGCTGGCTTGGCATGGAAATCATCAACGAAGTCGCGCGTCGCTTCAGCCTCTCGCAGACGGAGGTCTTTTCGGTCGCATCTTTCTACCATTTCCTCGATACGACGAAACGCGGCCGCTATGTCATCCGCATCTGCCGGAGCATATCCTGCGCCCTCGCCGACCCTGAAAATCTCCTCACCCGATCGGGCAGCACCAAGGGTCGCATCCTAAGGGCGCTGGAGGCCGAGCTGGGCATCGAGATGGGCGGCACGACCCACGACGGTCTGTACACCCTCGACTGGGCCAACTGCATGGGAATGTGCGATCGCGGGCCCGCGATGATGGTCAACGACGACCTCTACGCGGAGCTCACGCCCTCGAAGGCGGTCGACATCGTGAGATCGTACCGCTGCTGTGATTCGATATGACGCGGTACGACCTCACGCGCGAGTTCGCGGGGCGAACTCGCTATCCCCAGACGGTACCGCTGCTGCGACTCGATATGGGCGCGGGACCGGCGAACATGGAAGCGGAAGCAGGAGGCGCATATGGCGCGTAAAATAGACGTCGTCTTCTCCGATCTCGAACCGGGCGCGGCGCTCGCGAAGGCAGTCGCGATGAAGCCCGAGGAAATAATAGCAATTGTCAAGGATTCGAACCTGAGGGGGCGCGGCGGTGCCGGCTTCCCCACGGGGCTCAAATGGGAGTCGGCGCGAGCGCAGGGTCGGCCGGCCTGCGTTGTCTGCAATGCGGACGAGGGCGAGCCCGGCACCTTCAAGGATAAGCGGATCCTCGAGCTCCGGGCCTCCAAGGTCATCGAGGCGATGGTAATCTGCGCCAGGGCCATCGGCGCCGACAAGGGCTACATCTACATGCGCGGGGAATACAGCTACCTTCGCAAGGAGATAGAGGCGACGATGTCCCGCCTCGCGGGATTGGGCATGATCGGCAAAGCGGTCCTGGGCGACCCGACCTTCCATTTCGACCTCCAGCTCAGGCTCGGTTCCGGCGCCTACGTCTGCGGCGAGGAAACGGCCCTCATCGACTCCCTCGAGTCGCGCCGGGGCGAGCCGCGGAACAAGCCCCCCTTCCCCACCGAGCACGGTTTCCTCGGCATGCCGACGGTGGTCAACAACGTCGAGACCCTCGCCCTCGTGCCGCACATCATCCTGAACGGAGCCGAATGGTTCCGCGACTTCGGCACGCGCACCTCCTCAGGGTCGAAGCTCTTCTCCGTGTCGGGCGACTGCCGCAAGCCCGGCATCTACGAGTTCGAATACGGCATCACGATCAGGGAACTCTTGAAGGCCGTGGAGGCCGGCCCCGACACGAAGGCCGTGCAGATCGGGGGCGCTTCCGGTTACTGCGCCTCGGCCGACGATTTCGACAAGTCGATCTCCTTCGAGGGCATACCGACGGGCGGCTCGATCATTGTCTTCGACCAGAGCAGATCGATGTTCAAGATATTGAAGAACTTCGTCGAGTTCTTCCAGGAGGAATCCTGCGGCCAGTGCACGCCCTGCCGCGAGGGTTGCTCGCGGATGCTCGAGGGCATCCTCAAATTCGAGCGAGGCCAGGGCTCCTCCAAGGTCATCACCGACCTCCTCGAGCTGGCCGAGACCATGAGCCTCGCCTCGAAATGCGGTTTCGGCCAATCCGTGCCGAATTCCTTCAGGACTATCGTCTCGAAATTCAGGGACGAGATACTTTCGGCCTAAGGGGAGCCGTCATGAAAGAACTCAGTATTACGATGAATGGAACGGCCTACCGCGCCGACGAGGGCATGACGATCCTCGACCTCTGCCGCCGCGAGGGCATCCACGTTCCGACCCTCTGCGACCATCCCGATCTCCACACCAAGGGCATCTGCCGCATCTGCGTCGTCGAGGTGAAGGGCTACCGCGCCCTCCAGGCCTCCTGCTCGACTCCGCTCATCGAGGGCATGGACATCAACACCACCGGCGACAAGGTCAGGAGGGCGCGTAAGACCATCGTCGAGCTCCTCCTCGCGAACCACTACACCGATTGCACCGTATGCCCGAAGAACCTCTCCTGCGAACTCCAGCGCCTCGCCGACGAGTACGGCCTTTCCGAACTCCGTTGGAAGGAGCGCCGCGAGCGCACGGTCGTCCGCGACCTCTCCTCGCCGGTCTTCGTGCGCGACAACAACAAGTGCGTGCTCTGCCAGCGTTGCATCCGCGCCTGCGCCGATCTCCAGGGCGTGGGCGCCCTCGCCAATCTCTGGAAGGGCGATCGCACCATCATCGGCTCGGCCTTCAACCGCCCTATCTCGGAGATCGTCTGCATCAACTGCGGCCAGTGCGTGGCGCATTGCCCGACGGGGGCCCTCCACGAAAAGCAGGCCGGCGATTTCGTGTGGAAGGCCATCGACGATCCGGCCAAGGTCGTCGTCGTGCAGACGGCTCCCGCCATTCGCGCGGCCCTCGGCGAGGAATTCGGCTATCCCCCGGGCACCCGCGTCACCGGCAAGATGGTGACCGCCCTCAAGATGATGGGCTTCGACTACGTCTTCGACACCCAGTTCACCGCCGATCTCACCATCATCGAGGAGGCCCACGAGCTCCTCGGCAGGCTCAAGGCGGCACTCGTCGACAAGAGCCCCGTGGCCCTGCCCATGACCACCTCCTGCTCCCCGGGATGGATCAAGTTCCAGGAGCACTTCTTCCCCGAGCTCCTGCCCAACGTCTCGAGCTGCAAGTCTCCGCAGCAGATGTTCGGCGCCGTCCTCAAGACCTGGTGGGCCGCCAAGAAGGGCCTCGAGCCGGACAACATCGTCTCGGTCTCGGTCATGCCCTGCACGGCCAAGAAGTACGAGGCGGGACGCCCCGAGATGGGCAGGGAAGGGACTCGCGACGTCGATTACGCCATCACTACCCGCGAATTGGCGACGATGATCAAGCAGGCGGGCATCGATCTTCGCAACCTCCCCGACAGCCCCTTCGACGATCCCCTCGGCGAGTCCACGGGCGCCGCGACCATCTTCGCCGCCACGGGCGGCGTCATGGAAGCTGCCCTCCGTACGGCCTACGAGGTCGTCACCGGCCGCGAGGTTCCCTTCGCCCACCTCGACATCACTCCCATCCGCGGCATGGACGGGGTCCGCGAGGCTGCGGTCAAGATCGAACAGGTCAAACCCGAGTTCTCCTGGCTCGAGGGCGTCACCCTCAAGGTCCTCGTCGCCCACGGCACGGCCAACGCCAAAACCGTGATGACCGCGGTCAAGGAGGGCAGGCTCGAGGCCCATTTCATCGAGATCATGACCTGTCCCGGCGGCTGCCTCGGCGGAGGCGGACAGCCCCTGCCCGTGACGCCGGAGAAACGCGCCGCCCGGGCTCGAGCAATCTATGAGGAGGACGGCGATTTCAAGGTCCGCAAGTCCCACGAAAACCTGGCCGTGGCGAAACTCTACACCGACTTCCTCGGCGCCCCGAACAGCCACAAGGCACATGAACTCCTCCATACGAAGTACACGGCCAGGGGCAGGTATTGACGCGCGGCATGGATGCCGCCCCAGAGGAGCGCCGAAGCGAAGCTTCGGCACGTCATGGATGACGACGGTGCGGCGGCAGCCTGGAATGCTTCCGTGCCGTGTTTTTCGCCGCGCGGGGAATGTCCCCCGCGCGGCTCTTTCTTGACGGCGGCCCTCCGAAAGACGAGCCTGGAATCATGAAAACGAAGCGATCCGGCACAGGCCGGAATCTTGTGCTCTTCATCGGACTTCTCGGCATCGTCCTCCTCGGCACGGGAGCTGCCGCGCCCCTCCCACCCTCCCGGCAGGCTAGGGTCGCCCTCGTGGTCGGCGAGGTTAGCATCGACGGCAAGCCCGCCGATATCGGAATGACCCTCGGTTCGAAGGCCAGGGTCGAAACCGGGAAGAATTCCCGCTGCGACATAGTTTTCGGCGGCGGCAACGCGATCAGTTTTGGCCAAGACGACATCGCCTCAATCGACTTCGCGACCGCGGCGATCGGCGTTCGATTGGATCGGGGCGGCGTGACAGCCGTCCTCAAAAAGCTCGAGAAGATCGTGGGAAAGGCCGCCTTCGACATATCGACGCCCCAGGCCACAGCCGCCGTGCGTGGAACATCGTTCTGCGTATGGTCCAGCGAGAATCAGACCTATGTTTGCGCCTGCAACGGGAGGGTCCACTTCCAGGACGCGATGGGCGGCAACAGGCTCGATCTCGCGGCCTCCCATCACGACGGGCGCATTTTCACCAAGGAAGGCTCGCGGATCACCGTCGTTCCCGCCGGAGTCCTCCATCACGACGATGCGAGCGTCCAATCCGTCGCCAAGGACATCGGCTATGCGATCGACTGGACCAAGATAGACGACTAGCCCTCCGCCGAAATAAAAATCCTCTTCCACTCTTGAATTCTAGATATCTTTATGATATCATTAAGATATCTAGGAAACACGAGGAGGGAAGGGTATGGCTTCCCTGGCAATAGAGGCCGAAGGCCTTGTGCGGCGCTTCGGAAAACGGACGGCTGTGGACGGCATCTCCTTCGGCGTCGGGCAGGGCGAGATTTTCGGCCTGCTCGGCCCCAATGGGGCGGGCAAGACCACGAGTCTCAGGCTGCTGACGGGTCTGCTGCGGGCCGACGCCGGCCGGGCGCGAGTGGCCGGCCGCGAGATCACCGCAAGCGATCCCTCGACGATAGCGAAGTTCGGCGTCGTGTTCGAGGAACAGAACCTCTACGATCGCCTGTCAGCGCGTGAAAACCTTCGTTTCAATTGCCGCCTTTTCGACCTTCCCCTTTCCCGGGCCGACGAGGCGCTGGCCCTCGTGGGGCTCGCGGACCGGGCCAAGAGCCCGGCGGGCAGCCTCTCGACCGGCATGCGGCAACGCCTCTTGATCGCGCGGGCCCTCCTCCATCGGCCGGAGGTCCTCTTTCTCGACGAGCCGACGCGTGGCCTCGATCCCATCGCCGCCCGCGAAATCAGGACCCTCGTCGAGGAGCTCAGGCGTGAAGGCGCGACCATTCTCCTCACCACCCATCTCCTGGACGAGGCTGACCAGCTCTGCGGGCGACTCGCCTTCATCGTCGATGGACGCATCGTGGCCGAGGGTTCTCCGCGGGAGCTCAAGCTCGCCCACGGCCGGCGAGTGCTCTCGGTTTTGGTGGCCGAGGAGGAGGGCGAGCGGGCTCTCGAACTCGGCATGGACGACGCGGCCAGCGCCCAGGCCCTCTCCGGCCTCTTCGCCGACGGAAGGATCAGGTCCATCCATTCGCAAGAGGCCAGTCTCGAGGAAGTGTTCGTCGAGATGGCCGGCCGGCGGCCGGACTGAGGAGGAAGGCATGAAGACGCGAATCGTGCTTGCCATAGCCCGAAAAGACGCCCTCGACCTGTGGCTCAACAAGGGGGCGATGGTGGGCCTGATCGTGCCGATCTTCCTTTCCCTCGTCTGGCTCTTCATCGGGGCGGCCTTGGCGGGGGGCAATTCGAAAATCCTCGTCTACAACCCCGGGGACTCCTCGATCGCGACGGTACTCTCGGCCGGTCAATCCAAGTCGCAGCTGGTCGAAGCCGGCTCCGAGGCCGATGTGGCGCGCGCCTTCTCGAGCGGATGGCGGGGACCCTCCTACGCTCTCGGTCTCGCATTGCCCAAGAATCTCGACGCATCGCTGGCTGCCGGCAATGCTCTTTTCCTGCGCCTCTATGTTGATCGCAAGCAGGTGGCGAGGCCTATCGAGTCGAGTATCGTCGCGTCGATGCAGGCTTATGGGCGTGCCCTCGCCTCTCCGGAGCCTCCTCTCAGGGTGGAAACGACCGTGCTCAACGAAAAGCCCGGCAAGGCCTTGGATTTCGACGTGAGCCGCCTTTACCTCGCCCTGTCGCTGCTCATTTCGCTGATGGTCGGGACGACCTTCATGCCCCAGATCCTCATCGAGGAGAAGGAAAGGAAGACCCTACGCATGCTGATGGTTTCGCCCGCCTCGTACGGCGACATCCTCGCGGGGAAGGTTCTCGTAGTATTCATCTACCAATTGGTCCTTACCGGCATCGTTATCGGCATCCAGCAGGGCTACACGGGCCAGGTTGCCGGGGTGGTCCTCTTCGCGTTCCTGGCCTGCCTTTTCAGCGTGAGCCTCGGACTCCTCCTCGGGGCGGCCTTCGACACGGTGGCCGCGGCCTCGGCCGTCGGTGGCACCCTGATCTTCCTATATATGTTGGGCGGCGTCTTCGTGGGTCCCCTGGGCGAGCTCCTGGGCGGCAGCCCCCTCTCGACCCTCTCGCGCCTCATCCCGACCTACTATCTCGCCGACGGCCTCGTGAGGGCCGCGAGGTCGGCCGATGCGTCGCGGGAATTCCTCATCGACCTCGGCCTCTCCCTCGCATCCGTCCTCGCCTTACTGGCGGCATCATTCCTCGTACTCAGGCGCCGCGCAGGCGCGGCAGCCTCATCCTGATTCGGTCAAAGGAGACTACTGTGAAAGACACACTCGAAACGAAGGTATGGCGCATCAACGGCTTCCTAGCCCTCGCGATCGTACTGGCCCTTTACGCCACAGCAACCGTGATCGCCCTCAACTCTCCCACCAATCCCACCTTGTCCATCCTCTTGATCCTCGTGGGCTCCCTGGCGATGCGGGGCTTCTTCGTCATCCACCCGAACGAGGCGAAAACCTTCACCTTCGCCGGCACCTACGTCGGCTCCCTCCGCGACCAGGGCTTCCACTGGACCAACCCCTTCGCGATGAAGCGCCCGGTGATGCTCCGCGTGCGCAATTTCGCGAGCCCCGTTCTCAAGGTCAACGACGCCCTGGGCAATCCCATCGAGATCGGCGCCGTCGTCGTCTGGCGCGTGACCGATTCGGCGAAGGCGCTCTTCAATGTTGACAATTATGAAAGCTTCATCACGGTGCAGGCCGAGACCGCCATCCGTTACCTCGCGAGCCGATTTCCCTACGACGCCGCCCAGGATGTCGAGTCGCTCCGCGGCAGCCAGGACGAGGTCGCGGCCGAACTGCGTGAGCAGCTCCATTCGAGGCTGGCGACGGCGGGGATCGAGATCGACGAGGCGAGGCTCTCACACTTGGCCTACGCTCCCGAAATCGCCCAGGCCATGCTTCGCAAACAGCAGGCCGGCGCGGTGATCGCCGCGAGACGTCTCATCGTGGATGGCGCTGTCGGCATGGTGAAGATGGCCCTCTCGGAACTCGAGGAGCAAAATGTCGTCACCCTCGACAACGAGCGGAGGGCGGCGATGGTGAACAACCTCCTCGTCGCTCTCGTCTCCGAATCAGAGGCGCAGCCCGTGATCAACACGGGCAGCCTCTACGCATGACGCCGAGGCGATGGCAAAGCGTGAGAATCCGGGCGAGGGGGCAGCGCCGCAACCGGCCGAATCCTCGTCGCCCGAGCCCTCTCCGACCGAAGTCGATTCGGCTGCGCCCGAGGGGAAGAAGCGCTTCCTCCTCAGGCTCGATCCGGCCGTCTGGTCGGCTCTCGAGAAGTGGGCGGCCGACGAACTCCGAAGCGTCAACTCGGAGATAGAGTTCTTGTTGAAAGAAGCCCTCAAGAAAGCCGGGCGGCTCGGCCGTTGAGAGAGCCGCCGCGGCTCGGCCGTTGAGAGAGCCGCCGCGGCTCGGCCGTTGAGAGAGCCGCCGCGGCTCGGCCGTTGAGAGAGCCGCCGCGGCTCGGCCGTTGAGAGAGCCGCCGCGGCTCGGCCGTTGAGAGAGCC
>Ga0307376_10000430_pt1 | contig 51838 bp, 47 predicted proteins | sample TR2MG_FD_202536 | JGI IMG/M metagenome (GOLD analysis project Ga0307376, IMG submission 202536) | Soil microbial communities from Risofladan, Vaasa, Finland - TR-2 | ecosystem: Environmental > Terrestrial > Soil > Coastal area > Acid sulfate soil | place: Finland: Risofladan, Vaasa | collected...
GCCGTCTTCTCGGTCGCCACCATGCCCTGCACCCTCGCCCAGCTGCGGCGGGCGGTCCAGGAGATCAAGGCCAAGCGTCCCGACGTCCTCAGGGCCGAGCCCCGCATCATGCCCATCCTGCATTGAGAGGCAGGCCGCCGTGCGGGGACGACTAAGCGGCTAGTCCTGCCGAACTTTTCAGGGACAGTCCAAGGCGAGTCCTGTCGGGGGCGAACAGAGGGCGACTGGAAGATTGTCGTCGCCCTCTGTTCGCCCCCGCCACCCGCCGCCCTGCTCTGTCGTCAGAAGCCGCGACCGGGTTCAATCCCGAAGGCGGCCTGTATGTCCAGGCGACCTGAGTTCAAACGGGCAGGCGCGGCGGGCGCGGCGCTCGCTTTCCCCGGCCACGCACGCGATGGATGATCGCCGCTTGCGCCGCCCCATGAACCAAGCGGAAGTCGCTGTCCGAAAACACCAGCCCTCGGGATCGAACCGCGCGACACTTTCAACTAACGCGGTAGCGCGGCGGGTGGCCGGGGACTAAGAAGGGCCGAGCGTCAGCGAGACGCTCTTTTTAGTCCCCGGCCAGGCCCCGCCCTGCCATGTCATTCCAATGTTCGAGCCGAAAACCCAGGACCGCCCTTTCGGATAGCGGCCTCAGCGGATCACGCCCTTCTTGACGATCATGCAGCCGTAGAGCTTGCGCTCGGTGGTCGTGACGATGGCGTAGGCCTTGCGGGCGCGCTCGTAGAACCCGAAGCGCTCCACCTGCTCGACGAGGGCGTCGCCCGCCTTCTCGTGCCTGCGGACGACGGCGCGGATCTCGTCCTGCACCACGGGCTCGGTGGCGTCGCCCGGCACGACCTGCATGAGTGCCACCGGGTGCGGCACGAAGTCGTCGAGGGGGAAGAGAGTGAGTATGGCGTCGAGGAGCTCGGGGACGCCGTGGCCGTCGCAGCGCACGAGGTTCCGCGCGTTGCTGGCCGCCGGGAAGTTGGCGTCGCCGATCACGAGGTCGTCGCCGTGGCCCATCTCGTGCAGGATCTTCAGGAGCTCGGGGGAGATGATGTCGGGAATGCCTTTGAGCATGTTCGCCTCCTATGGCTTAATTATAGCGCCTAACGCGGTTCGTGCGCTATTCGGCGGCGGCGCCGTGCCGGTGCAGGTCCCAGCCGAGGTAGCGGCCGACGGCCTCCTCGAGCACCGCCGCGTAGCTGCCGCGGACCATGGCCACGTGATGCTCGAAACCCTCGCGGGTGATGTGCCGCATGAGGCCGCGGGCGTCCGGGATGGAGCACACGGCGATGCCGCCGTTCATGGGAAAGGGATCCGAGGTGAAGTCGCCCTCGCCGGCGTAGCACTTCACGCGGCCGCGCTCGTCGTCGGTCGAGGCGCGGAAGAAGGTGAAGGGCCCGGGAGCCACATGCCCCTTGATGGCGCCGAAGCAGTTCTCGGCGCCGAAGGTCTCGCCCAGGAGGTCGAGATTCGAGATCTCGACCGGGGTTCCCATGAAGCTCTTGGGGAAGTTCGAGCAGTGCGTGCCCACGACGGTGTCGGGGCGGTCCGCGTAGTTGTTGTTCCAGTCGAGGAGGGCCGCCGGGCTGCCCGAGGCCAGGTCGAGGGCGTACATGGACACGGCGCCGGTGATGTCGACCTCGCAGGCGCTCGGCCGCATACCCTCGCCCATCATCGACATGGTGAGGCAGCTGGCGCAGCCGTAGTTCTTCTCGATGGAGTTCCAGCACTGGATGGCGCTCGCGTCGCAGCCGTTCTCGTCCATCCAGCGCTCGATGACGACCGAGAACTTGGCCTGGGCGAGCACGCGCGAGGCCTGGATCGAGGTCGGCACGCTGCCGTAGGCGCCGATCGTCCTGAGCTGGCCGGCCACGCCGGGATCGTCGTCGCGCAAGCCCTCCGCCTCGGCGAAGATCTCCGAGAGATCGACCGGCACGACGGTGATGCCGGAGCGCTGCAGGAGCTTCTCGCTGTAGCGGACCGTCTGGAAGGCTCCGGGCCTGGCGCCGATGGAGCCGATGCGGGCGCCCTTGAGGCCCCGCACCGTGCGGCACACCCGGGCGAAGAAGTCCAGGTCCGCGGCGAACTCCTCGGTCGAGAGACCGACGACGTGGCTCGCCGTGTCGGTCCAGGGAATGCCGTATTGGCGCAGATTGTTGCAGACCGAGATCTTGCCGCAGAAGGAGTCGCGGCGGCCGCGCACGTCGAGCTTGTCGAGCTCGTCCGGGCAGGCCTGGACCAGCACGGGCACGCCGAGACCGGCCAGGCGGATCGTCTCCACCACGCCGATCTCGTCGCCGAAATTGGCGAGCACGACGATGATGCCGTCTATCTCGTCCCGCTTGTCGCGGAAGAGCTCGGCGTACTTCTGCGCGTCCGCCAGGCAGGCCACGGCCCCGTCGGCGGTGAGGCCCGGCTCGCCGATGACCGCCTTGTAGCCCTTCCGCGCCAGGGCCTCGAGCACATCCTTGCGGCCGCCCACGGCGTGCGCCGGGTTGAAGAATTGCCGGGAACTCACCACTACGCCGAAGGTGATCGGCTTCGAAACGGCTCTCGTGACAGTCTCGTTCATGCTTGTCCTCCTCATTCTATCGTGCGCGAAAGCGCTTGGACCACGGCGGATTTCCAGCCGGCGGCGAGACCTTCCCGCTCCGAGGAAGTCATCGCCGGCGCATACTCGGTATTATTCTGAGCCAGCCGCTCGACCTCGTCCCGGCTCGGCCATAGCCCGCGCACGAGCCCGCCCATGTAGGCCGCGCCCAGGGCCGAGAGCTCCTCCACGGCGGGAACGGCGACGGGTATGCCCAGGATGTCGGCCTGGAACTGCATGAGAAAGGCGTTGCGCGTCGGCCCGCCGTCCACGTACAGCCGTCCCAGAGGCTCGCTCGCTCGCGCGTCCATCTCCGCCACGAGGTCGGCGATCTGGTAGGCTATCGACTCCAGCCCGGCGCGCACCAGGTGCCGCTTGTCGCTGCCGTGCGAGAGCCCCGTGACGATGGCGCGGATGCCGTGCGCCCAGTGGGGCGCCCCCAAGCCCGAGAACGCCGGCACGAGATAGACGCCTCCGTTGCCTCCGGCCTCGCGGCTCATGCGCTCGGCTTCGCCGTAGTCGCCGAAGAGGCCGAGATTGTCCCTGAGCCAGCGCATGGTGTAGCCCGTGGCGTGTATGTTGCCTTCGAGGACGTACGAAACCTCGCCCGCGAAACCCCAGCCGATCGAGAGCACGAGAGCGCGGCCGGGATCGCGAGGCTGCGCGCCGATGTTCCGCATGATCGAAGAGCCGGTGCCGTAGGTCGCCTTGGCATCGCCCGGCCTCCAGCCGCAGTGGCCGAAGAGGGCCGCGTGGGAGTCTCCCATGACACCGGCGATGGGAAGCGCGGCGCCCAACCCTTCGATGCTCGCGCTGCCGAACTCCGCGTCGGAGGGGCGCGGTTCGGGCAGGAGGATGCCGCCCAGGCCGAAGAGCTCCAGCAGCTCCTCATCCCATTTCAGAGTATGTATGTCGAACAGCATCGTGCGGCTCGCGTTGGAATAATCCGTGGCGAAGACCGCGCGGCCCGTGAGATTCCAGATGAGCCAGGAGTCGACGGTGCCGGCCATGAGCCTGCCAGCGCGGAGCGCCTCGCGCGCCGCTTCCGATTCGCGCGCGAGCCAGGCGAGCTTGCTCGCGGAAAAGTACGGGTCGAGCTTCAGGCCGCTGCGCTCCCTCACCAGCGCCTCGCGGCCCTCGCCCGCCAGGCGCTCGCAGAGCTCCAGGCCGCGCTCGTCCTGCCACACCAGGGCGTTGTGGACGGGCAGCCCCGTCCCGCGGTCCCAGGCCACGACCGTCTCGCGCTGATTCGTGATCGCCAGGGCGGCCAGCGACTTCGGTTCCACGCCGCTCCCGGAGACGAGTTCGGCTATCGCCGATTTCACGTTGGCGACGATCTCCAGAGGATCGTGCTCGACGAGGCCCTCGGCCGGATAGATTTGCCGATGGGGCTTGGTGACGCGCAGCACGGGGCGTCCGGAAGCGTCGAAGAGTATCGCCTTGGTGGCTTGAGTGCTCTGATCTATCGCGATCACGTAGGCCGAGTCGTCGCTGGTCGGGGACATGGTACGGCTCCTGATTAAGGGCATGCGTTGCGGAAACGAGTCAGGCGGTGATGACCTTCACGCCGAGAGCCGAGATGCGGTCGGCTATTCCGGGATCTATTTCGTCGTCGGTGATGAGGTACTGCACGCAGGTTATCGTCTTGAGCGAGGCGAAGGAGACCTTGCCGAACTTCGTCGAGTCGGCCAGAAGGTAGGTCTCGCGCGCCACTTCGAGCATCGCGTTCTTCACGACTATGTCGCTGAAGCCCGGATAGGTCAGGTCGAAGTTGGGCGAAATACCGCCCGTGGCCAGGAAGAGCTTGTCCACGTAGACATTGTTGAAGAACAGGGCGGCCTTGTCTCCCGTGAGGGAAAGCGTCGGCGCCTTGAACTCGCCGCCGGTGACCATGAGCTCGCATGTGGGGTTCGCGCCCATGATGAGGGCGATGTTGAGGGCGTTGGTGATCACCGTGAGATTGGCCACTCCCGAGATGCATTTGGCGAGTTCGGTGAGGGTCGAGCCCGAGTCGAGGATGATCCGCTCGCCCGGGAAGACGAACTCGGCGGCCTTGCGCGCGATGCGCGATTTCTTGTCGAGGTTCTGCATGTGCTGCAGGGTGAGCGAACTCACCTGCTGGGCCACCGTGCGCAGGAAGGCGCCGCCGTGCTCGCGCGTGACGTAGCCCTGCTCGTCCAGGCGTTCGAGGTCCTGGCGGATCGTCGGCTCGGAGACCTTGAACAGGGAGCTGAGTTCCTTGACGCGGGCGCTGCCCTCTTCCTGGATAAGCTCCAGTATCTTGTCGCGCCGCTCCTTGGCCAGGAGATCGTTCTTTCCGTTCTTGGGTGTCATGGTCTTCCGAAGGCCCTTCCCCGCGCGCGGAAGCTCGGGCGGCGGGACCGCTCAAGGCGGTCCCGCCGTCGTCGCTTCGCGGCGGAAGTCCGCTTACCCTACTCTTCCAGCACGAAGTTGTGGAGCCTGGCGGCGTTGCTCTTCGTGATGAGGATGCAATTGACGGTCTGCTTCTCGCTCACGCCCGTGGAGCCGGTCTTGAGATACTTGTCGGCCTGCTCGACTGCCATCCTGGAGAGGTTGACGATGGGCTGGAGCACCGTGGCCTTCATCTGGCCTTTCATGATCGAGGTGGCCGCGTCGGGGCTGCCGTCGAAACCGGTGACGATGACGTCGCCGCGGCCCGCCGCGAGCAGGGCCGCCTGGGCGCCGACCGCCATGGTGTCGTTGCCGCAGATCACGCCCTTGATGTCCGGGTGGGCCTGGAGGATGGTCTGCATGACCGAGTAGCCCTGGTTCTGGTCCCAGTTGGCCGTCTGCTGGGCCACCATCTTGAGGCCGGAGAACTTGTCGAGGATGCTGTGGTAGCCGTCCGAGCGGACGTGGGCGTTGGTGTCGGAATCCTTGCCGGTGAGCTCGACGTAGTTGCCCTGCTGGCCCATGAGCCGAGCGAAATAGGTGGCGCCGATCGTCGCGCCCTGGAAGTTGTTCGACACGATCTGGGAGATGGCGATGCCCTTGGCGTTGATCTCGCGATCGACGCAGAACGTCGGGATCCCGGCGTTCTTGGCCTTCTGGATGGCCGCGACAGTGGCGTCGGCGCCGGCGTTGTCGAGGATGATCGCGGCGGCGTGCTTGGCGATCGCATTGTCGAAGAGCGTGTTCTGGGTGTCGACGTTGTCGTTGTGGCTGACCACCCAGGTGTCGTAGCCCAGCTTCTCGGCTTCGGACTTGGCGCTCTGCGCCATGGTCACGAAGAAGGGATTGTCGAGCGAGGCGGTGATGATCGCGATGAGCTTCTTGCCCTGGGCGGCCAGGGGATTGCCCGAGAACATGAACAGGACCGAAACGGCGGCGAGCAGGGAAAGTGACATCCTTCTACTCTTCATGTGATTCTCCTTTGATACAGAACATAGGCGCAAAATCTCGCGCCTCGATGCCGAAATCGCGCGGCCCGCCAAGGACCGCTCCCTCTGACCTCAGATCGACTTCATCACCCCCTTCTCTCTTCCTGGATAGCGGCGGCCTGGAAGACGCTCGCCTGCAGCTGGTCGATGGCGACGGCGACTATGATCACGAGGCCCTTGATGACCATCTGCCAGAAATCCGAGATGCCGACCATTATCATACCATCGGAGAGGATTCCGATCACGAAGGCGCCGATGATCGTGCCGCCTATGGAGCCGCGCCCGCCCATGAGCGAGGTGCCGCCGAGGACGGCGGCCGCGATGGCGTTGAGCTCGTAGCTTTCGCCCGAGGCGGGCTGGGCCGCGACGAGCTGCGACGCGACGATGATGCCGCTCACCGCGGCGAGCACGCCCGAGATCACGTAGACGCGGAAGCGCACGGCGTTCACGCGCACGCCCGACAGCCCCGCCGCCCGCTCGTTCCCGCCCACGGCGTAGATGTGGCGGCCGAGGGGCGTCCGCTTGGCGAGGAAGGCCGCGAGCAGCGCCACGATGACGAGGAGCCAGATCGGCACGGGAATGGCGAGAATGTTGCCCTCGCCGATGAAGGGGAAGCCGGTGTTTCCCAGGTCGGGCTGGCCGTTCAGGAAGGGAAAGGTCGAGCCGTTGTTGGACAGGAGGGCGAAGCCCCGCGCCACGTAGAGCATGCCCAAAGTCGCGATGAAAGGAGCCACCTTGAGCCTTGTGATGATGAAGCCGTTCATCGCCCCGATGATGCCGCCGGCCGCGAGGGCCACGATGAGGATGAACCACGTGTGAAGGTAGATCACGACGCCGAAGATCTTGAGCGGGATGCCTACGTCGATGAGGGCTCCGATGACCATGCCGGTGAGCCCGACGATGGACCCGACCGAGAGGTCGATGCCGCCCGACACGATGACGAAGGTCATGCCGATCGCCAGGAAGGCGTTGATGGCCACGTGGCGCGTCATGAGCAGGATGTTCTGGATCGTGAAGAAGTGCTTGGAGAGCGTCGCGAAGATGACGACGATGACGAGCAGCGCTATGATCGTGCGGAAGCGCATGAGGAACAATTTGAGACTGAAGGGCCTGTGCGCCTTCACCTTTACCTGCGTATCTGCCATGCTAACCTACCTCGATGTCGTTTCGCCGGCTTCAGGCCGGCGTGCGGCCCTTCGCAGACGCTGCGACGAGATCCGCTTCGGTGTATGCCCCTCGTTTGAACTCTCCGGTTATCCTGCCGCGCGCCATGACGAGCACGCGGTCCGAGAGCGCCATTATCTCCTTGAGCTCGGAAGAGGCGAAGAGGATCCCCATGCCGTCCTTGGCGAGATCGTTCATGATCCCGAAGATTTCCGATTTCGCGTTCACGTCGATCCCGCGCGTAGGCTCGTCCATGAGGAGGACCTTCGGCTTCGTGAGCAGGGCCTTCGCGATGACGACCTTCTGCTGGTTCCCGCCCGAGAGTGCGGTCACCAGCTGTTCGGGCGAGGAGACGCGGATGGAGAGGTCCCGGATCATCGCCATGACGTCGCCGATGCCGGCCTTCGCGGGGATGACCCCCAGATGGGCGTAGGAACGTACGCTCGCGAGCGTTATGTTGTGCGACACCGAGAGCGACTGCACGATCCCGGCGGCCTGCCGGTCCTCGGGCACGAGCACGAGCCCCCGCGCTATGCGTTCGTCGGTGGAGCCGGGTATGGCGATCGACTCGCCCTCGACCTCGATCTCGGCGCTCGACTCGGGGTGGAGCCCGATGAGGCATTCGAGCAGCTCCGAACGCCCCGCTCCCATGAGCCCGTAGAGCCCGACGATCTCCCCCGCGTGTACCGAAAAACTGGCCTTCTCGACGTAATGCCCGCCTTCGGGACGGGGATAGTCGAGCCTGCGCACGGTCAGGACCTCGCGCTTGACGGTGTGCTCTTCCCGCGGGATGAAGGACGACAAGGTCCTGCCGACCATCTTGTCGATGATCCATGCGATGTCGACGCCGGCCATGGGCGAGGTCGCCTGCAGCTTGCCGTCGCGGAGGACCGTGATGTAGTCGCCGATCTGCATGAGCTCCTCGAGGCGGTGGGAGATGTAGACGATGGCCACCCCCCGGCTCTTGAGGTCGCGGATGACCCGGAAGAGTATGGCCACTTCCGTGGCGGTGAGCGCGGAGGTGGGCTCGTCCATGATGAGCACCTTGACGTTCTGCAGGAGGGCCTTCGCGACCGCCACTATCTGCTGGGCGCTGACGCCCAGCTCGCCGACGAGCGTGTCGGGATCGATCTTCTGCTCGAGCCGCTCGAGCAGGGCGCGCGCGACCTCCTTCTGCTTTTTGTAGTTGATCACCTGGCGCGGCGCGATCTCCCTCGTGAGGAAGATATTGTCCGCGACGCTCATATTGGGGCAGAGGTCGATCTCCTGGTAGATGATGCCGATGCCGTGGCTCTGGGCCTCGATCGGGTTGCGGAAGCGGACTTCCCCGCCCTCCATGACCAGGGACCCGTCGGTCGGCCGCTCGGCGCCGGCTATGACCTTCATCAGGGTCGACTTTCCGGCCCCGTTTTCGCCGACGAGGATATTGACCTTGCCGGCATGGACGTCGAAATCCACGCCGGAGAGCGCGATGGTCCCGGGATATACTTTCGTCACCCCCCGAGCCCGCAGGATGACATCGTCGGTAGCGCCGGGCATAGCTACTCCATCCGCACGACCACAGGAGTCACCTGCAGGTCGTGAGCGTCCGCGCCGTCGTAGGTGAAAGCCCCGTCGACCGAGACCTTCTTGCCCAGAATCGTCTTGAGGTCGAGCTTGGAAACGACGTCCTTCATGACGCGATCGTTCAAAGAGTCGGAAACGCCTCCGAACTGGATCTGGTTGGTGAACTGCTCGAAGGTGATGAAGCCGACCGCGTCGCGCAGCGCGGTGCCGAGGATGATGGGGCCGATGAGCACCGAGACCGGCAGGGTTCCGCCTTTATAGGGAACGCTCACCGTAATGCTGCCGGTCTGGGACTGGGTATCCACGGCCGTCACCGTGCCGGCGAAGCGAATAAGGAAGTTGTCCGCGCCGCCGACGTTGTTGCCGTAGGTCTTGCCTGCCTGATCGGCATTCTTCTCGAGAGCCGGAATGAGGACCCCCAGCTCGATGCTCTTCTGCTCCACCGTCGGCACTACGCGCGAATCCCAGATGCCGTCGACATACTTCGCCTTGTCGAAGGCCACCCCGCCGCCCATTACGGCCGCCAGGGACTTCGCCTCGCTCATGGGTTTGACCGTGGCCAGAAGCCCGGTAAACCAGAAAATCGCCAAAAGCACGACGATCCCGATCCACACCGCGGTGCGTGCGAGTTTTCGTCTGTTGCCCTGTACTGCCATGTCGTCGCGCCCCCCTTACCCCAGGCTTTCAAGCGAAAAATGTCCGGCATGCCATACCGCTCGGACTCGATTTATTTTTTTTTCTTACGAAAACCAATCTCGATGATGATCGATAATCTTCTATTTCTTGTGATTATATTCGAAATCTTCGGAGCTGTCAAAGGTTTTCTTTCAGGAGAACTAGTGCGATGCATCGGTTCCGGAGTGGATCCTGCGATCATGGAAGCGAGCCGACCAGGGATGCACAATCCTTCATCGACTATTCCTTTCACTGAAGTTGTACTGATTTTTAAGCTCGAATTCCAACTGTGTCAAGTAAAATCGATGTGCTCACCTAGACAGCTCCCGGTAAAATAGCCTAAAGCAAAGACCTGGCATGGTTGCATCGCCGAAAGGCCTTCACTCTGTTGCCGCCACGCCAGTACTTGAATTAAAACTTCTTAGTCACTATCAGTGAAGTTCATTAAATAATTGACAATTCGCGAAGAGCGTCATACTCTAGGTGCTTAGTATGGCAGTAACCATTAAACAGATCGCGGAGCGGACGGGCGTCTCGCCCGCCACCGTATCGATGGTCTTGAACTCGCGCCGAGGAATCGGCGTAGAAACGAGAGACCGGGTGCTCGCCGCGGCTAACGATCTGGGATACCGCCAACGGCGCCGCATCGTCGAAACAGCCACCCGGACAGTCCGTTTCCTGCGCATCGTCAAGCACGGACACATCCTCAACCCCAACCATAGGGTTTTCATAGCCGACTACATCGACGGCATCGAACGGGAAGCGCGCAACTGGGCCTGCACCCTCGAAGTGAGCAGCTACGAGCGGTTCGACCCTGCGGAGCTGACGGCCTCGCTGGAAACCGGCAGCGTCGCCGGCGCGATCGTGCTGGGGACAGAGCTCACCGAAGAGGACCTCGAGGCGCTCAGGGGCACGGCCAAGCCGCTCGTTTTCATCGACACCTTCCATAATAGTCTGAATTTCGATTTCGTCGACATGGACAACGACTCTTCGGTATTCTCGGTCGTGGAGTATCTCCGGCGGCAGGGTCATAGGCGCATCGGTCTGGTACAAGGCAGCGTGCCGACGCGCAATTTCCGCCTACGCGAACACAGCTTCTTCGAGAGCCTGGAGCACTTCGGCCTCGCGTTCGACCCGGGCGACAGTTTCGCCATAGACTCCACCTACGAGAAAGGCAAAGAGGACATGGAGCGCCAGCTCGCCGGCAGAACCAGCCTGCCGAGCGCCCTTTTCTGCGTCAACGACATAGTCGCCTACGGCTGCGCCAATGCGCTCAAAGATGCGGGTTTCGCGATCCCGGGAGACGTTTCGCTCGTGGGCTTCGACGACCTCCCCTCCAACTCCTTCATGTCGCCCACGCTCACCTCGGTCAAAGTCTCCAAGCATCGTATCGGCCAGTGCGCCATGCAGCTCATGGCCTTGAGACTGGACACCCCGGGGCGGAGCGCCGAGAAGATCCTGGTCGGGGGAGAGCTTGTCCTGCGCGACAGCGTCGGCAGTGTTACGAACCTTATGCCGGCCCCGCGGGCAGGAGCTCGCTAGCGGTTTTGCCATCGCGGAGGGGAGGAATCCCAGCTGGCAACAATTTTCGCAACAGCAACGACGCAATGGCGAAGGTGAAATGGGAAACATCCGCAATGAATCGCGCCCAGAAGCCTACTACTTTTACTTTTTATTCCTTTGCTTTTTTCTTGTATTTATTTCGAATTGAGTATATTCTCCTCATGATCACCTGCAGGGAGAATGAATATGGAAACGCGTGAACTCGAGGCCACGGCACGGGAGATTCGCAGGTCAATCGTCGCGACGATAGCGAGGGCCAAAGGCGGACACATGGGCGCCTCGCTCTCCGAAGTCGACATACTCACGGCACTTTTTTTCGGCTTCATGCGCTGCAACCCTTCGGCGCCGGACGATCCGGAACGGGATCGCTTCATCTTGAGCAAGGGTCACGGCTCCGAAGGGCTTTACTGCACCTTGGCGCACAAGGGTTACTTCCCTCAGGCCATGCTGGACGATTACCTCGGCCATGACAGTCCGCTCACCATCCACCCCACGAGGCACGCTCCGGGCGTCGAGATGAACACGGGGGCCCTGGGCCACGGCTTTTCCAACGCCGTCGGCGTGGCCCTGAGCGCGAAGAAGAGCGGGCGGCGCTTCAGGACCTTCGTGCTCACCGGCGACGGCGAGCTGCAGGAAGGCACGAACTGGGAAGCCGCCATGGCGGCCGCGAACTTCAAGCTCGGCAATCTCGTCGCATTCGTCGACAACAACCGGCTCCAGCTCGCGGACACGGTCGAGAATACCATGCGAATCGAGCCTCTCGACCGCAAGTTCGAGGCCTTCGGCTTCGAAGTGCTCCGCGTCGACGGCCACTCGATCGCCGAGATACTCGGGGCCCTCGGCCGGATCGACTACGAGAGCGACAGACCGCACGCGATCATCGCGCGCACCGTCAAGGGCAAGGGCGTTTCCTTCATGGAAGGAGTGCCCGAGTGGCACCACCGCATCCCGACCCCGGAAGAAGCGGCCAAGGCTTTGGAGGAGCTTTCCAAATGAGCGCATGCCTCAGAGAGACGCAGGTCGAAGTCTACACGGCTCTGGTCAAGGCCGGCCTCAACATGATCTACCTCGTCAGCGACTCGGTCAGCACGAGCAAGATCAAGCCCTTCAGGGACGCCTTCCCCGAGCGCGTGGTCAACGTCGGCATAGCCGAGCAGAACCTCCTGGGCATGGCCGCGGGACTCGCGAACGGGGGCTTCGTGCCCGTCACGGGCAACGCGGCGCCCTTCCTCATCTCCCGCTCGAACGAGCAGCTCAAGGTCGACGTGAGCTACACGAACAGCAACGTCAAGGTGAACGGCCTGCACGCCGGCTTCAGCTACGGCACCGACGGCTGCACGCACCACGAGGTCAACGATGTGAGCGTCGTGCGCGGCCTGCCCAATTTCGAGATCTACGTTCCCTGCGATCCGCGGGAGTGCGCCATGATCACGGAATACGCCCTGGTCGAGCGCACGGGCCCCGTGTACATGAGCCTCAACACCGGCAACTTCCCGAACGTCACGGCCGAGGGCTACCGCTTCGTTCCCGGCAAGCCCGTGCAGCTGTCGGAGGGGCGCGACATCACCGTCGTAGCCCTCGGCACCGCGGTGCACGACGCGCTGGAGGCGGTACGGAGCCTCGGCGCATCCTGCTCCGCGGAAGTCTTCGCCCTCTCCAGCGTCCGCCCCCTGGACCCGGCGCCGCTCATCGCCTCGATACGAAAGACGGGTCTCGTGCTCACCGTCGAGCAGCACTCCACCCACGGGGGAGCCGGCAGCCTCGTCGCCGAGTGCATCGCCGACAACGGCCTGGGGGCGCGCCTAAGACGGCTCGGCGTCCCCGAGGGCGTCTACACGAAAAACTGGAGCGCCCCGGACAACAAGAAATACTTCAAGCTGGACGCCGCGGGGATCGCGGAGGCGCTGCTCGGCATGCTCGGAAGCCGGCGCTGAGTCCCGCCGGCGCGAGGCTCGGCCGGCCGGCGCGGCGCTCGGCCGGCGCCGGCGAGCGATCGTCGGCCCGCCGGCGCGAGGCCGAGGCGCTCGCAGGCCCCGAGGCCGCGCCATGATCCCGGCGGGCATGTGCGCCGCACACTTCCTAGCGGCGGCAGTATTGCAATTGCGTCCCGGTCCGGGATAGTCTGGGGCGTCCGCGAAAGAAGACTATCCCGACATGCGTTTCAGCCTCCTCCATCAATCTACGGCCCAGCGCCGCGACCTCATCCTCAACGGATCGGTGGTCAGCACCATTCTCTTCCTCTCGGCTCCCACCCTGATGCTGGGACTCGTGCAGTCCCTCATGCCCCTCATGGACGGGCTCTTCATCAACAACGTGGCCGGCACCATCGTGGCCAGCGCCGTCACCTACAGCGAACCGGTCGTGAATATGATGACCGCCTTCGCCCAGGGGCTGAGCGTCGCGGCCATGGCCATCATCGGCCAGATGAACGGCAGGGGCAGCTTCGCGGATTCCAAGCGGGCGGCCGTCCAGATCGTCGTGGCAGGTTCGCTCTTCGGCCTCGTCTCCGCGCCGCTTCTTTTCCTGGCGGGAGCGCTCATCTCCGGAGCCATCGACCGGCGCATAGCCGGCGATGTCTTCCTCTACCTTTCGCTCTATTCCTTCGTGCTCCCCATGGCCTTCATGGAGTCCATCTACAACGGCATCAAGAACGCCTCGGGCAAGCCCGAGGCTCCCTTCATCCGCATGGTCCTCATGCTGGCCTTCAAGATCGCGTTCAATGTCGTCTTCATCTACGCCTTCCGCCTCGGCATCCTGGGCTGCGTGCTTTCCTCATTCGTCTCCAACGTCCTCATCACGGCCTGGATGTTCTTCGAGCTTTTCGTCAAGGACGACCCCGACCGGCTGGTTCTCCGGGATTTCCGCTTCGACCCGGCCATCGTCCGCGAGCTGGCCCGCATCGGCTTCCCGGCCATGCTCACCTCCTTCCTCCTCAACCTCGGCTTCTTCCTGATCAACACCGAGACGCAGAAGTACGGCCCCGTGGTCCTGAACGGCCAGGGCATAGCGGGCAACATCACCGCCGTGTGCTTCATCCTGCCCGGGGCCTTCGGCTCCGCGGTGACGACGATGGTGAGCATGCATGTCGGCGCGGGCAAGGGCGAGAAGGCCCGGCTGTCCTGCATCATCGGCTGCCTGGTAAGCGCCGTCACCGCGGTCCTCGTCATCGCCGCGGTGGTTCCGCTCTCCTCCCGGCTGACCATGCTGTTCACGCGCCGGGCCGACGTGCTCGCGGTGGCGGATCACGCGCTCCACATCTACACCTATTCGGTGGTCGGCTTCGGCATCTGCATGACCATCCAGGGCGCGTTCATCGGCCTGGGACGCACCAGGGTGCCCCTCCTGCTGGGCGTCCTGCGCATCTGGTTCCTGCGCTACCTCTTCGTTCTGGCCACGGAGCGCAGCCTCAGCTTCTACGCGGTGTTCTGGGGCAATCTTTTCTCGAACTACGCGGCCGCAGCGATCTCGATCGCCATGATCATGAGGGTCACGTGGGTCTCGAGCCTGCGCCTGAGTCCTGCGGTCCATGCGGCCTGATTCGCCGGGCGGGGAACGATTCGGGCGGAGGGTCCGCCCCCGGCGGGAGCGGACCGGCTCCGCTTACAGATTCCTCGTGCCGACGATCCACAGCGAGACAAGGATCGCCGCGTTCCAGGAGATGTCGTACAGCCAGACCACCGTGTTCGGTTTCAGGAAATGGCCGCCCAATATGAAATGGATGACCAGGTAGATCCCCCAGAGCACGAAGAGGATTATCGAGAAAATCTTCGCTAGGTCCGAGGATACCGGGAAAAAAAGGCCGATGAGCAGAATCGCCCCCATGACCAGCTCGACGACCGACATGACGATCCTGAGGGTGTCATCGCGGCCGAAGAAACGGGCGAATTCGCTCAGTCTGGAGCTGTAGCTCCCCAGGCCCATGATGCCGAGCGTGAGGAAAAAGACGCCGAGACAGAGCTGGAGAAAAAAACCCGCATCGAAAAAAACCGCCGATCGCTTGACCATATGTCCTCCTTATGCTGCAAAGCATATCGAGCGGGAACCGCGGGCGCCAGGGAGCATCTTCGTCCGGGCCGGCCGAAGCGTGGGCTTTCGAGGAGGCCGCCGTCCTCGCCTAGCGCGCGATCGAAGCCAGGTCTTCGAAGAAGTTCGGCCAGGACTTGGCGACGCACTCGGCGCCGTCGATGAGCACGGTTCCGGATGCGGCGAGGCCGGCGACGGCGGCGGCCATGGCTATGCGGTGATCGCCGTGGGCCTCGACCCGGCCGCCGGAGACGAAGCCCCCCTGCACGACCAGCGCGTCGCCCTCGACCCGCAGCTCGACGCCGAGCTTGGCGAACTCCTCGGAGAGCGCGCCGGCGCGGTCGCTCTCCTTGGCGCGCAGCCGCGAGACGCCCGCGATGCGCGAGGCGCCGCGGCAATGGGCGGCGAGCGCCACCAGCGGCGGCACCAGGTCGGGGCAGTCGCGGGCGTCGAAGTCGAAGGGATCGAGAACGCCGCGGCTCACGAACAGGGAGCCCTCCCTCCACTCGATCTCGGCCCCCGCGGAGGCGAGGGCCCCGACCACGGCCCGGTCGGGCTGGCTGGACTGCAGGGAAAGCCCCTTCACTTCGAGCGGCTCGTCGACCGCCGCGAGGGCCCCCGCGACGAGGAGGAAGGCCGCCCCGCTCCAGTCGCCCTCGACCTCGAAGTCGGCGGCCCGGTAGCTCTGTCCCCCGCGCATCGCGAACGAGACCCCCGGGCCGCCCGGGCCCGCGAGCTTCACGACCTCGACACCGAAGGCGCGCATCGTGTCCAGCGTCAGATCGACGTAGCCTCCCGACACCAGTCCCTCGGCCTCGACCGTCGAATCGCCCGGCGCGAGGGGAAGGGCGATGAGGAGCCCCGTGACGAACTGCGAACTGGAGCGGGCGTCGGCGCGGACGGTGCCGCCGCCGAGCGGCCCGCGCACGAGGACCGGCGGAAAGCCGTCCGCGCTCGTGCAGCTCGCCCCCGCGCCTTCGAGCGCTCCCTCCACCATGCTCAGGGGGCGGGAGCGCAGGGAACCCTCGGCTTCGAGCAGCGTCTCGCCGGGCAGGAGGGCGACTATCGGCGAGAACATCCTGATGCAGAGGCCCGACTCGCCGCAGCTCAGCCGCCGCCGGGCGCCGCCTTCCGACTGCCCCGGCGGCGCGGCGCCGCCTGCGTCCGAAGGGCCTCCCGCGATCGCGGCCCCCGCCTTTTCCAGTATGCCGCCCTCGACGAGCACCGAATCGGCGCGGCGCTCAACTCTCGCGCCGAGAGCCTCCACCAAGGCCAGAGCGGCGAGACAGTCCGCGCTGAAGAGCACATTCCGCAGCGTCGAGACGCCGGGGGCGAGGGCGGCGCAGGCCACGGCCCGTTGCATGGAACTCTTCGACGAGGGAGCGCGCGCGCTCCCCCCGACCCTAGCGGGCGATATCGATCTCTGCACGGATGACCTCCGCCACGGCCTCTGGACCGCGGCTCTCTGTTGAAACCACCAGGTCGGCGCACTCGGCGTACAGCGCGCGCCGCTCTTCGAATATACGCGCCAGAATCGCGGCTCGGTCGGAGGGCGGCGGCGCGGGATCGCCCGCGATCGCTCCGGCCGCGCCCGGGCCAGGGGCCGCGGAGGGGACTCCGGCGGCGCCGAGCAGGGGGCGCAGGGGCGAGCCGGGCGAGGTGGCGCGCCGGGCCGCGGTGGCTGCGGTGACGTGAAGCCAGACCGTGGCGAAGGACCGAGAGAGCAGGGCCCGGTTTTCGGGCGCGAGCACGGCTCCACCGCCGAGGGCGAGGACGCAGGGGAGCGAGGCCTCCGCGCGCCTAAGCGCGCGCTTCTCGCGCGAGCGGAAGGAAGGCTCGCCCTCGCGCTCGAAGATTTCGGCCACGCTCATGCCCGCCTCCTCCTCTACCATCGTGTCCGAGTCGAGAAAAGGCAAATCGAGAGCCCGCGCCAAGGCGCGGCCCGTGGCGCTCTTGCCCGCGGCCATGAGCCCGACCAAGGCGATGCCGGCAGGGATGCTGCCCCGCGGCGCCGACGCGGCGGCTTGCTCCGGCGCGGCGGCTTGCTCCGACGCGGCGGCTTGCTCCGACGCGGCGGCTTGCTCCGACGCGGCGGCTTGCTCCGACGCGGCTGCGGCGCGGCACAGGTCGGCGTGGTCCGTGAACGCGGCCTGTCCGCGGATGCGGCCCAGCGCGGCCGCGGCCCGGCAGACCGAAAAACCGAGCTCCCCTCCCCGCTCGGCGCCGCAACCTGCTTCCCTGCAGCGCCGGGCCGCGGCCGCCGCGGAGAAGCCCGCTGTCGCTCCGGCGCCGTCCGAGGCGATCGTATCGATGGCTTCGAGGCCGTCGGCCGAGGCGAGCGGCCCTTCGCTCCACGGCTCGAGGAGGAACATGCCGAAAAGTCCAAGTTCGCGGAACAGCGCGAGGGCCTCCCGTTTATCTTCGGCGTAGACGGGGAGGCAGAGTTCCCCCTCCGCTCGGCAGAGGCGGCGGAAGATGCCGCACTCGGGTCTTCGCACGGCGTTCCGTCCTGCCAGTCCCACGATGGCCTGGGGTGAACTCATGAGGGAGGACAGTAGCCCAGGTGCGGCGCGAGGTCAACGCCGGTGGCCGGGAGCGTCGACCCGCGGTGGCCGGGAGCGTCGACCCGCGGTGGCCGGGAGCGTCGACCCGCGGTGTCGGGGCGAAAGGCGATAGTGCGGGGAAACAGAACGACAAAAAATTGTTTTTTGTCTTTTTTTCCGGAAAAGCGCGGTTTGCCCCTTTACAACTGAAATCCCTTTGCGCTACGGTACCGTTCAAGAGAAACGCTGACGCCTTCGGAGCGCCGCATCACTTTCTTTTGGGGAGCGCATGGAACGTTACGTCCTTTCGGCACTCGTCCAGAACCACGCGGGAGTCTTGAGCCACGTGGCGGGATTGTTTAGTCGAAGGGGCTACAACATCGAGAGTCTCACCGTGGGCGAGACCACCGATCCCAGCGTTTCGCGCATGACCATCGCCGTCCGCGGGGACGAGGCCATCATCGAGCAGATCCAGAAACAGCTCGAAAAGCTCGTCGACGTCGCCGCGGTCAAGCTGCTCGACACCTCGTCGGCAGTCTGCCGCGAGCTGGCCCTCATCAAGGTCGGCGCCACTGCGGACACCCGCCCCCACATCATCCAGACCGCCGACATCTTCCGCGCCCGCATCGTCGATGTCTGCGCCGAGAGCCTCACCGTCGAGGTCACCGGCGACCAGAGCAAGATCGACTCCCTCATAGAGCTTCTGCGCCCCTTCGGCATCCGCGAACTGGCTCGCACGGGCATTTCCGCCCTCGAGCGCGGCTCCGCCTCCCTCCCCCTTATTCTCTCCCTTATTTAGCCGCCTTCGTACTCGACGAGTACGAAGGCGGCGCAACCTCATCGAACAACCGGAGTCCCCTCCATATCGGGCCTCCGGAGGAGGCATAGTTCAATGGCAAAGCTGTATTACGAGAAGGACTGCGATCCCAAGGCCCTGGCCGGCAAGACCATCGCCGTCATCGGCTACGGGAGCCAGGGGCACGCCCACGCGCTCAACCTGAAGGATTCCGGCCATCGCGTCGTCGTGGGGCTGTACGAGGGCTCGAAGAGCTGGAAGACGGCCGAGGAGGCCGGCCTCAAGGTCATGGCCGCCAGGGACGCGGCGGCCGCCGCCGACTTCGTCATGCTTCTCGTCAACGACGAGAAGCAGGCCAAGCTCTACCAGGAGAGCATCGGGCCGGCCATGAAGAAGGGCTCGGCGCTCGCCTTCGCCCACGGCTTCAACATCCACTTCAAGCAGATCAGGCCGCCCGAGGACATCGATGTCGTCATGATCGCGCCCAAGGGCCCGGGCCACACGGTCCGCAGCCAGTTCCTCGAGGGCCGGGGCGTGCCCTGCCTCGTCGCCGTCCAGCAGGACGCCACAGGGAACGCCAAGAAGCTCGCGCTGGCCTATGCCGCGGGGATCGGCGGGGCCCGCGCCGGCGTGCTCGACACGACCTTCAAGGAGGAGACCGAGACCGATCTCTTCGGCGAGCAGGCCGTGCTCTGCGGCGGCGTCTCGGCGCTCATGAAGGCGGGCTTCGAGACCCTCGTCGAGGCCGGCTACCAGCCCGAAAGCGCCTATTTCGAGTGCGTGCACGAGATGAAGCTCATCATCGACCTGGTGGTGCAGCAGGGACTGTCGTTCATGCGTTATTCGATCTCGGACACGGCGGAATACGGCGACTACACGGTCGGCAAGCGCATCGTCACCGACGAGACGAAGCGCGAGATGAAGAAGGTGCTCCGCGAGATCCAGGACGGGACCTTCGCGCGCAACTGGATCCTGGAGAACCAGGCGAACCGGCCCTTCTTCAACCGCATGCGCGAGCTAGAGGCCGAGCACCCGGTCGAGAAGGTCGGCGCCGAGCTGCGCGCGATGATGAGCTGGACGAAGCGTCCGCAGTAGCGGAGCTCGAGGGGAGGGTTGGGCGATGGCACGCAGGATCAGGATATTCGACACGACGCTCAGGGACGGAGAGCAGTCCCCGGGTTGCAGCATGAACCTGGGCGAGAAGCTCGAGGTCGCGCGCCAGCTCGAGCGGCTGGGCGTGGACGTGATAGAGGCCGGCTTCGCCGCGGCGAGCCCGGGAGACGCGGCGGCGGTTTCGGCCATCGCGGCGGAGATCCGGGGGCCGGTGATCGCGAGCCTCGCGCGGGCACTGGAGCGCGACATCGACGCCGCCTGGGAGGCCATCCGCGCCTCCGCGCGGCCGCGGATCCACGTGTTCCTCGCCACCTCCCCCATCCACATGGAGCACAAGCTCAAGATGGGCGCGGACGAGGTCCTCGGGCGCGCGGCCGCGATGGTGGCCTACGCCAAGCGCTACTGCGAGGACGTGGAGTTCTCGGCCGAGGACGCCTCGCGCTCCGACCCGGACTTCCTCCGCCGGGTGTTCTCGGCGGTGATCGAGGCGGGGGCCACGACGATCAACATGCCCGACACCGTCGGCTACGCGGTGCCGGACGAGTTCGGCGAGCTGGTGCGGTCCGTGCGCTCGGGCGTGAAGGGGATCGGGCGGGCCGTCTTCTCGGTGCACTGCCACAACGACCTCGGCCTGGCGGTGGCCAACACCCTGGCCGCCATCGACGCGGGCGCCGAGCAGGTGGAGTGCACGGTGAACGGCATTGGCGAGCGCGCGGGCAATGCGGCGCTCGAGGAGATCGTGATGACGCTCCGCACGCGAGCCGACCGCTACGGCGCGGTCACCGGCGTCGAGACGACGCAGCTGTACGCCGCGAGCCGCCTCGTATCGTCGGTCACGGGCGTCAAGGTGCAGCCCAACAAGGCCGTCATCGGCGAGAACGCCTTCGCCCACGAGGCGGGCATCCACCAGCACGGAGTGCTCGCGAACCGCGCCACCTACGAGATCATGACGCCCGAGTCGGTCGGCATCCCGCAGAGCGTGATGGTGCTGGGCAAGCACTCGGGACGCCACGCCTTCGATCAGAGGCTCGCCCAGCTGGGCATCCTCGTCGACCCGAAGGCCTTGCCTGAACTCTTCGAGCGCTTCAAGGCCCTGGCCGACAAGAAGAAAATCGTCTCCGACAAGGACATCGAGGCCTTGGCCATCGGAGCGGCGATCCGGCCGCAGGAGCGCTTCAAGCTCGACCGCTTCGTCATCAACTCGGGGAACACCATCGCCGCGACGAGCACCGTGCGGCTCGCGCTCCAGGGCGGGGGCCACGCCGAGCGGGTGGCGGTGGGCGACGGCCCGATCGACGCCTCGTTCAAGGCGATCGACCAGATCGTCGGCAAGCGTCCGGTGCTCGAGGACTTCGCCCTCGACGCCGTGACCGGCGGCAAGGACGCGCAGGGCGAGGCCCGGGTGCGCATCGAGCTCGAAGGGAAGCGCTACAACGGACGCGGCCTTTCGACCGACGTGGTGGAGGCCAGCGTGCGCGCCTACCTGGGCGCGATCAACGCGATGGCCGACGCCGTGGGCGACGCGGCAGGCGCCGCGGCTTCCGACAGGACGGGAGGGCTCGATGTCGCGCGTGACGGTGCTTGATTCGACGCTCCGCGACGGAGCGCAGAGCGAGGGCATCTCGTTTTCGGTGCGAGACAAGATGCGCGTCGTCTCGGCGCTGGACGAGCTCGGCGTGGACCTGATCGAGGCGGGGAATCCCGGCTCGAACCCGAAGGATATCGAGTTCTTCCGCGCGATACGCTCGCAGAAACTCGCGAACGCGACCCTGGCCGCCTTCGGCTCGACTCGGCGCAAGGGGGTGAAGGTCGAGGACGACGAGGGCGTCCGCAGCCTCCTCGAAGCGGAGACCGAGACCGTCGTGATCTTCGGCAAGAGCTGGACCTTCCATGTCGAGAAGATCCTGCGCGCCACGCACGAGGAGAACCTCGACATGATCCGCGAGACCGTGGCCTACTTCAAGTCCAAGGGCCGCCGCGTGATCTACGACGCCGAGCACTTCTTCGACGGCCACGTCGCCAATCCCGGCTACGCGATGGCCAGCCTGCGCGCCGCGGCCGAGGGCGGGGCCGAATGCCTCGTGCTCTGCGACACGAACGGCGGCAGCCTGCCGGGCCGCATCGCCGAGCTGACCAAGGCCGCCGGAGCCCTCGGCGTGCCGCTGGGCATCCACGCGCACAACGACTCGGGGCTCGCCGTGGCGAACAGCCTGGCCGCGGTGGAAGCCGGAGCCGTGCACGTGCAGGGCACGCTGGTCGGCTTCGGCGAGCGGTGCGGCAACGCCAATCTCTCGACCATCGTCGCCGACCTCGAGCTCAAGATGAGGCTCTCCTGCCTGCGCGAGGGCTCCCTGCCCAAGCTGGCGGCGGTGACGCGTCGCGTCGCCGAGATAGCCAACGTCGGCTTCGACGAAGGCATGCCCTTCGTGGGCCTCAAGGCCTTCGCCCACAAGGGGGGCATGCACGTCGACGCGGTGATCAAGACACCCGCCTCGTTCGAGCATGTCGATCCCGAGTCGGTCGGCAACGAGCGGCGCATTCTCGCCTCCGAGGTGGGAGGCCGGGCCGTGGTCATCGAGCGCGTGAAGCGCATCGATCCCGCGGCCACGAGGGAGTCTCCTCTCGTGGCGCAGGTGGTGAAGCGCCTGAAGGAGATGGAGGCGCTCGGCTACCAGTTCGAGGGGGCCGAGGCCAGCCTGGACCTCCTCATGCGCAAGGCCGCGGGCAAGTACAAGCCCTTCTTCCAGCTCGGTCACTACCGGACCATCGGCGAGCAGCCGAGCGGCGACCGCGAGCACTGCGCCCAGGCCATGGTCAAGATCGCCGTCGACGGCGTGGACGAGATCAGCGCGGCCGAGGGCGACGGCCCCGTGCACGCCCTGGACCTCGCGCTCCGCCGCGCGCTCGAGCGCTTCTACCCGAACCTCTCGGAGATGCGCCTGGCGGACTACAAGGTGCGCGTCATCGACCTGCCCGGAGCGGGCACGGGGGCGACCGCGTCCACGGTCCGCGTCCTCATCGAAAGCGCCGACTCGGACGAGGCCTGGACCACGGTGGGCGTCTCGACCGACATCATCGAGGCCAGCTGGATCGCCCTGGTCGATTCCATAGAGTTCAAGCTCATCAAGGATCTGGAGCGGCGCTTCAAGCCGTATCTCTCGTAGGAGGATGGAATGGGAATGACCATGTCGCAGAAAATTCTCGCCGGCCACGCGGACCTAAAGTCGGTGGAGGCGGGACAGCTCATAGAGGCTCGCCTCGACCTCGTGCTCGGCAACGATATCACCGCGCCGGTCGCGATCAGGGAGTTCGGCCGCATCGGCATCGAGGCGGTCTTCGACCGGAAGAGGATCGCGCTCGTGCCGGACCACTTCACGCCCAACAAGGACATCAAGTCGGCCGAGCAGTGCAAGATGATGCGCGATTTCGCGCATCGCATGGACATCGAGAACTATTTCGAGATCGGCGAGATGGGCATCGAGCACGCCCTCATCCCGGAGCGCGGCCTCGTGCTGCCGGGCGAGCTCGTGATCGGGGCCGACAGCCACACCTGCACCTACGGCGCCGCGGGCGCCTTCTCCACCGGCGTCGGCTCGACCGACATGGCGGCCGCCATGGCCTCGGGCACCGCCTGGTTCAAGGTCCCGGCGGCGATCCGCGTGGTCCTCGAGGGCGCGATGCGCGGCTGGACCAGCGGCAAGGACCTCATCCTCCACCTCATCGGCCTCATCGGCGTCGACGGGGCGCTCTACCGCTCGCTCGAGTTCGCGGGGCCCGGCGTGGCCACCCTGTCGATGGACGAGCGCTTCACCATCGCGAACATGGCGATCGAGGCGGGGGCCAAGAACGGCATCTTCCCCGTCGACGAGAAGACCCGCGCCTGGGCGGCCTCGGTTTCGTCCCGGCCCTACGCGGCCGTCGAGCCCGACGCCGACGCGGTCTACGAGCGCGAGATCAGGATCGACCTCTCGGCCCTGACGCCGACGGTGGCCTTTCCGCACCTGCCCTCGAACACGAAGACGATCGGCGCCGCCGAGAAGCTACGCGTCGACCAGGTGGTCATCGGCTCCTGCACGAACGGGCGCATCGAGGACCTCCGCGTCGCGGCCTCGATCCTGCGCGGGCGCAAGGTGGCCAAGGGCATGCGCTGCATCGTCTTCCCCGCCACGCAGTCGATCTACCTCGCGGCCCTGCGCGAGGGCCTCATCGAAGACCTGGTCACGGCGGGAGCGGTCGTCTCGACCCCGACCTGCGGGCCCTGCCTGGGCGGGCACATGGGCATACTCGCCAAGGGCGAGCGCGCCATCGCCACGACCAACCGGAACTTCGTGGGCCGCATGGGCCACACCGAGTCGGAGGTCTACCTGGCGAGCCCCGCGGTGGCTGCGGCTTCGGCGGTGGCCGGCCGCCTGGCCGACCCCGAGGAGATCATGAAGGCGCCCGGGCACGGAGCGTTCACGAAAGCCGGCGCGGCAGCCGGCGCGGCAGCCGGCACGGCTACGGCTGGAAGGGAGAAGGCATGAAGACGAGGGGAAAGACCTTCAAATACGGGGACAACATCGACACCGACGTCATCATCCCCGCGCGGCACCTCAACAGCATCGATCCGGCCGAGCTCGCCTCGCACTGCATGGAGGACATCGACAAGGACTTCGTCTCGAAGGTGCGCAAGGACGACGTGATCGTGGGCGGCTCCAACTTCGGCTGCGGCTCCAGCAGGGAGCACGCGCCCATGGCGATCAAGGCCTCGGGCGTGGCCTGCGTGGTGGCGGCCAGCTTCGCGCGCATCTTCTACCGCAACGCGATCAACATCGGGCTGCCCATCCTCGAATGCCCCGAGGCGGCCGCCGCGGCCTCCTCGGGCGACGAGCTGGAGATCGACCTGTCCGCGGGCACGATCCGCGATGTCACGAAAGGGGCGGACTTCAAGGCCCAGCCCTATCCGGAGTTCATGCGCTCCATCATGGACTCAGGCGGGCTCATCGAGTACACGCGCTCGCGGCTCGCGTCCAGGGGCGCGGCCGCGAAGACGGCCCGGTGAGGGGGGATCCGCCATGCGATACGAGATAGCTGTCATTCCCGGGGACGGCATCGGCCCCGACGTGGTGCGCGAGGCCCTCGGCGTCCTCGACGCGGTGGGCGCGCGCTTCGGCCGCGAGTTCCGCTTCACGAGCCAGCTCATGGGCGGGGCGGCCATCGACGCCGAGGGCGTGCCCCTGCCCGCCTCGACGCTCGCGGCCTGCCGCGAGAGCCACGCCGTGCTCCTGGGCGCGGTGGGCGGACCCAAGTGGGACGCCCTGCCCGGCTCCAAGCGGCCAGAGGCGGGGCTCCTCGGCATCCGCTCCGGCCTGGGCGTCTTCGCCAACCTGCGGCCGGCCGTCATGTTCCCCGAGCTGGCCTCCGCCTGCCCCCTGAGGCCGGACATCGCCGCGGGCGGGCTCGACATCCTCATCGTGCGCGAACTCACCGGCGGCATCTACTTCGGCGAGCGGGGACGCTCCTCCGACGGCTTAAGCGCCTGGGACACCGAGCGCTACTCCCGGAGCGAGATCGAGCGGCTCCTCGAGGTGGCCTTCGAGGCCGCCCGCGACCGTAACAAGAAGCTCTGCGTGGTCGACAAGGCCAACATCCTCGAATCGAGCCGGCTCTGGCGCGAGGTCGCCGCCTCGGTGGCGCCCAACTTCCCCTCGGTGGAGCTCTCGTACATGTACGTGGACAACTGCGCCATGCAGCTCGTGCGCAACCCGAGGCAGTTCGACGTCATCGCCACGAGCAACATGTTCGGCGACATCCTCTCGGACGAGGCGAGCATGCTCACGGGCTCGATCGGCATGCTCGCGAGCGCGAGCCTGGGCGAAGGCGGGCCGGGCCTGTACGAGCCGATCCACGGCTCGGCGCCCGACATCGCCGGCCAGGACAAGGCCAATCCGCTCGCGACCGTCCTGTCGGCCGCGATGCTGCTGCGGTACTCGCTCCACCTCGAAGACGAGGCGAAGACCGTCGAGAAGGCCGTGGCGTCGGTCCTGGCCAAGGGCCTGCGCTGCGCGGACATCACGTCGGGCGCCGCCTCGGAGCGGGTGCTCGGCACCCGCGCCATGGGCCAGGCCGTGGTCGACGAGATCAAGGGGGCGAAATCATGAAAAGCGACGCCGTCAAGAAAGGCATCGAGCGGGCGCCGCACCGCTCGCTGTTCAAGGCCATGGGCTACACCGACGATGAGCTCGAACGGCCGCTGGTCGGCGTGGTGAACGCCGAGAGCGAGATCGTGCCGGGACACATCCACCTGGGCACGATATGCGACGCCGTGAAGGCCGGCATAAGAAGCGCGGGAGGAACGCCCATCGAGTTCCCCTCGATCGGAGTCTGCGACGGCATCGCGATGGGGCACGAGGGCATGCGCTACTCGCTGGCCACCCGCGAGCTCATCGCCGACTCGATCGAGTGCATGGTCCTGGCCCACGCGCTGGACGCGCTGGTCATGGTGCCCAACTGCGACAAGATCGTGCCGGGCATGCTCATGGCCGCCGCCCGCCTCGACCTGCCGACCGTGGTGATCTCGGGCGGGCCCATGCTCTCGGGGACGGTCAGGGGCCGCCATATCAGCCTCACGACGATGTTCGAGGCGGTCGGGGCGGTCGGGGCCGGGACGATGGCGGAGGCTGAGCTCGACGAGTACGAGGAAGCCGCCTGCCCGGGCTGCGGCTCCTGCTCGGGCATGTTCACCGCCAACTCGATGAACTGCGTCACCGAGGCGCTCGGCCTCGGGCTTCCCGGCAACGGCACCATACCGGCGGTCTTCGCCGAGCGGATCCGCCTGGCCAAGCGGGCGGGCGCGGCGGTGATGTCGCTCATCGCGTCGGGCACGACGGCCCGGCGGATACTCACGCCCGCGGCCTTCGCCAACGCCCTCGCCGTCGACATGGCCCTCGGCTGCTCGACGAACACCGTCCTGCACCTCGCGGCCATAGCCAGGGAGGCGGAGGTGGGCTTCGACCTGAAGGCCGTCAACGAGACCAGCGCCCGCGTGCCCAACCTCTGCCGCCTGGCCCCGGCGGGGAACCGCCACATCGAGGACCTGCACCAGGCCGGCGGCGTCCAGGCCGTCATGCGGGAGCTTTCCTCCAAGGGCCTGATCGACACCACGCTGCCGACCGTCTCGGGCAGAAGCGTGGGAGAGAATATCGCCGCGGCCCTCAACCGCGACCCCGAGACGATCCGCCCCATCGGGAATCCCTACTCCGCGACGGGCGGTCTGGCCATACTGTTCGGCAACATCGCGCCCGAGGGCTGCGTCGTCAAGCGCTCGGCGGTGGACCCCGCCATGCTCAAGCACGAAGGCCCCGCGCGGGTCTTCGACGGCGAGGACGGCGCCTTCGCGGCCGTCATGGCGGGCGGCATCAAATCCGGCGACGTCGTCGTGATCCGCTACGAAGGGCCGCGCGGCGGCCCCGGCATGCGCGAGATGCTCGAGGTCACCGCGGCCCTCGCCGGGCGCGGCCTCGACAAGAGCGTGGCGCTGCTCACGGACGGCCGCTTCTCGGGCGCCACGAAGGGCGCCTCCATAGGGCATTGCTCGCCCGAAGCCGCCGCGGGCGGTCCCATCGCCCTCGTGGCCGAAGGCGACCGCATCGCCCTCGATATCGACGCGAGGTCCATCCGGCTCCTCGTCGACGAGGCCGAACTGGCCCGGCGCCGCGCCTCCTGGCGCGCTCCGCCGCCCAAGGTCACCAAAGGCTATCTCGCGCGCTACGCGCGGATGGTAGGCTCGGCCGCCCGGGGAGCCGTGTTCTCAGCGGAAGGAGAGGAATCGTGAAAATGACCGGAGCGCGCATCGTCATGGAATGTCTCGTCGAGCGCGGCGTGGACAGGACCTTCGGCATTCCCGGAGGCACGGCCCTCAACGTCTACGACGAGCTGTACAAGTACTCGGACAAGATCACGCACATATTGACCGCGCACGAGCAGGGCGCGGCCCACGCCGCCGACGGCTACGCCCGCGCCACGGGGCGCCCCGGCGTCGTCATAGTCACCAGCGGCCCGGGCGCGACGAACCTCGTGACCGGCATCGCGACCGCCTACATGGACTCCGTCCCGATGGTGGCCATCACCGTCAACGTCCCATCCAGCCTGCTCGGGAAGGACAGCTTCCAGGAGGTGGACATCGCCGGCATCACGATGCCCATCACCAAGCACAACTTCATCGTCAAGAGCATCGATTCGCTCGCCTCCACGGTCAGGAAGGCTTTCGCCATCGCCGTCGCCGGGAGGCCGGGCCCCGTCCTCATCGACATCACCAAGGACGTCACGGCGGCCGAGGCCGAGTGGAGGCCCGAAACGCCCGAGGAGGCCGCCGCGCTCGAGCGGAGTCTCGCGGCCAAGCCCGAGACCCTGGCCACCGCCGCCCAGATCGACGAGGCGCTCGCCCTGATCGCCGCCTCCCGCAAACCTCTCATCTACGCCGGGGGAGGGGTGATCAACGCGGGGGCCTCCGAGGAGCTGCGCGAGTTCGCCGAGCGGCTTCACGCGCCGGTCGCGCTCAGCTTCATGGGACACGGCGCCCTGCCCTCGCGGCATCCGCTGTTCACCGGCATGATCGGCATGCACGGCACGCGGGCCTCGAACATGGCCGCCACCAAGGCCGACCTCGTCATAGCCCTGGGCGCGCGCTTCTCGGACCGCGTCGTGAGCGACGTCAAGGCCTTCGCCAAGCGCGCCGCGATCCTCCACATCGACATAGACCCCGCCGAGATCAACAAGAACGTGCAGAGCCGCATCTCCCTCGTCGGCGATCTCAAAGGCATACTCGTCGCCCTGTTGAAAAAGATCCCCGCGCGGGAGAAGTCGGAGTGGAACGGCGACATCGAGGCCTGGAAGAAGGAACGGCCCTCGGCCCACGATTTCTCCCGGAAGGGGGGCGGCCTCATCCATCCCCGCCAGCTCATCGAGGAGGTGCACGAGCGAGTGGGCGACGACGCCATCGTGACGACCGAGGTCGGCCAGCATCAGATGTGGGTCGCGCAGTTCTACCCCTTCGCCAAGCCGAGAACCTTCATCTCCTCGGGTGGCCTGGGCACGATGGGCTTCGGCACGGGCGCGGCCATAGGCGCCCAGGTGGCCTTCCCCGATCGGCGCGTGGTGCACTTCGCGGGCGACGGCTCCTTCCGCATGAACAGCACCGAGCTCGCGACGATATCCCACTACAGGCTGCCCATCCTCGTCCTGGTCCTGAACAACGGCACCTTGGGCATGGTACGGCAGTGGCAGACCATGTTCTACCAGAATCGCTACTCGCAGACCACGCTCGACCGCCCGCCCGACTTCGTCAAGCTCGCCGAGGCCTACGGCATACCGGCCTGGCGCGCCGTCGACGTCGGCTCGCTGCGCACCGGCCTCGACGCGGCCCTCGCCGCGGGCGGGCCCGCGCTGATCGACTGCCGCATCGACATCGACGCCACCGTCCTGCCCATGGTCCCTTCGGGCAAGCCGATCGAGGAGCAGATACTGGAGACTTCGGACTAGCCGCCATGCCGGAGCTCGTCTCGTTCTCGGCGATCTGGGATCGTGCGCCGCACAACGCGTTCACGGACCTGGCCCTGGCCTCGGGAGTCTGGTATTGCGTATTCCGCGAGGGCGGGAATCACGCGGGGGGCACGGGCAAGATCCGCGTGCTGCGCTCGGACGACGGCAATCTCTGGGAAAGCGCCGCCCTGGTGGCGCAGCGCGGCGTCGACCTCCGCGATCCCAAGATCTCGGGCGCCCCCCGCGGCGGCCTCGAGCTCCTCATGGGCGGCACCGCGATGCGCTCAGGCGAGGCTGTCGGCCGCAGGCCGAGGATCGTCAGCTCCGACGACGGCGTCGCGTGGACGAAGCCGCAGAGCATCCTGGAGGAGGGCGACTGGCTTTGGCGGACGGCCTGGTTCGAGGGGAGGAGCTACGGCGTCAGCTACCGGCTCCTCGGCCCGAGCCGCTGGAAGGTCTACCTCATGGCATCGGAGGACGGGCACGGCTACCGTGAGCTCGCCGAGCTCAAGGTGCCCGGCAGGCCGAACGAGACCACGCTCCGCTTCCGCGGAGACGGCACGGCCCTGGCCCTCGTGCGCCGCGAGACGGGCCGCGGCCGCGCGTGGATCGGCTCAAGCCGCCCGCCCTACCGCGACTGGTCCTGGACCGAAAGCTCCCGGCGGGTGGGCGGCCCGAACTTCCTCATCCTGCCGGACGGCGCCACGTGGGCCGCGACGAGGATCTGGCGGCGCGGGAAGCCGGGCGTCTCGATCTGCCGCATGACCGAGAGCGACCTCGAGCCGGTCCTGGACCTGCCCTCGGGCGGCGACTGCGGCTATCCCGGCATGGTCTTCCATCGGGGCATGCTCTGGGCAAGCTACTACTCCTCCCACGAGGGCAAGGCCAGGATCTACCTGGCGAAGATCCGGCTCTAGTGTGCTGAGGCCATCAATACTCCATACCCACCTGAAGCGCTCCAAACGGAAACTGGCGTACTGAATCATGGGATAAACGCCAATCACGCAAAGCTGTATCGCGAAGGACGCCAAGGAGGTTTGGGCATGGACAGAGGAGAAAATGAATTATCGAATCGCATAATCGGCGCGGCGATTGAAGTCCATAAAGTCTTGGGACCAGGCCTTCTGGAATCCGCATATCGGGATTGTCTTTGCGTCGAACTGCAGATCAGGAATATCAAATTCGAAAAGGAGCGCGAGATACCTGTCGAATATAAAAGCTCAATCGTACGCGGCTACAGAGCCGATATCGTCGTCGAGGACCTCGTCATCATCGAATGCAAGGCCGTGGCGAAAATCGAACCGCTATTCGCGTCCCAGATGCTGACCTATCTGCGCACGAGCGGGCTTCATCTCGGACTGTTGATCAATTTCAACGTACTTCTACTCAAGGATGGCATACACCGTATCGTCAACGGCCTCTGATCCCAGCTTTGCGTTCTCCTCCAATCACCTTGGCGCTCTTTGCGATATACATTCCCTATTGTTCAACTTTTCGGCCTTGCGCTCATTTTCCGAACCTATGCACCATAGGCCTTTGCCGGCCGCACCTTGCCGAAGGACAGACCCCGCGCTATCATGCCGCATCATGCTCGACTACAAGTTCATCAAGGACAATCTACCCGCGGTCAGGAAAAACATCGCCGACCGCTACATGAAGGCCGACGCCGACCTCGTGGTCGAGCTCTTCGACCGCCGCAACGCCGCCCTCCGAGCCCTGGAGGACGAGCGCAAGAAGCGCAACGAGAACGCCGCAGCCATGAAGGGCAAGCTCGAGGCCGAGGCTCGGCAGAGGCTCATCGACGAGGGCAAGGCCCTGAAGGAGCGCATCGCGGCCCTCGAGGCCGAGTCCGCCGCGCTCGAGGCAAGGCTCGACGAGGAAGGCCGCAAGATCCCGAACATGGCCCACCCCGAGGCCCCCGTCGGCAAGGAAGACAAGGACAACCTCGAGGTCAAGCGCGTCGGGGTGCCCACGAAGTTCGACTTCCAGCCCAAGGACCACGTCCAGCTCGGCGCCGACCTCGACATCATCGACTTCGACGCGGCGACCCGCGTCTCGGGCACCAAGTTCTACTACCTCAAGAACCAGGGCGTCATCCTCGAGCTGGCCCTCGTGCGTTATGCGCTCGATATCCTCATGGGGAAGGGCTTCACCCTCTTCACCACCCCCGACATCGCCAAGACCGAGATCCTCGAAGGCATCGGCTTCAACCCCCGCGGGGCCGAGTCCAACGTCTACACCGTCGAGGGCGAGGGCGCCTGCCTCATCGGCACGGCCGAGATCACCCTGGGCGGCTACTACTCCGGCTCCATCCTCGAGAAGGCGCAGCTGCCCCTCAAGCTGGCCGGCCTCTCGCACTGCTTCCGCCGCGAGGCGGGCGCCGCCGGCCAGTTCTCCAAGGGCCTCTACCGCGTGCACCAGTTCACCAAGGTCGAGATGTTCTCCTACTGCCTGCCCGAGGACTCCGACGCGCTGCACGAGGAGCTCCGCGGCATCGAGGAGGAGATATTCTCCGGCCTCGGCATCCCCTTCCGCGTCGTCGACACCTGCTCGGGCGACCTCGGCGCCCCCGCCTACCGCAAGTGGGACCTCGAAGCCTGGATGCCCGGCCGCAACGGCGGCGAATGGGGCGAGGTCACCTCGACCTCCAACTGCACCGACTACCAGGCCCGCCGCCTCAACGTCAAGTTCAAGGACGAGGACGGGAAAAACAAATACGTGCACATGCTCAACGGCACCGCCATCGCCTGCTCGCGCGGCATCATCGCCGTGCTCGAGAACTTCCAGCGCGCCGACGGCTCCGTGGCCATCCCTCCGGCCCTGGTGCCCTACTGCGGGTTCAGCGAGATCAGAAGGCTGTCGAAGTAAACGAAAGGGGGGGAGCTCTGCCCCGGAGGCGGCGCGCCCTCGGGCGCGCGCGTTGTGCGACGCTGCTCCCCCTGCTTCCAGCGTCCTCGGATTCGCGCACAACCATGTCGAATGGCGCGAATCCTGCGGTCGCTTCCAGCACCCCCACACATTGATCCGCGTATCAGCGATACGCGTCCTTGCGATGGGCTACGCGAACGACGAATATCACCAGCGCCTCGCCGTATTTCCTGTAGATCGCCCGGTAACTCCGCAGACGCAGGCGATAGAAGCCTTCCCATTCGCCCGCGAGAGCCTTCACCTTGCCGCTCTTCATGAGTTCCGCCTCGTATCGCTCACCGAAATCCCGAGCGAAGCGCTCGAGGCTGTCCAGGATATAGCGAACGTCCGTACGATCGATTTTGCGAAGGTCCTTCTCGACTGCGGGGGAGAACTGGAGCAACCAGGACACTAAAGCTCCAGCCTGCGCCGCAGCTCCTCGGCGCTCAAGGCCGAATCGGAGCCTGCCTCGTAGGCGGCGGCTCGCTCGCGGGCGAGCTCGAGGTCGAGGCGGTCGAAATACTGAGACAAGGCCTTGGCGACAATGCCGCTCCTCTTCTCGCCCAAAAGGGCGGCGGTTTCGTCGAGACTCTGATCGAGGCTATCGGAAAGGATGAAATTGCGGCGAACCATCGGAATCGCTCCTCCACATATTATTACACATAATAATCCACACGACAATGTATCACCGTGCAACCAGGATAGGTAAAGGCACGTATATTTTCTCAATTTAGCCCTTGATCTGCTATATTTTATAGCATACATTTCATATATGACAGATATTCCCACAACGCTTCGCGCCTTGCGCGATGCGCTCGCCCTGACGCAAGAACAACTCGCCGACAGATTAGGCGTCTCCTTCGCTACCGTCAACCGCTGGGAAGGCGGGCAGACCAAGCCGCAGAAGGCCGCCTTCGAGGCGATCGAGGCCCTCGCTTCGGATGCCGGCATCGGCTCCTCCGGCGTGGGCGGCGGCCTTGAAGCGAAGGTCCCCCGACGAGGCCGCCGCGCCAGGGCCATCGAGCCTTCGACCAAGAGCATGGAACAGATGCTCTGGGACGCCGCTTGTTCCATTCGCGGCGAGAAGGACGCGGCCAAGTTCAAGGACTACCTCCTCCCCCTCCTCTTCATAAAACGCCTCTCCGATGTCTTCGACGACGAGATACAGAGGCTCGCCGACGAGTTCGGCGACAAGGCCATCGCCCTCGAGACGGCCGAGTCCGACCATTCCCTCATACGCTTCTACATTCCTCCCGAGGCCCGCTGGGCGGTCATCCGCGGGACGGAGTCCTACGCGTGGCCCATGGATGACAGCGAGCCGCCGCAATCTACGGCACCGCGCGACGTGGGCCAGCACCTGACCAAGGCGGTGCGCGCCATCGTCAAGCACAATCCCGATCTTTCGGGCGTCATCGACACGGTGGACTTCGCCGCCGAGCGCTCCGGCGAGCGCGACATCAACCCGGCCAAGCTCAGGGCGGTCGTCGAGACCTTCTCGGACCCGCGCTACCGCCTCGGCCTCTCGGACGTCCAGCCTGACTTCCTGGGCCGCGCCTACGAGTACCTATTGCGCAAGTTCGCCGAAGGTTCCGGCCAGAGCGCCGGCGAGTTCTTCACCCCCACGGAGGTGGGCTTCCTCATGGCCTACATCATGCGCCCCCGTCCCGGCGAGACCTGCCACGACTTCGCCTGCGGCTCGGGCGGCCTCCTCGTCAAGCTCCAGCTCGTCGCCCGGGAGCTCGACCCCACGAGCAAGATCCCGCTCAAGCTCACCGGCCAGGAGCTTCAGGCCGAGAGCTACGCCGTGGCCTGCATGAACGGCATCATCCACGACATGGAGATGCAGGTCGCCCGCGGCGACACCATGCTCAACCCCAAGTTCAAGACGCCGAAGGGCCTCATCCAGACCCACGACATCGTCGTGGCCAACCCCATGTGGAACCAGCCCTTCAACCCAGACACCTTCGCCAACGACCCCTTCGACCGCTTCCGCACCACGGGCGGCGCCACCTCAGGCAAAGGCGACTGGGCCTGGCTCCAGCACTGCCTCGCCTGCATGGGCGAACGCGGCCGCGCCGCCGTCGTCCTCGACACCGGCGCCCTTACCCGCGGCTCGGGCTCCAAAAATGAGGATAAGGAGAAGACCATCCGCAAGTGGTTCGTCGACCGAGACCTCATCGACGGGGTGATCCTCCTGCCGGACAACCTCTTCTACAACACCACCGCCGCCGGCGTCATCGTCGTCCTCTCCAAACGCAAAAACGCGAACCGCAAAGGCACGATCGTTCTCCTCAACGCATCCAAGCACGTGAAGAAGGGCAAGCCCAAGAACTACATCCCTGAGGAGGAGCTGCGCGCCTTAGCTGCCGCATACCAGAAAGGCGAGGCCATTGGCGGCGAGATCGCGGTCATCACGACCAAGCAGGCAGCGGAGGCGGACTACAATCTTAGCCCGAGCAGGTGGGTGGGTCAGGGGGAGGAAAACAGCCACAGAGATATCCGTACTTTAGTTGCAGAATTGCGCGCCCTTTCTGAAGAAACATCACGGCTTGATAACGAACTCTTTGCGCACTTAGGTAATATGCTATGAATTACGAAATGCCCCAATCTCGGTTATGCGAGCCCGGGATGGCGACAATCATACTAGGGCAGTCCCCACCCTCGAAAACGTATAATGAGACCGGCCACGGGCTGCCTTTTTTCCAAGGAAAAGTTGATTTTGGGTCGCTTCATCCTCACACGCGAATATGGTGCGATGCCGGTCAGCAATTCGGAGAATCCGGAGATGTATTGATTTCCGTACGTGCTCCAGTCGGGGCTGTCAACGTCGCCAACGAACGCTGCGTCATCGGTAGAGGTATATCGGCAATTCGCGCCGGAGAACGAATAGACCCTTGGTTCCTTTTTTTTGCACTACAGTTTTCGAGACCAATACTAGAAAGTCAGGCAACTGGATCAACCTTCGCGAGTATCAATAAATCGACGCTTCTTGATTTATCGATTCCAGCTCCTGCAATTCCTGTGCAAAAAGTCATTGCATCAAAACTGCTAAGAACCCAGAAGTCGATTGATCATGATAACAGTGTTCTGGAAAAAACAGCATCCCTCAAGCGCGCCGCGATGCGCGAGCTCTTCACCCGCGGACTCCGTGGCGAGGCGCAGAAGGAGACGGAGATCGGGCTCGTGCCGGAGAGCTGGGAAATGCATGGACTTGCGGTGATCGCCCAGATTGAGAGAGGGCGTTTTTTGCACCGGCCTCGGAATGAACCTCGATTTTATGGCGGAAGTACTCCCTTTGTACAAACCGGAGATGTCGTACGATCAGGTGGCAAAATTCGCGACTTTACACAGACCCTCAATGATGCTGGTGTTGCTATTAGCCGAGTCTTCCCCAAAGGCACAATTCTTATAACGATCGCGGCCAATATCGGCTATTCCGGAATTCTGGAATTCGATAGCGCATGTCCAGATAGTCTGATTGCCATAACGCCGCAATCCAATCTTGATGTCAATTTCCTGGAATATTTCCTTCAAACACAACAATCAGAGATGGATCGTATGGCACCTAAAGGCACACAAAAAAATATCAATATCCAATTCCTTAGCCCATGGCCAGTGCCAACACCCTCCCTCCCCGAGCAGCGCGAGATTGTCGAGATCCTCGACGCGATCGATCGAAAGATCGAGCTGCACAAGAAGAAGAAGGCACTCCTCGAGGAACTCTTCACGAGCCTGTTGCACAAGCTGATGACGGGGGAAATACGGGCGGATGAACTCGACCTCTCGGCCTTGGGTTAAAGGGAGGATCAATGGATGTAATAAACTTCGACCGCGCCCTCGCGGAGACCGGGTCCTCAGGCAGGCATATCCTCCTCGGCAACGGATTCAGTATCGCTTGCAAGCCCGACATCTTCCGTTACGCGGCTCTCTTCGAGAACGCCGACTTCGCTTCGATGTCGCCCTTCCTCGAGTCCAGTTTCGCCGCCCTGGGCACTCGTAACTTCGAGGAAGTCATCGACGCGCTACGAAAGGCCTCCCGCCTCGCCTCGGTATATTCAAGCGACACGTCGCTTACTGATCGGATGATGGCCGATTCCGAAAGCCTACGCGACATCCTCGCATCGACTATTGCCAAAAGCCATCCGGAGATGCCGAGTGAGATCCAGGACGAGCAGTATGCCGCCACCAAGCGCTTTCTCGCTAATTTCAAATCGATCTATACCCTCAACTACGACCTTCTCCTCTATTGGACCATCATGCACGAGGTTGAGGGGCTAGAATTCCGCGCCGATGATGGGTTTCGGACTCCCGACGAGGGCGAAACCGACTACGTGACTTGGGAGGTCGAGAACACCGACAACCAGAACATCCATTATCTGCATGGCGCCCTGCATATCTTCGACGCCCACCCGACGGTACAAAAATACACTTGGAACCATACCGGAGTTCGTTTGATCACTCAGGTCCGCCAAGCTATGGACCGCGGGCTATATCCGATTATCGTATCCGAGGGGACGAGCGACCAGAAGATCGAGGTCATCAACCACAGCAACTATTTGTCGCGCTCCTATAGGAGTTTCGCGCGTATCGGCAATTCGCTTTTCGTCTTCGGCCACTCGTTGGCGGATAACGACGATCACATCCTTCATCTCATTCCAAAGGGAAAGATTAAAGCCCTCTATATCGGCCTATTCGGCGATCCAGAAGGAGAAGACAACCTGCGGATGCGACGGAAGGCCGAAAGACTGGCGATATCGCGTAAAGGCAAGGTTCCTCTGGCCCTGAGGTACTTCGATGCGGGAACGGTGAGTATATGGTGATTACAAGCCGCTTAAATAAGCTTAAGGAAGTCCCCGAGCTCTATCCTCGCCTGCTTCAGGATATGGGAGAGAGTCGAGCGCTTCATGGGGCGATGGGGGGGAACGGTGAGCTTCAACAGCTAGTCAGGCAGGTTTTTCTACATTCAAATATGGCTCCCCTTCTGCCTGACTACGACCCAACCATCGCGCCTAAGGGCTGCGATGATTCGCTCATAGCCGAGCTCTGGGACACCGCTCACAAAACGAGTTCCACTTCTTCAACAGCAACACCTTCAGCTAGGGCGCTGTCATCCTCGACCGGTTCGAGATACAGCTCGATAGCCTCGCGGATGTTGGCTAAGGATTCTTCATGTGTATCCCCCTCGCTGATACAACAAGGAAGCGATGGGGCGAGAACGGTGAAGCCTCCATCGGGGCTCGACCCGAGAAGAACGCGTATTTTCATGGCCATCTCCTCGAAGGATATGTACGGTAGCATTCGTTATGGGTCAATCAACCGCACAGGAAACTAGAAATACTATTTTGGTATTGATTAATACCGAAAATGGAGGTAGATTTAGTGCCACAAGCGAGCTTGGGCCTTCAAGTCTTCCTGAGGCGAATGCGAGCCGTGCTTAAGGACCAAAGGCGCGTGAGGTTCCTGGGGCGGGAGAAGAATAGAGAAACTCTCGACCGATACCGCCTCACGGTTCCGGACATCTGCAAGAGACTAGCGAAGCTCGGCCCCGAACAGTGCGTCAAAGGTCCGGAGGCGGACGACGATGGATCCGAAGGCAGTATCTGGTTCTTCTGCCATGATGAGTTCGGCGTCCGTTTCTACGTCAAGCTCAAGCTCTATGATATCGAGGGCTCGGACCGCCTCAAGATTATCTCCTTTCAGGACTGAGGTAGGCATATGAGCGTTATCCGAATAATCCGCGACGACTGTCCCCATTGCGAGGCGATGCGCGACATCAGAATCGTCGACGGGCGCGAGACCATGAAAATACGAGGCGAGGAAGTCGAGTTCGACGCGGAATACTCGGTCTGCGAGACTTGCGGGAAGGACTTCGCGACTGCCGAGCAGATGGACTCAGAACTTTCCGCCGCCCGCGCTGTCTATCGCGCTCGCCACGGCATCATCGGCCCCGAGGAGCTGGTCGCTCTTCGCAAGCGCTACGACATAAGTCAGAAGGCATTCGCCAAGATCCTCGACATCGGCGACCTCACTATCAACTCCTACGAGCAGGGAGTCCTGCCCTCGGGGGCGCACAACAGCCTTTTATGGCTTGTCGAGGAACCGGCCAACTTCCGCAGGCTCTACGAGACAAACAAGGGCAGCCTGAGCGACCGCCAACGGGCGAAGGTCGAGCGCGCATTGGCCGATCCAGAACGAGAAAAGGCGAATAATCGAGTAGAAACGCAGGTTATAGTGGGTGAGTCGTCGTTTGCTCCGGCCGAAAAACGAATCGTCGCGCTGGCCGTCGGTATCCTAAAGCGCTACGGCGCTAGGCGCGTTTGCCTATTCGGCTCGCACGCCTCTGGGAAAGCGGGACCGGATTCGGACTGGGACTTTGCAGTCGAGGGCTTGCATTCTGCCAAATATCTATCTGCCTATGGCGAGCTATCCTCGATTCTGAACGGGCGAGTCGACCTTGTCGAGCTCGATGACGGGAGTCGCTTCGCAGCCTATATAAAGGAATGGGAGAACCTCATCGATGTCGCCTGAACAGCTGGAAGCCGCCCTGCGAGTTACGATTGGAGATATCGAGGACGAATTAGCCGCGATCCAACCGCTCCTGAATCTGGGCGCTGCACGCGACTTGGATTTTATCGAAACCGCGGCCGCCGCGCAGATCATTCAGAGCGTATACACTGGGATCGAGGCATCCGCGCTCTTCATTGCGAAGCGCGTCGATGGCAAATCGCCGGCAGGAACTGATTGGCACCGCCAATTGCTAATTTCCATGTCAGCTCCGACAGATCGCCGCCCGCCTTTATTCGGCCAGACAACGATAGCGAGCCTTGGCGTCTACCTCGATTTCAGGCACGTCGTTCGGCACAACTACGCACGTCGACTAAAATCCGATCGCGTGAGAGAACTCCTTCTGGGTATCGTCGAGGTCTGGAAGTTGGTGCGAGGCGACTGGGAAACCTTCATCCTCGATTATGCCAATCAGGATGTGCCTCAAAAATGACGGCCAAATCGCGCCACGCTTTCACGATCGACGAGAAAGCCTGCGCCCAGTTCCCCATGATCCGCCACGCGGCCGAGGTCGGCTGGGAGCCGGTCGATCCGGAGACGGCGGCTTCCAAGCGAGGGGGGACAGCCGGCATGCTGTTCAAGGCCGAGCTTTCTTCGAAGCTCTCCCAGTTGAATCCCTGGCTCGGCGAGGACGCGATACGGTCGATCATAGAGACGATAGAGGCCCTTGCTCCGAGCATAGAAGGCAACCGGGAAGCCCTATCCTGGCTTCGCGGCGAGCGGCAGTGGTACGACGAAAAGGAAAATCGCAAGCGCTCCGTGCGGCTCGTCGATTTCGCGACGGCCGTGAACAACGTCCTCCAGTGCAGCTGGGAATGGCAGATACGGCCTCCCGCCCGCAAGGCCAATCGGGCGGACCTCCTCTTCATCGTCAACGGCATCCCGGTCTGCATCGTCGAGCACAAGAACCCGAAATCCGGGGACGCCCTCGAGCGTGGCGTCAAGCAGCTGCGGCGATACCAGGATGAGACGCCCGAGCTCCTCGGCACCGCCCAGCTCTTCAACGTCACCCACATGCTCGACTATTGGTACGGCGTGACCTGGAACGCCACGCGCCGCGAGATCGCCCGGTGGAAGCAGGCGCCCGAGGAGAGCTACCGCTTCGCGGTGCAATCCTTCTTCGAGCCGACCGACTTCCTCCGCAGCCTCGAGCGCTGGATTCTCTTCTATGTCCAGGACGGCGAGACGAGGAAATCCGTCCTCCGGCAGCACCAAAGCCGGGCGATAAATTCGGTCGTCGCGCGCTGCGCCGATCCCGAGAGGACGCGAGGACTCATCTGGCACACGCAGGGCTCGGGCAAGACCTTCACCCTGCTGACCGCGGCCAGGATCATCCTCGAAGATAAGCCAACCTTCGCGAGCCCTACGGTCATCGCCATCGTCGACCGCGTCGACCTCGAGGGGCAGCTCTCGGGCTGGGTGGAACGGCTCCTGGGCGAGCTCCAGCTCCAGGATATCGCCACGCGGCGGGCCAACAGCAAGGCCGACCTGCAGTCGCTGATCGACGCGGACTTCCGCGGGCTCATACTGTCGACGATCCAGAAATTCGAGGGCATGTCGAAAGCCGCCTGCGAACGCGACAACGTGTTCGTCTTCATCGACGAGGCGCACCGCTCGGTCGCGAAGGACCTCGGCACCTACCTGATGGCGGCCCTTCCCCGCTCCACGATCATCGGATTCACGGGCACGCCCATCGCCAACAACAGCCAGGGAGAGGGGACCTTCAAGATCTTCGGTACGCAGGATGAGCGCGGCTACCTCGACAAGTACCCCATCGTCGAATCGATAGCCGACGGGACGACCCTCCCGATCAAGCACGTGATGGCGCCGAGCGAGATGACGGTCCCCGCCGAGCGCCTCGACAAGGAATTCTTCGAGCTCGCGGACTCCGAGGGCGTGACGGATATCGACGAGCTGAATCGAGTCCTCGATCGAGCCGTAGCCTTGCGCACGTTCTTGTCCGCCGACGATCGCATCGAGAAGGTAGCGGCTTTCGTCGCCAAGCATTTCCAGGAGAACGTCCTCCCGCTCGGCTACAAGGCCTTCCTCATCGCCGTGAATCGCGAAGCCTGCGCCACGTACAAACGCGCTCTGGACAGGCACCTGCCGCCATCCTGGTCGGAGGCGATCTACTCCGAGAACGCGAGCGACGCCGTCGACAGGCCGCTCGTAGCCGAGCTGCAGCTCGATCGCGATCGGGAGGCGACCGTCAAGGCGCTTTTCAAGAAGCCGATGGAGGAGCCCAAGATCCTGATCGTCACCGACAAGCTCCTCGCGGGATTCGATGCGCCTATCCTCTACTGCCTCTACTTGGACAAGCCGATGCGCGACCATGTCCTGCTGCAGGCGATGGCCCGCGCGAACAGGCCCTACGTCGATTCCGACGATGTCGAAAAGAGGGTCGGGCTCATCGTGGATTTCGTCGGCGTCCTGCGCGAGCTCAAGAAAGCGCTCAGCTTCGATTCGGAGGATATCGGAGGGGCGATCGAGGACATCGACATTCTCCGGGCCGATTTCGAGAAGAAAATGGCCAGTGCCCGGGATTCCTGGCTCGTGACCGCCTGGCCCGACGGGAGCGATCGCGACGAGGCGCTCGAGCGAATCGTATTCGGGATCTTCCTCGATACCGAAGCGCGGAAGACATTCTACGAGGCATATACGGAAATCGAGAACCTCTGGGAGATTCTCTCCCCGGACCCCGAGCTTCGAGATTATATCGAGGACTACAAAGACCTGTCCGCCCTCTATGCCGCGACGCGCAACGCCTATTCCGACAAAGGCGGGTACATAGCGGACCTGGCGCATAAGACGAGGCGCCTCATCGAGTCGAACGCCGTCCAGACGGGGCTTTCGCGACTTACCAAGGCGGTGACCTTCGACGTGAAGACCCTCGAGGCGCTACGGAAGGAGAAAGGTTCGGACGAAGGCAAAGTCTTCAATCTCGTACGGGGACTGCGAACTGAAATAGATAGCGATCCGAGCATGGCGAGCATCCTCCTGCCGCTCAAGGAGAGGGCCGAGCGGATCGTCAAGGACCTTTCAGACAAGCAAATAGACGCGATCAAGGCGCTCGACGGCCTGGCCGCGATCGCCAAGGATCGGGAGGCCGCTCTCAAGTCCGCGGCAGAGAGCGGATTGAGCACGCGCGCCTTCGCCGCCTATTGGACCCTCCACGAGAACGCCACGCTGTATTCCGCGGGCATTTCGCCGATGGATCTGGCGCGCGACGCCGATCAGCTCCTCTCGAGATATCCGAACGCCGCGTTGAACCAGGAAGAAGGCCGTCGTTTCCGATCCGCTTTGTACCGTCCCCTGCTGGGAATAAAACCCGAAGAACGTTCGCGCATCGTGGAGAAGATGATCGAGACGCTCCTCGGAGATGGACGGGAATGACGGCATCGCTCTATCCCGCTCAGGAACTACGGCGTCGCGTACTGCGATGGGCCCGGCTTCTACGGGTAAATCCACGCGTGATACGCATCCAGCGCATGACTCGGAAATGGGGATCCTGTTCGACCGGCGGCGTCGTGACCTTAGCCGAGGACCTCGTCGACCAAGATGAGCCTTTTCAGGACTTTGTCATCGTGCACGAGCTCCTGCATCTGCGCATTCCGACCCATGGCCGACTCTTCAAGGCCCTGATGAGCGCGCACGCGCCGGGATGGCAAAGGATGGACGAAGAACGCATGAGCGGGCGGACAGTCACCTGCAGCCGATCGCTGGATTGATGTAGCTGGTGCTGGGCCCGAGACGCGGAACCTCGAAGCCCGTCCGGCGGAACTCGGAAATTCCCGGCCGCTCAGGCGGCGAGTGGGTCGAGGTCGCCTCTTCAGGCCCTCGCGTCGAACTCGATCAGGTAGCGGAACCCGGGCAGGCTCTCCTTGGACAGCGAGGCCCTCAGCTGCTCGGCGAGGCCCGAGAACGCGCACTTCACGGCATTGGTGATGATCTTGATCATCATGCCGAGGGTGGTCAGGCGGCCGACATCGAGCGGAAAGTCCTCGATCTCGAGCCGCACCAGAAACTGGAGCCTGTTGCGCGCGTCGAGGAGCAGCGTCCTGGGATCCCTGCCGTCGGCGGCGATCATTCTGAAGTCGAGGCCGCTCGGACGGGGCTTTGGAAGAGCGGGGCCCGGGGAGGGAAACCTTTCGCTTCCGAAAGGTTTCCCTCCCCGGACGAGCGGGGATTCGGGGAGCGGCTAACTCGCCTTCTCGCGCCTGCGGCAGTAGAGGATCTTGCGGATCGCGTCGGACGAGAGGCTATGGGCCTCGGCGAGTTCGTCGATGCTGAGACCGGAGGCCTTGCCGGAGCGGATCGCGTCGTTGCGCGAATCGAGAGCCGCGCGCGCGCCGCTCCGCGAGCCCCAGCCCAGGCGCTCGGGCCCCGAGCGGGGCACGTAGAGCAGGCAGCCTTGAATGTATTTCTGTACTTCGCGAAGGAGCTCGGGAGGGAGGAGCTCGTCCGCGTTCGCATAAGCCATCGGAACACCTCGGTGGATGCTTGAAACGACATCCGCCAGGTCCCCGCGCGTGAGAACGAAATTTCTTCTCGTCGCGGTGTGCAGTCTCACGATTGACGCGAGACTGCTGGTTCGAGGCACTGGGACTCGAACGGGGCTCGGGCGGCGCTGGATCCTGGTACACGTACCTTCCCACTGACACATGCATTGCCGCTGAAAAATGCCATTGCGCGCCTCCTCGACTTCGTGATGATGCACTATGCCACGAGGCCGGATCGAGCGCAAGCGGAGAGGATGTGTTAAATCGAAGTGTCGCTTTACGGCTCGGGCGCCTTCGTGGGATAGTGTCCGTGCCGGCTAATACCATTGTGCCGCTTCGGCAGGAGCGGGAAGGAGGCGCGCGACATGAATGACCAGCACCGGAGGGCTCAGGCCCTCTAAAGCCACCCCGTGGAGAACACGGAACCGCGGCCGGCCCCAAGCCGGCCGCTTTTTTTCATGCGCGCGGGGCGAGGGGCGGGATCGCTCGCCGCGCTAGCCGCCGCTCGCCGTGCCGCGGGCCCGGGAGCTCAGCTCTTGCCGAGCGAGTACCTGCCGCGCACGAAGGCGACGGCGTCCCCGTCGAAGCGGCGGCCGATGAGGTCGCGCGTATCGTCGTCGAAGTCGGCGCTCTCGACGGCCTCGCCTCCCGAGCCCGAGCGCTCCATGCCGAAAAACTCGCCGTCCAGCGAGGCATAGACGAGGAGAAAGGAGAGCTCGGGGAACTGCCGGCCCAGGGCGGCGAGCTCGTCCCCGGGCAGGCCGTCGAGGCTCTCGAAGCGGAGCAGAAGGCGTTCCGCCGACTCGGAGGAGCTCAGGCTCTCGTCATCGACGTAGTTGGCCGCGCTCAAGACCGACGCGGCGCGGCGGCGGTCTTCCCCGCTCCCGCCCCGGATCTCGATTTCGTTCAGGCAGCTGAAGCTCATGAATCCCCCTCGCGCTCCAGTCTAGCCCAAGGAGCGGGGAATGAGAACCGCCCGACGGGTTCGGCCAGGGTCCCGGTCAGTCCGGCTCGTCCAGGTCGGCCCGGCAAAACGCGTTCTTGCCGGACATCTTGGCCTTGTACATGGCGAGGTCGGCCGCGCCGACGAGGCTTTCCGGCGCCGTTCCGTTTTCCGGATACACGGCGATGCCGATGCTCGCACTCACGCTCACCCTGCCGTGACGAGTCTCCATGGGCTCGCGGACGGCTTCGAGAAGCTTGCAGGCGATCTCGTTCGCGTCGCCCACGGACGAGAGCTCGGGCAGGACGGCCACGAATTCGTCGCCGCCGAGCCGGGCCACGGTGTCGCCGCGGCGCAGGTTCTGCGTGAGCCTCGACGCGACGGTCTTGAGGACCTCGTCGCCGGCCGCGTGCCCGAAGCCGTCGTTGACCTCCTTGAAGCCGTCGAGGTCCACGAAGAGGACGGCCAAGGGAAGCCCGCTATGGCTGGCGTGCGCCAGCGCCAGCGCCAGGTGGTCGTCGAAGAGGAATCTGTTCGCGATGCCGGTGAGCGGATCGGTGAGGGCCTGTCGATACAGATCCCGCAGTCTGCGCTGCCGCTCGGTCACGTCCCGGTTGATGCTCATGATCGCCTGTTTGCCTTTGAAGGTGACGAGCGTGGCGTTGACCTCGAGCTGTATCTCGGTGCCGTCCTTGCGGTAGTGGCTCGTCTCGAAGGTGCGCTCTTCCTCGCCCCCGAGGAGCCGCGCGATCCGCCGCTTGCCGTAGGAGATGTTCTTCGAGATGCGCTCGAGGGACATGCCGATGAGTTCGTGCCGATCGAAGCCGTAGAGGCGGCAGGCGCTGTCGTTGACGTCGAGGATGATCTCTCCCTCGATCTCGAAGATCATCAGCGCGTCGTGGGCTCCCTCGAAAAGCCTGCGGTAGTCGTGCTCGGAGCGACTGAGCTCCTCCTCCGCCCGCTTGAGCTCCGTGACGTCGATGATGGCGCCGTCGATGCACTGGATCGAGCCGTCCTCGTCGCGCCGGGCATGCGGATAGTTGCGCACCCAGAGGAGTCTCCCGTCCTTTCCGCGCAGGACCGTTTCCTCGAAGCCATGAGGCAGCGCGTCTATCCGATCGATGAACTTCCGCCGGAAGCCCTGCTCGGGATAGAGATCGTTGGCATTGACCCGCATGAGTTCGGCGACATCGCCGAAGCCGAGGAGAAAGGCCATGGCCGAATTGGCCTCGAGAAAGCCGCCTTCCGGCGTCACTCGATAGACACCGACGGGCAGATGATCGAGAAGGTTTCGGAGACGCTCCGCTCCGCCATCGGGGTCGTGGACTCTCATCGATCGAAGTATAGACGTTCCGCGGCCTTAGCGTCAAAACCGCCCGGCCGGAACTCGGTTGACTGTCCCCGGCCGCCGAGACTAGTCTCTATCCGAGGCCGCGCGGGCTTCGGACGGAATCGGCGTATGCGCAGCGGACAGTCGACGACCTCTCTTCCGAGTGTCGCTCCATGACAATAGACATACTCTGCAAGGTCGTCGACAACTTCGGCGACATCGGCGTGGCCTACCGCCTCGCCAAGGCCCTCACCGACCTCGACCCCTCGCTCGCCCTGCGGCTCCACGTCGACGACCTGGTGGCCTTTCACGCGCTCTGCCCCGAGGTGGAGCCCGGCCGGGAAGTTCAGGTCGTCCGCGGCTGGACGGTGCTGCGCTGGAACGCCGACTGGGCCGGCCTGCGGGAGCGCCCGCCCCGCGCGGTGCTCGAGTGCTTCGCCTGCGGCAGGCCCGAGCGCTTCGAGGAGATCCTCTACGATTCCGCCGATCCCGAGCCGCGGTATGTGGTGAATATCGAGCACCTCACGGCCGAGAGCTGGGCGGCCGACTTCCACCTCCTGCCCTCGGCGACGCGCTCGGGCCTCGTCAGGAAATGGATGTTCATGCCCGGCTTCTCGGAGGGGACGGGCGGGCTCATCATCGACCGCCGCTTCCGCGAGGCGCGGGAGAGCGCTCTCGCGCTGGACGGCCGGGCCGGAGGGCGCGCCGAAGGCCGGGCTAGGCTGGCGGACGAACTCGCGGCCCTGGGGGCGACGCTTGGCGCGGCGGCGACGACGGGCGCAGGGGGCGGCGCTACGGCCTTGGGCGCGGCGGCGGCGCCGGGCGCGGAAGGCAGCGCTACGGCCTTGGGCGCGGCGGCGGCGCCGGGCGCGGAAGGCGGCGCTACGGCCTTGGGCGCGGCGGCGGCGCCGGGCGCGGAACCGGCCCGAGCCATGCTCCGGGACCTCGCCGGGCGGCGCTGGGTGAGTGTCTTCAGCTACGAGCGGGACTACGGCCGCGTCGTGGAGGACCTCGCCGCCGCCGACCGGGAGCGGCCTCTGGCGGCCCTCGCCGCCGCCGGCAGGAGCCAGGCCTGCTTCCTCGCTGCCTGGGAGGCGGCCGGGCGGCCCTTCCCGGTACTCGTCCTCCCCTTCCTTCCCCAGGAAGTCTGGGACGAGGTCATCCTGGCCTCGGATTTTTCGATCGTCAGGGGAGAGGAGAGCCTGGCCCGGGCCGCCCTCTCAGGCAGGCCCTTCCTCTGGCACGCCTACCTGCAGGACGGGAAACATCAGCTTGTGAAGGTGCGCGCCCTCCTCGACCGGCTGCGGCCGCAGTTCGGCGCCGCCGACTTCGGCCCCGTCGAAGAGGCCTTCCTGGCCTTCAACGACCGCGAGCGCGACGAGCCGGCTACGGCCGGCCGGGAGCGGATATCGCCCTTCCTGGCCGCCCGATCCGACGAACCCTTCCGCGCCTTCGCCGAGGGTCTCGCGGCCCGGGGCGACCTGGCCGCGCACCTGATGACATTCCTGGGCAAAATCAGGTAGAATACGGCGCCGTTTCGGGCCGCGGGTCCGAACCGCACAAGGGCGACAGCACGGCACACAACATTCAGGCGAGGAATATACCTATGTTAATGACTTCCGATATCCGCGGCGGCACCGTCTTCAAGACGGGCAATGACGTCGTCGTCGTGCAGCGCATGCTGGGCATCAAGGGCGGGCGCAACGGCCAGGTCAAGCGGCTGCGCGTCAAGAGCATCCTGACCGGCCAGACCTCCGAGCTCGGCCTCGACATGGGCGAGAAGTTCGAAGATGTCTCGCTCGACTACCACACGATGAAGCTCTCCTACGTCGACGCCGAGACCTGGGTCTTCATGGATCAGGAAAGTTTCGAGCAGTACGAGCTCACCAAGGAAGATCTCGGCGACAACGCCGGCTACATGACTCCCGAGGACGATTTCGAGGTCGAGGTGGCCTTCTACGAGGGCAAGCCCGTCTCGGTCACCCTGCCCACCGCCATCGTCCGCACCATCACCTACTGCGAGCCCGGCATCAAAGGCGACACCTCGGGCAAGAGCACCAAACCCGCCACCCTCGACACCGGGATCGAAGTCGCGGTGCCGCTGTTCTGCGACATCGGCACGAAGATCATGTTCGACACCCGCGACGGCTCCTTCATCGAGCGCGCGAAATAGCCAGCGGAGTACCTTGAAGCGTCCGTCCAAGGGCTGGAATTCCTTGGGCCCGGCGGGCGCGGCGGGCTTGCCGAAGGGCATCTCGGCGCTGAGCTTCCAGCTCTCGGGCACGCCGATCCGCTCATGGACCCACTCGTCGACGAGCGGATCGCAGTGCTGCAGGCTGATCGCCGAGGCCCTCGGCGGTCAAGCCGGTCCAGACGATGAATTGGAGAATTCCCGCGGCGTTCCCCGACCAGACATGGAACTTTTCCTTATAGAGGGCGAAGTTCTCCTGCAGGCCCTGAACTATCTTCCGGTCCTCGAAGAACAGCACCGTTCCCTAGCCCGCCTTGAAGGCCTCGCCGATGATCTCCTCCAGGCGCTGATACCAAGATTTTGGAAGACTGCGGCATTCTCATCAGGCGACGGGACGGCCAGTTCAGCCGCTGTTCCCTGAACCACGCCACGCTCGCGGCGCTCCGCGAAGAGGAGTAAGCCCGGCCTGGGGCGGCGGCAACGGCCCGTCGGGACTCCGCCGGCCCGTCCTTCAGTCCGGCGCAGCGGCTTCAGTCCGGCGCAGCGGCTTCAGTCCGGCGCAGCGGCCTCAGTCCGGCGCAGCGGCCTCAGGGGCCGCTTTTCTGAACCAAGGCACGAGGGCCGAGGTGCTCGTCCGGTACCGGCGGTAGTCGGGGTACTTGGCGGCGCTGATTGCTTCGGTGAAGCCGGTCGAGCCGACGAAGACGGCGCTGAGGGCCAGGGCCCCGGCCATGGTCCAGTGCGCTAGCCGGCCGTCGACGCAGCCGAGCAGATAGACGCTCCACCAGAAGCCCAGCTCGCCGAAGTAATTCGGGTGCCGCGACAGGGCGAAGAGGCCGGTGGTCCTGAAACCTCGTCCCAGATCGCCCGTAGGGTCTTCGGGCGCCTCGCCCCGGGAGAGCGCCTCGCGGTAGGCCGCTTTCGCCTGCTGGAAGCGCCACTGCTGACTGTCGGCCGCAGTCTCGTAGGCGAGGAACGCGAGCGGGAGGAGAGCTGCCAGCGCGAAGAGCGGGCTCACGTTCCGGTCGGGGGCGGACGCGATCCTTCCGAGCGGCGAGGTGAAGAGGGCCAGCACGGCGAGCTGGAACAGGGATATGAACAGCAGATTGAAGAGCTGCCACGCCACGGGCTGCGGTATACGATCGCGGAGCACTGCCCAGCGGTAGTCCTCCGCGCCCGCATAGCCGCCGCGACGGGCGAAGTTGAAGGTCAGCCGCGCGCCCCACAGCGTGACGAGCGCGGCCGCGAGGGTCGGACGGGGGGAAAGCCGCGAGGCGCCGGCGTAGATCCACGCGAAGAGCACGGGAGCTATTGACCAGATCCTGTCGACCCAGGAATAGTCTCCGGTGACCAGGCCGAAAACGAAACACACCGCGGCCAGGGAGAGGTCGATGGAGATCACGGCGCGGAGAACTGTAACCGCCCAGCCGTACCCAAGCCCCCGGGAAGCGCCGAGAGCGAGGAGACTGACGACGATGGATGCGGCTAGGAAAAGAAACAAGCGCTTCATGATGGGTTAAGATAGTTTGCGGACGGTCGCCCGGGCAAGTGTCCGCCGAGGCTCGCCCGTAGGGCTTGATACCAGGCCGCACCTCGGCCTAGAGTCTAGATAATGGCCAGGGATTTCGACCACCTCGAAGAATGGGGTAAAAGATGCTCGTCCGAATATGTCCAACTTGAACAGGCGGTGTATAAGTATGCCGCCAGGGAACGACTCGACCGGCCCTTCCGCGTAGAGCTGCGCCGCCATGAGGAGCTGCTGCAGAAGGTTCCCACGGAATTTCCGGGGATGGTCGTCGGCGCTCTCATCATGCGGCTCGTCCTCGGCTCCGAGGGCGCTCTTCGCCGATTTCTGGTCAAATCCTCCTATTCTCCCCACGATGAGCAGGCCTTCGCCTCCATCACGGCCAGAGCGTGGCGCTTTTCCTTCTTCCAGACCGAAAAACGGATCGCCGAAGGATTTTTCACCATCCAGGAGCTGGATGGTGAAAGAGACGTGATACTCCTTTCCAACAGCGTCGAGGACCGTAACCGCGAGAACTCGACCTTCTTCCTAAGCGGTCTTTTCGACAACGGGGAATGCGTCCAAACCTTCGGTCCGGTGCTGCAGATGGACGCATTCTCGCCGGCCGATATCGAAAGTTTTGCCCGCCTGGCCGCGCCGGACCTTTTCGCGACGCGCGGCCTCGGCGCGGTTATTGAACGTGAGGCGCTGAAGTTTTCGCTTCTTTTCGCCTTCGCCAACAGTCCCGTCCCCGTTCACGACGACGAAATCATCGTCTACGCCTCCTCGTCGATCCGAATCGACGACAAGTTTCTTTCGTCGCTCGCCGCGTTCCCCGAAAGGGAGGTCCTGAAAGGGGCATGGGTGGCCCACCTGCTTAAGGATTGGACGCCCTTTTCATTTTTGGATCTCATCGTCGAAGAAAAAAGGCGCAAGGCCGTTCTCTTCGCATCGACCGTCGAGCGGTATATGGACGCTGCGGCGAATCCGCCCTTCGACGAGTTCTTTGCGGCATTGCCTCAGTACACCGCACGCATGTCCATGGTCATCGCCATGGAGAGCATACTCGGGAAACAATTTCCGGGGACTCTGGAGCACCTTGCCCCGCGAAACGACAAGGTCGCCAAGGCCGACAAAAGCAAACGTGAACCGATAAACCGCGCCATCGCCGAGTTGACCGCCGCCTCCAATGAAAACCTAGGCCTCGACCTGGAAAAACTGGCGGCCAAGCACGGCGTCGACAGGGAAGCGCTCGACGCCGTGCAGGCGATGCTGACAAAGATGGACGAGCGATTCGCAATCGACCTGCCTTACGCTATTCCAGGCTTTGTACCTCCCACGCCGACGCATCGCCGCGCCTTCGCGGAGGGCTTCGCAGGCAACTCGCTGTTTTCGTTCAGAGAAGGAACCGAGCTCGCCGACTGGGTGGCTTCGCGCGCGAACGACTGCAAATTGGCGCTGCCAGCGCTCATGCGCGGGGAGATGACGCTGGCACGGCTCCCGGCCCTTATCGAGCGCGCCACGATCGATTTGTTCAAAGGCGCGTCCCCCACCCTGCTTTCCTACACTGCATTCCTTCTGCGCAGCGCGGGGAGCGTTCCTCTCGATGTCAGAGCCTACGCCTGCGAAGTCCTGCGTATTTTCTGGCAAGTGCTCATACCGTACAAGGATCGCACAAGCATCAACGAATTCATGGATGCCTATGAGAGCTGGGTCCTTCATGTTCTCCAGCCCTTCGGACTTGTCGAGCTGGACGGAGAGCCGTTGTTGGAAATGCGCAAGGACAGCCCCATAGAGATTCGGCGCAGTTCTTTCTTCGAGCGCTGGATAGATTGGCGCTAGTCAGGGAGCGCGTGCAATGAGAGAAGTCATTTTCGGGAAGAGTCTCGAAGAGCTGCGCACTATCGCCGCGCGACTGGGCCAGCCGGCCTTCGCCGCCGCACAGCTCGCCGACTGGCTCTACAAGAAGGGCGCCTCCGACTTCGATTCGATGGCCAACCTGTCCAAGTCCTTTCGCGCGGCCCTGGCGAACGAGTACGATCTCGGCCGCTCGCCGCCCGAGCGGGAAGCGGTCTCGGCCGACGGCACCAAGAAGTACCTCTTCGGCGCGGGAAGCGGGCATTTCGTCGAGGCGGCCTACATCCCGGAGGCCGACCGGGCCACGCTCTGCCTCTCGACCCAGGTCGGCTGCAAGATGGGCTGCCTCTTCTGCATGACGGGGCGCCAGGGCTTCCAGGGCAATCTCTCGCCGAACGAGATCCTCAACCAGTACGCGAGCCTGCCGGAACGCGAGCGGATCACGAATATCGTCTACATGGGCATGGGCGAGCCCTTCGACAATCTCGAAAATGTGCTCGCCAGCCTCGAGGTCCTCGGCTCGAGCTGGGGTTTCGCCATGAGCCCGCGCAGGATCACCGTCTCCTCGGTGGGCGTGATCCCGGGGCTGAAGGCCTTCCTCGAGCGCAGCGAGTGCCACCTCGCCATCAGCCTGCACTCGCCCTTCGACGAGGAGCGCGAGAGCCTCATGCCGGTGCAGAAGGCCTATCCCCTGAAGGAGGTGCTCGCCCTCCTGCGCACGAGCGGACCGGAGGGACAGCGCCGGGTTTCCTTCGAGTACATCATGTTCGGGGGCCTCAACGACACGCTCCGCCACGCCCGGGAGCTCGTGCGCATCCTGAACGGCATCCGCTGCCGCGTCAATCTCATCCGCTTCCACCCCATTCCCGACACGAGCCTGCGCGCCTCGACCGAGGAGGCGATGCTCGCCTTCGAGGAGCGGCTCAAGGCCGCCGGCGTGATGACGACCATCCGCAAGTCGCGGGGGCAGGACATCCTGGCGGCCTGCGGGCTTCTGTCCACCAAAGCCCTGATCGAGCGCGGCTAACGCGGCGGCGCCGAGTCGGGCGGCGCCGAGCCTGGCGGCGCCGAGCCTGGCGACGCCGAGCCTGGCGAC